>OEIU01002220.1_pt1 | contig 10655 bp, 6 predicted proteins | sample 1539221 | NCBI WGS metagenome assembly OEIU01 (sample SAMN03792071, study PRJEB22550) | activated sludge metagenome | feature: wastewater treatment plant; material: activated sludge; isolation source: Wastewater treatment plant of a petroleum refinery complex | place: Argentina: Zarate | collected... | reverse complement strand
CCGCGCTCGGCCAGGTCGACGACCGCATCAAGGGCCTGCGCGCCGGCGGCGACGATTATCTGCCGAAGCCCTATTCCTTCGCCGAACTGCTAGCGCGCGTCGAAGTGCTGTCGCGCCGGACCGGTGGGCCTGCGGAAGAGACGACCTATCGCGTCGGCAATCTTGAGCTCGACCGCCTGTCGCATCGCGTGACGCGCGGCGATGGCGAGATCGTGCTGCAGCCGCGCGAATTCCGCCTGCTCGAATATCTGATGAAACATGCCGGGCAGGTGGTGACGCGCACCATGCTGCTCGAAAACGTCTGGGACTATCACTTCGATCCGCAGACCAACGTGATCGACGTCCATATCTCGCGGCTGCGCTCGAAGATCGACAAGGGTTTCGACAGGCCGCTGCTGCATACGATCCGCGGCGCCGGATACATGATCCGTGACGGCCTTCGGTAAACTGTTCCGCACCACGGCGTTCCGCCTGACGCTCGCATTCCTGCTTTTGCAGACGTTCTTCGCGGTTGCGCTGCTGGGCTATTTCGCCTGGAACACGCGCCGTCTCATCAACGAGCAGATCACCGAGACGGTCAACGCCGAAGTCGTCGAACTGCGTGACCAGTACGAGCAGGGCGGCCTGCGGGCGCTCACCACCGCTGTCGGCGACCGCGCGCTGCGTCCCGGCGCTAATCTTTATCTCTTCACCACGTCGGCGGGGCAGGGCCTCGCCGGCAATGTCGGCTCGCTGGCGCCCGGCGTGATGGACCGGCCCGGCTGGGTCGAGACCACCTATCGGCGGCTCGACGAGCGGGATCGCGGGCCCTATCACCGCGCGCTTGTCAACGTCACGCAAATGCCCGGCGGCTTCAAGCTGCTGATCGGCCGCGATCTCGAGGAGCGGCGGCGCACCTTCGGCGTCATCGCCAAGGCGGCGCAATGGACGTTCCTGTTCGTCATCGTGCTCGGGCTTGGCGGCGGCGTGCTGGTGGCGCGGCGCGTTTTGGTGCGCATCGACGCCATGACCGGCACCACGCAGCGCATCATGGCTGGCGATCTCAGCGAACGGCTTCCGGTCGGGCGCAGCGGCGACGAGCTCGACCGCCTCGCGGAAAATCTCAATGCCATGCTCGAGCGCATCGAGGCCTTGATGCTCGGCCTGAAGGAAGTTTCCGATAACATCGCGCATGATCTCAAGACGCCGCTGACGCGGTTGCGCAACCGCGCCGAGGCGGCGCTCGCGGCGTCGTCCAGCGAGGCCGAGTATCGCGCGGCGCTGGAACGCACCATCGAGGAATCCGACGCCCTGATCCGCACTTTCAACGCGCTGCTGATGATCGCCCGCGCCGAATCCGGACAGGCCCGCGGCAACATGGCGGATTTCGACGGCGCGGAGGTCGCGCATGGCATTCACGAGCTCTACGAGCCGCTTGCCGAGGACAAGGGGCTGATCCTGACGGTCGAGGCGAGCGCCGCGCCGCTCTACGGCAACCGCGAACTGGTCAGCCAGGCGCTCGCCAATCTCGTCGAGAACGCAATCAAATATGGGGTGCCGCAGACCGGCGATCGGAACGCCGCCATCACGATCGAGGCGAAAACCGAGGGCGACCGCGTGCTGCTTGCCGTGGCCGACCACGGCCCTGGCATTCCCGAGGCCGACCGCGCCCGCGCCGTGGAACGCTTCGTGCGGCTCGACACCAGCCGCACGCAGCCGGGCTCGGGGTTGGGACTGAGCCTCGCGGCCGCGGTGGCGACGCTGCATGGCGGGGAATTGCGGCTCGGCGACAATTCACCGGGCTTGCGCGCCACCCTTGCATTGCCGCTGCGAACGGTCGACCATAAGGCGGCATGACGACGAACCTCGCGACTTCAGACGACTCCTCCGCCCCGCTCGCCGCCGGTTTTCAGACCGGGCCGGTCTGCCTCGATGCGTTCGCGGCCGAGGCGCGGCTGAACGGCTGGCTGAACGACGTCGCCGCTCACGATCGCGCGGCGCTAGAAGCGCTCGCCAGGCGATTTCCGCAGGCCAGAGCCATTCTGCTCGGCATCGCCGAGGCGTCGCCCTATCTGTTCGATCTGATGCGCGCCGACGCCGCGCGGCTGCTGCGGCTGCTCGAGGCGGATCCGGAGGAGCATCTCGCCTTCCTGATCGACGAGGCCCATCGCGCCACGGCGGCGGCCAATGACGAGGCCGATGTGATGCGCGCGCTGCGCCAGATGAAGGCCGAAGCCTCGCTGCTGATCGCGCTCTGCGACATCGGCGGGGTGTGGCCGGTGATGGGGGTGACGCGGGCGCGGCCCGACATCGCCGTCAACGGCGTGCGCTGCGCGTTGGGCTACCTGTTCAATCAGGAGGTCAAGCGCGGGCGGCTCGTGCCGCCCAATCCCGCCGAGCCGGAGCAGGACAGCGGCTTCATCGTGCTGGCGATGGGCAAGATGGGCGCGGGAGAACTCAACTATTCCAGCGACATCGACCTGATCGTGTTCTTCGATTCCGCCGCGCCGACGCTGAAGGACAGCGTTGAGCCGCAGCCGTTCTTCGTCCGTATCGCGCAGGGCCTGTCGCGCATCCTGCAGCAGCGCAACGCCGACGGCTACGTCTTCCGCGTCGATCTGCGGCTGCGGCCCGATCCGTCGTCGACGCCGCTTGCGATCTCGACCGCCTCGGCGCTCGACTACTACGAACGCGAGGGCCGCACCTGGGAGCGCGCGGCGATGATCAAGGCGCTGCCCTGCGCCGGCGACATCAAGGCGGGCAACGCGCTGATGGCCGACATCGCGCCGTTCGTCTGGCGCAAGTATCTCGACTTCGCCGCGCTGGCCGACGTGCATGACATGAAGCGGCAGATGCACGCCTATATGGGCCACAACGAGATCGCGGTCGAAGGCCACAACATCAAGCAGGGCCGCGGCGGCATCCGCGAGATCGAATTTTTCGCGCAGACGCAGCAGCTCATTGCCGGCGGCCGGCATCCGCATCTGCGCGTGCGGCCGACGCTGCAGGCGCTCGACATTCTGGCGACCGACAACTGGATCACGTTTCAGGCGCGCGACGAATTGAGCGAGGCCTATCTGTTCCTGCGCCGCGTCGAGCACCGCCTGCAGATGGTGGCGGACGAGCAGACCCATACGCTGCCGGAAGACAACGCGGCGCTGGAACAGTTCGCGCGTTTCCTTGGCTATCACGACCGCGACGCCTTCGCGACCGAACTGCTCGCGCATCTCAATCGCGTGCAGGGTCACTACAGCCGCCTGTTCGAGGGCGAACCGGTGAAGGGCGTCGCCGCGCCGGCGATCGACTATACCGCCGGGCCGGACGACCCGCGCATCGTCCAGCATCTCGTCTCGCTCGGCTTCAAGCAGCCGGCGATGGTTGCCGAGACGGTGCGCGAATGGCTGTCGGGCGATTACCGCGCCCTGAAGGCCGAGGGTACGCTGCGCGAATTCACCGCGCTGGTGCCGGCGCTATTGAGCTCGCTGGCGCGCGCGGAAAACCCCGATGGGACGGTGGCGCAGTTCGACCGCTTCCTGCAGGCCCTGCATCGCGGCGCGCGGCTGATGTCGCTGCTGCACCAGAACAGCGATCTGGTCGCGCTGATCGCGCTCGTCGTCGGCGCCGCGCCGCGCCTCGGCGAAATGCTGGCGCGTCAGCCGCAGATGATGGACGGACTGATTGATCCGCGCTTCTTCGGCGCGATTCCGCAGCGTGACGAGATTTCGCAGCGCCTCACCGCGGCGGTGAAGGACGCCGAGTCCTACGAGGAATTTCTCGACAGCCTGCGCATGTTCGGACAGGAGAGCCTGTTCCTGATCGGCTCGCGCATCCTGTCGGGCACGGTGTCGGCGCAGGTCGCGGGCGTCGCCTTCGCCGATGTCGCCGAGGGCATCGTGCGCGCCATCCATCGTCTCGTCACAGATCAGTTCGCGGGCCAGCACGGCCGCATCAAGGATCAGGAGACGGCCATCGTCGCGATGGGCCGGCTCGGCAGCCGCGAAATGACGGCGTCGTCCGATCTCGACCTCATCACCATCTACGATTTCGACGCGGAAAATCCGGACTCCGATGGCGAGCGCTCGTTGCAGGGCGGCCAGTATTACGCGCGGCTGACGCAGCGCCTCATCAGCGCCTTCACGACGCGCACCAATTACGGCGTGCTTTACGAAGTCGATATGCGGCTGCGGCCGTCGGGCCGCTCGGGGCCGCTCGCGACGTCGATCGGCTCGTTCTCCGACTATCAGGACAACGAGGCGTGGACCTGGGAGCACCTGGCGCTGACTCGCGCGCGCGTGATCTCGGCCTCGCCGGCGTTCCAGCAGCGCATCGAGGCGATCATCCGCGATGTGCTGACGCGTCCGCGCGACAGCAAGGCGGTGGCGCGCGACGTACTGGACATGCGCCGCGCCATCGCGATGGAGAAGGGCGAAGACGACATCTTGGATTTGAAGAATGCCGCCGGCGGCATGATCGATGTCGAATTCATCGCGCAGTATCTGCAGCTCGCCTGCGCCGCGGAGAAGCCCGACATTCTCGATACCCGCACACTGACCGTGCTGGAAAACGCCGCGCGGCTCGGCTGCCTCGATCAGGCGGACGCCACCGTACTGCGTGCCGCGATGCGGCTCTATCAGGACCTGAACCAGATCCTGCGGCTGTGCCTGTCGAGCGCGTTCAAGCCGGACACGGCGGGCTCCGACCTGTTGCGTATTTTGACGCGCGCCGCCGACGAGCCGGATTTCTCGGCGCTCGAGGCGCGGCTGAAGGATACGCAGATAGAGGTGCGGCGCATCTTCGAGCGCCTGCTGGAAGCGGCGACCAGCGGGGAGTAAGTTTCGTCGTCGCGCTTCGTGTGCTTTACGCCGCCACCGGGGCGATGAGCGGCGCGCCTGTCCCGATCGCGCCGCGCGGCAGGGTGACCATCACCACCGTTCCGGCGCCGGGCTTCGAGCGCAGCCGCATCGTGCCGCCATGCAGCCGCGTCAGCGACTTCGAGATCGCAAGGCCGAGGCCCGAGCCGTGATAGGTTTTCGAGAGCTGGCTTTCGACCTGCTCGAACGGACGGCCCAGCCGCGCCATCGCGTGCCGTGTGATGCCGATGCCGGTATCGGCGATCAGCAGCGTAATGGTGTCGCCGGTGGTGCGGCCGCGCACCGTCACGACGCCGCCGTCGGGCGTGAACTTCACCGCGTTCGACAGCAGGTTCACCGCGATCTGCTTGATCGAGCGGCGGTCGGCGACGATGCCGAGATCGTTTTCGATGTCGGCGCGCAGCGTCAGCCTCTTGTTGTCGGCGCGGCCGGAGACGACACGAAGCGACTCGGTGAGCGTCTGTGTCAGGTCGACCCGCTCGAGATCGAGCTTCATGCGGCCGGCCTCGATCTTCGACATGTCGAGGATGTCATTGATGACGTCGAGCAGATATTGCCCGCTGGTGAGAATATCGCGGCAGTATTCGTTGTATTTCTCCGAGCCGAGCGCGCCGAACATGCCGCTGCCCATGATTTCGGAAAAGCCGATGATGGCGTCGAGCGGCGTGCGCAGCTCGTGGCTCATATTGGCGAGGAAGCGCGACTTGGTCTCGTTGGCCTCCTCGGCGCGGGTTTTCTCCGCCGCGTATTTGTGGGCGAGGTCGGCAAGCTGATCGGCCTGCCGCTCCAGCGCCGTCTGAGAATGTTGCAGGGATGCGACGGTGGCGCGCAGCTGCGTATCGTTGTCGATCAGCTTCTGCTGCTGCATCTTGAGCGTGGTGATGTCGGTGCCGACCGAGACGTAGCCGCCGTCCTTGGTGCGCCGTTCGCTGATGCGCAACCACGAACCGTCGTCGAGCTGCGCCTCGAAGGTGCGGGCGCCGGGGATCGAGGACGGGTCTTCGGAGAGGCGGGCGCGCACTTCCGGCATCCGCCCCACCTCGATCACCGTCTCGTACGAGGTTCCGGCGACGACGGCGGAATCCGGCAGGCGGTGCAGGCGCTGGAAGTGCGAGTTGCACATCACGAGGCGGTTTTCCGCGTCCCACAGCACGAACGCCTCGGGGATCGTCTCGACGGCGTCGCGCAGGCGCAGGTCAGCCTCCGCGCTGCGTTCGGCAAGGCTCTTCTGCTCGGTGATGTCGACGGCGATGCCGATCAGATGCGGCGCGTTGTCGGTGCCGCGCGTCAGTTCGCAGCGCACGCGCAGCCAGATCCAGTGGCCCGCAACATGCTGCATCCGGAACGTTTCGTCGAAATGATTGGCCTTGCCGGCGAGCAACTGGTTGGCGAACTCGAACAGATCGATGTCGTCGGACTTCACCAGCGCGTTGACTTCGCCGAACGTCAGAAGATCGCTGCGGCTGTCGAGCCCGAGCATCGTGAACATCGACTGCGACCAGAAGATGCGGCCGCGCGACAAGTCCCAGTCCCACAATCCGCAGCGGCCGCGATTGAGCGCGGTGTCGATGCGGCCACGCACGGCGTCGTTGATGAGATCGCCCTCGCGCGCGCGGGTGGATTGCCAGTGAAAGGCGAAGCCGAGAATGAGAACGACGAAGCCGGTGGTGGCCGACAGCGTGATCGGCAGCGCCGCCTCGTTGCGCCACAGCGCGCCCGGTTGCTCCTCGACGATCAGCACCTGCACCGCGAGCGGCTTCACCGTGCGCAGCGTCGCCAGCGCCTGGCCGCCGTCGCTGAGCGAGATGTCGACGATGGCGCTGCGCAGTTTCGGGCTGTCCGGCGGCAGCGTCGCGTCGATCGCCTCGATCAGCGAGCGCACGTCCGGCGCGGGCGCGTTAACTGGTACGCGCGCCAGCGTCTGCCCGGTCGAGTCCGCGATCACGACATGGCGGCGGCCGGAGATCGCCCAGGACGGAATGAGGCCGGGCAGCAGCGCCTGCAGCCGCTCGCTGGCGGCGGCGCGATCGAGCCGGGACGGCACTGAGACGCGCTCCAGCCGCTCGCTGAGCAGATCGCCGAGCGAAGCCATGTCGCGCTTCAGCGATTCCATTTTCTGGCGGTTCTGATCCATGACCTGAACCGCTGCGCCGACGCAGATGGTGAAGAGGAAGGCGATAATCAGGACGGGGACCGCGCGGCGCAGCGCGGACTCCGCGATGACGAGCCGGTAGTAGGCAGGCTTTGCAATTGATTGCGCCAGACCCTTGATCGAGTCGGATTGCCCACACGCGCCCGCCGGATACGCGCTCGCCATTCAGTCGCCCCACATGCCCCAATACGCCCCATCGGAAGCACGCCCCGAATCGATTCGATTAGAATCCGCCGAGTTCGCTTTGTCGAGAGTCAACGATTCGTTAACATGAAAAAAAGTTGTCCCAAAAGGAATCAGGGCGCGTTGAGAGTCCCAAAGCGAGTCGAAATATGAGTCCGAAACGCGAACGCCGCGTTGCGCGGGTCTCGAATGGCGCGTGCTTGCGCTGGAGCGATGTTCGATTGACGATGCCCGCTGTTGCGAGGACAGTCGTTCGCTGACGAAACTGCGAGCAGCCAATGACGACGAAGAGCAGGACCGGCACGACGAAAGGAGCGGCGGAAAATTCCGCCGCCGCACTGATCGATGCCAGGATCGAACAACTGAACGACTGGCGCGGCGAGATGCTGGCCCGCATCCGGCGGATCATCAGGCAGGCCGATCCCAATGTCGTCGAGGAATGGAAGTGGCGGGGCGTGCCGGTTTGGTCGCACGCCGGCATCATCTGCACCGGCGAGACCTACAAGGCGGTCGTAAAGATGACCTTCGCAAAAGGCGCGTCGCTCGACGATCCCTCGGGCCTTTTCAATGCCAGCCTCGAGGGCAACACGCGCCGCGCCATCGACCTTCGCGAGGGCGACAGGATCGACGAAAAGGCGCTGAAGACGCTGATCCGCGCCGCCGTCGCGTTGAACATGGCGGCAGCGACCAAACGCAAGCGGTGAATCGGCAACGCGGCAGCCGCGCCTACATCCGCAGCACGATCTTTCCGAAGTGCTTGTTGGCGGTCATGTAGGAATAGGCGTCGTCGGCCTCGGTGAGCGCGAACGATTTGTCGATCGGCAACGACAGCTTGCCGGACACCACATCGTCCCACAGGTCGCGTCTGACGCCGTCGGCGATGGCGACGATCTCCTCACGCGTGCGGGTGCGGAAGGTGACGCCGATATATTTGATACGCCGCAGCGCGTGCAGGTCGAAATCGAAATCGCCGTGCATGCCGCCGAGCCGGCCGACATTGACGATGCGGCCTTCGATCTTCGTTGCGCGCAGGTTGTCGTTGGCGAGTTTGCCGGACACCTGATCGACAATCAGATCGACGCCTTCGTTGTCGGTCGCCTTCATCACCTCGTCGACCCAGCCGGAGGATGTCGTATCGAGCGCGAGGTCCGCGCCATGCTCCTTCAGCCGCGCACGGCGGCCGGCATCGGTCGAGGTGCCGATCACGAGCTTCGCACCTTTGAGTTTGGCGATCTTCATCGCCATCAGCCCGACGCCGGAGCTTGCGCCCTGAATGAGCACGGACTGGCCCGGTTCGAGCGCGCCTGCGGTCAGAACGGCGTTGTGCATGGTGTTGAGCGCGACGGGGAGGGAGGCGGCCTGTTCGTAGCTCATGTTATTCGCCGGGATCTGAAAGGCGCGGCCGGCGTCCATCAGGCCGTATTCGGCGAAGGCGCCGTTGATCGAGCCCATCACGCGATCGCCGACCTTGACGCCTTTCGCGTCCGGGCCGACTTCGACGACTTCGCCCGCGCCTTCGCCGCCGACCACCGTTCCGGTGCCGCCGCGGCTGCCATGCGCGCGGCCTTTCGCCATGCCGAGGTCGGCGCGGTTGAGGCAGGCGGCGCGAATGCGGACCAGCACCTGTGCGCCAGCCGGCTTCGGCTGGGGAATGTCTGATATCGAGGGGCCGTCACTGCCGAGAACGTAGGCTTTCATTGTCAGCGTTTCCTCTCTGAAATTTTTGAAGAGCCTTGGTCTTTTTCCTGCGTCATACGCGGGCTTGACCCGCGTATCCATCTTTTCTCAGGAGATGGATTGCCGGGTCTCGACGCTCTGCGTCGGCCCGGCAATGACGATGAGAGAGATCACATCGCGCCGCCGCCGGCGCTGAGGCCGCCGTCGATGGTGACGATGACGCCCGTCGTATAGTCGGAGCGATCCGAGGCGAGGAACGCCATCATGTCGGCGATCTCGCGCGGCCTTGCGGCGCGGCCGCGCGGCATGTCCCTGGTGAATTCCATGTAGCGGCTGTCGTCGCCGAAGCGTTCCTTCGCCTGCGCCTTGAGTCGGCCCGTCATGCGCTCGGTCTCGACCGGACCGGGATTGATCCCGACGACTCGGATGTTGTCCTTCAGGCTCTTGCCGCCAAGCGCGCGGGTGAACGCCATCAGCGCCGCATTGCCGGTCGAGCCGGTGATGTAGTCGGCATTCATCCGCTCGCCGGCCGCGCCGATGTCGTTGACGATGACGCCGCCGCCGCGCGCCTTCATCTGTGCATAAACGAGGCGGGTGAGGTTGATATAGCCGAATACTTTCAGCTCCCACGCGTGACGCCACTTCGCTTCGTCGATCTCACCGAGTGTGCCGCGCGGAATGTCGCCTGCGTTATTGACGAGGATGTCGCTGTCGCTGGCGGCCTTTGCGAGGCCGGCGAGGTCGTCGGCCTTGCGCAGGTCGGCGACATGGCAGGCGATCTCGACGCCATGCGCCTTGCGCAGCGGCGCGGCCACCGCCTCCATCAGATCCTTGCTGCGCGCGGCGAGATGCAGATGGCAGCCCTCCTCCGCGAAGGCTTGCGCCGCGGCGGCGCCGATGCCCTTCGATGCGCCGGTGATGAGCACGCGTTTGCCGCGTAAATGCAGGTCCATCGCTTCCTCCAGTGTCATTTTCGTTCAAGCCTACAAAGCAGAGCGTCGAAAAGCAAAGAGCGCGGACCGTTGCCGGCCCGCGCCCTTGATTGTTGCGATGATGGATCGCTTATGCCGCCGAGCGCTTGTTGCCGTCGACGAGCATGCCGCCGAGACGGTTGCGGATAATGTTCTCCGCATCGGCCACCATGCGGGTCAGCAGTTCGGCGCAGCTCGGAATGTCGTGGATCAGGCCCTGCACCTGGCCGGCCGTCCAGATGCCGTCGGTCCAGTCGCCGGTGGCGTAGACCTGCTTGCCGCGCGCGCCGGCGACGAGTTCGCGCACGTCCTCGAACTTGGCGCCGCCCTTTTCCATTTCCACGACCTTGGTGCTGATCGGGTTCTTCGCCACGCGCGAGGTGTTGCGCATGGTGCGGAAGATCAGCTCGGTCTGGCGCTCGTCGTTGGCGACGATCTGCTCCTTCACGAGCTGATGGATCGGGCTTTCCTTGGTCGCCATGAAGCGCGTGCCCATGTTGACGCCCTCGGCGCCGAGGCAGAGCGCGGCGGCGAGGCCGCGGCCGTCGCCAATGCCGCCCGAGGCGATCATCGGAATCTTGACCTTGTCGGCGGCCGCCGGGATCAGGATCAGACCGGGGGTGTCGTCCTCGCCCGGGTGGCCCGCGCACTCAAAGCCGTCGATCGAGATGGCGTCGACGCCCATCCGCTCGGCGGACAGCGCGTGGCGGACGCTGGTGCATTTGTGGATGACCTTGATGCCGTGCTTCTTGAATTCGGTGACGTGTTCCTGCGGCTTGTTGCCGGCGGTCTCGACGATCTTGATGCCGGCCTCGATGATGG
>OEIU01002219.1_pt1 | contig 10659 bp, 11 predicted proteins | sample 1539221 | NCBI WGS metagenome assembly OEIU01 (sample SAMN03792071, study PRJEB22550) | activated sludge metagenome | feature: wastewater treatment plant; material: activated sludge; isolation source: Wastewater treatment plant of a petroleum refinery complex | place: Argentina: Zarate | collected... | reverse complement strand
CCGGATGGGCCGGGACTACAGGCCCGGTGTGCTTCAGCACGTAGAGCCCGGTCCCTGGCGTTCAGCGCGAGGGACGCGCCAGTCTTTGGCATCTGAAGCTGCTCTGAGCGCGGGCACTACCATCACATCTTGTTCAATGCACAGGATGAACACGCCCGCGATGGCAAGACGTGACCCACCCCCGATTCGCAAGCTCGATGATGCAGAGTCCATGCACTACCGCGATCAACTCCGCGCCGCGCGTTACGCCGCGCTGGCCGATGCGGAGGCTTTCGGCGACATCTGCTTCGCGCTCGAAGCGCTCGGTCTGCGCCTCCTGGGGCAGCAGGGCGATCTGAAGGCCTACGAAGACCGGATCGGCCTGTATGCCTCCATGTCACCGGTCTTAAGCGACCTGGCGCGGGCGATGCCCTCGCGGTTCAAGACGTTCGACGCGCTATATCGGACGGTGCGCACGGCCCGCAACGACGCCATGCATGCCGGGGCCTATGCGCGCCACGCAACGGAAGCGGCGATCGAGCTGTGCATTGGACTGGAGGAGGCTTTGATGATCGGGGTGCTTCGCACCGTGGGAAGCGTCATGGTCAAGTCGGCCATCACGGTCGATCCCTGGCAACCGGTCGCCCATGCGCGTCAGTTGATGCTGATGCATTCGTTCTCGTTCCTGCCCGTAAGGCAGAACGACCGCTGGTGCCTTGTCTCTGAGCTTGGCCTTGCGAAGTTCCTACACGTAGGCCGGGATGAGAAGTCCAGACGTTTGGGCATGACGCTTGAACAAGCGGAAGCCAAAGACCTGGAGCTGGTTGAGGTCGGCGAATCTCAGCTCCTCACCGCTGCGATGCCGCTCGACGACGTTCTCTCGGGTGTCGAGGTCAAAGACGGCCCAATGCTCTGGCTCGTGATCGACCGCGAGCGGAACGATCGCCTCGCCGGTGTGCTGTCGCCGTTTGAACTGATGTAGGCGTTGTCCGGAATCGCATCCATCCTCGCGGCTCTTCTGCAAGCTGCTCTTGATTTGTTCTCGACCCAGTCTGGCGGAGGCATGCCAGACCGTCCATCAGGCTCGGCAGTTCAAAGCGCGAGGCAGTCCGGAAAATCTCAGCCTGGTAGGCTGTAGGAAACGCTGGTATCGGTGACGGCGACGAGCCCCTGCGCCTGCAGCTCGCCGATCAGGGAAAGCAGTTCTTCTTCGGGTACCTGCTTCTGAAACAACGCGCTGATCGTGTTCATCAGCGTCTTCACCTTGCGCGGACGCGCAGCGCCGCGCGCTTTGAGATGCTCGACGATGATCGCCAATTTCTCAGGCTGGGATTTCGCATTCGAGACCTTGAGCAGCGGGATCTCGGTCACGTCTCGCCAACGCGCGGCGAGAATCTTTCGCGTCTTCAGATGCTGAATCAGTGGATCGAAGCCGGTGTCCTTCGAGATGATGTGAAAGTACGGGCTGCCTTCTTGCAGCGCTAGCTGCCCGATGTAGAAGGCGATGTGGAAATCTAGGGCGTTCGGCCCGCTTCCCGAAATCTTCACGTAGGTGGCGCGCTCGCCCATGCGCTGAAGAGCCGCGGCGGTCTCGAACGCGACTTTGGCCTGCGTGGCCCCGACGAAGACGATCAGCCGAAAATGGTCCTCATGGAGGACAGACAGAGCATCCGGCTGCACGCTCTCATAATCAATGAGGACGTAATTGATGCGCAGGCCCATTTGTGGTTCAGGTATTTTTATGGTGAGAAGTCATCATAGCCATCGCGCAGCCGCCAGGGCCACAGGCACCTGGTGCGTCCGCACGAAGACTCCCTCGACCTGCAGAAATCTGCTATGACTTATAAGAATGGAGATCACACGATGTCATCACCGCCGCGCGTTTTCGTGAGCCACGCCAGCGAAGACAAGGAGCGGTTCGTGAACCGCTTTGCAGCACGGCTGCGCGAAAACGGTGTCGATGTCTGGCTCGACAAGTGGGAGATGCTGCCGGGCGACAGCCTGGTGGAAAAAATCTTCGAGGAAGGCCTCAAGGACGCGCAGGCCGTGATCGTCGTGCTCTCGCGCTTCAGCGTGGAGAAGCCCTGGGTGCGCGAAGAACTCAACGCGGCCTTCGTCAAGCGCGTGAACACGGGAAGCAAGCTCATTCCCGTCGTGATTGACGACTGTGCCGTGCCTGAGGCGCTCAAGAGCACGCTGTGGCAGCGCATCGAGAATCTGGATTCCTATCAGGAGAGCTTCGACCGCATCCTGGCTGCAATCTTCGGCATGTCCGACAAGCCGCCGGTCGGAGCGCCGCCCGCCTACACGCCGCACCTTGCGCAGACGATTGGCAGCCTCACCAAAGTTGACAGCCTGGTCCTGCGTCTCGCGTGCGAAGAGGCCATCGCGAAAGAGACCGATTTCATCGAGCCGGAGGAGCTGTACTTCAGGGACGGCAAGCCGCTACTGCCCGAGTTCGAGCTGAGCGATGCCATCGATGTGCTTGAGCAGCAGTACCTGGTGCGCGCTCGCCGCACGATCGGCGGCGGCTTGCCGTCGTTCCAGATTACCACGCACGGCTTTGAACAGTACGCCCGTGCCGCATACCAGGGTATGACGGCGTTGTGCGGGATGTCGCCTCGGCGCTGGTGAACCGGCAGAAGGGGAGCGACCAGGCGGTTGCGGCCGAGATCGGGAAGCCGCTTTTCCTGGTGCAGCACATCCTGCAGGTGCTGGAGGACGGCGGGCATCTGAAGCTCTCGAAGGCAATCTCGGGCCCCCGGCACGTGTACAACATCGCGGCATCGTTGCGGCGCGCCCTGGCGTCGTAGATGCGCATGCTGCGGGGATCGAGAATGTCTGACCTGACTTCCAGCGAAAAACGAAAACTCGAACGTCTGTTCGGAATGGGCGGTGGCTATGTTCTCGACTTCTCCAACCGAACCTTCGCGGAGTTCGTCGAGGAGAGCGTCCGTCGTGACATCTACGACGCCCGTTACGAGTATGGCAGCGGGTCGAAGGCCAACCGCCTGCGTGGCTTCTGGGGTCTGGAAAGCAACCCGGTGGTCGGCAAGCTCATCGGCGATCTGATCGAGTATGGCAAGGACATCGACGCGTTCAAGAACGATGGCAGCCTTCCAGAAGAGTGCCTCAAGATCGTCGTGCGCCTGAAACAGGCGAGCCCGGTTGCCGATATCGACGCATTGAGCGCGACAGCAGACGAACGCGACTTCGAGGCCGTCGCCAGCCATATCCGCGATGTCATAGAGAAGAACGAGCCTGAAGCGGGCCTCGACCGGCTGCACACGTTCGTCATCAAGTTTGTGCGCACGCTGTGCACGGAGCACGGCATTGCTGTCACCCGCGAGAAGCCCCTGCACTCGCTGTTCGGCGAGTACGTGAAGCGGCTGCGCGACTCCGGCCAGCTCGAATCTGAGATGACGGCGCGCATCCTGAAGTCGGCGATCTCGGTGCTGGAGGCCTTCAACGACGTGCGCAACAACCAGAGCCTCGCGCACGACAATCCGATCCTGAACTATGACGAAAGCCTGCTCATCTTCAATCACGTGGCGAGTTCGGTGCGCTTCATCCGTGCGCTCGAAGAGCGGCGCAGGCGGGTGAGGCAACGCGAAGAGCCCGCCACGACGGAGGATGACATCCCCTTCTGACCAGACTTTGTGAACGCGCCTGCCATTGCCTGCATCGGCTGGGGTTCCCTTGTCTGGGACCCTTGCTCGCTTCCGCGCGCTGGGGACTGACACGGCGACGGGCCACTGCTGCCGGTGGAGTTCGCGCGCGAATCAGGCGACAAGCCAGAGACGCGCCGGACGTCGCTCGACATGCGCTTGCTGTCCGCGAATACGAGAAGGCTTCGCGGAATTGGACCGGAAGGTACAGCGGCTACTGTGACCTCGATACAGGGGAGCAGTCCGGGCGCGAAGCAGCGAACGCCGCGGCGTGGGCAGCACGCGCGGGCCTGCGTGGGACACGAAGGACGCGCCCGAGGCCTTCACTGGTTCAGCGGTTCCAGATGGTCGCGGATGAACGTTTCGTACGCGTTCTCAAAGCCGTCAGCGCAGTCTCTCGGCAGGACCTCGACCGATAAAGCCCTGAGCAGTGAGCGGCGCGCCAGCACCTGCTCCTCCACCTCCCCCACGTACCAGTCGTGATAGATGGTCCTGCCGACCGAGAAGCCTTGCGCCCTCTTGCGGGCCTTGTACGTCACGGCCCACCAGAGATCGATTTCCGTGTAGTCGAGGCCCAGACCAACGATGTGGATGTCGTCCCGCAGGAACACGTCGAGCCATGAGTAGACAGTGCCCGGCGCAGTGTCGAAAGCCATGTTCCCCATCTTGAAGGGAGAGCCGTTCTTGGACTCACGGTCGGCGGTGGCGTAGGTGCGCAGCTTCTGCAGATAGCCGCTGTACTGGTCATAGCCCAGGGTGATGGTGTTTGGTGCTTCGACTTCGCCGTGGATGTGCCAGACGAACTTGTCGTCGACAGCACGCCGCCGGAAGACGCTGTATTTGCTCTCGCGCATCAGATGGCTGCGCGGGTAGTCCTGTCTCGTCGCCTTCTCGAAACCGTAGTCATAGTTCGTCGTGATTACGTGCCTGACGGCAGAGTCCATCACGCGGCGATGGAAGTCGTTGAACTGCAATCCGCCTACGAGCCGCGCGATCTGGCTCTTCATGGCGTGCTCGTCCACGTTCTTGTCGTTCGACAGGCGGGTCAGGAGGATTTCCTCGTAGACCAGCGCGAACGGCTTGTGCTTCATGTGTTCGAGGGCCGGAAGGGAGAGCGTCTGCGGCGTGAGCGCATTGAGCACATGCTCCCAGGACGCGTCGTGGTTCGTGACGCGGTTGATGCCATTGCCGATTAGCAAGGACGTTGCCATCGGCTTTCCTCGTTCTGGAATCCAGTGAGAGGCGGGATCGCTGGCGGCCCGCCCTTTTCGTTGGTTCGCATCTCTTTGCACCCCTCGCGTTGATGTTGCTCTGATCCCAACTCAGTCTTTCCTGCGCATTTCAGTCCGCCAAACCACGGCATGACAGCGGGTCGCGTGGTCATGAAGACACTGAGCGGCGTTTTCATGCAAGGCCGCCGGAGGTGCAGCTACGGCTCCGACTACAGGCGCGGTCACTCGTGAGACGGATAGAGCCCGCTCGGCACGTGCAGCCAACGGTAGTGGCGCGCCGTGCCAAGGCAGGCCCTCCCTTGAACCCAGAGGAGGTCAGAATCTCAGGTCCCGCTTTTCGTGCCGATGCCTGCTCACGTCAAAACGTGTGCTGTTCACCTTTACCCAGTCCACATGGTGGACCTCGACCGCATCCGTATCGACGCGCAGAGCAAAGTCACGAGTGTCGCTATCTTCCCTGTGGTCCAAGTAAGGCCTGGGATCGAAGATCATCAGGTCGTCCTCTTCCGGCGGTGCAGGTTCATTCGCTCTTGGCACGGCCTCACTGACGCTGTAGTCGATTTCCCAGCCGTCTTCAGTGCCGTAGCCAGTATGGGCCTCGATAACGGTCCCCTCCGGGAACTGCATCGCTTCAACACGTGCGGCCTTGTGGAAGAGCACGACATTTCGTCCCGTCTTCGCCTGCGCCGAACCAAAGATGATCCCGTCCAGCCGTGGCTCGTTTTCGGTCGCCAGGAAGTCCGCAACCGCCTGCGTCGCCAGGTAGTCGAAGGCCTCATCGTCCGGCATGACAGAGCGCGTCATGCGCTCACCGAGGGTCCGCAGGAACGCGACCCGTTCGAGACGACCCCGGAGGCTGGGGTCGAAGATGCTGCCCCCGTCTTTGACACCATCGAGCGCCGTGAGGTCCAGAAGACGCAGGGGCCGGATGATGTTGAATCTCGCGACTGCGACCTTGCTTCCGACGGGCGGACGCACCTCGGCGAGGGCGACCGCGGCGCTGGTCGCCCCATAAAACACAGAAATTCCGCGCGCATTCATCCGGCCCGCGCTCGCGAGACGCGTCGGGGGCGAACCCAGATGCAAGTCCGGGCGGCAAAGCGCTTCTTCGAGCCTCTCGGTTGATTGAAAGACGCGGGCACGATAGAGATCGGTCAGCTTGCGGTTCGGCCCTGCATAGACAACCAGCGGACGACGCGGTTTCGTCTTGAGCGTATCGATCTGCCCGAAGACTCGCACGAGAAGCTCTGTAGCGGAGCGGCTGAAGAAGCGCGCCTCGGTCTTGAGAGACTGCTCGAAGCTGTGCCACTCCTCGTGCCAGGCCTGAGCACTGGCACCCTTTTCTTCATAGTACGTTTCCCCGGAGAACTCGGTCTCCTCGCCCATCGCTGCTGAGTCGAAGTCGCCGTGACGGTTGTCGAGAATCTCCAGAACATCTGCGGCGGCGTCGCTCGGGATCGAAGCGGCCTCCTCGATGGCGTCAAGTACCGGCTGGCCATCGCGCTCCCACTCGTAGCTTGACTCACGGTCGGCCATGGCCCGCTCTTGCCAGGAGTCGGGATAGTTCGCCGTGCGTACGTAGTGGTCGGCGAACGCCGTCTCGATGTGATCCGCAAGCTCTGAGATGGGTATGCACGCCAGTGTCTGGCCGCAGTACGAGCAGTCCCCCAATTGGCCGTCCTTCTCGATTTGCTGCGCGAGGTAAGCCTCCCCGACGCAATCGTGGCAGATGCGATTGTGGTCGTCGTCCTCGCTCATACCGTTCAACTGGTTCTCCTTCCGCGACAGCCCATATGAACATCGCCGTCATTCACATTCAAGGGTGGGCGATGCGTGGGCTGCCAACCGCTGATCGAAAGTGCGCGCCCGCAGCCGGGCATGTAATCGGCACCCCTGACCTCATGGATTGACATTGTCAGCCATGTAGATCATTATATCTGACATTGGAGATGCCGATGAGCGATGGTCCTTACCGAAGCCTACCCATGTCGCGCGGATGGAAGCGACTAGCTGAGTTCGCGGAAAACGTGAATTTCGACCGTGCCGACACCAGCGCGGCGGCGAGCCACGCTCTGAAGACGACGTGGACCAACGAGGTCCCCGCCATCGTAGTGAAGGGCCTTCGCGACGTGTTTCTAGAGAAGGAACCGGGGCTCTTCGCCGATTCGCGGCTCGCGCGCGTCGAGGCTGTGGTCGCCGACACGGCAGGTTATGGGCTCGGTCGCCTGCTGACCGCTCATGCGTCATCGGTCCTTGCCGAGGGGCTCACTGGCGAGGTGGGCCTCACGGAGGCGACGAAGCGCGCGCTCGAGTCCTATGCGGCGCGCTCCGTGCGCCAGATCGAGGAGCATTACTGCCGCAAGGCCTCCGCGCGTCTGACGGCGCAGGTCCGTACCCGCATTTCGGATGCCATCGGCACCGCTGACATCACGACCCTCGCGCGCCAGTGCGCTGGTCTGGAGCCGCGTGCACGACGAGGCAGCACTATTCGGAAGCGCGTGGACATTGACGAAGGAGTACCGCTGTCATGAAACGTGACGATGAACGGGCTACGGCAGCCTCCTTGCGCGTCGATGTCGTTGAGGCCGGGCAGCGTCCCCGGCGCGGGCGCACGGCCTGCGAGATCGGCGGCGACCTGACGTTCTCAACGGACCACCTGGAGAGCTACTGCCTGGCGCAATGGGAGCCGGTCATCTTCGATGCGCTGGTAGTCGCTGCAGCCGTGGAGTTCTGCGACCGCATGCAGCGGCGCAAGACCCAGCACTGGGGCAGGGTGTTTGAACTTTGCGTTCCTGTCCATGATCCGGACCGTTGGAATTCGGTTCCGGTGAGCGCCAGTCTCAAGGACGCGCTCGAATTCCTCACCGGCGACCGGTGGGAGATTTCCTTCGTCGCGCGCAAGGCTCCTGCGTACGTGCCGCATCAGTTCCCCTTCGACTTGCCCGGCGATGCGCGTGCTGTCATTCCCTTCAGCGAAGGGCTAGATTCGCGCGCGGTCGCGGGCCTCATGCACCGCGAGATGGGCGACGGCCTGATTCGCGTGCGTCTCGGCACCAAAGATTTCCTGCCCGCGGTTGGCGCATCGGGTGGAAAACAGCCTTTCACGTCGATTCCCTATCGCGTCAAGCCCAAGACGGGCGAGTTTGGGGAGTCGAGCGCGCGCTCGCGCGGTTTCAAGTTCTCGCTGGTCAGCGGCATCGCCGCCTATATGGTCAAGGCCAACCGGATCATCGTGACGGAGAGCGGCCAGGGTGCGCTCGGGCCCGTGCTGGCGACTGTGGGTCAGGGCTACGAGGACTATCGCAGCTATCCGCCCTTCATGGACCGCATGGAGGTCTTCCTCAAGGCCCTGTTCGATCACCGTGTGCAGTTTGAATTTCCCCGGCTGTGGCACACCAAGGGCGAAACGCTGGCCGCGTTCGTGCGTGAGTGCGCCGACGGCGGGTCGTGGAGCACGACCCGGTCGTGCTGGCAACAGAACCGACAGTCGTCTGTCGCCGGGCATAAACGCCAGTGCGGCATCTGCGCGGCCTGCATGCTCAGACGCTTGAGCGTCCACGCGGCAGGCCTGAGCGAAGCGTCAGAGACGTATGTGTGGGAGAACCTCACGGCACCGACGTTTGAAGGCGGGGCTGCACCCGGCTTCGCGCACACCACGAAGGCGCTGCGCGAATACGCGATCGCAGGCACGCTTCACCTTGAGCATCTGGCAACGTTACAGAAGTCGCCGATGAACAAGGGAATGATCGATCTCACTATTTCCCAGCTCAGCCGTTCCCGTGCGCTGCCCGAAGACACGGTCCGAGCCTCGCTGAACCGCTTATTGAATCAACATGAAAGTGAATGGATGAATTTTCTGGATAGCCTGGGGCCGCAGGCCTTCGTGACTAACTGGGTGGGGCGGTCATGACCGAGTCGCCGCTGAGTGCGATGTCACCTGTCGAGGTCGGGGAGCGTTTGCGCCTGGCCCGTGAAGCCGCGCACCTGACGCAAAAGCAAGCCGCGGATGCCATTGCTGTTGCGCGTACGACGCTGGTCGCCGTCGAGCAAGGCCAGCGCCGCATCCGAATAGATGAATTGCAGCAACTTGCCAAGGCGTATGGTGTTTCCGTCAACGCCATCCTTCGCCGCGAAGCGGTGCATGTCGATCTGGTGCCGCGGTTCCGCAAGCTGTTTGACGCCAAGGACTTCGCGGCCGCCTCGGCGACCGAGCTGCTCGCCAACCTGGCGCGCGCCGAAGTGGAGCTTGAGAACGTGCTGGGCGTGAAGCGTGCCCGCAGCTATCCTCCGGAGAGGCCGATCCTTCCCGGGGATGTGCGAGTACAGGCGGAGCAAGACGCGCTGGAATTGCGCCAGCGCCTTGGCTTGGGCTTCGCCCCTATCGCTGACATCGTCACGCTGCTGGAGATGGAGCTTGGCATACGGGTGTATGTCCGGCGCTTCGAGGGGTCGGTCTCAGGCGTCTTCGTCTACGACCAAACGCTGGGGGCGTGCATCCTCCTCAACGCCAATCATCCGCGTGAGCGCCGCAATCAGACCGGCGGTCATGAGCTGGGGCATTTCATCTCCGTTCGACATGAGCCCGAGGTCCTGCATGCAGACGAGCCGGAGAACTCGCGAGAAGAGCGCTATGCCAACGCCTTTGGTCGCTCGTTCCTGACGCCCGCCGGTGGGGTGCGTTAGAGGTTTCAGGAGGTCTCGGCGGGTTTGAGGCATCTCACCCGCCGCCACATCATCGTGCTCGCGCACTTCTTCGGCGTTTCACGCGAGGCCATGGTCCGGCGGCTTGAGGAGCTGGGCCTTACCAAGAAGGGGACGTGGGACTGGTTCGCGGCAAACGGCGGCATCACGGACGAGCAGGCCCAGCAGGTTCTAGGCGACCTCCGCGCGGCCGATCATCACAAGGCCGAAGCTGACCAACCAACCACGCTCAAGCTGAATCTGCTGGCGGCTGAGGCCTACCGACGCGAACTCCTGAGCGAAGGGCAACTCGCGCGCCTCCTTCATCTTGATCGCATCGAGCTGCGCGAGATGCTGCAAGACATTGAATTGCAGGAGGACGAGGCCGATGGTGCTCCCACCCTCCTTATCTGAAGAGCCGTCACTGCTGATCGCTGACACAAGTGTCGTGATCAACATCAACGCAACCGGCTGCGCCGAGACGCTGCTCAATGCGCTGCCCCATCGCGTCGCTGTCGTTGATGTCGTCGTTGACGAGATCGAAGGAGGCCTCCGGAAAGGTCGTCAGGATGCGGCCAAGCTCGCTCAATTGATCGAGTCGGGGCTGATCAAGGTTGTGACTCTCGGACCGCAGGGCCTCCTCCAGTTCGAGAGCCTGGTGATCGGCGCATCCGGCGGGACCCTTGATGACGGCGAAGCGGCCACGATCGCCTACGCCGCTGATGTCGGTGCTCACGCGCTCATTGAAGAGCGCAAGGCACGTCGTCTGGCTGCCGACCGGTATGCGGCGGTCCCGCTCGGCTGCACTGTCGATCTCCTCCGGCATGTCAACGTCGAGCATGCACTCGGCACCGCGGGAATTGCCGACGCGCTTCACAACGCCCTGACCGGTGCCCGGATGCGTGTGCTCCCGCATCACATTGCATGGGTGGTAGGCGTCATTGGCGATGAGCGCGTGGCGACCTGTCCGTGCTTGCCGGAAGTGGTCCGCAAACAGGCGCTGGCGCGCCTCTGATACATCACTATCCAAGTATCGCCCGCAACCCGGCGAGGGGATGCGGGCGACGGTTGCGTGCGGTCAGTATTCGTCGGGCAAAAGG
>OEIU01002217.1_pt1 | contig 10664 bp, 9 predicted proteins | sample 1539221 | NCBI WGS metagenome assembly OEIU01 (sample SAMN03792071, study PRJEB22550) | activated sludge metagenome | feature: wastewater treatment plant; material: activated sludge; isolation source: Wastewater treatment plant of a petroleum refinery complex | place: Argentina: Zarate | collected... | reverse complement strand
CGAAGTTTCGAGCAGGGACTCGAGCAGGTCTTCGGCCATGCGGAATGACGTGTCGATGCGCTCGGCGAGCTGGGCCGATTCGGCATCGAGCGCAGGCTGGTGGCGCAGGGCGGATGTGAACAGCCGCGCGGCATTCAGCGGTTGCAGGAGGTCGTGGCTCGCTGCGGCCAGGAACCGGGATTTCGAAAGATTGGCGGACTGCGCCTCGAGCTTTGCCTGCTCCTGTGCTTCGAGCGCGACGGTCAGTTCAGACGTGCGCTGGACAACGCGCTGCTCGAGGGTCGCATTGGCATCGATCAGGGCGAGTTCGACCCTCTTGTAGTCGGTCACGTCGGTGAACGTGGTGACGAATCCGCCGCCGGGCAGTTGCTGCCCGCGCATCTCGAGCACAGTGCCGTCGGCGCGTTCGCGCTGGAACACGTGGGCGGTGCCGGCACGCATGTGCCGGACGCGCTTCGCCACGTGTTCATCGACTTCCCCGGGTCCGCATTCACCACGCTCCGCGTTGTAGCGGATGAGGTCGGCTATGGATCGGCCCACGTAGACGAGTCCGTTCGGGTAATCGAACATTTCGAGGTAGCGCCGATTCCACGAGACCATGCGCATGTCGGCATCGACGACGCTGATGCCCTGGGAAATGTTCTCGAGCGTGGTCGAGAGCAATTCGCGATTGAAGCGCAGTTCCTGCGAGGCCTCGTCGAGCAGGGCGACGGCTTCGCTGAAATCGAGTCCGGTGCCGCGCAGCGCAGTGGTCAGCATGCGACGGGCGGAGGCCGAGCCGATGGCAGCGGCGAGCAGGCGTTCGGTGTATTGCAACAAGGCGCGGTCGGCCGAAGCGGCATCGAGGAGTTCGATTCCGGCAGCATTCGCATACTCCGTCAGCGCGTGGTCGGCGTTGCGTTCGCCGAGGATGCGTCCGGCAATCGTGCGCAGGTCGGCAATGCTGACCCGTCCGTGCCATTCTCCGACCCCGGCCAGGCTTCGCTCCGGTCCGGCATCGAGAAAGCTCCCCGCGCGCAAACGCTCCTCGACGCTGGGACGAAAGCGCAACGATACGAAAACGCAGGCGGCGATATTGGCCAGCAGGGACCAGAACGTGCCGTGCGTTATTGGATCCCAGCTGCTCAGGTTGAACAGCGCGTGGGGTCGCAGCCAGGACTGCTCGAACAGGCCGCGCTGGATCCAGGCATCGTCGAACCAGCTCGCGGCTGCCATGTTAGGCAGCAAAAGGGTATAGATCCAGACCGCAAATCCAATGGCCAGCCCGGTCAGGACGCCGACCCTGCTGGCGCCGCGCCAGTAGAGCCCGGCGATTATGGCGGGGGCGAACTGGGCCACCGCCGCGAACGCCAGCAATCCGATCGCAGCCAGCCCTTGCGACTGCGAGACAGCCCGGTAGTACGCGAGTGCCAGCACGGCCAGGCCGATGATGGCGGCGCGGCGGATGCCGAGCACGATCGCGGAGACGTCGTTGCGCATGTCGAGCCGAAGGAAATGCAGGCGCAGCAGGGCGGGCATGACGAGGTCGTTGGAGATCATCGTGGCCAGTGCGACGGAGGCAACGATGACCATGCCGGTGGCCGCCGAGAATCCGCCGATATAGGCCAGGATTGCCAGCCCGTTCTCGCCGTGGGTCAGCGGAAGCCACAGCAGCAGGGCGTCCGGGCTGACCGTGGTGCCGGCCGCGGCTGCCGTTCCCGCTTCCACGATAGGCAGCACGAAAATGCAGATGATGGCCAGGTAGGCGGGAAACAGGATGCGGCTTTTCGGCACGTCTTCCGGGTTTTCGCATTCGACGACGCCGACCTGGAACTGGCGCGGCAGGCAAAACATCGCGGTGAAGGCGAGCAGGGTCTGCGCGAGGAAGCCCGACGGAAGCCCGTCGCGCAGGACTTCTTCGAATACGTTGTTGCCGCGCTCGGCCATGTCGAACGGCATGTTCAGCGCATAGGTGCCGATGGCGACGAACGCGACCAGCTTGACGACCGATTCCGCGGCGATCGCCAGCATCATGCCGTGGTGATGTTCGGTCGCATCGATGCGTCGCGTGCCGAAGAGAATCGCGAACAGGGAAAGCATGCCGGCCACATAGAGCGCCGGATCGTTCAGCAGGGGCGCCTGCGCGGCCCCCGGCGCCCTGCCACTGAGGACGCCGACGCTCAGGGCCACGGCCTTGAACTGGAGCGCGATATAGGGCACGGCCGCCGTCACCGCGATGACCGTAACCAGGGCGCCCAGTGCGTGTGACTTGCCGAATCGCGAGCTGACGAAATCGGCGATCGAGGTGATGTTGTTGGCCTTCGCCACCCGGGTCAGGCGTTGCAGAAGTCCGCTGAAAAAGACGAACAGGAGGATCGGCCCGAGATAGATGGGCAGGTAGGACAAACTCGACTGCGCGGCGCTGCCGACTGCGCCGTAAAACGTCCACGACGAGCAATAGACGGCGAGGGCAAGGCTGTAGACGATCGGTCGCAGGGCGGGCCGCGTCGGATAGAGGGGGCGTGAATCACCGAAATAGGCGATGCCGAACAGCATGGCCACGTAGGCCAGCGAGACCAGCATCAGGATCCAGCCAGCAATCAACGGTCAGCTCCCGCCATCGCGCGCATGCGCCACGGTGCACAGACTCGACCGGGACGCGCCACAGGTCAAGCGAGTACGCCGGGGCAGGTGCCGGGATGGGTGCCAGCCAGGGCATGCATCGGTCGGAGCGGCGGTTCCAGGGGCAGGCTGCATGCCGCACCGGAAATGGCCGCCGTGATCCCGCCGGCATCAGCCTGGCGCCAGGACCCGCCTCAGTCGGGCTTGCCGGTGCCGACCTTGGCCACCATCGATGCGGTGTTGTCACCCTTGCGTCGGGTCTGCGCGATTTGCGTGCCATGCACGATGAAGTAGACGTTCTCGGCGATGTTGGTCGCGTGGTCGCCGATGCGTTCGATGTTCTTGGCCATGAACAGCAGGTGCGTGCAGGCCGTGATGTTGCGCGGGTCTTCCATCATGTAAGTGAGCAGCTCGCGAAACATGCCCGTATAAAGGCCATCGAGCTCCTCGTCGCGTGCCCAGGCGAGCAGCGCTCGGTCCGCATCGCGGTCTCGATAGGCGATCAGCACCTCGTCGATGATCTCGGCGGCCAGTTTGCCAAGGCGCGGCAGGCTGAAGACCGGGCGCACGAGGTCGACGCGGTTCAGAGCGATCGCGCGCTTGGCCACGTTCGCGGCATAGTCGCCGATGCGCTCGATGTCCGAGGAAATGCGCAGGGCGGCGAGCACTTCCCGCAGGTCGCGCGCCATCGGCTGGCGCAGTGCAAGCAGGCGAATGACGCCCTGGCTGACCTCGTCCTCGAGGGCGTCGACCTGCTTGTCGCTTTCGACGATGCGCTGGGCGGCGTCGCTGTCGCGCTCCACCACCGCAGCGAGGGCCGCTTCGAGCTCCTTCAGCGCGAGGTCGCCCATGCGCTGGATCTCGCCGGTCAGGCGCGCCAATTCTTCGTCGTAGCTCTTCACGATGTGCTCGCTCGATGGAGTGGACATTCGGGTTCCTTAGCCGAAGCGACCGGTGATGTAGTCTTCGGTCTGCTGCTTCGAGGGTTGAGTGAACAGTTTTTCGGTCTCGCCGAATTCAACCAGCTCGCCAAGATACATGAAGGCCGTGAAATCGGAACAGCGCGCAGCCTGCTGCATGTTGTGGGTGACGATGGCGATGGTGAAGTGTTCCGCCAGCTCGGCGATCAGTTGTTCGATCTTGCCGGTGGCGATCGGGTCGAGGGCCGAGGTCGGCTCGTCGAGCAGCAGCACTTCGGGTTTCAGCGCGACTGCACGGGCGATGCACAGGCGCTGCTGCTGGCCGCCGGACAGGCCCAGCGCGCTTTGCTTGAGCTTGTCCTTGACCTCGTCCCAGAGTGCGCCCTGGCGCAGGGCCTCCTCGACCCGTGCGTCCATTTCGGGTTTCTTGAGTTTCTCGTAGTGGCGGATCGCATAGGCGATGTTTTCGTAAATCGACATCGGAAACGGCACGGGCTTCTGGAAGACCATGCCGACCTTTCCGCGCAGGCGGTTGAGTGAGAATTTTGGGTCGAGGATGTTTTCGCCATCAAGCAGGACTTCACCCTGTGCTTCCTGCTTCGGGTAGATCGCATAGATGCGGTTGAAGATGCGCAACAGGGTCGACTTGCCGCAACCGGAGGGGCCGATCAGCGCCGTGACGCGCTTGTCGGCGATGTCGAGGCTCACGTCCTTGATGGCCTGGAAGCGGTCATAGTAGAAATTGAGCGATCGCGCGCTCATCTTGGGCGGCTTGGCGTGATCGGCGATGCGTACTTTCGACGCGACCGCAGGCGCCGACATGGCGAAATGGGGGTCAGTCATTGCTGGTCTTGTTCCTGAGGAGTATGGCTCGCGCGATCATGCTCAGCACCAGCACGAAGAACGTCAGTACGAGCGCGCCGGCCCAGGCGAGCGTCTGCCAGGATTCATACGGACTGGCGGTGAACTGGTTCATCACGACGGGCACGCTGGCCATGGGCTGGGTCAGGTCGGTGCTCCAGTACTGGTTGCCGAACGAGGTGAACAGCAAGGGCGCGGTCTCTCCGCTGATGCGGGCGAGGGCGAGGATGATGCCCGTCACGATGCCCGCCGACGCACCCCGGTAGAGGACCTGGACGATGACCTTCCACTGCGGAATGCCGAGTGAAAGGGCCGCTTCGCGCATCTGCGCGGGGACCAGGCGAAGCATCTCGTCAGTTGTGCGGACGATGACCGGAAGGACGATGAAGGCCAGTGCGATGGCGCCAGCAATGGCCGAGAATCCGCCTCCGAATTGCGCCACGACCAGGGTGTAGACGAAAAGGCCGAGCACGATCGACGGCGCGGAGAGCAGGATGTCATTGACGAAGCGGATCACCGTGCCGATCTTGCGCGCTCCCGCGTACTCGGCGAGCCAGGTGCCGGCAGCGATGCCGAGTGGCGTGCCGATCAGGATGGCGAGCCCGCACATCACCGCGCTGCCGAAAAGCGCGTTGGCCAGGCCGCCTTCCTGCATGGGCGGCGGCGTATCCTGAGTGAACAGTGCGATGTTGATGCCGCCAATGCCCTTGCTGATCGTGGTCCAGAGGATCCAGGCCAGGAAGAACAGGCCGAAAATCGCTGCCGCGCAGGACATCACGATGGCGAGTCGATTGATGATGGCGCGCTTGCGGTAGAGCCGCTCGGCGACATCCGCCCTGGCGTCGGTCGGTGCCCTGCCGCTCATTTCAGCCCTTCCCTGCGCGAGAGCTGCATCAGCATCAGGCGGGCGATGGCGAGCACGAAGAAGGTGACGATGAACAGGACGAAACCGAGCAGGAGCAGGGCCGAACGATAGGTGCTGGTCGCTTCGGCGAAGTCATTGGCGATCAGCGCGGCGATCGTCGTGCCAGGCTCCAGCAAGGAGACCGAGAAGCGCACCGTGTTACCGACCACATAGGCGACTGCCATCGTTTCGCCAAGCGCGCGACCGAGGCCGAGGAAGACGCCGCCGATCACGGCCGATTTCGTGTACGGAAGTACGACGTCCCAGACCACTTCCCACTTCGTCGCGCCGAGCGCGTAGGCGGATTCCTTGAGGCGGGTGGGCACGGTCAGGAAGACGTCGCGCATGACCGAGGAAATGAACGGGATGACCATGATCGCGAGGACGAATCCTGCGGTGAGCATGCCAATACCGATCGGCGGGCCCTGGAACATCGGCCCGATGACGGGCAAGGTGCCGAGGTGGTCGTTCATCCAGGGCGTGATGTATTCGGTCATCACCGGCACCAGCACGAACAGGCCCCACATGCCGTAGATGATCGAGGGAATGCCGGCCAGAAGTTCAATCGCCGAGCCGACCGGCGTGCGCAGCCACGACGGCGCGACTTCAGTCAGGTAGATGGCGATGCCGAAGCTGACCGGAACGCCGACGATCATCGCGATCAGGGCGGTGACCAGGGTTCCGAAGATCGGTACCAGTGCACCGTAGCGGTTTTCCACGGGATTCCATTCCGCGGAAAAAAAGAAGCTCAGCCCTTCCTGGGCCAGCACTTCGCGCCCGCCCCACAGCATGGAGAGTGCCGCCCCGGCCAGGGCAATCAGAACGAAAAAGGCGGTGATCGCCAGGACATAGCTGAAACCCTTGTCCTGCAGCTCGTCGCGGCGGGATTCGGGTTCCGGAACGGAGCCGCGTGCTGCAATCGTCGTCATGTCAGGGCAGTCTTTGAGGGTATCCCGAACTTTTCGGAACGCGCGGAAGGGTCGCGAAAGCGCGGAAATTGCGCGTGATTATGTCAGGCCGTGAGTGCATTCTGAAGCCGGGCATGAAAACGCCCGCGGAGGAACAGGATCATCCGCGGGCGCCCGATACGGGTCCTGCTTACTTGATGCGATCGGCCCAGTAGGCCTTGATCTGCGCAACCAGGCTGTCCGGCAGGGGCACGTAGTCGAGCGACGCGGCTTGTGCCTTGCCATTCTCGTAGCCCCAGCTGAAGAATTCACGGGCTGCCTTGGCGCGATCGGCTTGCTTGGGCTGCGCGTGCATCAGCACGAACACGGTCGCGCTGATCGGCCAGGATTCGTCGCCCGGCGCATTGGTGATGACCAGGCTGAAGTCGGTGGCGTTCTTCCAGTCCGCGCTGGCGGCGGCAGCCGCAAACGACTCCGCGCTCGGCTGCACGTACTTGCCCGCGGCGTTCTGCATCTGGGTGTAGGACATCTTGTTCTGCAGGGCGTAGGAAAGTTCGACATAGCCGATCGCGTTCTTGACCTGCTTGACATAGGCGGCGACGCCTTCGTTGCCCTTGCCGCCGAGACCGGCCGGCCACTGCACCGAGGTGCCTTCACCGACCTTTTCCTTCCACTCCGGGCTGACCTTGGACAGGTAGTTTACGAAGTTGAAGGTGGTGCCCGAGCCGTCCGAGCGATGCACGATCGTGATCTTGCCGTCCGGCAGGCTCATGCCCTCGTTGATCGCGGCGATCGCCGGGTCGTTCCACTTGGTGACCTTGCCGAGGAAGATGTCGGCGAGCAGCGGACCGGTGAGCTTGAGCTTGCCCGGCTCGATGCCGGCGACATTGACGACCGGCACGACGCCACCGATGACGATCGGAAACTGCACGAGGCCGGCAGCGGAGACATCTTCCGGCGCGAGCGGCTTGTCGGAAGCGCCGAAATCGACCGTTGACGCCTTGATCTGGGCGATGCCGCCGCTGGAGCCGATCGACTGGTAGTTGATCTGGTTCTTGGTCGCGACGTTGTAATCGGCCGACCACTTCGACATCAGCGGGAAGACAAAGGACGAACCGGCGCCGGTCACTTCCGAGGCTTGCGCCCCGCTGGCGGCGAAGGCAGTGGCGATTCCGAAAACGGCCGCGCTCAGCTTGATCGAGATGGACACGATGGCAACTCCTTGGGGATGGATGACAGGAAAGGGATGCCGCCTTTGTATCCCGCCAACGTTGCAGTTGTGTTACATGGGGGGGAATAGGGAGTGGGGAATGGGGAATGGAAAGGCGGAGGGCGCGGTGCTGCATATTCGCGTGCACGGCCTTGGAAGTTGTTCAAGATCAGCAGGATGGCCTGTTATTTTGACAGGATTGGAGGGAGCAGAATCCCGCTTCTATCCATTCCCTATTCCCCGCTTATGTAATCCGGCCCCTTGCCCACGGTTTTCTCGTAGACGCCCTTGCCGGCGCGCTTGTACTGGGTGAAGCCATGCTTGCCGGCGTGGCTTTCGCTGGTGCGGTGGGCCTGGCCGGAGACGACCTGGGGAGCGCTGATCACGCGCTGCAAGGGTGTCGAGCAGTCCGGACAACGGGCCAGCGGCGGATCCGACAGCTTTTGCAGTACCTCGAGGCATTTGCGGCAGGTCGGGCAGCCTGGGCCCTCGGGCTGGTATTGATAGATCGGCATGGATCAGATGATGCGGCCGCAGCCGCGCCGGTTCAATGCTGCTCGTGTTCCAGTTCGGGATCGGCCGTGTCACCCATCGAGTTGGCCAGGTCGGACATGTGCTTCCAGCGATTGATCACCTTGCAGAACAGTTCGGCCGTGCGTTCGGTGTCATAGACCGCGGAGTGCGCCTGGCCGGGGTCCCAGGTGGTGCCCGAAGCGCCGACAGCGCGCGCCAGCACGGTTTGCCCATAGGCCAGGCCGGCCAGGGTGACCGTATCGAAGTTGCTGAACGGATGGAACGGGTTGCGCTTGTGCCCGGTGCGACGCACGGCGGCATTGAGGAAGCTGAGGTCGAACGAGGCATTGTGCCCGACCAGGATGGCGCGCTGGCACTCGGCCGCCCGCATCGCTGCGCGGACCGGCGCGAAAACATGATCGAGCGCGGCGCGCTCCTCGAGGGCATTGCGAAACGGATGATCCGGATCGATTCCGGTGATCTCCAGGGCCCGCGGATCGATGTTGGCGCCAGGGAAAGCCTCAACGTGCGTGGAAACGGCGGGCTTCGGGAACACGAATCCCCGTTCGTCCATGCCGATGACGACGACGGCGATCTCGAGCAGGGCATCGCGCTCGGGGTCGAATCCGCCGGTTTCCACGTCGACGACGACGGGCAGGAATCCGCGGAATCGCTCGGCGATGCGGACAACGGAATGGCTTGGGGTCATGGTGGAAGGATAGCCGATCAGGTGCAACGCCGTACTGAAGTCCGCGCCTTCCGCGGGCTCGTCGAGTGGTTTCGAAGCCTGCGTGCGACCTGGTCGGTACCCTTGTCGCTGCTTTTTTCATTGCGGTGAAGGCGGGCTGGCTGGCCGCACGTTCGAAATATTTCCGTTGCCTGAATGAAACATTGCAGTAACAAATCGTCCATATGCTGCGCTCCCATGGATGCAGGGCCTCCGCGCATCCGGTGCAAATTCTTCCCCACCGAGATTTCAACCATGAAACGTCTTGCTCCCCGATTCCTCGCTGCCGCGATCACTGCAACCCTTGCCGGGCAGGCCCATGCCGATGTCGCCATCGACGTGATCGGCGACTACGAAGTCAGCTTCGAAGGCCTGGTCCAGGCCGATGGCAACTGGTTCAACAACGACGTCGTCGACCTCAACGGTTCGACCGGCAACGACGGCAAGGACAGCGAGTTCGAAATGCGCCGCGCCGAGCTCGTGCTGAAGGGCAAGGGCACCATGTTCGACTGGGTGCTCGGCTATGACGCCAAGGCCAACAAGTTCCTCGACACCAACATCAAGTGGAAGATCGGTTCGAACTACGTGCAGGTCGGCCAGTTCAAGCAGGTCAACAGCCTGGAAGAACTGAGCAGCACCAAGAACAACGACTTCATTTCCAAGGCAATGGTCACCAACACGTTCGGCATCAGCCGGCGACTCGGCGTCGCCTATGGCGATGGCGGCAAGAACTGGGGATACACGGCCAACGTGTTCGGCCGCGAGCTGACCCGCAACCTCGGCCAGGGCCCCGGATACGGTGGCCGCTTCTATTACGCGCCGATCGTTGGCAACGGCAACGTGCTTCATTTCGGCATTTCGGCGGTCGACTACGACACCAACAACGACACGCAGCGCTGGCGCATCCGACCGGATGCCGACCTCGCCACCGCACGCCTGGTCGACACCGGCAACATCCTCAATACCGATCGCAACCGCACGTTCGGCCTGGAAGCCATGTGGGTTGGCGGCCCGTTCAAGGTGCAGAGCGAGTACATGCGCACGACCACCACGCGAACCAGCAACACATCGGCCGGCAACTTCTCCGGCGACAGCTGGTACGTGTCGGGCGTGTGGAACCTGACCGGCGAGACCTGGGGCTACAAGGGCGGTACGCCGACCACGCCGGGGCCGAACAATCCTGCTGCTGGCATGTGGCAGCTGGGCCTGCGCTACGACGACGCCAACCTCAATGACGGCGCGATCAAGGGCGGCAAGGAACACAACATCACGGTCGGCGTGAACTACTACTGGCGCTCGAACTTCAAGATCATGGCCAATTACGTGGCGGTCAACAGCTCGAAGTTCAGCTCCGCGGCCGGCGCCAACGTCAGCGACGATCCGAACATCTTCGAAACCCGCCTGCAGTTCTTCTGGTAAGCCGCCAGGCTGGCAAGCGAAAGCAACAACTCTCCCGCGACCCTCCCGGCAATGAGCCGGTCGTGATTGAGGCGGTGCGTGATGCGCACCGCCTTTTCTTTTTCCGGCTGGCGCGCCTGCGCTAGCCCCAATCTTCGGGTTTTCCATCCCGTCGTCCCGGCGCAGGCCGGGACCCGGCGACTCCTTCTTGCGGCCTGAAGGTACTGGACCCCGGCCTGCGCCGGGGTGACGGCGGGGGTTGGGGCGAGCCCAGCGAACTCCGACGAGTCGCCTTCCAGAGGACTGACCTGCAATTGCACGAATGTGCGGGCAACGCGGCGCCGTGCGCTAGCTGTCGCCCTGGACTTTGTGCCGGTACGCACACAGATCGCGGATCAGGCACTGCGGGCATTCCGGCTTGCGGCGGGGTACAGCGCTGCGGCTTTTCGCAGGTTGGTGCTTGGCGCACGCGAAGCCCAACGGCTCCGCAAGCGAGATGTCACCTCGCGGCATCCGCATTGCGGTGTTGGGGTTCGCGGGCTCACCCCAACCTACCGGGCTGGCACCTTGTGCCGGTACGCACACAGATCGCGGATCAGGCACTGCGGGCATTCCGGCTTGC
>OEIU01002216.1_pt1 | contig 10667 bp, 12 predicted proteins | sample 1539221 | NCBI WGS metagenome assembly OEIU01 (sample SAMN03792071, study PRJEB22550) | activated sludge metagenome | feature: wastewater treatment plant; material: activated sludge; isolation source: Wastewater treatment plant of a petroleum refinery complex | place: Argentina: Zarate | collected... | reverse complement strand
CACCCACACCGACGCCGACACCCACACCGACGCCGACACCCACACCGACGCCGACACCCACACCGACGCCGACGCCGGCCCCCACGCCGACGCCGACGCCGACCCCGACGCCCACACCCACTCCGACGCCCGCTCCGGCACCGACGTCCGAAACGACCGTGTTCGTATCGAGGGCGTCGGGCCAATGCATGATGGTCCAGGGTCTGTCGTCGGCGCAGGGTGTGCCGATCGTCCAGTCACCCTGCACGGTGGCCGGCGATCAGCGCTGGAACTTCCGGCAGGTCGGATCGAACTGGCAGATCGTCTCCAACGAGACCGGTCTGTGTCTGATGCCCAATGGCGGCTCGGCCACGTCGGGAACCGGCCTGGTCCAGGGCACCTGTTCCACGGATTCCGCCCGGGTCTGGTCGTTGCGCGGCAATGCCGACGGCTCCTTCTCGGTGATCGGCGCTGCCAGCGGTCTGTGCGTCGACCTTCCGGCCGGCGCTTCGAACGGCACGCCGCTGCGCCAGTCGACCTGCAGCTCGACGTCGAATGCCAACCAGAACTGGCGCATCGAGACCGCCCGCACGTCGCTGTGGGACCCGATCGTGTCGCTGCCGCTGATCCCGGTGGCCGCCGCGATGCTGCCGGGGGGCGAGCTGCTGTTCTGGTCGGCGGAGGAGCGTTTCGCCTTCGCGACCGGCGTGTCCGGCCGCACGTACACCGCCGTCTACAACCCGGTCACCAAGGTGTCGACCGAGCGGCTGGTGACCGAGACCGGTCACGACATGTTCTGTCCCGGCATCAGCATGCTGCCGAACGGACAGATCCTCGTCAGCGGCGGCAGCGACGACAGCAAGACCAGCATCTATGACCCGGTCCAGCGGGGCTGGCTGACCGCCGCGCCGATGAACGTCGGCCGGGGCTATCAGTCCAGCACGACGTTGAGCGACGGATCGGTCTTCATGGTCGGCGGTTCGTGGAGCGGCTCGAGCGGCGGCAAGATCGGCGAGCGCTGGACGCCTTCCAATGCATGGGTCACGCTGCCCGACGTCGTCGCCGAGACGATGTCCGATACCGACCCCGAAGGCATCTACCGCAGCGACAACCACATGTGGCTGTTCGCAGCGACCGGTGGCTGGGTGTTCCAGGCCGGTCCCGGCCGGCGCATGCACTGGATCGACACCCGCGGTCGCGGCGCGACGTCCTTCGTCGGCACGCGCAGCGACGACGGCTATGCGATGAACGGCAGTGCCGTGATGTACGAGCCGTGGAAGATCCTGACGACCGGCGGCGCGCCGGCCTACGTGAACGGAACCGCCACCCGCAACGCCTACCGGATCGACATAAGCGCCGGCCCCGGCGTGGCGCCGACGGTGCGCAAGCTGCCGTCGATGGCCTACACCCGCGGATTCCACAACAGCGTGGTGCTGCCCAACGGTCAGGTCGTCGTGGTCGGCGGGCAGGCGGTCCCGGTGCCGTTCTCCGACGAGCAGTCGGTGCTGGTGCCCGAGCTGTGGGACCCGCAGACCGAGCAGTTCCTGCGGATGGCGCCGATGCGTACGCCCCGCAACTACCACAGCTTCGCGCTGCTACAGCCCGAGGGGCGCGTCATGGTCGCCGGCGGCGGATTGTGCGGCCCATGCCCCGAGAATCACCCGAACGCCGCGGTGCCGACGCCGCCGTACCTGCTGAAGAGCGATGGCTCGCCGGCGGCGCGACCGGGGATCGTCGATGCACCGGCCACCGCGGCGGCCGGCGCCAACATCACGGTGACCACCGACGGACCGGTCGACAACTTCGTGCTGGTGCGATACGGCACGGCCACCCATACCGTGAACACCGACCAGCGGCGCATCCCGCTGGCGATCCGCAATCAGACGCCCGGCGGCAACCCTGCCTATTCGCTGGCGCTGCCGGCCGATACCGGGCTGCTGCTGCCCGGGTACTACATGCTCTTCGCGCTGGACGCCAAAGGCGTGCCGAGCATGTCGCGGACGGTGAGGATCAATTGAGCGGGGGCGGCGCCCGCGGGTGGCTTGCGGCGATCCTGATGGCGCTGCTGACGGCAGCGTACGGTGGCGGCGCGATGGCCGCCGGGCAGACGACCATCGAGACCACGGCCTCCCTCGATCGCACCCGGATCGAACGAGGGCAACGGCTGCTCGAAGGCAGGGAGCCGTTGCCGGCACGTATCGTCGGTCATGAAACCCGGCTGCCGGCGACGGCCGCGCGATGCACGAACTGCCACCTGCGTGACGACAGGCGCAACGCGGCCGGCGGCGCGTCGCTCGCGCCGCCGCTCGGCCGCGCGACTCTGCTCCGGATGAGCTCGCGTCGCGGCGGGCCGCCCAGCAGCTACGACGCCGAATCGTTCTGCCGGGTGCTGCGTACCGGCGTGGACCCCGCATTCGTGACATTGCCGAAGGCGATGCCGCGCTACGACATCAGCTCCGCTCAGTGCGATGCGCTGTGGGCGCTGATGGCAGGCACCGAACGGATCGGTGCCGTCCAACCCTGAACCGCCTGCCGAAAGAAATGACCTTCGCATCGTCCCGGATCATCGAGCCTGCGTCGCCGACGGACCCGTGGCCCGCCGCAACCGCGATGGCCCGGAACCCTCGCTTCGCCGCATCCCGCCGCCGCCTGCTGCGTGGCCTGTCGGCGGCGGTCGCGGTCGGCACGTCGGCCGTGATGCTGCCGTTGCCGTCCGCCTACGCACATGGTTCGCTCGGCCCGGTGCTGCCGCCGCAGCCGGTCAAGGACCTGCCGATCCGGTGCAGCGATGGCCGCCGGGTCGCGCTGACGTCGCTGTTGAAGGGCCGCATCACGGCGATCCAGTTCATGTTCACCGGCTGCAGCGCCACCTGCCCGCTGCAGGGGGCGATCTTCAGCGAGGCCCAGGGCCTGCTGCCCGCACGGTCGCGCGAATCGGTGCAGTTGCTGTCGCTGAGCATCGATCCGCTGGCCGACGATCCGAAGTCGTTGAGCCGGTGGCTGGCCGGCTTCGGCGCCGGCCGCCGCTGGCTCGCCGGGGCACCGGAGCCCGGCGCGGTCAAGACGATGCGTTCGATGTTCCTGGCGCCCGGTGATCCGGTGGACGATCACGACACCCAGGTCTATCTGATCGACAGCCTCGGGCAACTGGTCTATCGCACCGGGCCGCTGCCGCCGCCCAGACAGATCGCCACCCTCGTCGCGCGGCTGGCGGGCTGAACCGGCTGCAGCGCGACCGCGCCGCTCACTCCTGCAGGGACTGCCACATCTCCAGGTCGCGCTGCGCGGTCCAGATCCGCGGATGGCTGATGCCGCTCGCCTCGTCGAACGCGCGCGACACGTCGAACGGCAGGCAGTGCTCGTAGATGAACACGTTGCCGAACACCGGATCCATCACGCGGCGGGTATCGGCGAACACCTCCTTGAGGTTCTTGCCGGCCTTGACGCCGGCCTGCGCGGTGCCGAACAGGTCGGTGACCCAGCGGCGGGTGTAGTCGATCGCCTTCAGGCAGTCGGCCGGCGTCTGCATCGCCGGGCCGCGGCCCGGCACCAGCTTCTGCGGGCCCAGCGCGGCCAGCTTGTCGAGGGTGGCCGGCCATTCGGCGAGCTGCGCGTCGCCGGTGTAGACGCCGGCGTTGTATTCGACCAGGTCGCCCGAGAAGCAGATCTTCTCGGCCGGCAGCCAGGCGATCGTGTCGCCCTTCGTGTGACCGCTGCCCAGGTGCATCAGCTTCACTTCCAGGCTGCCCAGGTGCAAGGTCAGCTCGCGCTCGAACACGATCGTCGGCCAGGTCAGGCCCGGCACCGTCTCGACGCCGGCGAACAGCCGCGGGAACCGCTCGATCTCCGACTTCATGTCGGCCTCGCCGCGTTCGACGATCAGCTCCCAGGTGCCGCGCGACGCGATGATGTCCTGCGCACCCTCGGCGAAGTAGGCCGACGCGCCCAGCACCCGCACCGCATGGTAGTGCGACAGCACCACGTACTTGATCGGCTTGTCGGTGACCTCGCGGATCCGCGCGATCAGGTTCGCGGCCATCGCCGGCGTGGCGGTGGTGTCGATGACCATGCAGGCGTTGTCGCCGACGATCACGCCGGAGTTCGGATCGCCCTCGGTGGTGTACGCGTACGCATGATCGGACAGCCTGATGAACGAAGTCTGCTTTTCGGTCAGGTCGGCCTTGGAGGCGAATTGCTTGCTCATGTGGTGTGCCTGGAATGGTTGGAGTCGCGGGGGGCATCCCGATCGGCGGCCGTGCGCGAAGGCGCGCCCGGGGCCGGGTGCCCCGCACCGTTGACCGCCGGCACCGGCCCGCCGGACAGACCATGCTCCCACAGCCGGATCACCAGGTCGGCGAACTTGCGGTGCGTCAGCGGCCCGTCGGGGCGCAGCCATGCGAAGGTGAAGTTGATCATACCCAATAACGCCATCGTCGTCGGCATCGCCGCCTCGCTGCGCATGCGCTCGGGGAAGGCGGCCGCCAGCGCGTCGCGGAAGCGCAGCACCACCTCGCGTTCCTGGGCGCGGATCGTGTCGCGCTGCGGCTCGGCGAGGAACTTCACGTCGTTCAGCAGCGCGACATGGTAATCGCGCGAGTGCCGGTACTCGTCGACGAACGCCCGCACCAGCTCGGCCAGCCGCTCGTGCGGCGGCAGCTTCCGTTCGAACACCTCGCTTGCCAGCGCGATCAGCCGGCGGGTGTACCGGTCGAGCGCGTCGAACAGCAGCGATTCCTTGCTGGCGTAGTAGTGATAGAGCCCCGCCTTCGAGGTGCCGCAGGCCTGCGCGAGCTGCGCCATCGTCGCGCTCGGGTAGCCCACCTCGCCGAACGCCCGCACTGCGTTGGCCAGGATCCGCTCGCGGTTGACCTCGTGGTCCGGGGAACGCTGGCGGCCCACGGTTGCCTCAGCGCTCGTCGTAGCTGATGACCACCCGGTCGGTGACTGGGTGCGACTGGCAGGTCAGCACGAAACCCTGTGCCATCTCCCGCTCGTCGAGCGTGTAGTTCTTGTCCATCCGCACCTCGCCCTCCAGCACGCGGGCGCGGCAGGTGCAGCAGACGCCGCCCTTGCAGGCATAGGGCAGGTCGATGCCGGCGGCCAGCCCCGCATCGAGGATGCCCGAGCCGTGGCGAGACACCTTCAGCTTGCGCGCCTTGCCGTCGACCACCAGCGTCACGTCGGCGGCATCGGCCTCGTCGCCGATGACCACCACCGGCTTCGGCTGCCCGGCCGGCATCGGCACGCCGAAGCGCTCGACATGGATGCGCCCGGCGGGCACGCCGGCCGCGCGCAGCGCCGCCTCGGCCGCATCCATCATCGGCTCGGGGCCGCAGATGAACGCCTCGTCGATGTCGGCCGGCGGCAGCAGGTCCGCCAGGAATGCCTCGCAGCGCGCCCGGTCCAGCAGGCCGCTGAACAGCGCGATCTCCTGCGGCTCGTCGGACAGCACGTGATAGAGCCGCAGCCGCCCCAGGTACCGGTTCTTCAGATCCTCCAGATCCTCGAGGAACATGATGGCCGGCAGCGACCGGTTGCCGTAGATCAGCGTGAAGCGCGAACGCGGCTCCGCCTCCAGCGTGGTCTTGATCAGCGACAGCATCGGCGTGATGCCCGAGCCGCCGGCGAACCCGACGTGGTGGCGCGCCTGCGCCGGATCGAGCGGCGTGTTGAATCGGCCGTCGGGCGTCATCACGTCGATCGTCTGGCCGGGCTGCAGATGATCGTTGACCCAGTTCGAGAAGCGCCCGCCGGCCACCCGCTTGACCGCGACCCGCAGCTCGCCGCGCCGCTCGTAGTCGTCGACGCCTACGCAGATCGAGTACGAACGCCGCTCCTCGCGGCCGTCGATCGGCGCGCGCAGGGTCAGGAACTGTCCCTGGCGGAACCGGTAGGCGTCGCGCAGCGACTCGGGCACGTCGAACAGCAGCGACACGCTGTCGGCGGTTTCGGGGCGGCGTTCACGGACGCGCAGCGGATGGAAGGCGGGGGTCATCGGTTCTCCGAGGCTCGGGATCGACGGCGATCGGCAGTCCGCGCGATCGATCGGCGGCGATGAGGGCAACGTGATCGATTGAAACGCGGTCAATGGGAGCGTCAACAGGGAGCATCAATAGGAAGCGTCAATATGGCTTGAAATGGTCGAACGGTTCGCGGCAGCTCTTGCAGCGGTACAGCGCCTTGCATGGCGTCGAGCCATGGCGGCTCAGCTCCTCGACGTTCGGCGAGTCGCAGCGCGGACAGACCGGGCCGTCGGCCGGCGGCTTGTCGTGGAAGCGCATCACGGGGGTGGGAACGCGGCGCGGCCGGCCGGCCGCGATGCCGCTGCGCGGTGTCCGTCGCTGCCGTTGCTGCCACCGTTGCCGCCGCGCTCGTCGAGCCGCGGCGTCATCGCCTGCGCATCGTCGCTGCAACGCCCCGGCGGCGCGATGCCGTAGGCGCGCAGCTTGCGGCGGCCGTCCTCGCTGATCCAGTCGGTGGTCCAGGCCGGCGCCAGCCGCAGCTCGACCGACGCATCCGGATGGCCGGCCGCCTGCAAGGTCTCGCGCACCTGCGCCGCGATCGCCTCGGTGGCCGGGCAGCCGCTGTAGGTCGGCGTCAGCACCACCCGCGGCGAGCCGTCGGCGGCGATCGTCAGATCGCGCAGGATGCCGAGGTCGGCCAATGTGACGACCGGGATCTCCGGGTCCGGCAGCTCGCCGACCAGCGCGAGCAGACGGGCGCGCGGGTCGCCCGTGTCGATCATGGCCGCGACCGTGGCCCTCACCACACGGCCCCCGGATGCGCGCGCGCCAGCGACTGCATCTCGTTCAGCAGATAGTCGAGGTGCTCGCTGTGCAGGCCCTGCTTGCCGGTGCTGCGAAAGCCGCTGTCGGCCGGCCAGCGCAACGTCGCCGCCTCGGCCGCCGGCCTGGCGATCGCCAGCCACTGCTCGCGCAGCCCCGCGAGGTCGGCGCCGATCCCGGCGGCCAGCGCCGCCCGGTCCAGCTCGTCGGCCGCGAACCACTCGTTGGTGTACGGCAGCAGCATGTCCAGCGCGGTCTCCATCCGCCGGTGCGACTCCTCGGTGCCGTCGCCGAGCCGTCCGAGCCAGTCGCCCGCATGGCGCAGGTGATGGCGCGTCCCCTTGACCGCCTTGCCGGCGATCGCCGCGAGCTGCGCATCGGCCGAGCCGGCCAGCGCCTGCCACAGCGGCAGCGCCCAGGCGCTGTACAGGAAGTTGCGCACGATCGTGAACGCATAGTCGCCGTCGGCCGCGCCGGCCGACGCCACGCCGCTGTTCGGCAGCTCCAGCATCGTGAAGTTGCGGAACTGCGCCGTGTCGCGGAAGTACGCGAGCTCGTCCTCGGTACGCGTCGGCGCGCTCAGCGAACCGGCATGCTGGTACAGCAGCCGTGCCTGCCCGAGCAGGTCCAGCGCGATGTTGGTCATCGCGATGTCCTCCTCGAGGACCGGCCCGTGCCCGGTCCACTCCGCCAGCCGGTGCGACAGCACCAGCGCGTTGTCGGCCAGCCGCAGCAGATAGGCGATGTGCGTGGCGCTATCCATGTGCGTGGCGGAGCCCGAGGGAACTGCGGTCTCCGTGTGCACCTCGGCGCCCATCGTCGTGGGGGTCGCGTTCATCGGAATCTGCCGTTCCATCACATGTGCTTCACGGCGTCGGGCAGCACGTAGAACGTCGGGTGACGGTAGATCTTGTCCTGCATCGGATCGAAGAACTCCGCCTTGCTCTCCGGTTCCGACGCGGTGATCGCGTTCGACGGCACCACCCAGATCGACACCCCCTCCTGCCGGCGGGTGTAGACATCGCGCGCCATCTGCAGAGCCTGCCGTGCGTCGGCCGCATGCAGGCTGCCGCAGTGCTTGTGCTCCAGCCCCTGCTTGCTGCGGATGAACACCTCCCACAGCGGCCATTCGTTGCTCGGTGTCGCGGTCATCGACGTGTTCTCCATGTGTCGTCGCTCGTTGGTCGTATGTTGTCGTCGCGTGTTCGTCGCCGCGTGCACGGCCCGTCGCGTGAACCGGCAAGCCCCGCGTTCCGGGTGCTCCTCCCGCTGCCGCGTGCGCCGCGTTCAGGCTGCCTGCCGCTCGCGCGCCGCCCGCTTGGCGGCATGAGCCATCGCCGCGTCGCGCACCCACTCGCCGTTGGCATGCGCCCGCCGGCGCGTTTCGAGCCGCTCGCGGTTGCACGGCCCGTCGCCGTTGACCACCCGCCAGAACTCGTCCCAGTCGATCGGCCCGATGTCGTAGTGGCCGCGCTCGGCGTTCCACCTGAGCTGCGGATCGGGAATCGTCAGGCCCAGCAGCTCGGCCTGCGGCACCGTCGCATCGATGAACTTCTGGCGCAGATCGTCGTTGGAGATCCGCTTGATGCCCCATTTCATCGTCTGCGCGGAGTGGATCGAATCGGCATCGCTCGGCCCGAACATCATCACCACCGGCCACCACCAGCGGTTCAGCGCATCCTGCGCCATCGCCTTCTGCGCAGGCGTGCCGCGGCACAGCGCCAGCATCAGCTCGTAGCCCTGCCGCTGATGGAACGACTCCTCCTTGCAGATGCGGATCATCGCCCGCGCATACGGGCCGTACGAGCAGCGGCACAGCGGGATCTGGTTCATGATCGCCGCGCCGTCCACCAGCCAGCCGATCGCGCCGATATCGGCCCAAGTCAGCGTCGGGTAGTTGAAGATCGACGAATACTTCGCCTTGCCGGAGAGCAGCTGGTCGAACATCTGCTCGCGCGAGGTGCCGAGCGTTTCGGCGGCGGAGTAAAGATAAAGTCCGTGGCCGCCTTCGTCCTGCACCTTCGCAAGCAGCGCGGCCTTGCGGCGCAGCGTCGGCGCGCGCGTGATCCAGTTTCCTTCCGGCAACATGCCGACGATTTCGGAATGGGCATGCTGCGAAATCTGTCTCGTCAGCGTGCGGCGGTAAGCTTCCGGCATCCAGTCGTTCGGCTCGATTTTGAGCTCGGCATCGACATGCTCCTGAAAGCGGGCTTCGAGCACGGGATCGCTCGCGGCGCTCGCCTCATCCTTGACGTTCAGGGCTTGCGTATACATCGGCGCCTCGCAAAGGGATGCCAGTTTATAACCGCTATAATATGTTACAGAAATTTTCAGAGTCAATAATTACTGTAACGTATTTTAAGACCGCCCTATTGCAGCGCGGCAAAGCGTTGGCCGAGCGTGGAATTCGGCTTCGGCAGGCTGTGCGTTTCGTCGGCCTGACAGCCGTCCAGAAAACGCTCGGAGCCTTTCAGCACGCGCGAATAGACAGCCGCCGCGAGCTTGCGCGCCTCCTCGCCGGGCCAGCCGTCCGGCAACAGGCCGGGAGCGAGCGCGGGATCGCGCAACACGATGCGGCGGAACTCCTGAACCAGCATGAGCCGCACGATCAACGCTTCGCTGTCTTCAAGCACTTCGCCCTTCGCGAGCGCATCGCGGATTTTCCGGAACAACGAGATAAAGTCCCGGTAGCGCCCTGCGATCTCGTCGAGATTGTAGGAGGCGCGGAGAATCTCGGCGGCCTCAGGGGACGCGCCGATCTCCAGCACATGAATTCCTTTTGCCCCCTTCGGCAGGGAGACGGGGGCGGCGGAAACATAGGTCACCGCATTGAACGGCGCGAAACCCGCCGCTTCAAGCGCCTTGCGTTGTAATGCGCGGTTCGAGGGTTCTCCGTTCAGCAAAGCGAGGCGGATCGAGCGCGCCGGATCGTTCTTGCGGGCGAAGTAAATGCGCCGCGTCGCTTCCGCGAATTCACCCTCGCCGCGCTTCGACAGGCGATAAAATGTGTTGCGGCCAACTTTTCTGCGCTCCAGCCATTGTTCGGTGGTAAGCCGCGAGATCGCGGTACGCACAGGACCGGCGTCGATGCGGAACAAGTGCATGATCCGCGTGATGTCGCCGAGCGAAAGGCTGCCGCCGCGCGGCACGATGGCGTCGCCATATAAGGTAACGATCAGCGAGCCGGCGCGCACCGGCTTCCGGCGGTTGAAGGCGGCGATAAGCTCGCGGACCAGCCCGTTCATTTCCATTCCCGACCATCAGGTGCGCGCACCTTATATTGCAGCCGCACAGCGCGAAACCGGCCTGAAGGCGCAGACGCACCTTTTCGCTGACCGGCCGGTTGGTCTATAATCCTCCCAGACACAAGCCGCGAAAAGCGGCGGCCATGCGGGGTGGAAATCATGAGCGCTGTTCTTGAAAGCTATGTTTGCGGCCGCTGGATCGCGCCCGCCGCGAACTTCGTGGAAATTCCGAGCGCCATCGACGGTTCGCTGATTGCTAAGACCGGAAGCGGCGGCATCGATTTCGCGCAAGCCGTGCGTTATGCACGCGAGACCGGCGGAAAAAATCTCCGTGCGCTCAACTTCCATCAGCGCGCGGACATTCTCAAAAAACTCGCGGCGCATCTCACGGAGAAAAAAGAACCGCTCTACGCGCTCGCGGCCCATACCGGCGCGACGAAGCGCGACAACATGGTGGATATCGAGGGCGGCATCGGCACGCTGTTCGCCTATGCCTCGCGCGGACGGCGCGACCTTCCCGGCGAGAAATTCATCGTCGAGGGACCGAACGAGGCGCTCTCCAAGGGCGGCAAGTTCGCAGGCACGCATATCCTGACGCCGCGCGCGGGCATCGCGGTTCACATCAACGCCTTCAACTTTCCGGTTTGGGGTCCGCTGG
>OEIU01002214.1_pt1 | contig 10678 bp, 9 predicted proteins | sample 1539221 | NCBI WGS metagenome assembly OEIU01 (sample SAMN03792071, study PRJEB22550) | activated sludge metagenome | feature: wastewater treatment plant; material: activated sludge; isolation source: Wastewater treatment plant of a petroleum refinery complex | place: Argentina: Zarate | collected... | reverse complement strand
TCCTTCGCGGTGAAGATGCCGATGTGGCCGGTCCACACCTGGTTGCCCGACGCGCACGTCGAGGCGCCGACGGCCGGCTCGGTCATCCTTGCGGGCATTCTGCTGAAGATGGGCGGATACGGCTTCATCCGCTTCTCGCTGCCCATGTTCCCGGACGCCTCGCATTATTTCGCGCCGCTCGTCTTCGCCCTGTCGGTCATCGCGATCATCTACACCTCGCTCGTCGCGCTGGTGCAGGAGGACATGAAGAAGCTGATCGCCTATTCGTCCGTCGCGCATATGGGCTTCGTCACCATGGGCCTGTTTGCGATGAACCAGCAGGGCGTGCAGGGCGCGGTCTACCAGATGGTCAGCCACGGCCTCGTGTCGGGCGCGCTCTTCCTCTGCGTCGGCGTCGTCTACGATCGCATGCACACGCGCGAGATCGCCGCTTATGGCGGCCTCGTGAAGAACATGCCGCTCTACGCGGTGGCCTTCATGGTCTTCACCATGGCCAATGTCGGCCTGCCCGGCACGTCGGGCTTCGTCGGCGAATTCCTGACGCTGCTCGGCACGTTCGCCGCCAATTCGAAGGTGGCGTTCTTCGCCACCTTCGGCGTCATCCTGTCGGCGGCCTATGCGCTCTATCTCTACCGCCGCGCGATCTTCGGCGTGCTCGACAAGCCCGAGCTCGCCAACATCAAGGATCTCAGCGGCCGCGAGATCGCGCTGCTCGCGCCGCTCGTCCTGCTCGTCATCTACTACGGCGTGCATCCCGGCCCGATCCTCGACGCGTCCGCGGCCTCGGTCGCCGAGCTCGTCAAGTCCACGCAATCCGTCGCCGGCGCCGTGAAGGCCGCCGCGCTCTCCGTGCACTGAAGGCAGATCGATGCATCCGCTCACTTTCTCCATCGCTCACGCCCTGCCGGAGACGATTCTGGCGATCGGCGCGCTCGCGCTGGTGCTTCTCGGCGCGATCCGCGGCGAGAAATCCGCCGGCCTCGTCGCCGAGCTCGCCATCGGCGTGCTGGCGCTCGCGCTGGTCGTGATCTTCGTCGGCGTGAAGACGTCGGCGGACGTCTTCGACGGCGCCTTCGTCGACGATTCCTTCGCGCGCTTCATGAAAGTGCTGGTGCTGCTCGGCTCGCTGGTCTCGCTCGTCCTCTCGCGCGACTTCTTGAAGCGCGAAGGCATCGACCTCTTCGAATTCCCGGTCCTGATCCTGCTGTCGACGCTCGGCATGCTGCTGCTGACGTCCGCCAACAGCCTCATCTCTCTCTATCTCGGCCTCGAGCTGATGTCGCTCGCGCTCTATGTCGTGGCGGCCTTCCACCGCGACAATCTCAAGGCGTCGGAAGCGGGTCTGAAATATTTCGTCCTCGGCGCGCTGTCCTCGGGCATGCTGCTCTACGGCGCCTCGCTCATTTACGGCTATGCCGGCACCGTGCAGTTCGACGGCATCGCCAAGGCGCTCACCGCCGGCCCGCAGATCGGCGTCGTCTTCGGTCTCGTCTTCCTGCTCGCGGGCCTCGCCTTCAAGATGTCGACCGTGCCGTTCCACATGTGGACGCCCGACGTCTACGAGGGCGCGCCGACGCCGGTCACGGCCTTCTTCGCCTCCGCGCCGAAGATGGCGGCGGTCGCCATCACCTTGCGCGTCGTCACCGATGCGCTGCCGGGCCTCGCCCACGAATGGCGCCAGATCGTCATGTTCATCTCGATCGCCTCGATGGCGCTCGGCTCCTTCGCCGCCATCGGCCAGACTAACATCAAGCGCCTGATGGCCTATTCCTCGATCGGCCACATGGGCTTCGCGCTGGTCGGCCTCGCCGCCAACACGGCGCAGGGCGTGCAGGGCGTCGCGCTCTACATGGCGATCTATCTCGTTACGACGCTCGGCGTCTTCGCCGTCATCTTGGCGATGCGCGTGCAGGGCAGGGCGGTCGAGACGATCGGCGATCTCGCAGGATTGGCGCGCACCAACGGCTGGATGGCCTTCTTCATGGCCATGCTGATGTTCTCGCTGTCGGGCATTCCGCCGCTCGCGGGCTTCTTCGCGAAATACTACGCCTTCCTCGCCGCCGTGCAGGCGGGCATGACGCCGCTCGCCGTCATCGGCGTGCTGCTCTCGACGGTCGCGGCCTTCTACTACCTGCGCATCGTCAAGGTGATGTATTTCGACGATCCGGCGCCGGCCTTCGATGTCGCGCCTTTCGCGGTGCGCGCGGTGATGGTCGTCTCGACCGCGCTCGTCTTCCTGTTCTGGGTCTATCCGGCGCCGATCATCTCGGCGGCCGCCAACGCCGCGAAGGCGTTCGCGTTCTGAGAGCGCGCGTGTACGGACCGCGAGCCTTCAGGCTCGCCTTGGGGATTGCGAGCCTGAAGGCTCGCGGTCCATCTTTTCGATGATCCGCCTCGGCCCCGAGGCCGCCGCGCGCGGCTATCGCCTCGATTATCTCGACAGCGTAGGCTCGACCAACGCCGTCGCCCTCATGCGCGCGCGCGAACAGGGCGAGCGCGGGCCGCTCTGGATCGTCGGCGGCGAGCAGACGGCGGGGCGCGGCCGCTTGGGCCGGCAATGGACCTCGCCGCGGGGCAATCTCTATTCGAGCCTCCTGCTCACCGATCCCTGCGCGACCGAGAAGGCGCCAGAGCTCGGCTTCGTCGCCGGCGTCGCTTTGGCCGAAGCCGCCAGGTCCGTTGTCGGCGTGCGCGAAAACCTCGGCCTCAAATGGCCGAACGACCTGCTCTGCGGCGGCGCGAAACTCTCCGGCATGCTGCTGGAGGCGACGCGCCTGCCGTCGGGCGCTCTGGCCGCCGTCATCGGCATCGGCGTCAATTGCCGCTCGCATCCCGATCTGCCGAACTACGCGACCACGGATATCGAGACCATCGTCCCTGGCGCGGGCGCCCCCGCCGCGCTGTTCGCCGCCCTGTCCGACGCGATGGCGCGCGCGGTCGAGACGTGGGCGCGGGGCGCGAATTTCGGGGCGATCCGCGAGAAATGGCTGGCCGCCTGCCTCGGGCGCGGCGGGCCCGTCAAAGTCGCGCTCGGGGAGAAGGCGATAGAAGGCGTTTTCGACACGATCGACCCGCATGGCCGCCTGATCGTCTTGACGGCGGACGGCCCGGCCTCCATTGACGCAGGCGACGTCCTGCTCGGCCCTGCCGCCCAGGCCAATCTGCGCGGAAAGGGCTGATGCCGAATTCCAGGGAAGAACTCGTCTTTGTCGCGCTCGGCGGCCTCGGCGAGATCGGCCGCAACGCGGCGCTCTACGGTTTCGGCCCGCCCGGCCGCCGCAAGTGGATCATGGTCGATTGCGGCCTGTCCTTCGCCGGCCCCGACCTGCCGGGCATCGACCTCGTCTTTCCCGACCTCTCCTTCATCGACAAGATCCGCAAGGACCTCATCGGCCTCGTCATTACCCATGCGCACGAGGATCATATCGGCGCCATCGCGGCGCTCTGGCCGCGCCTCGGCTGCAAGGTCTACGCGACGCGCTTCGCCATCGGCCTCCTCGAAGCGCGCCGCCTCGGCGAGCCCGGCGCGCCCAAGGTCGACCTGGTCGAAATCCGCCAGGGCCAGCGCTTCACGCTCGGGCCCTTCGACATCGAGCCCGTGGCCATGTCGCATTCGATCCCCGAGAGCTGCGCGCTGGCGCTGCGCACGCCCGCGGGCAATGTGGTTCATACCGGCGACTGGAAGCTGGACCCGGAGCCCGGCGTCGGCCAGCCGACGGACGAGGCGCGCCTGCTCGCCATCGGCGAGGGGGGCGTCGACGTCCTGATCTGCGATTCCACCAACAGCGTGCGCGAAGGACCCCGCCGCGCGGAGGGGGAAGTCGCGCGCACGCTGCGCGAGATCATCGGCGGGGCGTAGGGGCGGGTGGCGGTCACGACCTTCGCCTCCAATCTCGCGCGCGTGAAGGCGGTGGCGCTGGCGGCGGAAGCCGCGGGCCGGTCCGTCGTCGTCGTCGGCCGCTCGCTCGAGCGCGTCATCGAGGTTGGTCGCGATTGCGGCTATCTCGACGGGATCAGGCCGTTCCTCGGCCCGCAGAGCTTCTCGGATCTCGCGCGCGAAAAAGTGGTCGTGCTGGCGACCGGCAGCCAGGGCGAGCCGCGCGCGGCCATGGCGCGCATCGGCGCGCGCGAGCACCCGTCGATCAAGCTCGCCGCCGGCGACACGGTGATCTTTTCCTCGCGCACCATTCCCGGCAACGAGCGCGAGGTGAACGCCATCATCAACGGCCTGATCGACCAGGGACTCGAGGTCGTCACCGACCGTCTGGCGCTGGTCCATTGTTCCGGCCATCCGCGCCGCGGCGAGGTCGGTCGGCTCTATCAATTGCTGAAGCCGAAGGCGCTGATCCCCGCGCATGGCGAAGCCCTGCATCTCTCCGAACACGCCGCCTTTGCAAAGGCCGAAGGCATCGAACACGTCCTTTCGCCGCGCGACGGCGATCTCGTGCTGCTTGGCCCCGGGGAGCCCGCCGTGATCGGCCAGGTTCCCGCCGGCCGGATCGTCGAGGACGGCGCGGTGCTGATTTCGGCGAACGACGAAGCCATCGCCCAGCGCGCGCGCCTCGCCTTCGCCGGCGTCGTCTCCATCGCGCTGGCGCTGACGTCGAAGGGCGATCTCGCCGGCGATCCCGACGTCGTCATGTCCGGAATCCCCGAGCGCGACCGCAACGGCGCGATGTTGGACGCCGTGGTCGACGAAACCATATTCTCGGCGATCGACGGCCTGTCCCGGCCCAAGCGCCGCGACGCCGACGCGGTCGCCAACGCGGTCGAGCGCGCCGTGCGCAGCGCGCTCGGCCAGGCCTGGGGCAAGCGGCCCCAGGTGCACGTTCTCGTTCTCGAAGTCTGAAACCGGAGCAAGCCATGATCGGTCGCCTCAACCACGTCGCCATCGCGGTCAAGGATCTCGAAAAATCCGCCGCGCTCTACCGCGACACGCTGGGCGCCAAGGTGTCGGCGCCGCAGCCCGAGCCGAACCACGGCGTGACGGTCGTGTTCATCGAACTGCCCAACACCAAGATCGAACTGCTGGAGCCTCTTGGCGCGGATTCGCCGATCGCCAAGTTCCTCGAGAAGAATCCGGACGGCGGCATGCATCACGTCTGCTACGAGGTCGACGACATCCTCGTCGCGCGCGATCACCTCAAGGCCAAGGGCGCCCGCGTGCTCGGCGACGGCAATCCGAAGATCGGCGCACACGGCAAGCCCGTGCTGTTCCTGCATCCCAAGGACTTCAACGGCACGCTCGTCGAGATCGAGCAGGTTTAGGCCGTCGGCAGTCGACTGCCGACCGTCGAATGCCGGAGCGAAGCGCATGACCCTTCCCGTGCCGATCCCCATGGCGATCGCGATCTATCTCACCATGTGGTGGATCGTGATCTTCGCCATCCTGCCGCTCGGCGTCCGCTCGCAGCACGAGAACGAGGAGGGCCGCCTCCAGGGAACCGACCCCGGCGCCCCGATCGCCCCGAAACTCTTGATGAAGGCGGTCTTGACCACGATTGTCTCGGCCGTCCTGTTCGCCGCCCTCATGGCCTATATCGCCTGGCAGGGTTGACCCTGACGCCCCCCGGCTATACTCCCGGTGCGCCCGCAAGGGAGCGCGTAGCTCAGTCGGTAGAGCATCTGACTTTTAATCAGAGGGTCCTGGGTTCGAGTCCCAGCGCGCTCACCAATAAAATCAAGCATTCGCGGCGGTTCTGATCTCGGAGTCTGGCCCACGCCTGACCTTCGCCCGGGGAGCCGGCCCAAAACTTGAATCCTCATCCTGAGGAGCGCCGCGGGTGCGTCTCGAAGGATGGCCGAGGCGCGAGACGCTGGAACATGCTTCGAGACGGCGCTTTCAGCGCCTCCTCAGCATGAGGGACGTGAGGTCGCAGCGAATTTCGAGTCAGACCCCAGGCGGCGCAGCCCGCGTTTCAGCGGGCGCCCGGCTCTCAGAAGCCCAGCGCGGCGCCGTCCGAGCGCGGATCGCTCGCGCCTTCGAAGACGCCGTCGGCCCTGCGCACGACGGCGCCGGCGTGCCCCATGACGCTGGAAAAGGGGCCGACCGTCTCCACGTTGTGGCCCGCCTCGCGCAACGCGTCGCAGAGCGCCGGGTCGAAGCGGCTTTCGAGTTTCAGCGACACGCTGTCCTCGCCCCAGGTCTTGCCGAGCAGCCAGCGCGGCGCCGTGATCGCGTCCTGCAGATCCTGCCCGAACGTGGCGTAGCGCGTGAACAGCGCGGATTGCGTCTGCGGCTGGCCTTCTCCGCCCATCGTGCCGTAGACCATGGTCCGGCCGTCGCCGAAAAGCGCCATGGCGGGATTGAGCGTGTGAAACGGCTTGCGCCCCGGCGTGAGGCGGCGCGCCTCGACCCCCGTTTCGCCGATGACGAAACTCGCGCCGCGGTTCTGCCAGACGACGCCCGTGTTCTCGAGCACGCAGCCCGAGCCATATTCGAAATAGATGCTCTGGATATAGCTGGCGGCGACGCCGTTGCGATCGATGGCGCCGAGCCACACCGTGTCGCCGGCCGAAGGCGGCTGGGGCCAGGGAAGGGCGCGGGCGCGATCGATCCGCGCGGCGAGCCTGTCCAGAAAGGCCGGCGCGAGGAAGGCGGCGGGATCGCCGGTCATCGACGCGGGATCGCCGACATGGGCGTCGCGCACGAGGAAAGCCTGCTTGGTCGCCTCCACCAGCCCGTGCACATGCGCGAAGCTTTCCGCCGTCGGCGCGTCGAGGCGGTCGAACAGCGCGAGAATCATGAGCGAGGCGAGCCCTTGCGTCGGCGGCGGAAAGTTGAAGAGACGCGCGCCGCGCACCGCGACCGAAAGGGGAGCGCGGCGCTGCGCCCGATGGCGCGCGAGATCGTCCGCGCCGACCGGCGCGCCGATGCGGGCGAGGTCCGCGGCGATGTCTTTCGCCAGCGCGCCGTCATAGAAATCTTGCGCGCCATGCGCGCCGATGCGTTTCAACGTGCGGGCGAGGGCGGGCAGGCGCATGACGGAGCCTGCCGCCGGCGCCGCGCCGCCCGGCAGATACACCGGCGCGAAGCCCGGCGCGTCGACGAGCTGCGGCAATTTTTCGGCCGTCGTTTCCTCCTGGCTGGCCGTGACCGGGAAACCGTTTTCCGCGTGAAAGACGGCGTCCTCCATCAGGCGCGACATCGGCAGCCTGCCGCCCGTTTCGCGGCTGAGCTTCAGCGCTTCCCCCCAGCCGGAAACCGCGCCCGCGACCGTGTTGGCGGCGAAGGGTCCGCGCCACGGAATGGCCGACAGGCCGCGCGAGAGGTAAAACGCCTGCGTGGCCGCGCCGGCCGCAGCCCCGCAGGCGTCGATTGCGACCGGCGGCGCGCCGTCCTTCGAGACGAGCCAGAATCCGTCGCCGCCGATCGCCGTCATGTGCGGATAGACGACGGCCAGGCACGCGCCCATGGCGATCGTCGCTTCGATGGCGTCGCCGCCCTCGCGCAAGACGCGCAACCCGGCCTCGCTCGCCAGATGATGCGGCGCGGTGACCATTCCGCGCATCGATCTCACTGTGGACAGCATGGGCGGCGGGACCTTTCAATCGTCGTTGGAGAGTTGAAACAAGAGCGCGGAGCAGGCGGCGTCAACCGGGGATCGTGACGACCCCGACGGCCGGATTGTCCGCGACGAGCGTCGGCGCCAGCGCCGTCTCGCGACCGGCGCGATACTTGCCCGCTCTGACGAGAACGGCGGCAGGTCCGGCCGCGCTCGCGCCGCCGATCGTGACAACGCCGTCGAGACCGATCAAGACGCCACTGATCTCGTGCGGCGAACCCCGCGCGATCGTCATGCAAAGCTCCCCCGATGCGACGCCGTCCGTCAGCCGTATCGAGCAGAGCAAATATCAAGCCATGGCGTCCGGAATGCGCATGGCCTGCGCGCGAAACGCGCTGGGCGTGACGCCGGTCCAGGCGCGAAACGCGCGCGAAAAACTTTTCTCGTTGCGGAAGCCCGCCGCGTGCGCCACGCGCTTGACCGACGCGCCGCCGCGCGCCAGCGCCCGCTGCGCGATCTCGACGCGCGCCTCTTCCTTCAATTCGCGCAGCGACGCGCCTTCGCGCGCGAGCTGGCGATGCAGCGTGCGCGTGGAGAGCGCCAGCGCATCCGCGATGTCTTCGGCCGTGGCGAAGGGCGTCTTGGCGTCGCGCAGCAATTTGCGCACGCGCTCGACCAGCAGCCTGTCACGGCGATAGGGCAGAACCGTGAGCGGCAGCGCGCGTTGCAGCATGTGGTCGAGGTCGGCCTCGTCGCGCTTGAGCGGCAGGGCGAGATAGCGGGCGTCGAAAACGATTTTCGCGCACGGGGCGTCGAAGACCAGATTCTTGCAGAAGATGGTCGGATAGACCGAAACGTGCGCGGGCTGTGGGAAGGGAAATTCCGCGCGCGCGAGCGCGATCTTCGAATCGATCGACCAGCAGGTGAAGCCCAGCACGTAGCGCATCAGCGTGACGAGGCAGAATTCGCGGCAGGCGCCGAGGTCGCGCCGCTCCTCGATCGACCATGAGGCGAGGCCATTCCCGACCTCCAGCGCGAACAGGACGTCTTCGGTGAGAATGCGATGGTGGCGCCGCCAGCGGCGCAGGGCGAGCTCGAGCGGCCCGCGCGTCAGCGAGGCGCGGCACAGCATGCCATAGGCGCCCCAGGGCAGGCGGCGCGAAAACCAGCCGAGCGCCTCGTCGTCGAGTTCTCGCATCGCGGTCTCCGCGAAAATCTCGAATTGCGCCGCCGTGACGCGGGCGTTGCGGCGTGTCAGCTCGCTTGGCGGAATATGTGCCTTGCGCAGCGCTTCCCAAGGCTCGAGGCCGCGATCGCGATAGGCGCGCAACGTCGCATTTACGAAGGCGATCGGGGTGACGGCGCGGCCGGAGGCCGCGAGAAAGGGCAGGGGCTGGCGCGAGCTCATGAGGCGGCCAATGTCGCCAAATATGGCTGAAAATGCAACTCTTTGGGCAGCGCTGGCGCCGCCGGGCGAATAGGGTCATCCTCGAAGTCGGGAGGACGAACATGAATATTCCGGGCATCGACCTCGGCCTGTCCGAGGACATCCGCATGCTGCGCGACACCGTGCAGGCCTTCGCGGCGGAAGAGATCGCGCCGCGCGCGGCGCAGATCGACAAGGATAACGAATTTCCCGCCGATCTCTGGAAGAAGTTCGGCGATCTCGGCCTGCTCGGCATGACGGCGCCGGAGGAGCTCGGCGGCTCCAACATGGGCTATCTCGCCCATATCGTCGCCATGGAGGAGATTTCGCGGGCCTCGGCTTCGGTCGGCCTGTCCTACGGCGCGCATTCCAATCTCTGCGTCAACCAGATCCGCCGCAACGGCACGGACGCGCAGAGGAAGAAATATCTGCCGAAGCTGATTTCCGGCGAGCATGTCGGCGCGCTCGCCATGTCGGAGCCCGGCGCAGGCTCCGACGTCGTGTCGATGAAGCTGCGCGCCGACAAGAAGGGCGACCGCTACGTCCTTAACGGTTCGAAGATGTGGATCACCAACGGCGGCGACGCCGACACGCTGGTCGTCTACGCCAAGACCGATCTCGCGGCGGGCCCGCGCGGCATGACCGCCTTCATCGTCGAGAAGGGTTTTGCGGGCTTTTCGCATGGTCCGCATCTCGACAAGCTCGGCATGCGCGGCTCCAACACCTTTCCGCTGTTCTTCGACAATTGCGAGGTGCCGGAGGAAAACGTGCTCGGCAAGGTCGGCGAGGGCGTGAAGGTGCTGATGTCCGGCCTCGACTACGAGCGCGCGGTGCTGTCAGGCGGCCCGCTCGGCATCATGGCCGCCTGCATGGACGTGACGATCCCCTACATGCACGAGCGCAAGCAGTTCGGCCAGCCGATCGGCGACTTCCAGCTCATGCAGGGCAAGATCGCGGACATGTATTCGACCTGGCAGGCGACGCGCGCCTATGTTTATGCGGTCGGCCGCGCCTGCGACACGGCCGATCACGCGCGCACGCTGCGCAAGGACGCGGCCGGCGCCATCCTCTATTCCGCCGAGAAGGCGACATGGATGGCCGGCGAAACGATCCAGGCGCTCGGCGGCGTCGGCTACACCAGCGAGTTCCCGGCGGGGCGGCTCTGGCGCGACGCGAAACTCTACGAGATCGGCGCCGGCACCTCGGAAATCCGCCGCATGCTCATCGGCCGCGAGTTGATGGCCGAGACGAAGTAGACGACGAATGTCATCTCCGACGCGCGCAAGCGCGATCGGGGATCCAGAGGCAAATGACGAATGTCCGCGAACTGGATCCCCGCTTTCGCGGGGATGACATTCGTCGATACACAACGGTTCTGGGAAACGCCTGATGCAAGCCCTGAAATCCAACGTCAACACGCGTTCCGACGAGTTCAAGGCGAACGCCGCCGCCATGCGCGGCCTCGTCGACGATCTGCGCGACAAGTTCACGACCGTCGCGGCCGGCGGCGGCGCGGAGGCCTGCAAGCGCCACGTCTCGCGCGGCAAGCTGCTGCCGCGCGAACGGGTCGATCACCTCGTCGATCCCGGCGCGCCATTCCTCGAGATCGGCCAGCTCGCGGCCTACGGCATGTACGGCAATGACGCGCCCTCGGCCGGCGTCATCACGGGCGTCGGCCGCGTGCAGGGCGTCGAATGCATGATCGTCGCCAACGATGCGACGGTGAAGGGCGGCACCTATTACCCGA
>OEIU01002213.1_pt1 | contig 10678 bp, 5 predicted proteins | sample 1539221 | NCBI WGS metagenome assembly OEIU01 (sample SAMN03792071, study PRJEB22550) | activated sludge metagenome | feature: wastewater treatment plant; material: activated sludge; isolation source: Wastewater treatment plant of a petroleum refinery complex | place: Argentina: Zarate | collected... | reverse complement strand
GCGAGCGCGCCGGCTTCGAGGTGCGCGACGTGCACCCGACGCACTACGGCCGCGTCTGCCCGATCGAAACGCCCGAAGGCCCGAACATCGGCCTGATCAACTCGCTGGCGCTGTACGCGCAGCTCAACGAGTACGGCTTCCTCGAAACGCCGTACCGCCGCGTCAACGACAGCCGGGTCACCGACCAGATCGACTACCTGAGTGCGATCGAAGAAGGCAAGTACGTGATCGCGCAGGCCAACGCCTCGCTCGACGACGCCGGCAAGCTGGTCGACGAACTGGTGTCGGCGCGCGAGAACGGCGAATCGGTGCTGGTCTCGCCCGAGCGCGTGCAATACATGGACGTGGCTCCGACGCAGATCGTCTCGGTGGCGGCCTCGCTGGTGCCCTTCCTGGAGCACGACGACGCCAACCGCGCGCTGATGGGCGCGAACATGCAGCGCCAGGCGGTGCCGACGCTGCGCCCGGAGAAGGCGCTGGTCGGTACCGGCGTCGAGCGCGTGGCCGCGGTTGACTCGGGTACCGTGGTCACGGCCAAGCGCGGCGGCGTGGTCGACTACGTGGACACCAACCGCATCGTCATCCGCGTCGATGACAAGGAGACGGTGGCCGGCGAGGTCGGCGTCGACATCTACAACCTGATCAAGTACCAGCGTTCCAACCAGAACACCAACATCCACCAGCGCCCGATCGTCAAGCGTGGAGACGTGCTGGCCAAGGGTGACGTGGTGGCCGACGGCGCCTCCACCGACCTGGGCGAGATCGCCATCGGCCAGAACATGCTGATCGCCTTCATGCCCTGGAACGGCTACAACTTCGAGGACTCGATCCTGATCAGCGAAAAGGTCGTGGCCGACGACCGCTACACCTCGATCCACATCGAGGAGCTGGTGGTGATGGCGCGCGACACCAAGCTGGGCTCGGAAGAGATCACACGCGACATCCCGAACCTGAGCGAACAGCAGCTGGCGCGGCTGGACGAGTCGGGCATCGTCTACATCGGCGCCGAGGTCAACCCCGGCGACGTACTGGTCGGCAAGGTCACGCCCAAGGGCGAGACCACGCTGACGCCGGAAGAGAAGCTGCTGCGCGCGATCTTCGGCGAGAAGGCCTCCGACGTGAAGGACACCTCGCTGCGCGTCGAGCAGGGCACCAACGGCACGGTCATCGACGTGCAGGTCTTCACCCGTGAAGGCATCCAGCGCGACAAGCGCGCACAGCAGATCATCGACGACGAGCTGAAGCGCTTCCGCCTCGACCTGAACGATCAGCTGCGCATCGTCGAGGCCGACGCCTTCGACCGCATCGAGAAACTGCTCGTCGGCAAGGTCGCCAACGGCGGCCCGCAGCGCATCGCCAAGGGCACGGTCATCACCAAGGAGTATCTGGACACGGTGGACAAGTTCCACTGGTTCGACATCCGCCCGGCCGACGACGACATCGCCAACCAGCTGGAAAGCATTCGCAACAGCAACGAGCAGACGCGCCACGGCTTCGATGTGCTGTTCGAGGAAAAGCGCAAGAAGCTGACGCAGGGCGACGAGTTGCCGGCCGGCGTGCTGAAGATGGTCAAGGTCTACCTGGCCGTCAAGCGCCGCCTGCAGCCCGGCGACAAGATGGCCGGCCGCCACGGCAACAAGGGCGTGGTGTCGAAGATCGTGCCGGTCGAGGACATGCCGTACATGGTCGACGGCACGCCGGCCGACATCGTGCTCAACCCGCTGGGCGTGCCTTCGCGCATGAACGTCGGCCAGGTGCTGGAAGTGCACCTGGGCTGGGCCGGCAAAGGCATCGGCCAGCGCATCGGCGACCTGTTGCAGGAACAGGCCCGCGTGGCCGAGCTGCGCAGGTTCTTCGACGCGCTGTACAACCAGTCCGGCGGCAAATCGGCACAGCTCGACGGCATGAGCGACGACGCCATCCTGGAGATGGCGCACAACCTGCAGCACGGCGTGCCTTTCGCGACGCCGGTGTTCGACGGCGCCGCGGAAGAGGAAATCCGCGCCATGCTGAAGCTGGCCTATCCGGACGACATCGCCACGGCCAAGGGGCTGACGGCGACGCGCACGCAGGCGACGCTGCACGACGGCCGCACCGGCGAGGCTTTCGAGCGCCCGGTGACGGTGGGCTACATGCACGTGCTGAAGCTGCACCACCTGGTGGACGACAAGATGCACGCGCGCTCGACCGGCCCGTACAGCCTGGTGACGCAGCAGCCGCTGGGCGGCAAGGCGCAGTTCGGCGGCCAGCGCTTCGGCGAGATGGAAGTCTGGGCGCTGGAAGCCTATGGCGCCAGCTACATCCTGCAGGAGATGCTGACGGTCAAGTCCGACGACGTCAACGGCCGCACCAAGGTGTACGAGAGCATCGTCAAGGGCGAGCACGCCATCGAGGCCGGTATGCCCGAATCGTTCAACGTCCTGGTCAAGGAGATCCGCTCCCTTGGCATCGACATTGAACTCGAACGCAATTAAGGAGCAGATGCATGAAGGGACTACTCGACCTTTTCAAGCAGTTCACCCCGGATGAGCATTTCGATGCCATCAAGATCGGATTGGCCAGCCCGGAGAAGATCCGCAGCTGGTCCTTCGGCGAGGTGAAGAAGCCCGAGACCATCAACTACCGCACCTTCAAGCCCGAGCGCGACGGCCTGTTCTGCGCCAAGATCTTCGGCCCGATCAAGGACTACGAGTGCCTGTGCGGCAAGTACAAGCGCCTGAAGCACCGCGGCGTGATCTGCGAGAAGTGCGGCGTCGAGGTCACGCAGACCAAGGTGCGGCGCGACCGCATGGGCCACATCGACCTGGCCGCGCCGTGTGCGCACATCTGGTTCCTGAAGTCGCTGCCGTCGCGTCTAGGGCTGGTGCTGGACATGACGCTGCGCGACATCGAGCGCGTGCTGTACTTCGAGGCCTACGTCGTCGTCGACCCGGGCATGACGCCGCTGAAGAAGTTCTCGATCATGACCGAGGACGACTACGAGGCCAAGCGCACCGAGTACGGCGATGAGTTCGTCGCGCTGATGGGCGCCGAGGGCATCAAGAAGCTGCTCGAAGAGTTGGACCTGGACGTCGAGATCGAGAAGATCAAGAACGACGCCACCGGCTCCGAGCTGAAGATCAAGAAGAACAGCAAGCGCCAGAAGGTCATGGAGGCCTTCAAGAAGTCCGGCATCAAGCCGCACTGGATGGTGATGCAGGTGCTGCCTGTGCTGCCGCCGGACCTGCGTCCGCTGGTGCCGCTGGACGGCGGGCGCTTCGCCACGTCGGACCTGAACGACCTGTACCGCCGCGTCATCAACCGCAACAACCGCCTGGCAAGGCTGCTGGAGCTGAAGGCGCCGGAGATCATCGTGCGCAACGAGAAGCGCATGCTGCAGGAGGCGGTCGACAGCCTGCTCGACAACGGCCGCCGCGGCAAGGCAATGACCGGCGCGAACAAGCGCGCGCTGAAGTCGCTGGCCGACATGATCAAGGGCAAGAGCGGCCGCTTCCGCCAGAACCTGCTGGGCAAGCGCGTCGACTACTCGGGCCGTTCGGTCATCGTCGTCGGCCCGACGCTGAAGCTGCACCAGTGCGGGCTGCCCAAGCTGATGGCGCTGGAGTTGTTCAAGCCCTTCATCTTCTCGCGCCTCGAAGCCATGGGCATCGCGACGACGATCAAGGCGGCGAAGAAGGAAGTCGAATCCGGCACGCCGGTGGTCTGGGACATCCTCGAGGAGGTGATCAAGGAGCACCCGGTGCTCTTGAACCGCGCGCCGACGCTGCACCGCCTGGGCATCCAGGCCTTCGAGCCGGTGCTGATCGAAGGCAAGGCGATCCAGCTGCATCCGCTGGTCTGCTCGGCCTTCAACGCCGACTTCGACGGAGACCAGATGGCGGTGCACGTGCCGTTGTCGATCGAAGCGCAGATGGAAGCCCGCACGCTGATGCTGGCGTCTAACAACGTGCTGTTCCCGGCCAACGGCGAGCCGTCGATCGTGCCGTCGCAGGACGTGGTGCTGGGCCTGTACTACGCCACGCGCGAGCGCATCAACGGCCGTGGCGAGGGCATGGTCTTCTCCGACCTGACCGAGTTGCAGCGTGCGCTGGACAACGGCGCGGTGGAAATCACCGCCAAGATCAGCGTGCGCCTGACCGAGCACGTCAAGGGCGCGGATGGCGAGTTCCAGCCGGTCACGGCTCTGGTGGCCACCACCGTGGGCCGCGCGCTGCTCAGCGAGATCCTGCCCAAGGGCCTGCCCTTCAGCAACATCAACAAGGCGCTGAAGAAGAAGGAGATCTCGCGGCTGATCAACGTCAGCTTCCGCAAGTGCGGCCTGAAGGAGACGGTGATCTTCGCCGACAAGCTGCTGCAGTCGGGCTTCCGCCTGGCCACGCGCGCCGGCATCTCGATCGCCATCGACGACATGCTGGTGCCCAAGCAGAAGCCCGGCCTGATCGAGCGCGCCGAGAAGGAGGTCAAGGAAATCGAGCAGCAGTACGTCTCGGGCCTGGTGACCGCCGGCGAACGCTACAACAAGGTGGTCGACATCTGGGGCAAGACCGGCGACGAGGTCGGCAAGGTCATGATGAGCCAGCTGTCGAAGCAGACCGTCGAGGATCGCCACGGCAAGCAGGTGGATCAGGAGTCCTTCAACTCGATCTACATGATGGCCGACTCCGGCGCACGCGGTTCCGCCGCGCAGATCCGCCAGCTGGCCGGCATGCGCGGCCTGATGGCCAAGCCGGACGGCTCGATCATCGAGACGCCGATCACGGCCAACTTCCGCGAGGGGTTGAACGTGCTGCAGTACTTCATCTCCACGCACGGCGCGCGCAAGGGCCTGGCGGACACGGCGCTGAAGACCGCGAACTCGGGCTACCTGACGCGCCGCCTGGTCGACGTGACCCAGGACCTGGTGGTCATCGAGGACGATTGCGGCACGCAGAACGGCATCGCCATGCGCGCGCTGATCGAAGGCGGCGAGGTCATTGAATCGCTGCGCGACCGCATCCTCGGCCGCGTCACCGCGATCGAGGTCACGCACCCCGAGACCCAGGCCATGCTTCTGCCGGCCGGCGAGATGCTGGACGAGGAGGCGCTGGACACGCTCGAAGCCGCCGGCGTCGACGAGGTCAAGGTGCGCACGCCGCTGACCTGCGAAACGCGCTTCGGCCTGTGCGCCAAGTGCTACGGCCGCGACTTGGGCCGCGGCGGCCTGGTCAACACCGGCGAGGCGGTGGGCGTGATCGCCGCGCAGTCGATCGGCGAGCCGGGCACGCAGTTGACGATGCGCACCTTCCACATCGGCGGTGCGGCGTCGCGCGCGGCGGTGGCCAACAGCGTGGAGGCGAAGAGCGACGGCGTGGTCGGCTTCAACACCACGATGCGCTACGTGACCAACGGCAAGGGCGAGTTGGTGGTGATCAGCCGGTCGGGCGAGATCATCATTGCCGACGCGCATGGCCGCGAGCGCGAGCGCCACAAGGTGCCGTACGGCGCGCTGCTCAACGTCAAGCCCGACCAGCAGCTCAAGGCCGGCACCGTGCTGGCCAACTGGGATCCGCTGACGCGCCCGATCATCACCGAGTTCGCCGGCAAGGCGAAGTTCGAGAACGTCGAAGAAGGCGTCACCGTGGCGCGCCAGCTCGACGAGGTGACCGGCCTGAGCACGCTGGTGGTCATCGACCCGAAGCGCCGCGGCGCGACCAAGGTGGTGCGCCCGCAGGTCAAGCTGCTCGACGTCGCCGGCAACGAGGTGAAGATCCCCGGCACCGACCACTCGGTGACCATCGGCTTCCCGGTCGGCGCGCTGATCCAGGTGAGGGATGGGCAGGATCTCGCCCCTGGCGAGGTGCTGGCGCGCATCCCGATGGAAGGCCAGAAGACCCGCGACATCACCGGCGGCCTGCCGCGCGTGGCCGAGCTGTTCGAGGCGCGTTCGCCGAAGGACAAGGGCACGCTGGCCGAGATCACCGGCACGATCAGCTTCGGCAAGGAGACCAAGGGCAAGGTGCGGCTGCAGATCACCGACCCCGAAGGCAAGGTCTACGAGGAACTGGTGCCCAAGGAGAAGAACATCCTGGTGCACGAAGGCCAGGTGGTGAACAAGGGCGAGTCGATCGTCGACGGGCCGGCCGAGCCGCAGGACATCCTGCGCCTGCTGGGCGTCGAGGAGCTGGCGCGCTACATCGTCGACGAGGTGCAGGACGTCTACCGCCTGCAGGGCGTGAAGATCAACGACAAGCACATCGAGGTCATCGTGCGCCAGATGCTGCGCCGCGTGCAGATCGTCAACCCGGGCGACAGCGGCTACATCAGCGGCGAGCAGGTGGAGCGCTCCGAGCTGTTCGGCACCAACGATGCGCTGCGCGCCGACGGCAAGATGCCGGCCACCTATGCCGACCTGCTGCTGGGCATCACCAAGGCCTCGCTGTCCACCGATTCGTTCATCTCGGCGGCGTCGTTCCAGGAAACGACGCGCGTGCTCACCGAGGCGGCGATCATGGGCAAGCGCGACGAACTGCGCGGCCTGAAGGAAAACGTCATCGTCGGCCGCCTGATCCCCGCGGGCACCGGCATGGCCTTCCACCAGGCGCGCAAGGCCAAGGAGGCGATGGACGAGACCGAGCGCCGCTCGATCGCGTTGCAGGAGGCCGAGGAACTGGCGGCCGTGCAACTGGCCCACGTCGACGCCGCGATGGCGGCGCAGGCGGCCGGCGGCGAAACCGCCGAATAGGCCGAGGCCGGATAGGCGCCGAAAAAGCGCTTCGGCCCGAGTGCTCAGGGGCGGCTTCGGCCGCCCTTTTTATCTTCATTCTTTCGGCGCAAACAGAGCTTGCCAGTCGGAGGGTCTGCAGATCTGCGGCCCGCCGGGCGGCACGCGCCGACGCAGCCGCAGCAGCGCCTTGTCATGGCTCAGCAGCCAGCGCGCGCCGCAGGCCAGCGCCAGATCGATGAACACCTGATCGTCGGCATCGTCGCAGCGCAGCCGCAGCGGCGCGGAGCCAGGCTCCGGCAGCAGCGTGGCGTGGCGGTCGAACAAAGTCAGCAGCCGCCCGCTGTCCGGATTCCATTTGCCCAACAGAGGGCGCGCGAGCGTGTGCCTGAACTCCTCGCGCATGCGGCTGCAAGCCATCCAGCGCAGTTGTGCGCTTTCGAGCGCCGCCCCCAGCGCGGCAACCCGCGTGTCGCGGAACAGCAACCAGTCGAGCACGACGTTGGTGTCCAACACGATGGCCGAGCCGGAGGTGTTCATTCTTTCGCTGTGGTTGCCTGCGCAGAAGCCGCGGAATATAATGGAAGGCTTTTCGGCAGCCTTTGCCGCGCTTCGGCACGAACATTCCACCATGCCTACCATCAACCAGCTCGTGCGCCAAGGCCGCCAGGTCGAGGCCACCAAGAGCAAGAGCCCGGCGATGCAGAACTCGCCGCAGCGCCGCGGCGTCTGTACGCGCGTCTACACCACCACCCCGAAGAAGCCGAATTCGGCGCTGCGCAAGGTGGCCAAGGTGCGCCTGACCAACGGCTTCGAGGTCATCTCGTACATCGGCGGCGAAGGCCACAACCTGCAGGAGCACAGCGTGGTGCTGGTGCGCGGCGGCCGGGTCAAGGACCTGCCTGGCGTGCGCTACCACATCGTGCGCGGTTCGCTGGACCTGCAGGGCGTCAAGGACCGCAAGCAGTCGCGCTCGAAGTACGGCGCGAAACGTCCCAAGAAGGCCTGACGGCCTTCGTGCCCGAAGAAGGCGGTCACGCCTACGCCACGAGAAAAAGGAAAAGGCGGCCTCGCCGAGGTCGCCTAAGTAAGTGAAGGGCCGTGCATGGCCCTTCGCGGCGGTGCCCCAGGCGCCGCCAACTGAATCTGAAGAAGGAAGACTCCCATGCCGCGTCGTCGCGAAGTTCCCAAACGAGAAGTGCTGCCCGACCCGAAGTTCGGCTCGGTGGACCTGTCCAAGTTCATGAACGTGATCATGGAAGGCGGCAAGAAGGCGGTGGCCGAACGCATCATCTACGGTGCGCTCGACCAGATCGAGAAGAAGGCGGGCAAGGACCCGCTGGAAATCTTCGTCGTCGCGCTGAACAACATCAAGCCGATGGTCGAGGTCAAGTCGCGTCGCGTCGGCGGTGCGAACTACCAGGTGCCGGTGGAGGTGCGCCCGGTGCGGCGCCAGGCGCTGGCTATGCGCTGGCTGAAGGAATCGGCGCGCAAGCGCGGCGAGAAGTCGATGGCCGCGCGCTTGGCGAACGAACTGCTCGAGGCCAGCGAAGGCCGCGGCGGCGCGATGAAGAAGCGCGACGAGGTCCACCGCATGGCCGAGGCCAACAAGGCCTTCTCGCACTTCCGCTTCTAAACCGAAGCCGGCACTAAACGCCTGAAGGCCGCTCTTAGGGGTTAACACTAACCCTGGGGCGGCTCCTGTATTTGGAGTGACACCATGGCCCGCAAGACTCCCATCGAGCGCTATCGCAACATCGGCATCTCCGCGCACATCGATGCCGGCAAGACCACGACCACCGAACGCATCCTGTTCTACACCGGCGTGAACCACAAGCTCGGCGAGGTGCACGACGGCGCCGCCACCACCGACTGGATGGAGCAGGAGCAGGAGCGCGGCATCACCATCACCTCGTCGGCGGTGACCTGCTTCTGGAAGGGCATGGACCTGTCCTTCCCCGAGCACCGCATCAACATCATCGACACGCCGGGCCACGTCGACTTCACGATCGAAGTCGAACGCTCGATGCGCGTGCTCGACGGCGCTTGCATGGTGTATTGCGCCGTGGGCGGCGTGCAGCCGCAGTCGGAGACGGTCTGGCGCCAGGCCAACAAGCACAAGGTGCCGCGGCTGGCGTTCGTCAACAAGATGGACCGCACCGGCGCGAACTTCTTCAAGGTCTACGAGCAGATGAAGACGCGCCTGAAGGCCAATCCGGTACCGATCGTGGTGCCGATCGGCGCGGAGGAGAACTTCAAGGGCGTCGTCGATCTGCTGAAGATGAAGGCCATCGTCTGGGACGAGGCTTCCCAGGGGATGAAGTTCAGCTTCGCGGACATCCCGTCGGAGCTGCAGGCCGATTGCCGGAAGTGGCGCGAAGCCATGGTCGAGGCCGCTGCCGAAGCCAACGAGGAACTGATGAACAAGTACCTCGAATCCGGCGAGCTGAGCGAGGTCGAGATCAAGCAGGGCTTGCGCCTGCGCACCGTCGCGGGCGAGATCCAGCCGATGATGTGCGGCACGGCCTTCAAGAACAAGGGCGTGCAGCGCATGCTCGACGCCGTGGTCGAGTTCCTGCCGTCTCCGGTGGACATTCCGCCCGTGGCTGGCCACGACGACGACGACAAGGAAGTAGTGCGCAAGGCCGAGGACACCGAGAAGTTCTCGGCGCTCGCGTTCAAGCTGATGACCGACCCTTATGTCGGCCAGCTGACCTTCGTGCGCGTGTATTCGGGCGTGCTGAAGTCCGGCGACTCGGTCTTCAACCCGATCCGCGGCAAGAAGGAGCGTATCGGCCGCATCCTGCAGATGCACGCCAACCAGCGCGAGGAGATCAAGGAGATCCTGGCCGGCGACATCGCCGCCTGCGTAGGCCTGAAGGACGTAACCACCGGCGAGACGCTGTGCGACCCGGATCACATCATCACGCTGGAGAAGATGGTCTTCCCCGAGCCGGTGATCAGCCAGGCCGTGGAGCCCAAGACCAAGGCCGACCAGGAGAAGATGGGCATCGCGCTCGGCCGCCTGGCGCAGGAGGATCCTTCCTTCCGCGTGCGCACCGATGAAGAGAGCGGCCAGACCATCATCTCCGGCATGGGTGAGCTGCACCTGGAGATCATCGTCGACCGCATGAAGCGCGAGTTCGGCGTCGAGGCCAACGTCGGCAAACCGCAGGTCGCTTACCGCGAGACGATCCGCAAGACGGTCAGCGACGTCGAAGGCAAGTTCGTGCGCCAGTCGGGCGGCAAGGGCCAGTACGGCCACGTCGTCTTCACGGTCGAGCCGCAGGAACCGGGCAAGGGCTTCGAGTTCGTCGACGCCATCAAGGGCGGCGTGGTGCCGCGCGAGTACATCCCGGCAGTGAACAAGGGCGTCGAGGAGTCGCTGCCCAACGGCGTGCTGGCCGGCTACCCGGTGGTCGACGTCAAGGTCACGCTGACCTTCGGCTCGTACCACGAGGTCGACTCGAACGAAAACGCCTTCAAGATGGCCGCGTCGCTGGGCTTCAAGGAGGCTTGCCGCAAGGCGAGCCCGGTGATCCTGGAGCCGATGATGGCGGTCGAGGTGGAGACGCCCGAGGACTACGCCGGCAACGTGATGGGCGACCTGTCGTCGCGGCGCGGCATGGTGCAGGGCATGGACGAGATGCCCGGCGGCGGCAAGATCATCAAGGCCGAAGTGCCGCTGAGCGAAATGTTCGGCTACAGCACCACGCTGCGCTCGATGTCGCAGGGCCGCGCCACCTACACGATGGAGTTCAAGCACTACAGCGAAGCGCCGAAGAACGTCGCCGACGCGATCATCACCGCGCGCGGCAAGTAAGCCGCACGCCGTCTGCCGCCCCGGTGCGCCGCTGCCAGTGGCGGCGCGATGCGGGCAGACGCTAAACGCACACTGGCATCGTTCTTTCAACGGAGATTGAAATGGCAAAAGGTAAATTCGAACGCAAGAAGCCGCACGTGAACGTGGGCACGATC
>OEIU01002212.1_pt1 | contig 10680 bp, 8 predicted proteins | sample 1539221 | NCBI WGS metagenome assembly OEIU01 (sample SAMN03792071, study PRJEB22550) | activated sludge metagenome | feature: wastewater treatment plant; material: activated sludge; isolation source: Wastewater treatment plant of a petroleum refinery complex | place: Argentina: Zarate | collected... | reverse complement strand
GACGAAGGCCACGCCTTCGACGCCATCCTGAACCGTCGGGTAGATGACGTCCTTCAGCATTTTGCCGCCCTTTCGGCGAGCGGCGCGAATGGCGCGGGCGGCTTCCTGATAGATGTTGGCGAAGCCTTCGAGATAACCTTCCGGATGACCGGACGGGACACGGGTCACGCGCGAGGCCGCCACGCCGGCACCCGCGCCGGCGCGTGTGATGAGCTGCTTTGGCTGGCCGTAGGGCGTGAACCAGAGATAATTCGGATCAGCCTGCACCCATTCGATGCCGCCTTTGGTGCCGTAGACGCGCAGCTTCAGCCCGTTCTCGTGACCCGGAGCGACCTGGCTCGCCCAGATCATGCCCTTTGCCGGGTGACCATTTCCCTTGGCCTTGAAGCGGAGCATGACATGCGCGTTGTCGTCCAACTGGCGACCCGGCACGAAGGAATCGAGGTCCGCCGACAGGCTGTCGAGTTCCAGACCGGTGACGAAACGCGCCAGATTGTAGGCATGCGTGCCGATGCCGCCGGTCGAGCCGCCGACGCCCGACTGCGCCGGATCGACGCGCCACGCCGCCTGTTTCTGGCCGGTCTGCTCGATCGCTTCCGTCAGCCAGTCCTGCGGATACTCGGCCTGCACGACGCGCAGTTCGCCGAGTTGGCCCTTGGCCACCATCTCGCGAGCCTGCCTGATCATCGGATAGCCGGTGTAATTGTGCGTCAGCACGAAGATCTTGCCGGATTTTTCGACAAGGGCGGCAAGCTTCTTGGCATCGGCGAGGTTCGGGGTCACGATCGCCACCGCCTCGATGCCGTCCGGTCGCTTTGCCTCGGCCTTCGCCATCTCCTGGTAGGAACCGTAGACGCGATCCGGATCGAGCCCGAGTTCCACGCCCGACGCGCGCGCCTTCTCGGGATTGGCGGAGAGCGCGCCCGCGACAAGCTGGAATTCGCCATCCATGCGCGCCGCGATGCGGTGCACGCCACCGATGAAGGCGCCCTGCCCGCCGCCGACCATGCCATAGCGGATCGGGCCGCTGCCCGATTCAACCTGCCTGCCGCTGACCATGAAACGTCTCCTCCCTGAAGCGACCCCTCCCTCCCCCCTGAGGGGAGGGTCGGACGGCGTAGCCGTCCGGGGTGGGGTCGGTTGTGAAATTCTCAACCTGACCTTCGCAAAGTCGACGATGGAGCGCCGCGCACTGCCGAAGCAACCCCACCCGGCCGCTTCGCGGCCACCCTCCCCGCAAGGGGGAGGGAGCACGGCGCTAGATCCCCATCATTCCGCGCAGCACCTTCTTGTCGGTCGCGCCGCCGGCAAAATCGTCGAACGCCTTTTCGGTGACCCGGATGATGTGGCTCTGGATGAACGGGGCGCCCTCGGCCGCGCCGTCTTCCGGATGCTTGAGGCAGCATTCCCATTCCAGCACCGCCCAGGAATCGTAGTTATAGGCGGTGAGTTTGGAGAATATGCCCGAAAAATCCACTTGTCCGTCGCCGAGCGAACGGAAGCGACCGGCGCGCTGCACCCAGCCCTGATACCCCGAATAGACCCCCTGCCGGCCGTCCGGATTGAACTCGGCGTCCTTCACGTGAAAAGCCTTGATGCGCTCGTGGTAGATATCGATGAAAGCGAGATAGTCGAGCTGCTGCAGCAGGAAGTGCGAGGGGTCGTAGTTGATGTTGCAGCGCGTATGCCCGCCGACGGCATCGAGAAACATCTCGAAGGTCGCGCCGTCGAAGACGTCCTCGCCGGGATGGATCTCGTAGCCGACATCGACGCCGGCGTCGTCATAGGCGTCGAGGATCGGCTTCCAGCGCTTGCCGAGCTCCGAAAACGCTTCCTCGATGAGGCCGGCGGGACGCTGCGGCCACGGATAAAGATAGGGGAACGCCAGCGCGCCGCTGAAGGTGACGGCCGTCTTGAGGCCGAGGTTCCTGGATGCCTTGGCCCCCAGTTTCATCTGATCGACCGCCCATTTCTGCCGGGCCTTCGGATTGTTGTGGACCTCGGCCGGCGCAAAGCCGTCGAACTGGGCGTCATATGCCGGATGCACCGCGACAAGCTGCCCCTGCAGGTGCGTGGAAAGCTCGGTGATCTCGACGCCGGCGTCAGCGCAGATGCCCTTGACCTCGTCGCAATAAGTCTTCGAGCTGGCGGCCTTCTTCAGGTCGAACAGACGCCCGTCCCATGTCGGCATCTGGACGCCCTTGTAGCCCAGCCCGGCGGCCCATTTCGTGATGGCCGGCAGCGAGTTGAACGGTGCGGCGTCGCCCGCGAATTGAGCCAGGAAGATCGCCGGCCCCTTGATCGTCGTTGGCATTTCGAAAGCTCCTCCTCCAGAGCCGCGCCGGAGGCGCGTTCGCAATATATCGCCGGCCATCAAATCACCGAAGCCGGCAAAACCCCACGGAAAAATCGTCACGGAAGTGCGCCGGCCATCGCGTCCCGCCCGAAGCGATGGCCGGCATGCACCTGCCCTCCCAGCGAAATCGCCGCGCCACCCAGTCGCAGACAACCTCGCTTCCACATTCTGGTATTACCAAGTCTTTGAAAAAGGTCAAGACGAACGCGTGACGCCGCGAATTCCGAAAATTATCCGGATAGCCATGTTTTTCATATCTATTACAAACCTCTAGCCGATTGTTCCGGGTCTGGCATGCGCCGTCTTGCGGCAGTATGGGAAATCCGTTAGAAAATCGACGGAGCCCAATTGGTCGAACCAGTTTTCAGGGTTGGCTGTTGGGGAGGAGAGCCGTCCCGCGTTCCGCGGGCGATAGCAGACGATTTGAAGAGGAAGAGACAATGCATCTTTCGACCCACAACTGGATGCGCGCCGAGCCGCTGGAAGTGACGCTCAAGCGCATCAAGAAGTTCGGCTACGAATCGATCGAGATCTCCGGGGAACCTGAACAGTACAAGCCTGCCGAAACGCGAGCCCTGCTCAAGGAATACGGCATCCGCTGCTGGGGCGCGGTGACGCTGATGCTCGGCGAGCGCAACCTCGCGGCCAAGGACCAGGGCCAGCGCGAGCGTTCGGTGCAGTATGTCAAGGACGTGCTGACCATGGTGAGCGAACTCGACGGCGAGATCATCACGCTGGTGCCGGCAACCGTCGGCAAGGTGGTGCCGGACGGCACCGAGGACGAGGAATGGAAGTGGGTGGTGGATGCGACGCGCGAATGCTTTGCCCACGCCAGGAAGGTCGGCGTCAGGATCGCGGTCGAGCCGCTGAACCGTTTCGAGACCTATCTCTTCAACCGCGGCGAGCAGGCGCTGGCGCTGGCCGACGCGGTGAGCCCGGAATGCGGCGTCTGCCTCGACGCCTATCACCTCAACATGGAGGAATTCGACGTTCACGAAGCGATCCGCAAGGCCGGCAAGCGGCTTTTCGACTTCCATGTGGCCGACAACAACCGCTTTGCCGCCGGTCTCGGCACGATCGACTGGAAGGGGCTAGTCAAGACCCTGCGGGAAGTCGGCTATGACGGGGCGCTGACCAACGAGTTCGTCGCCCCGGTGGATCGCACGCCGGCCAATCGCTATCCCGAAATGGTGGAGCGCAATCCGGTGGATATCTCGCCCGAGCAGCTCAAGTTCATCCAGGATCACGGCTCCAGCGTTCTGACCGAGAAATTCTATACGGACCAGATGCGGATCACGGCGGAAACGATCCTGCCGCTCATCAAGTAGCCTCCCCGAGCACTCTTGAGCCCTCGCGCGGGTATTGCGCGAGGGCCGAGGACCATAATGAAAATCAGAAGTGTCCAAGCCTGGTGGGTGAGCGTACCCATCGCTGCCGCCAATCAGCACCGGAGCGACTTCGGGCAGATCGCGACGTTCGATGCGGCGATCCTGCGCATCGAGACCGATGACGGCATCGTCGGCTGGGGTGAAGGCAAGAACGCGGCCGGCAGCGCCGGGACCTATGGCGCGCTCGTGCACATGCTGAACCACGAGGTCGGCCCGCATCTCGTCGGCCGCGATCCGCGCGATATCAGCGATATCTGGGATACGCTCTACAATGGCGTGCGGCATCACTCGGCAAAACTGTCGGGCCATGCCATGCCGCAGCTTTCGCGCCGCGGCATCTCGATGGCCGCGATCAGCGCGGTCGACCTCGCGCTCTGGGACATTCTGGGCAAGTCGCTGAACGTCCCGGTCTGGCGCCTGCTCGGCGGCCGCAAGACCGACCGGATGAAGGCGTACGCCTCCGGCGGCTGGGCGAACGCGGACCAGATCGGGGAGCAACTGCTCGGCTACATCGCGAAGGGCGGCTTCAAGGCCGTGAAGATGCGCGTCGGCGCCATGGACGGCGCGCCGCACATTTCCGCGCGGCGGGTCAAGGCGGCGCGCGAGGCGCTGGGAGCCGATATCGACCTGATGGTGGACGCTCACGGCACCTACACCGTGGCGGATGCGAAAAGGTTCGCGAAGCTCAGCGAGGAAAGCAACCTCGCCTGGTTCGAGGAACCGGTCGTCGGCGACGACAAGGCCGGCATGGCCGAGGTGCGGGCGGCATCGATCGTGCCGATCGCGGCGGGAGAAAGCGAGACGACGCGTTTCGACTTCCGGGATATGGCCGTGGCGAAATCCGCCGACATCTTCCAGCCGGACCTCGCCTTTTGCGGCGGCATCACCGAGGCGATGCGCATCTCGGCGATCGCGTCGGCGTTCAATCTCAGGCTGGCGCCGCACCTGTGGGCGGGCGCGCCGGCATTTTATGCCGGCCTGCATGTCTGCGCGGCATCGCCGGCCAGCTTCATCGTCGAATATTCGCTCGGCGCCAATCCGATGCTGCACGATCTCGTCGAGGAAGACGTCGACCTGAAGGACGGGGCGGTGGCCATTCCGGATCGGCCGGGACTTGGCGTCACGGTCTCTGAAAGTTTCTTGAAGGCACACGCCATGAAGGGCTAGAGCCTTGGACATGACCGAGAAGAATCTGCTCGCCGAACTGGCGTCCTATCTCTTCACCTGTTCCAGGACGGAGAGCGGACGGCTTCCTTCCGAACGCGAGCTTGCCGACCATTTCGCCGTGTCGCGCGGCCAGATCCGTGAGGCGCTTGCGATTCTGGAGGCCATGCGCATCGTGGAACGGCGCGCGAAGTCGGGCATCTACCTCACTACCCGGCAGGCGAGCGTGGAGGCGATGGCGCTTTTCGCCAAGGCCGGCGTGCCGCTCGACCCGGTGCAGATCTATGAAACGGTCGAGTTGCGGAAGATCCACGAGATCAAGGCGGCGGAACTGGCGTGCTCCCGCGCCACCGAGGAGAACTACGAAAGGCTGCGCGAGATCCTGAAGTCCTCCGAGGATCGGCTGGCCGCCGGCGAGGGCCTGGCGCTGGAGGACCGCGACTTTCATCTGGAGATCGTCCGCGCCACCAAGAACAGCGTCTTCCATCGCATCTGCAGCGTCTATTACGTGATGGGCGAAGGGCGGCTGCCGATCTATTTCAACGATCCGGAGCGCGGCCGGAAATCCCATGCCGAGCATCTGCAGATATTCGATGCCCTGCTGCGGCGCGACGGCAACCTCGCCCAGGCGCTGATGAGCGCGCACCTGCAAGGCGCGGAGAGCTACTGGAAAGGTCTCATCGAGCCTTCGGAGGCCTCGAACGAGGCGGATCGTCCCCTTCAGCATGCCTGAGCCGATCGTCTATTCCACCCACCCGCTGCATCCCCGCGCCGAGGCGCGGCTGGCGGGCGCGGCGAAGCTCTCCATCGCGTCCGCGCTCGATGCGGCAACACTCGAACGCGAAGGCCGCGAGGCGGATGTCATCATCGTTCGTGCGCCGCTTCCCCCAGCTCTTTTCGACAATGCGCCGCGGCTGAAAGCGGCGGTTCGTCATGGTGCCGGCATCGACATGATCCCGTACGAGGCGGCGACGCGCGCCGGCGTCCTTATCGCCAACGTGCCCGGCGCAAACGCCCGGACGGTGGCGGAACATGTCATTTTCGCCGCGATCGCGCTGCTGCGCCGCTTCCGCAAGGTCGACGGCGATCTGCGGGAAAAGGGCTGGCTTGCCGGCCGCGCGCATGCCGAACGCGGATCGGACCTCTCCGGCAAGGTCCTCGGCATCGTCGGGATGGGCAATATTGGCAAGACCATCGCGTCGATCGCGCGCCACGGCTTCGGCATGGAGGTGATCGCCAACAGCCGTCGCGCCGAAAGCCTGTCCGAAGGCGTGAGGTTCGCCGATCTCGACGCGCTGATGGGCGAGGCCGACATCATCGTCCTGTGCTGCCCGCTGACGCCGCAGACCACGGGTCTCGTCAATCGCGAGCGGATCGCCCGGATGAAGTCGCACAGCCTTCTTGTAAACGTATCGCGAGGCCCGGTGATCGATGACGACGCGCTGATCAGAGCGCTCAGGGAACAATGCATCGGCGGCGCGGCGCTGGATGTCTTCGCTGCGCAGCCGCTGCCGCCGGATCATCCATATTTCAGTTTCGACAATGTGATCATCACGCCGCACATGGCGGGGATTACCGAAGACAGCATGCTGCGCATGGGTCTCGGCGCCGTCGAGGAAGCGTTGCGCGTTCTTGCGGGCGAACTGCCGCTCAACCTGCGCAATCCCGAAGCGGTCGAACGCTATCGCAGCCGCTTTCCAATATAGCACACCCACGGTATCCCACCCGGCATCATGGGCCGCCAAATCGCCTATTGTGCGGTGCGGCACAGATCCTAGATTATTGATCTATCCTACCGGAGCCTTTTTCCCATGACCGATCTTTTCTCGCCCATCACACTGGGCGCGCTGGAGTTTTCGAACCGCATCGCCGTTGCGCCAATGTGCCAGTATTCCGCCAATGACGGCGCGGCGAGCGACTGGCATCTCTACCACTGGATGAATCTCGCAATGTCGGGCGCTTCGATGGTCACCGTCGAAATGACCGATGTCGAACGGCGTGGCCGGATCAGCCATGATTGTCTCGGCCTCTATTCGGACGCCGACGAAGCCGCGGCGGAGCGGGCGCTGGCCGCGGCTAAACGCGTGGCCGCGCCCGGCACGAAGTTCGGCACCCAGATCGCGCATGCCGGCCGCAAGGCCTCATGCCAGCGCCCATGGGAAGGCGGCGGTCCCCTCGCCCCGGATCAGGACCCATGGCAGACCGTTTCGGCCTCGGCGATCCCGTTCGATGCCGGCTGGCACACGCCGCATGCGCTGACCGAGCCGGAGATCGCGGCAATGATTAGCAAATATGCCGCTGCTGCCCGCCGTGCCGCCCGCGCCGGCTTCGATTTCATCGAATTGCACGGCGCGCACGGCTACCTCATCCACCAGTTCATTTCGCCGCTCTCCAATCATCGAACCGACGACTGGGGCGGCTCGCTCGAAAACCGCATGCGCTTCGTCGTGGAGATCGCGCGGGAAGTGCGCAAGGCAGCACCCGATCTGATGCTCGGCATCCGCCTTTCGGTGAAGGACTGGGTCGATGGCGGGCTGGTCGAGGACGATACGGTCGAGGTAGTCAAGGCGTTGAAAGCCGTAGGCATCAGCTATGTCTGCTGCTCCAGCGGCGGCAATTCGCCTGCTCAAAAAATCCCGTCCGGGCCGGGCTATCAGGTGCATCTGGCCGAGTATGTGAAGCAGCGCGTCGATATTCCCGTCCGGGCTGTCGGCATGATCGACGAGCCGCATCAGGCGAACGATATCATCACAGGGGGCCGCGCCGACATCGTGGCTATCGGCCGCGCCCTTCTCGCCGATCCGCGCTGGCCCTGGCGGGCAGCCGCAGCCCTCGGGCACGAGATCGAGGTCGCACCGCAATTCCAGCGCGCAGCGTTCCTTGCCAGGAAATGGGCGGCGTAGGCGGGCCGCAACGCTTTGTCGTCGCCTGAAACGGCATGGCGCGTCATCCGCCATGCCTTCGCCGATCTCCTCGGGATCAGGCGTATTTGCGCCAGTCGTGCTCTTCCTTGAAGCCGAGCACTTCGCGGATCTTGCGGTTGGAAAGCGGCGCCTCGAAGCCTTCGAGCGGGCGCGTGACCGGCGTATCCGGCGCCCATTTCTTCAGGAATTCGGCAGTCGGCTCGTTGGCGGTGATGGTGTCGTTGGTCGCGTTGAAGACCTGGAAGCCGAGGCCGTCCTTCTCAAGGCAGAGATGCACGATCTGGCCGAGGTCGCGCGCGTCGATATAGCTCCACGCATTGCGCTTGCGCAGAGGCGGATTGGCCGCATAGGTCTTGAACGGGCCGTATTCGTGCGGCTCGATGACGTTGCCGATGCGCAGCGCGTATATGTCGGCGCCGTAGCGGGCGGCGAAGGCGCGCGCCGTGTGCTCGTTGAGCTGCTTGGACAGGCCGTAACTGTCCATCGGATCGATCTCGTAGTCTTCCTCAAGAGGGAACTGCTTGAAATCCTTCTCACCCTCGGTGAAGCAGACGCCATAGGTCGTCTCGCTCGACGCGATGACGACCTTGCGGACGCCGAGCTTCATCGCCGCTTCGATCACGTTGTACGTGCTGATGACGTTGGCGGAAAAGGTGACGTTGTCGGGGTTGATCAGGACGCGGGGAACCGCCGCGAAGTGAACGACCGCGTCCGGCGCGGCCGGAACGGCGGCTTTCTCATAGCCGTCAAAGCCGAAATGCATCGACAGGGCATTGAAGACCTGTCCGCTGTCGGTGACGTCGGTGATCAGCGTGTTGACGCCCGGGCAATCGAGCGGTTTCAGGTCGACGTTCAGAATTTCGTAGTCGCCGCGCTCCTTCAGCCATGGCACGACATGTTTGCCGGCCTTGCCCGAGCCCCCGGTGAATACGATACGTTTCGTCATGAAAGCTTCCTCCGAAATGTGTTGGCTGGGGGCTACGTCTTGAAACCCGGCGCGTGCACGGGCCCCTCATCCGCCTGCCGGCGCCTTCTCCCCGCAAACGGGGAGAAGACGGGCTGCCGCTTCGGCTTCGCTCACCACCAGTGTTGAAGAACATCCGGAAAGGCTGAAGAAGCGGCCTTTTCCCCGTTTGCGGGGAGAAGGCGCCGGCAGGCGGATGAGGGGCAACATTCGCTTTGGAGAGTAAGGCGCAAATCCTTGCGGCTCAAGCCTTCCGAACCAAGCGTCTACCCCGCATGCCGCAGGCTGACGCCCGAGCCCTTGTCGAAGATCGCGACCTTGCCGGGATTCCAGCCGAAACGCACGGAATCCTCGATGCTGACATCCGTGCGGGCCGATGTCGTTGCCCGTAGCATCGTATCGCCAACCCGCAGCGTAACGATCTTCTCGACGCCATGATTCTCCACATCGTGAACCTTCGCTTCCACGGGGCCTGCGGGATCGAGCGCGACATCCTCCGGCCGGATGCCGAAAGTCAGCGGCCGTTCGTCCGTCGGCGTTCCCGCCTTCGCGGCGCCTTCATAGGGCAATTCAAAGCTCATCGGCTGGAACACGGCGCGCCCGCCGACGAGACGGCCGTCAAGAAGATTCATCGGCGGCGAACCGACGAAGGATGCGACGAAGGTGTCGCGCGGATTGTTGTAGATCTCCTGCGGGGTGCCGACCTGAACCAGACTGCCGTGATTGAGCACGCCGACCTTGTCGCCCATCGACATGGCCTCGATCTGGTCGTGCGTGACGAACAGGAAGGTCTGGCCGAGGTTCATCTGGATGTTTTTCAGTTCGGTGCGGAGCGCCTCGCGCAGCTTCGCGTCCAGCGCCGACAGCGGCTCGTCCATCAGGAAGACGCGCGGCTTGCGCACGATGGCGCGGCCGATCGAGACGCGCTGCATCTCGCCGCCCGAGAGGCGGTCCGTCTTGCGCTCCAGCAGATGCTCGATGCGCAGCGTCTTCGCCGCGCGGGCGACGCGTTCCTTGATCTCGGCGTCCGGCACACGCCGGATCTTCGATTTCAGCGGGAACTCCAGATTCTCGCGCACCGTATAGCGCGGATAGAGCGAGTATTGCTGCAACACCAGCGCCACGTCGCGCTCCGCCGCGCCCCAGTCCGCCACATCGACACCGTCGATGAAGACCTGGCCGTCCGTGGGCTTTTCCAGACCTGCGATGAGGCGGAGTGTAGTGGTCTTGCCCGCTCCGGTCTCGCCAAGCAGCACGAAGAACTCGCCGTCCGCGATCTCGAGGCTCAGATCCTTCAAGGCGACATGCCGGCCGAAAGTCTTGGTGATGTTCTTCAGCTGGATATGCGCCATCTTCAGAGCCTCACGCCGAGCGAGTTGCCGCTCGCCTTGTCGAAGAAATGGGCCTGGGCGGGGTCGATGCGGGCGAAGACGCGCTCGCCGGCCTGCGGCACGAAGCCCGAACGGGTGCGGGCGCGGAGCATCTGTGAGCCGACCTTGAGATCGACGATGTCGTAGGAGCCGAGCGGTTCGATGATGTGGGCCTCGACCGGCAGATATCCCTGCTGCGGCTCGCGGGCAACCAGAACGCCCTCCGGCCGGATGCCGAGCGCCAGCCTGTCCTTGCTGCCATTCGCAGCGTCGAGCATGCCGAGAAGCTGGATGGGAAAGGCAAAGCCCTCGCCTGTGCCGTCGACGGCGACCGTGGCTTCCTTGCCGGCGGAGGAAACGGTGGCGTCGGCGATGTTCATCACCGGGCTGCCGACGAACTGCGCCACGAACATGTTGGTCGGGTGCGCATAGACTTCGGCCGGCGAGCCGACCTGCTGCAGGACGCCCTCGTGCATGATGACGATGCGGTCCGCGAGGCTCATCGCCTCGATCT
>OEIU01002211.1_pt1 | contig 10680 bp, 12 predicted proteins | sample 1539221 | NCBI WGS metagenome assembly OEIU01 (sample SAMN03792071, study PRJEB22550) | activated sludge metagenome | feature: wastewater treatment plant; material: activated sludge; isolation source: Wastewater treatment plant of a petroleum refinery complex | place: Argentina: Zarate | collected... | reverse complement strand
CTGCAGCACAACCGCGACCTGCTGCAGACCGCGCTCGACGTGCTCCAGCAGACCGGCGCGGAGATCATCCCCCTCAATTCCGGCATCCGGGTGAAGCGCAACGGCGCCGGCATCTCCCCGGTAGACATCACCACCGAGCCGTTCCCGGGCTTCCCGACCGACCTGCAAGCGCAGTTCATGGGCCTGATGACGCGCGCCAAGGGCCGCTCGAACATCACCGAAACGATCTTCGAGAACCGCTTCATGCATGTGCAGGAGCTTGCCCGTCTCGGCGCGCACATCACGCTGTCGGGCCAGACCGCGCATGTCGAGGGTGTGCCCGTGCTGAAAGGCGCGCCGGTGATGGCGACGGACCTGCGGGCCTCCGTGTCGCTGGTGATCGCCGGCCTCGCCGCCGAGGGCGAGACCATGGTCAGCCGCGTCTACCATCTCGACCGCGGCTTCGAGCGGCTGGAGGAAAAACTCTCCAATTGCGGCGCGTCGATCGAGCGGATTTCGGCCTGACACCGACATTGCGCAGTCGCGCCTTCGGGTTGCGCCTCCGGAAAAGACCGCCTAACACTCCGGGGAAGACAATCCCGAGTGATCCCTGTCGATGACCCCGCTGAAGCTGGTCGCCCTGGACGAAAAAGACCTCGAAATCGTCTCGGCGCACACGCAGGACGCCGTGACGAAAGTGGGCGAGCTTGCCTATCAGCGGGCGGCACGGCGGTTCGTAATGCCGATGAACCGTTTCGTATGGGAAGCGCCGGGCGGCTTCTTCCGCCGCCACGACGAACGCAGGCTGAGCGTGCTGCATTTCGACCGGGTGCTCGGGGCGAGGATTTCGCGCATCGACCGGAGCAAGGCCGATGAGGTGCTGTCGCTGCTCGCCATCCGCTTCGCGCCCGGCGAGGCGCCGGCCGGCACGGTCGAACTCGATTTCTCCGGCGGCGGCACGATCAGGCTCGACGTGGAATGCATCGAGGCAAGGCTTGCCGATCTCGGCGCGGCGTGGCAGGCGGGCTCCCGTCCGAAGCACGAAGACTGAGACGCCATGGCCATTCTACTGAACCACCGGGACGCCGATTTCGAAGCGCGCTTCGCCGCCTTCCTGACGACCAAGCGCGAAGCCTCGCCGGACGTCGAGGCGGCGGTGCGCGAGATCATCGAGACGGTGCGGGCGAGAGGCGATGCGGCGCTGATCGACTACACGCGGCGTTTCGACCGGACAGACCTCGCGGCGCAGGGCATCGCCGTGACCCGCGCCGAGATCGAGGCCGCCTATGCCGATGCCAATCCCGAAACGGTGAACGCGCTCGCCTTCGCACGCGACCGCATCCAATCCCACCATGCCCGCCAGAAGCCGCATGACGACCGCTACACAGATACGCTCGGCGTCGAGCTCGGCTCGCGCTGGACTGCTGTCGAGGCTGTCGGGCTCTACGTGCCGGGCGGCACGGCGAGCTATCCGAGCTCCGTGCTGATGAACGCGGTCCCCGCGACGGTCGCCGGGGTCGAGCGCGTCGTCATGGTGGTGCCGGCGCCCGATAACCGCATCAACCCGCTGGTGCTGGTCGCGGCCGACCTTGCGGGGGTGTCGGAGATCTATCGCGTCGGCGGGGCGTAGGCCGTCGCCGCGCTCGCCTACGGAACGGAGACCATCCGACCGGTGGCGAAAATCGTCGGCCCCGGCAACGCCTATGTCGCGGCGGCCAAGCGTAAGGTGTTCGGCACCGTCGGCATCGACATGATCGCCGGTCCGTCGGAAGTGCTGATCGTCGCCGACGCCGCCAACGATCCGGACTGGATCGCCGCCGACCTTCTGGCGCAGGCCGAGCACGACGTCGCGGCGCAATCGATCCTCGTCACCGATGACGCTGCCTTCGCCGATGCCGTCGAGGCGGCCGTGGAGCGCCAGATCGCGACGCTGCCGCGCGGCGAGACCGCCTCCGCGAGCTGGCGCGATTTCGGCGCGATCATCCTCGTCGAAAAGCTTTCCGATGCGCTGCCCATCGTCGACCGTGTCGCGCCGGAGCATCTCGAACTCGCCTTCGACGATGCCGAGGTGTTCCTGGAGCGCGTGCGCAATGCCGGCGCCATCTTCGTCGGCCGTTCGACGCCTGAAGTCATCGGCGACTATGTCGGCGGCTCCAACCACGTCCTGCCCACCGCCCGCTCCGCGCGCTTCTCGTCTGGCCTTTCCGTGCTCGACTTCATGAAGCGCACGTCGGTGCTGCGGCTCGGCACGGACCAGCTCGCCGCGCTGGCGCCCGCGGCAATCGCCCTTGCGGAGGCGGAGGGCCTGCATGCCCATGCGCGTTCCGTCTCCATCCGTCTCAATCTGTGATCCACGATGGGCAGCGGTCGCGACGGCAACAGGCTCATCGACGTCGAGCTGGACGAGTCGATCGGACGTTCCACGCCTGACGTGGAGCATGAGCGCGCCGTCGCCATCTTCGACCTGATCGAGGAGAACAGCTTCCTGCCCGTGGGCGACAGCGGCGCAGGCCCCTACCGGCTGAAGCTGTCGCTGGTCGAATCGCGCCTCGTCTTCGCCATCGCGCGCGAAGGCGGCGATGCGGTCGCCACGCATATTCTGTCGCTGACGCCCTTCCGGCGCATCGTGCGCGACTACTACATGATCTGCGAGAGCTACTACGAGGCCATCCGCTCCTCCACGCCGAGCAAGATCGAAGCGATCGACATGGGGCGGCGCGGCCTGCACAATGAAGGTTCGCAGACGCTGATGGATCGTCTGTCGGGCAAGATCGAGATGGATTTCGACACGGCGCGGCGCCTCTTCACGCTGGTCTGCGTGCTTCACTGGCGGGGTTGAAGCTGGAGAACGGGGCGAAGATTCCGAAATCGATCCTGTTCATGTGCAGGATGAATGCGGTGCGCTCGCCTATTGCCGAGGTGCTGGCGAAGAAGCTCCTGCCGCCTACAGTCTTCGTCGCCTCCGCCGGCGTCAGGGCTGGCGATCCGGACCCGTTCGTCGAAGCGGTGCTGGCGGAGGAAGGACTCAGCCCCGGCGACCGCACGCCCCGCACGTTGGAAGAACTCGAGGACGATTATTTCGACCTCATCGTCACGCTGGCGCCGGAAGCCCATCACGCCGCGCTCGAACTGACGCGCTCCATGGCGATCGACGTCGAATACTGGCCGACGCTCGTTCCGACAGTGGCGACCGGGACGCGCGAACAGATCATGCACGGCTATCGCGACATGCGCGACCGCCTCAAGGCGCGCATCAGGGCGCGTTTTGCGCAGGATGCGCCGCAATAGACAAGAAGCGTGTTTCCAAAGAAGGCGTCTTCATATAGGTTCCGCCAAAATTTTGGGCTTGCCCCGCCGTCCCCAAGTCAAAGGTAACGAATGCCGAAGGAAGAAGTCCTCGAATTTCCCGGTCTTGTGACCGAACTGCTGCCGAATGCCATGTTCCGCGTCAAGCTCGAGAACGAGCACGAGATCATCGCCCACACCGCCGGCCGCATGCGCAAGAACCGCATCCGCGTGCTCACCGGCGACAAGGTCCTGGTCGAGATGACGCCCTACGACCTGACCAAGGGCCGCATCACTTATCGTTTCAAATAATCATAGCTCAGGGCACGGCTTTGAATGGCTGAGAGCAAACCGCACAGACTCGTGCTTGCCTCGGGTTCGCCGCGCCGGATCGAACTCCTGCAGCAGGCCGGCATCGAACCGGACCACCTCTTCCCGGCGGAAGTCGACGAGACGGCGCTGAAGGGTGAGCATCCGCGATCGCTGGCGAAGCGCCTGGCTCTGGCCAAGGCGGAAAAGGCGTATGCGGCGCTGCGCGCGGAGCCCGATTTTTCGGGCAGCTACATCCTTGCCGCCGATACGGTCGTCGCGGTCGGCCGCCGCATCCTGCCCAAGGCCGAGGTCATCGAGGAAGCCACCAACTGCCTCGGCCTGCTCTCCGGCCGCTCGCACCGCGTCTATACGGGGGTCTGCCTCGTCACGCCGTCTGGAAAATTCCGGCAGAAGCTTATCGAGAGCCGCGTGCGCTTCAAGCGACTGTCGCGCGAGGACATGGAAAGCTACATCGCCTCGGGCGAATGGCGCGGCAAGGCGGGCGGCTACGCCATTCAGGGCCTCGCGGGAGCCTTCGTCGTCAAGCTGGTCGGCTCCTACACCAACGTCGTCGGCCTGCCGCTCTACGAGACCACCGCGCTGCTTTCCGGCGAAGGGTTCCGCGTGCATCACGGCTGGCTGGCGGGGCGCGGCCCGTGAGCGGAAACGCCGAAAAGGTCACGCCGCTGCGCGCAAGACGCCCCTGCCCCGAATGCGGCAAGCCTTCGTCACGCGAGCACTATCCGTTCTGTTCGGCGCGCTGCAAGGATGTGGACCTCAACCGCTGGCTTTCCGGCGCCTATGTCATTCCCGGCCGCCCCGAGGAAGACGACGAGAACGCCGCGCCCGAAACGTCGCGCAGCGACGACTGACCGCATCCGGCGTGCTGTCCTCCGCGTCCATGCGGACGGCGTCACAGGCGCTCGCTACCGACACCGAGCCGAAGACCGCCGGACAATTAGAATGTCTTGAAACAGACCGTCTGCAAATTAGCGTTCGGCGCTGGACAGGCCGATTTTGCGTGCTATAAGGCAGCCGCTTTCGCAGGTGCCTTTGGCGCCGTCGCGGCTGCGGGCGCCGGAAAAGCCGGTCTCCGTTGGATGCCCAGGTAGCTCAGTTGGTAGAGCAGCGGACTGAAAATCCGCGTGTCGGTGGTTCGATTCCGCCCCTGGGCACCATAAAAACCAAGGGCTTAGCGGAAATCGCACCTCAAAAGCCCTTGCAACATGTTCCAGAAAAAACCAACGTTTTCAACGGTTGTCGCGTGTTGCAATTTACTCCATGCAACACGTCAGCGTCCGCCTAGCACCGCGCCGGTATAGCTTTCGACAAGCACGCTGAAGGGGCGTCCATCCTGATCGATGAGCGCCGTTATTCGTTTCGGCTTCCAAACTGCCTAAGCCGATAACGACAGCGCCGCACACAATGGAGATGAGCGCACGACACAGCGTCCTGACAACGTGGAGCGAACCCCGAGCCATCTGCACTCTCCTGCGAGACAATCACCAACATCGCGGACAACATGGATTGGACTACGGCAGTCGGAATATGTTCGCTAAAATTGAACACTGACAGATACGGGTCACGATCAGCGTTATGCTGGAGTATTCTGCGCGTTCCCTCGATGCCCTCCTTCAGATTACCTTGCCACCAATCGTTGGCATTGCAGGATCGCGGACAGCGCATAGATTTGCCTGCATGGAAGTTGCCTGCTGATTTTGGGCGACAGCCCACAGCGACACACCTTGGGAATTCAGACGAAACCAAAGGATTGTTGTGTACAAAATGAAGATGCAAGCATTTGTTTTGACCAAGTACGGCGGCCCTGAAGCCGCGGAGTTGCGTGAGGTATCGCGCCCGCGCCCGGCGCGGGGAGAGGTCCTGGTGCGTGTCCACGCGGCGGGCCTCAACCCCGTTGATTTCAAGACGCGCGAAGGCAAACTCAAGGTGGTCCAGCGATATTCCTTGCCGTCCATCATGGGGAATGAACTTGCAGGCGTGGTGGAGGAGCGCAGCGACGGCGCAACGCTATTCGAGAAGGGAGATCGGGTCTTCGCCCGAATGCCGAAGGCCTCCATGGGCGCCTTTGCGGAATATGCGGTCATCCCCGAAAATCTCCTCGCCAAAATGCCCGCGTCGCTCGATTTCGACACTGCTGCCGGTGTCCCGCTCGCCGGGCTCACCGCCCTTCAGGCACTCCGCGACGAACTCAACGTGGAGAAGGGCAGCCGGATATTCATACCGGGAGGCGCCGGCGGCGTAGGCACCTTCGCCATCCAGTTGGCGAGGAGGCTCGGGGCAGAGGTGACGACCACCGCATCGCCGCGCGGCAGAGCGCTGGTCGAACGGCTGGGAGCCGATGCGGTGATCGACTACACCGCACAGAATTTTGAGGACCATCTGCACGATATGGATGGAGTCTTCGATCTGCTCGGAGGCGAGACGCTCAAGAAATCATTCGGCGTGGTGAAGCGAGGCGGCAAAGTGGTTTCTATTGCTGGCATGCCCGAGCCGGAAACAGCACGAAAAGACCTGGGCGGAGGCGCGTTGCTCGCTGCTCTGTTCTGGCTCGCATCCTATGGCTTGCGGGCCGAGGCCAGGAGGCATGGTGTTTCGTATCGCTATCTGTTCATGCATCCGAGCGGCCCTGAACTTGCAGAACTCGCACAACTGATCGAGAGCAGGGAAATTGAGCCGGTTATCGACCGTGTATTCCCCTTTGATGAAATCGCCGATGCGTTTGCATATCTGGAGGCTGGCCGCGCCAAAGGCAAAGTGGTGGTGCGAATGCTGGAGGGGTAAACTCCATGATATCAGGCAGTCGCAAGCCTGATCGCTACTGTTTGGACAACAGCCATTGTCAGGTCCCTTCTGAAAGCGACAACCGCAAGCTCGGGCATCCTGGCCAAAGCGCTTGCGCGTTGTGCAGAAGGCCGAGGCTTTGCGCGCGCACGACTGCCTGGGCGCGCGACTTGGCCGACAGCTTGATGAAGATACGCTTCACATGCGTTTTCACCGTTTCGCTTCGTCGAAACGCGGCACCAGCGAGTCGGCAAAGACACCGGAATCCCGTCGACTCTTGTTGCGGTTATACTGAGCGGATTTTCCGCTCAGACGGACCTTCCGGCAGTTGCCGCGCGGCTCTCGCATTGACAACCGGGCGTTCACCGTTCGGGCGATATGATCCGTGTGTCTCGGAACAAAGCGGCAGCCGCCCCGTTTCGGCCGTAATCCGGATACAGGCCGGAACGCAGGGGCCGGACGGCCGGAGTAGAGAGAGGATCAGAGAATGAGACGCCACATCGTCATCGTCGTCGGATTTGCAGCCATGCTCGCCGGCTGCTCGGCCACCCCGTCGGAGCAGCGCGCGGGAACCGGTGCGCTGGCAGGCGCCGCCGGCGGCGCGCTCCTCGGGCAGGCCATCGGCGGCAACACGGAAAGCACGCTGATCGGCGCGGCCGCGGGCGCGGTCATAGGCACGGGCGTGGCGGCTGCGACCGACCCGAACCGTCAGCAGCAGTGCCGCTACCGCGACCGCTACGGACGCGTCTATACCGCGCCCTGCGAACGCTACTGAGCGATCTGCAAGGAAAAGCCCGCGCCCGTCATCGACGGCGCGGGCTTTCTTTTTGGAAGTTGGCCAGCGCGGGCCTACATCGTCGCGCCGATCTGCCAGGGCACGAACTCGTTGTCGCCATAGCCCAGCAGTTCGGATTTCGTCTTCTTGCCGGAGGCGACTTCGAGAATCTCCCTGAATATCTCCTCGCCCTTTTCCTGCAGCGTCACGCCGTCGAGCACGTCGCCGCAATTGATGTCCATGTCGTCCTTCATGCGCTCGTACATGGGCGTGTTGGTCGCGAGCTTGATCGACGGCGTCGGCTTGCAGCCATAGGCCGAGCCGCGGCCGGTGGTGAAGGCGAGGATGTTGGCGCCGCCGGCCACCTGCCCCGTCGCCGCCACCGGGTCGTAGCCCGGCGTGTCCATGAAGACGAAGCCCTTTTCCGTCACCGGATCGGCATAGTGATAGACGGCGTTGAGCGTTGTCGAGCCGCCCTTGGCCGCCGCGCCGAGCGATTTCTCCAGAATCGTGGTGAGGCCGCCGAGCTTGTTGCCGGGAGACGGATTGTTGTTCATCTCCATATTGTTGCGCCTGGTGTAGTCCTCCCACCAGTGGATGATGTCGACGAGCTTCTCGCCGACCTCCTTGCTGCGGGCGCGGCGGGTGAGCAGATGCTCCGCGCCGTAGATCTCCGGCGTTTCCGACAGAATCGCGGTGCCGCCATTCCGCACGAGAATGTCGGCCGCGACGCCCAGCGCGGGATTGGCGGTGATGCCGGAATAGCCGTCGGAGCCGCCGCATTGCAGCGCGAGGATGAGTTCGGAGGCCGGCAGGGTCTCGCGCCGGACATTGTTAACCGTGGGCAGCATCGCCTTCACCGCCTCGACGCCCGCGTCGACCGTCTTCCTCGTGCCGCCCGTCTCCTGGATGGTCATGGTGCGGAAGGTTTCGCTCTCCTGCACGCCATAGGCTTCCTTGAAGCGCGGGATCTGGAAGCCCTCGCAGCCCAGCCCGACCATGATGACGCCACCCATGTTCGGGTTGGTGGCGTAGCCCCATGTCGTCTTCTTCAGCGTGTCGAAGATGACGCCGCGATAGTCGATCACGCAGCCATTGGCTTGCTTCAGCGCGACGATGCCGTCGATGTTCGGATAGTCGTCCAGGATACCGGAGCGCTCGATCTCCTTGGCGATGAAGCCGGCGACCGTGGTCGAGCAGTTCACGCTGGTCAGCACGCCGATATAGTTGCGCGTGCCGGCCTTGCCGTTGGCGCGGCGATAGCCCTCGAACGTCGCCTGCTCGGAAACGGGCAGGATGTTTTCGGGACGCGCCGCCTCGGCGAAGCGGTAGTCGCGCTCGAAATCATGCATGTAGACATTGTGCTCGTGCACCCAGTCGCCCTTCGCGATGGGCTGCTTGGCGAAGCCGATGATCTGGCCGAATTTCACGATCGGCTCGTCCTTGGCGATGTCCGTCGTCGCCATCTTGTGGCCGAAGGGGATGCGCTGCAGGGCCGTGATGCCCGCGCTCTCGGCGCCCTTCTCGATCTTCTCGCCCGCCACGACGATGTTGTCCTGCGGACTCAGCCGCAGGCTGCGCGCGGAATGATGGGGGGCTGTGTCCATGGATCGTTGCCTCGGCGGGCGTGCGTCCGGACCGTGCGATCCGCGTTCGCCCCTGTTCGTGATTCAAGAATATGCCGTTTCCGGCGGTCGCTTCCGGTCGTCCCTCTTAGCATGGCGACCGGTCCGTTTGGTAGATGGTAGCGCAACCAAACGTTTGCGAGGACTCAGCGCGACGGCGAGTTCTTGCGCGTCAGCATGGCCTCCCAGGAAAGCGCGTCGGAGACGATCCGTTCCAGATCGTCATGGCGGGGCACCCAGGCGAGTTCGCGCCGCGCCAGCGCCGAATCCGCGATGACCGAGGCCGCGTCCCCGATCCGGCGCGGTCCGGTGTTCACCGTAAGATCGCAGCCGCTGACCCGGCGCACGGCATCGATCACCTCCAGCACCGAATAGCCGTGGCTGTAGCCGCAATTGGCGACCAGCGAATTCCCGCCCGCCCGCAGCCGCGCCAGCGCCAGCCGATGCGCCGCCACGAGATCGCTGACATGGATGTAGTCGCGCACGCAGGTGCCGTCCGGTGTCGGATAGTCCGTTCCGAACACCTCCATCGAGGCGCGCTTGCCGGTCGCCGTCTCGCAGGCCACCTTGATGAGATGCGTCGCGCCAGCCGTCGATTGTCCGGTGCGGCCGCGCGGATCGGCGCCGGCCACGTTGAAATAGCGCAGCGCGGTGTAGCGGAGCTGATGGGCTCGCGCGGCATCGGCCAGCATCCATACGCTCATCAGCTTGGAGCGGCCATAGGGCGATTCGGGTGCGAGCCGGGCATCCTCGCGCACCGGCTCCATGCCGACCGAGCCATAGACGGCCGCGGTTGACGAGAAGATGAAATGCGGCACCCCTGTCCGCACCGCCGTCTCCAGCAGGGTGCGGGTGCGGCCGGTGTTGTTCTCGTAATAGCCCAGCGGATCGGAGACCGAATCAGGCACCACGACCGAACCGGCGAAATGGATGATGGCGTCGACGGCGTGGTCGCGGAGAATGCCCGAAACAAGCTCGGCGTCGCCGACGTCGCCGCGATAGAGTTTTGCCTCCGGCGCCACCGCCCAGTCGAAGCCGGTCGACAGGCGGTCGAGCACGGCCACCTCCTCGCCGGCGTCGAGAAGTTCCCACACCATATGGCTGCCGATATAGCCGGCGCCGCCCGTGACGAGGACCGCCATTCGCTGTCTCCATTGACCGGCCGTGTTCTAGCGCGAAACCGCTAACATTCCGTGGTGTCGCGGCCATACCTCGCGGATGCCGGCCCGGCGGCGGAAATCGGTCGTCGCTGGCCTTGATCGAAATCAAGGATGCCGGCCGCGCGTTGTGGTGCAAAGGGCGTGGCATTTTGACCGAAAGCGGAGAATGGACGCGTCGCCAGCGCGCCACTATGATCCGCCCACCCAAAGAGCAGGCAACATGAACTATCAGCGTTTCTTCGAGGAAGCCGTCGATCAGGTCCATGCCGAGCGACGGTATCGCGTCTTTGCAGATCTCGAGCGCATCGTCGGCGCTTTCCCGCGCGCCATCTGGCGCGGCAACGGAGAGGCCAAGGAGATCACCATCTGGTGCTCCAACGACTATCTCGGCATGGGTCAGCACCCGGACGTCATCGCGGCGATGCAGAATGCGGCGGGCCGCATGGGCTCCGGCGCGGGCGGCACGCGCAACATTTCCGGCACCAACCATCCGCTGGTGGAACTCGAGGCCGAACTCGCCGACCTGCATGACAAGGAGTCGGCGCTCGTCTTCACCTCCGGCTTCGTGTCGAACGAGGCCGCGATCTCGACGATCGGCCGGCTGCTGCCGAACTGCCTGATCCTGTCCGACGAACTCAACCATGCCTCGATGATCGAGGGCGTGCGGCGCTCCGGCGCGGAGAAGAAGATTTTCCGCCACAACGACGTCGCGCATCTCGAAAGCCTGCTGAAGCAGGCGGGC
>OEIU01002210.1_pt1 | contig 10683 bp, 7 predicted proteins | sample 1539221 | NCBI WGS metagenome assembly OEIU01 (sample SAMN03792071, study PRJEB22550) | activated sludge metagenome | feature: wastewater treatment plant; material: activated sludge; isolation source: Wastewater treatment plant of a petroleum refinery complex | place: Argentina: Zarate | collected... | reverse complement strand
ATTACAACGGCTTCGCCAACAGCGTGCTGTGGCCGCTGCTGCACTATCGCGTCGACCTGCAGGAATATTCGCGCGCCGACCTCACGGGCTACATCCGGGTCAACAGCTATTTCGCGGACCAGGTCTCGAAAATCCTGCAGCCCGACGACATCGTCTGGGTGCACGACTACCACCTGATGCGCCTCGCGCAGGAGTTGCGCGCGCGCGGCCACGACAACCCGATGGGATTCTTCCTGCACATTCCCTGCCCGCCGCCCGACATTCTCCAGGCGCTGCCGCGGAACGCGGAATCCATCGGCGCGCTGGCGGCCTTCGATCTCGTCGGCTTCCAGACGGACAACGACACCGACAATTACGGCAAGTATCTGGAGACGCGCGGCGCGACGCCCTCGCGCGGCGGCCGCTATTTCGAGATCGACGGGCGCCGGATGCAGATCGATTCCTTCCCTGTGGGCATCGAGACGGGCATCTACGCGCGCGCCGCGCGCGCAGCCCAGCATTCGACGTTCATCCAGGACATGCTCACGAGCCTCGGCGGACGCAAGCTGCTGCTCGGCGTCGACCGGCTCGACTATTCCAAGGGCATCGTGCAGCGCATGCAGGCCTTCGAACATCTTCTCGCCGAGAAGCCGCAATGGCGCGGCGCGGCGACCTTTCTCCAGATCACGCCGAAGAGCCGCGAGCAGGCGAAGGGCTACAAGGAAATGGAGGACATGGTCACGGCGCTCGTCGGCCAGATCAACGGCGAATACGGCGAAGCCGCCTGGACGCCGATCCGCTACGTGAACCGGTCCTATTCGCGCAAGCAGCTCGCCGGGATCTACCGCAGCGCCGAGGTCGCGCTGGTGACGCCGCTGCGCGACGGCATGAATCTCGTCGCCAAGGAATATGTCGCCGCGCAGGACGAGACGAACCCCGGCGTGCTCGTTCTCTCGCAATTCGCGGGCGCGGCGTCCGAACTCGAAGGCGCGCTGATCGTCAATCCGCACGAGCGCGAAGCCGTATCGGCCGCGATCGAACGCGCGCTGACCATGCCGCGCGAAGAGCGCATCGCGCGCCACGCGCGCATGTTCGAGCGCATCACCGAATACGACGTGACGCGATGGGCCGAGACCTTCATCGCGCGACTGGCGGAAGCGCGCAACAAATGGTCGCTGATCGACGGCATCCGGCAGATTTTCGCGCCCCGCAACGCCGACGCGCGCGCAGCGGGCCGTCGGCTGGTCTGACACGCCGCGCGCCCGGCGCGCGCATCGGCGCCGATTTCTCTTCAGATCAGCCTGCGTTTGAGCAGAATCGCTCAAACGCAGATAAGCTGATCTGGAATCAAGGACGCTCGGAACCGAAAGCATGAACGGACCCGTCTCGAAATACGTCACGGTTCTCGATCGCGAACTCCACTACATGGAATGGGGCGAGGCCGGCAGACCGAAGCTCGTTCTCTGGCACGGGCTCGCGCGCACCGGCCGCGACTTCGACGATCTCGCCGAGGCTCTCGGCCGACGCTGGCGCATCGTCGCGCCCGACACGATCGGCCGCGGCCTGTCGCAATGGAGCCCGCGACCGCAGGCGGAATATTGCCTCGAATTCTACGCGAAGCTGGCCACGGCCTTTCTCGACGCCATCGGCTGGGAGACGTTCGACTGGGTCGGCACGTCAATGGGCGGCGCCATCGCCATCCGCGCGGGCGCAGGACCGCTCGCCGGCCGCATCAGGCGCCTCGTGCTGAACGACATCGGGCCCGAGCTCAATCCGGCGGCGATCGAACGTATCCGCAGCTATGCCGGCACGCCGCCGCGCTTCGAGCGCGTGAGCGAACTCGAAGCCTATCTACGCCAGATCTATCTGCCTTACGGCTACCTCAGCGACGCGCAATGGCGGCGCATGGCGGAGACTTCGGCACGCCGCCTGCCCGACGGCGGAATCACCACGCATTACGATCCGAACATGGCGATGCAATTCGTCCATCACCCCGACGATTATGCGCAATGGGACGCATGGCGGAAGCTCGCCTGCCCCATGCTGTGCCTGCGCGGCGCGAATTCCGACCTGCTGCTGCGCGAGGCGGCCGAACGCATGCCGAAGGAAAACGCGCTCTGCCGCGTCGTGGAAATCGAGGGATGCGGCCACGCGCCGGCGCTCAACGTTCCCGGGCAGATCGCGCTGGTCGAGAATTTCCTGACGAGCTGAACGCCCGCCTTGCGGCAGCGCAACGCGGCGGCGCGGGAATCAGCGCCTGATCGCGCCATGATCGAGGCGCTCCCCGAGATGGAATCCGTCCATACCTGCGGCGTGGACATTGCATCCGATACGCGATTTCCACACGACGCGGCGCCGCCGGCCTATCTCGTCGATCATTACTGGTGGGCCTACGTCCATCCGCGCGCCGTGCGCCTGTTCGAGCGGCAATGGCTGGTCGGCGCCATCTTGTGGGGCAATTACCGGCGCCTGCGCGACGCCGCGATCGCGGCGCTCGGGCCCGCGCCCGGCGGCCGCACGCTGCAGGTCGCCTGCGCCTACGGCGATTTCACGGCGGCGCTGTCGGCGCGCGTCGCGGCGCAGGCCGGCCGTCTCGACGTGATCGACGCATTGCCGGTCCAGATCGCCAATCTCGGCGCAAAGCTCTCCGCCAGGACGCCGACGCGCATGCATGTGATGGACGCGACGCGCATGGAATTCGCCGATGCGCGCTTCGACCGCGCCGTGCTGTTCTTTCTGCTGCACGAACAGCCGAAGGCCGTCCGCCGCCGCACGCTGGCCGAAGCCCTCCGCGTCGTGAAGCCCGGCGGCGCAATCGTCGTCGTCGACTACGCGCGCCCACGCCGCTGGAGCCCGTGGCGCTGGCTGATGCGGCCCGTCTTCACGCTGCTCGAGCCCTTTGCGCTCGACCTGTGGCGCGACGAAATCGTCGACTATGCGCCGCGCGGCGTTGTCGCGACGCGGCCGCAGCGCTTCTTCGGCGGGCTCTATCAACTGGTCGTGCTGACGCGGCCGGGCTGAGGCGCGATCCCGTCGCCGGGCGACATGACATCGCCGTCGCAAGCCCCGTGGAAGATGTGTGGAGAGACAGGACAGGGGGAAGGGCGGACCGATCGAACAGCCCGTCCCTTCCCTGCCGGCCGATGCGCCAGCCTGCCTCCCTCTAAGCCTGCCGCCTTATTGCAGGACCTGCCCCGCGGCCACCTTAGCAGACCGCCGGATTGACGGCGCAAGCGATCGCATGTCCAGAATGGACAGCAGTCGCCGCCTTTGCGCGGCGGGGACGCGAGGATGCGATGAAAGCGAGACTGCAGCGCGAGGCCGCGCGCGACAACAGCATGATCGTCAGCTTCGGCTTCTCCCAATATTTCATGGAAATGTCGCGTCTCGTGACGCGGCGCTTCCAGGGCGACATCGACAGCTATTTCATCCTCGCGGCGATCTCGGTCGCCAGCATCGGGCACGTGATGGCCGACCCCGCGCTGGCGCGCCGCTATGCGGCGATCAGCGCGCGCATCGAGGAAGACTACGCCTACATCCGCCTGCTGCCGCTGGCCGAGATCGCCGGAATGCCGCGCACGACGGTGCGCCGCAAGGTCGCAAAACTCATGGCCCTCGGCTATGTCGAGCACGACCCGGAGCTCGGCTATCGCGTCATCAAGGGCTCGATGGCCAATTGTCCGCACCTGCGCAAGATCATGCAGGCGCAGATCGCGCTCATGCTGCGCCTGTTCAACGTCATGCTCGGCGGCGCGCTGATCGAATTGCAGCCGGCCGGGCAGCGAAAACCCGCCATGCCCGGCGCGCGTCGGGCGCGCGCCTGAAATTTCGCGCGCGTAGCGTCCGCATCGCGGCGCCCGACGAACGCCGGCCCACGTTCCAGATTGTCTCGACGGCCCGTCATCGCAGACGAAAGCGTCGTCATCGGAGCTATGCGATTCGCGCAATGTCATTTCCGCGCCACACTTCGCCAAAACTGCGATCTCGCGCCCTCCGAATGGGCAGACTGTCCTGATTCGCCCTTGATTGGTCGGATTTCCAATTTGTGATATCCGCAGCCGCTGTGTTACTCAGCGCCGTGGCTCGCATCTGCATGGTGGAGCGTGAATGAATTGGCCTGATCGATTGAGCGACGTCACCGGTAAAGAAGCCGATTCGCTGGCGAACAAGGAAGAGGTCGCCGAAGCCGCGCGGATTCTCAGCGCTATGCTTCCCATGGAGCGTATCGGCGTCGCGGAGATCGAACGCATTACTTGCGCATCCGACGCGCTGGGGACGATCGATCACATCCAGCCGCGCAATTTCGACGCCTGGAGCATCGAATTCCCCTCGCTGGTCGCGCTGCCGCAGCCGCATGGCGAAACGCGCGCGTTGCGAATCTGCATAGCGACGGAAGACATCGTGGGGCCGGTCCGCAACGGCGGCATCGGCACGACCTACGCCTATCTCGCCCAAATGCTGGCGAAGATGGGACATGAAACGACGATCCTGTATCTGCGCGGCCAGGAATGCGAGAACGGGACGATCGAGGAGTGGATCGCGCATTACGCCGAGCGCGGCGTCAAGTTCGTGCCCGTGCCGAATTACGCGGCGGTCGACCATTTCCAGACGGGCTCGAACCGCTGGATGGCGGCGCCGTACAACATGCTGCGCTATCTGCTCGAGCATCCCATGGACGTCGTCCATGTCTCGGAATGGCGCGGCTCCGGTTATCTGAGCCTGGTCGCCAAGAAGCAGAAGCTCGCCTTCGCCGACACGCTGTTTGTGGTCAAGACGTCGTCTCCATGGCTCTGGAACCGCCTCTACGGGTCGCAGCCTCTCGAGCGCATCGAGGATCTGGCGAAGATCTACGCCGAGCGCCGGAGCGTCGAACTCGGCGACATCGTGATCGGCGGCAGCCTGCATCTGCTGCGCTGGATGTCGAGCCAGGGCTACCGGATCCAGGCGAACCGCACCTTCGTGCAACCGAATCTCGTCTCGTTCGACCATCTCGCCGCGCTGAAGGACCGGCGCGCCGATGCGTTCGAAACCAAGATGGTCGTGGACGAGATCGTCTTCTTCGGGCGGCTCGAGGCGCGCAAGGGCCTGTTCGTCTTCTGCCAGGCGATCAAGCATATCCTGCGGACCGGCGGCGGTCTTCCGAAGAAGATTTCCTTCATGGGCAAGCCCGGCGCGCGCCTGACCGCGCGGCCGGATCAGGACGTCGTCGACTACATCCTGACCGAAACGGCCGGCTGGCCGTGCGAAGTTCAGCTCCTGACCGATTTCCAGCAATACGAGGCGCTCGACTATCTGCTCTCCGAGCCTCGCCTGGCGGTCATGCCCTCGATCATCGAGAATTCGTCGCTGGCGGTCTACGAGGCGGCGATATGCGGCATCCCGTTCATCGCCTCGACATCGGGCGGAACGCCCGAGCTCGTCCATCCCGACGACCGGGCCCAGGTGCTCTGCGAAGCCCATCCGGTGCCGCTGGCCGACATGATCGCGCGCGCGCTGAAGAACGGCGCCTATGTCGCGCGGCCGAGCTTCTCCAACGAACGCAACATCGAAATCTGGCAGGAATTTCACGAAAATCTCGGCAAGGGCCTGCTGCAGGAGCTGCTCGGTCCGACGACGATCGAGCCGGAGGCGCGCCCGATCGCCTTTTCGGCCTGCGTCTACCACAGCGGCTCCCTGTCCGCGCTCGAGGCGACCATCGCCTCGCTGCTCGCGCAGGAGAGTCCCGTCCACGAGATCATCGTGGCGGCCGACGTGGACACCAACGAAGATTTCGCCGCCATCCGGAGTTTTTGCGCGCAGGGCGACCATGAAGGCCGGATCGTGCTGGTCGAGGCGAGCGACTACGACGCCGGCCTGTCGTACAATGTGGCGGCCGATCGGGCGACCGGCGAATACCTGCTCTTCATGTGGTCGGGAACCGTTCTCAACCGCCAGGCGTTGCGCGCCCTGTCGAGGGTCGCGCGCTCCGACAAATCCGACGTGCTGAACTTCTTCTACCGCGTGCTTTATCCGGAAGAGGCGAACGCCCACAGCTACCTCAGCGCGACGGTGCTGGGCAGCGTCTCGGAATCGTTCTTCCATACGGATCTGACGCCCGTCCCGCTCGCGGTTCGCCGGGAAAGCTTCAAGCTGGTCGACGGGTTTTCGTCGGATTATCGCGTTCTCGGCAGCGAAATGGAGTTTGTCGCGCGCGCGCAAATGCTGGGCCTGACCTGCACGACGGCGCTTATCGAGCTGGGCAGCGTGCAGGGCTGGGACGAGCAATGGCTGCGGCAGAAGGGCTACGACATCCCGACCAGCTATTTCCGCCTCATTCGTCCGCAGATGGCCGCGGCGCCGCTGGCGTTGCGCGACCTGCTGCTGGCCACGAAAGGCCTGCAGCTGAAACCCGCCAGGGCCAAACCGAATGCGAGGCCCGGCGCGGGGAAAGCGTGGACGAAACCGAAAGCCAAGCGCGAGATGCCCGCGCTTTTCGAGCTTATCGACGCGCAATATCAGGACGAGCAGCCGAACAAGAGAAAAGCCCGCAAGGAACCGCACCCCGTGGAGGCGATGCCCGACAATCTGCGTCGCCATCTCGTGCGGATCGGCGCGGAGCGCGGGGCTCTCTTTACCGGCGGCCTTCTGGCCGTTCGCGACGGCAAGCTGATCGGATGGCTACGTGATGAATCGCGGCCGGATTCCTTCGTGAACATCCATGTCGTCGAAAACGACGGACCGCCGCGGCTGGTGTCGGCCAACGTCGAACTGGCGACCGTCAACGCGATTCCGGGCGATCTTCGACGCCACGGATTCGAGATCAATTTGAAAGGCGGCATCCTACGACGCCGGCTGGCGCGCAAACCGCGTATCGTGCGGCTCCTGGTCGGCGAACACGGCGATATTCCCGTGGCGGAGGTTTCGGTCAACTTCCCCAGCCTCGAAGCCGCTGGCCTCGACGGCTATTGCGAGATCGGCGAGGCGGGCCGGCTCAACGGCTGGGTCTGGCGGGTCGGCCGCGACATCGACAAGGTCGACGTCTGCATCTTCGTGGACGGAAAGTTCCTGCTTCGCACGCCGGCGTCACTGCATCGCGAGGATCTGGCGGACGCAGGCATCGGCCATGGCGACCACGGCTTCAGAATCCAGCTTCCCAAAGCGCTCCGGAACGGCGACGAACATCGTGTCGAAGTCTACACGGCCGACGAAGGCCTGTTGCTCAAAGGCGGCAGAATGATCCTGCGCGGCGACGAACTCTTGGAAGCGCACTGATCGGTTGAACAAAAGAACGGCAGGTTCGCAAGGGTCAGGCCGCGGTCCAGCGGACTGTCGGCGGCCGCAAGCGCTGCGCCGCTCCCGTTCGACGCCGGCCCCGCGGCATGGACGACTGCTGACGGGAATGTGTCATTTATATGTATAAAATAGACGATATACTGTTAAATACGCGACTATCTCTTGTCTCTGCATTGCTGCCTGACGCCGGAAGTGAGCTGCTCATATGCCGGGCCTATAAGTTTCCAACCGCCACATAATTGCCTTCAGACTGGGCTTCCGTCTGCTTTTTTACGCAGGGCGCCAAGGCATCAGGCTTTCCGTTGAATGACTAAGTCTCTCCTGTTATTAGGCTTTGTCGAACGGCCAAGCTTGACAGACGGGGCCGTATCGTCAATATGGGTTGGTATGCCGCAATGGGCGTCGCGAGCAAAAGCGACAAACGCCACGACCAGCTCTCGCAGATGCGACGCGCGCTAGCGCCGCAAAAATGAGGTGGACCATGCTGCTGTGCGTCGATCAAGACAAGAACATCAAAGTACTTCGTATCGATCACGACAGTGACGGGAGGTCGACCCGCGAAAGAGTCGGCGTGGTCCCGAAGAAAACCTTTGCTATTGGTGAGGATTTCGATTCCCTGACGCAAGAAGAGATGAAGGAGCTCAACGCCGTCATCGAGATCTACAAGGAGGCGCAGAACGTGCGGCTCAAGGCCGCTTGCCTCGCTTTTCCCGAGACGATGCGTCAGGTGGCCGAATATTTCGAGAGCGGCGCAAACGAATCCGAACGCAAGCTCATCTTCACGGCCGTCATGGAAGGATTGCGTCACATTCGGCGAGCCAGCAAGGAAGAGTAAGCCGCGGATCGCTCATCAGTTCGGCGTGTCCTCTGATCAAGATTGCATAGGCGGAGAAGAGAACGCCAGCGCGTAAAGCGTCAGGACATATCAATCAGACATTGACGAGTCTGCATGATCGGTCGTCGGGAAGATTCCCGACCGCCAACGCATTGGCCGATCATCGATCCGCCTTCCGTGCATCGAAGCTGTGGCGGCGCGCACCGGGAGGAACGATCGAATCGCGAGCCTCACCATATTGAAGCACGGTTTCTGGCCTACGATGAATGATTGCGGTCGACAGGCGGGCGTAGCGAAAGCGCAAATCCCCGTCATCGACCGCAGGCGCTTGTTGATTCAAGACGACCGAGCGCGCTTCAGGTCCTTGCTGTTCCAGGCTTCCGCAGAATCAGACTCTGCTTGATGACACTCACGTCTTCCAGAGAGAAGGCCTTGAAGCGCGGCTGCAGGTTTTTCAGGATCTCGTCAGGCATTTCCGCGGTTTCGCGCGAATCTCTGAGAACCTCGAAGCCCGCCGCCACATGCGCTTCCGTGATCTGCGGCGCGCGCAACCGATTCATGTTCGGCGGCGCGACTTCATCAGCGAGGAAGGAAAGCGGGCCGAATGCGCCATCGCCGCGATACGATCTGTGATCCGCCAGGTCGACGAAATGATAGACGACGCCTCCCGGCAGCAGCAGATCGTAGAGCGTCTGGGCGACGCGCGTGATGTCTGTCACATGCTCCAGCACCGCGAAGGAAACAATCAGCGAGCAGCTTTCTCGCTTGATGTCAGCCTCGCAGATGTCTTCCTGCAGGAACTTGACCTTGTCCTTGGCGGCGCCAAAACCGGCGGCAAGATTCCCCTGTTCGAATTTGGTCAGGTGGAAATCCTTGAGCCGCGCCAGAATATCCTTCGGTTCGACGCCGGGACGGCAATAGGAACGCGGAAACGTACGAACATTGAGGCAGATGTCGTACATCGACATCGCCGAATAATATTCGGTGCGCGGCGGCAACAGATCGATCCCGTAGCAGGGCTCGAAGCCGTTCAGATAAAAATAGGTTGGCAGGGCCAGCGGATCATGCGCGCCGCAGCCGAGTTCGATAAACGCGCCGCCTTTGGGCAGCGCCAGACCCTTGATCGCCCTTTCAACGCCTGCCGCCTTGATGCGGAGCTTTTGATAGCCGTGCTTCGTCCCGCCTCCACCCTGGATGATGCGGGGCAGATAGATCAGATGATTGAGCTTCTCCTTGCCGTTCATGTTGGAATCGAGCAGCTGGCGGACATTCTTCAGATAGTAGATTTCCGCCGCGCGATGCCGACCGGCATTGCAGAGATCGATGATATACTGGCTGAAGGACTTCTCGGAAAAATGCGTCGGCTCCTTGAGCGCGACCGACTTTGCGACGCCGCTCGTTTCGCTGTCGACCACGCTGACAAGATTCGGGTCGATCTTGTCCTGCGCCTCCGCGGCGTCCGGAAACGGCGCTACGCTCGAAGACGAACCAACAGCTTTCATTTCCACCTTGCTCCGAATGGACGCCCGCCACGACGAAAACCTAGCCGAACTTGTAGCTCAAATAAGGGCCATTTCAAAGTTCGCCCAAGCAGCCACAATCGCCGGAAATCCAACGATCTCAGCATATGGGCGCATCCGGCCTCATGCCGAATCCGACGTCATGCCGCCTTCTTGGACATGATCAGGTCGATCAGCGCGCCGACGTTCTCCGGCGACGTGATTTCATCGGATTCGAAACGAATGCCCATCTCCGACTCGATCGCAATGATCAGTTTCACGTGGTTGACGCTATCCCAGCCATCTACCTCGTCCGCCCGCGTCTGATCGGTCAGGTCGATATGATCTTCGTCGAGAACGTCGGCGAGATTTCTCGCAATCATCTCCCTCACGGAATCCCGGGTCATTCGCTTCTCCATCGCTTGAGTTGGCTCTCCGCAACCAGGTTTTTCCTCATGGCCCCGGCTGCGGCATCTGTGAACGAATATGCGGAAGCATCACATCGACCGCGTCCGCCGTCTCGACTGGCGGCACGGTGGCGGTCTGATCAGTCAGGGTGCGCGGCAGACGCGGCGCGATAATCGAAAGCCCCGCGTGGTTACGCATCAGATCTTCGCAGAGAACCTCGCCGGCGGCTTTCGCCATCGCATATTCAGTCATCTGTTTGGGTCTTTTCTCCACAAAGATCGATGAGGGATAGCATGCAAACAGTTTTTCGCCCTTGCGGGCGCCAGCCATCGCATCCACAACCTTGCAGAAACCGCGGACATAGATGTCCACGAATTGCGCAAACGCCTTTCCGTCGAATGAGCCCGACCTCTGCCCGCCAATCAGCGGCGTAGCGAAGTAGTAGAGGTGCGTGACGTCTCTCGTCAGATTCGTCAGTTGGTCCGCCGAGGCGTCCCGCATGTCGAGCCTGGCTGTCGCGCACGCCTGCGGCCCAAACGCCGCGCAGAGTTCTTCGCGCACCCGATCGGCGTCCGCCGCGCCCTGAAAGTAAGTGATCGTCACCTGCGCGCCACCGGCGGACCGCAAATTGTCCGTCGCCCCCCCCCACCCCCCCTCGCGGGGGGGGCGGCGGCGCGGGGGGGGGGGGGG
>OEIU01002208.1_pt1 | contig 10688 bp, 13 predicted proteins | sample 1539221 | NCBI WGS metagenome assembly OEIU01 (sample SAMN03792071, study PRJEB22550) | activated sludge metagenome | feature: wastewater treatment plant; material: activated sludge; isolation source: Wastewater treatment plant of a petroleum refinery complex | place: Argentina: Zarate | collected... | reverse complement strand
CAGCGGGACCTCCCGGCCCCACAGATCAGGTGTCAACCGAACCTTCAGCAGTCCCATCCTTGTGAAGCGGTCGTAGCTGCACCGCACGAGTGGCCACCCCTTGGACGTGGCGCCATCGGCGCGGTTCCGACGCGGCAAGGCACTCTGCGGCCAGCCGCGGCGCATCGACGTTCTGCATCGCCTCACGGTACGTCCCCGCTCGCTGCGCACCCCTGGGAAAGGAACGTGCAGTCAGTCCGTTCCTACTCCGGTGAACGTGACTAGCCAGGATGCAGCGTGGCTGGTCGGCGAGACGTGCGTTGGCTCCCGTGATGGACATGGCTCAGACGGCCCGTGCAGGGAGCGCGCAGGACCTCGGCCAGCGCTTCGATCTCGGGCCGCCTACTGATGAGATCCGAGCTCTCGGGCACACGCTCGGCGGACTGCTGGACCGCGTGGCCGGCACCATCCTCACCGAGCAGCGACTGACCTCGGACCTTGCCCACGAGCTGCGGACGCCCCTGTCGGCCATCCAGGGCACGGCGGAGCTTGTCTCGATGAAGGACAACCTCGACGACGATTTGCGGCGCGACATCGCCAACATCTTGGCGAAGACCCACGCGATGGCGGTCACCATCACCACACTTCTCGATTCGGCGCGCCTCGGTGCCGCACCCGTCGTGGAGATCACGCTCGTGTCCGATCTGGTGCACAGTGCCATCAACGAGAGCGGAAACGCCGACAAGTTCGTGATCGGTGACCTGACGCAGCTGACAGTGAACGTCCCGGCAGGCGTGGCTGTCCGCGCCCTTGCTCCGGTGGTCGAGAACGCGTCGCGCTTCGGGCGGACGGTCTGGATCTCGGCAAGACGCGGGGGACCGCCGTCACCATCATCGTGGCCGACGATGGCCCGGGACTGGGAGACGCGGACCAGGAAAGCGTGTTCACAGCGGGCTACAGCGGGACAGGAGGTAGTGGGCTGGGATTGGCTTTGGCACGTCGGATGGCCCGCAGCGTGGGTGGGACGTCACAATGGGGACTGCTGCGTCGCATTTGGGAGGTCTCTTCGAGGTGTTGTTACCGGTGGGGCCATGAGGCCTGACGCTCGGGGGTCCCGACGGCACCACCGACGCCGGGCACTCACCGTAGGCGCGGAAGCCGCAGGGTGAACCGGCAGTCACCGCCAGGGGTCTGTCCCGCACGAATCGACCCCCCGTGGGCAGTGGCGAACGACGCAGCGATGGCCAGGCCGAGACCGCTACCACCCCCGTCGCGCGTCCGGGCATCGTCGAGTCGGCTGAACCGGTCGAACACCGCGAGTCGTTCGCCCATCGGCACCGGTGGTCCGCTGTTGTCGACATGGATGTCGACCCATCCGGGGTCTGCCACGTCGACCTCCACTCCAACCCAACCCGTGCTGTGGCGCATTGCGTTGTCGGTGAGGTTGCGCAGCGTCTGGTCCAGCCGAGCGGCGTCCCCGCGGACCTGGGCAGGGACGACGTTCGCGACGACTCGCGGGCCGGCGAGCGCCCTCAACCGCCGGACCTCGTGGTCCACCAGGTCGTCGATATCCACCTCATCGAGGCGGAGATGTAAACCGTGGTCGTCCGCCCGGGCAAGGACGAGTAGGTCGGCAACGAGCCGGTGCAGTCGCTCGACTTCCGCCACTGTGAGGGTCGGGTCGACGACCACTCCGCCGGCCCCCTGCGGCGCCGTCTCGATGTGCGCGCGCAGCGTCGCCAATGGGCTTCTGAGCTCGTGCGATGCGTCGGAGACGAACCGACGCATCGCGGCATCGGAACGGGCGAGCCGGTCGAGCATGGCGTTCATCGTCGTGGCTAGGGTGGCGATCTCATCCGCGGCGGCGGGGACTGTGACTCGGTCTGTCGCGTGTGCCGCGGTGATGGCGCCGACCTCTCCTGTGATCGTGGCCACCGGTCGCAACGCCGCGCCGACGACGCGGCTGAGGACCACGAGGATGACCCCGGCCACCACCACGGCGCCGACACTCAGCAGGACAGTGGCGGAGGTGAGCGTCCTCGTCTCCACATCCAGGGGCACCGCGACCGAGATGACAATCGGGCCGCGCGATGGTGCGGTGACCGTGCGCGTCACGACGACGTACGGCTCCGCCTCCCCCGCGACGTGGTCAACCCGAGCCTCGACTGCGCTGCCGACGGCAGGAGTCGCCGTCGTGATCGGGAGCCTTGAGGCCGTGGGGTCGGAGCTAGCGAGGATTCGGCCCGTCGTGTCGCGAGCCTGGACCACGGAACCTTGCGCCGGCAACTGCGTCACGGCACCTTCGGCGGTGTATTCGCCCGCCCGGATCACAGCGGCAAGCTGGGCGGCCTGCGTCCGTGCGGCAGTCTGGGCGGCCCGGGTGAGGACCGAGTCGAGGGTCACCCTGAACGTCGTGATGGAGAGGGCGAAAAGCAGCGAAAGGCCCACGGCCGACGCAGCCACGACCCGACGCCGTATCGGCCAGGTGCTCCACCAACCTCCAAGCCGTCTCGAGGTCTTCACCCGACCATGGTCGTCAAAGGAGACTTCGGTTGCCAGCGCGTCCGCGCCACGCCGTTCAGCCCCGGTTCAGCCACCTTCTTCCGAGCGCACGTACGGGCCCGCGAGCCATTCATCTTCGGGACGTTCAGGGCCGGTTCAGGTGCGGACATCGAGGATGGACCCATGCCAGTCACCGGCCGCGCGTCCGACCTGTCTCAGGACGAGAGGGCGATGGCGTCATGAACGCCGTGCTCGCCGGTCTCCTGACACTGCACGGTCCGCTCGTCTATGTCGCGATCTCGGCCCTGGTCTTCCTCGAGGCTGCCGCGTTCATCGGCCTCGTGGTTCCAGGCGAGACAGCCATGCTGGTGGCCGGCGTCTTGGCCGCACGAGGAAACATCTCACTGACGATGATGATCGTGTTGGCGGCGGTCGCGGCAGTTTCCGGCGATTCCGTCGGGTATGCGATCGGAATCAGGTACGGCCCGGCAGTCGAGCGGAGCCGAGCCGGTCAGTGGGTCGGGCGCGAGCGCTGGGAGCGGGCTCATCGGGCTGTGGGGACCCGGGGGGCGTGGGCGGTGGTGATCGGTCGTTTCATCGGTGTCCTCAGGGCGCTGGTCCCCGCCGTCGCGGGCATGGCCGGGATGCCGTACCCCCGGTTTCTCGCAGCGAATGCGTTGGGTGGTGTGCTGTGGGTGGTCACCGTCATCGGCGCCGGTTTCGCGGCCGGTGGGTCCCTCGTCGTGGCACAGCAGGTACTGGGCAAGTTCTCGGTCGTCGGGACGATCATCATGCTCGCCCTGGTGATGGGAGCAGTGGCGTCCAGCCGAGCTCGACGAGCCGGGCGGACGAACATCGAGGGGAGATGTGAGGGGTGCGCGACCCTGCATGGCAGAGGGGCTGTTCCCTCCGTGCCGGGTGTCGACACGATCAGCGTGGCTGGGCTCGCGCCCCAACGGAGCCTGTCGTGACTTCCTGCTGTCAGACTTCGCTCGCCCCAGAGCAAATGAGCCACTCGACCGTGGGGTACGAATGCTCCACCGGGTGTCCCCACCGGCGTCACGTTGATCGGGGCCACCCCCTCCAAGGCGACGGTCGTGAGGCGTGATGCGGATTCTGGTCATTGAGGACGAGGTGCCGCTGGCCGAGTCGATCCGCCGTGGGCTGGTCGCGGAGGGGATGGTCGTCGACGTTGCCCACGACGGTGTGACCGGCCAGTGGTACGCCACGGAGAATCCCTACGACGCGATCGTGCTCGACATCATGTTGCCCGGCCGCAACGGCTACGACGTCCTCGCTCAGATCAGGGAGCTGCGGGTGTGGACCCCGGTCATCATGCTGACGGCGAAGGACGGTGAGTACGACCAGGCCGATGCGTTCGATCTGGGTGCTGATGACTACCTGACCAAGCCGTTCCATTTCGTCGTCCTCGTCGCCCGCCTGCGAGCCTTGGCACGGCGCGGCGCGCCCGAACGGCCAGTCACTCTCGTCGTCGGTGACATCGTCCTCGACCCGGTGATGCGACGGGTCACGTGCAAGGGAGAGCCCGTGTCCTTGACCGCGAAGCAATACGCAGTGCTGCACTTCCTCATGCGCCGGCCAGACCAGGTTCTCTCCAAGGCGGAGATTCTCGACAACGTGTGGGACCCCGCGTTCGACGGGAGCGACAACATCGTCGAGGTGTACATCGGGTACCTGCGCAAGAAGCTGGATGCGGCCTTCGACCGCACATCGATCGAGACCGTGCGCGGCATGGGATACCGGCTTCGAAGCCGGACGACCCCGAGCTGATCGGACGCGCCCAGCAGCTACGCGAGCCACCGAGGCTGGCTCTTCCAGCGCGAGACTGGATGGTCAGGCGCTGCACGGTGACGCGGTACGGAGTCGGAGCCTGGTGCCCGTCTCCCAAGTCGCGACGGCCGGCGTCACTCGACGGCGCACGAGCACGGGCAGCACCTCTGCCGGGGGTCGTCCGCGACTGCCTGACGAGCCGTCGTGGTCTTGATCGCACCCCAGCACCCGATGCCAGAAGCAGGCGAGGACGAGTCCGGCTGCCGCCTCGCCGGGGCGGTGCCAGCCGGCACAAACTGTGGCGCCGGCCATCAAGAGCGCCCATGTGAGCAACGGAACCTCCAGCCGCTGTGCCCAACGAGGCACGAGAACCGTCGGCCATGCGAGCGCGAACGCCATGGAAAGTGTGGCGTGCCCGCTCGGGAAACCACCCCCGCCTGAAACGGCGAGCTGGTAGCCGGAATCGGTAGAGTGCGGCAGCCAGAGTTTGAGCGCTTCCGCACTCACCGCCGACGCCAGGACCGCCGCTCCGCCGCGCACCCCACGGCTCGTCCAACGACGGAGCCGGAGGAGCGGTCTCACGGCGAGGGCTACGCACGCGGCCGCCACGGACACCGGTGTCACCACTCCCAGCAGCGTCGTCGCGTGAGGAGCAAGCGCCCGGATCCCCTGTGCGGTGACCATGATCGAGTGGTCGAATCGGCGTCCCGCCGGTACGAGGACAAACGCCGCGTACAGGGTGGCGAAAGCACCGGCCAACGCGACGGCATGGTGGCGCTCGGAGAGGGGCGCTACGGCACGCGGAGGCGGGGTGGGACGCTTGGATCCCACCCCACCCTGCCGCGGCGCCCGAAGCAACGAAGGTCCCGTAGGTCAGTCGTTGCCGGCCGTGTCGGGCTTCTCCGGACCGCTCTGGTCACCCTGCTGGAGGTTGTCGGTGTCCTTGGTGCCGTCGGCGGTCTCCTTGTCCTTGGTGCTGTCGGCGGTCTCCTTGTCCTTGGTGCTGTCGGCGGTCTCCTTGTCCTTCGCGCCGTCGGGGATGTCCCCCGCCGTCGGGGTGTCGACCGGCAGGGACCCCGTCTTCGTTGCGCCCGACTGGACGCTGGACGGGGTACCCGCGGAACCCGGCGTCGATGCGGAAGCCATCGCCGCCCCGGCGCCGCCGAGGGCGATCACGGTGCCGGCCACGGCGGAGGTCCACAGGACCTTGGTGGTGGGGGTGCGTCGCATGGAACTCACTGCCTTTCGGTTCTGCCCACCGCGTTCGGTGGGTCTGATCCGAGCATGCGACTCCCCACCTTTATGCCTGCTGAATGCTCCTGAAGGGGCGCTCACCCTCGCGGCCGTGATGTGGGCGCGTGCCCGTCTGTGCGGCCATCCGCATGTGTGCGCGAGCCCCATCCCTCGCCGCGGACGCAGCACGGCCGGCGACGAGTCATCAGGGGTCGCGGCGGTCCAGGTCCTCGACGACGTCCGCGGACTCGTCGGCGGTCTCCTCGCGCGACATCCCCCGCTGTCGGCGGTGGCGCAGGTACTCGATGCCCATCGGGAGCACCGAGATGACGACGATGAGCAGGATGACGAGCTCGAGGTGGTCCTTGACGAAGGCGACGTTGCCGAGGAAGTAGCCGGCGAGGGTGACGACGAGGACCCAGAGGAAGGCACCGACGGCCGACCACGTGAAGAAGTGGCGCCGCTCCATCCGGCCGATGCCGGCGACGACGGTGATGTACGTGCGCACGATGGGGACGAAGCGCCCGAGCACGAGCGCGCGGGCGCCGTACCTGGCGAAGAAGTCCTCGGTCTTGTCGAAGTAGACCCGTTTGACGATCCGCCCGTCGTGCTGGCGCAGCGGCGCCCCGACCGCGCGGCCGATCTCGTAGCCGACGACGTTGCCGGCGAACGCGGCGACGAAGAGCGCCACGAGGGCGACGAGCAGGTTGTCGTGCAGCTGGCCGGTGGCGATGAAGATGCCGACGGAGAACAAGAGGGTGTCGCCGGGCAGGATGGGGAAGAAGAGGCCGCACTCGACGAAGACGATGGCCAGGGAGAGCCAGAAGAAGGCCGTCCCGTAGGTGTCGAAGAGGTACTGGGGGTCCATCCAGTTCGGCCCGAGCGCGTGCATCACGGGTTCAGGGTAGGTGCTCCCCAGCTGCTCGCGGTGGGTGCTAAGTCCCCGCTAAGTCCGGGCCTGTTCCGTGGTCGCATGGACACACGTACCCCTCTCCGGGCCGAGGCGCCTGGGCTCGCGCCGTTCCTCAACAAGGTCCCGGTCATCACGGCGACCTTCTGGGTGATCAAGATCCTCTCGACCACCATCGGGGAGACGTTCGCGGACTTCCTCGCGGTCCAGGTCGGTCTCGGCACCGCCGTGACCGACGGGGCCATGTTCACCGTTCTGGCACTGACGCTCGCCGCGCAGCTTCGCTCGCGCCGCTACATCCCCTGGCTCTACTGGCTGACGGTGGTTCTCGTGAGCATCGTCGGGACGCAGATCACCGACTTCTTCACCGACCAGCTGGGCGTCAGTCTTTGGGTCAGCACCGGGGTCTTCGCAGTCGTCCTGGCCCTCGTCTTCTGGATCTGGTGGTCGCAGGAGCGAACCCTGGCCATCACGGCCATCGACAGCCCTCGCCGGGAGCGCTACTACTGGGGAGCCATCCTCGTGACGTTCGCCCTCGGCACCGCCGGTGGTGACCTGGCCACCGAGGCCCTCTCGCTCGGGTTCCGCACCGGCGCAGTCATCTTCGGCGTGTTGATCCTGGCGGTGTGGGCCGCTCGACGGCTCGGCGCCAGCGCGGTCCTGACCTTCTGGATCGCCTACGTGCTTACCCGGCCCCTGGGCGCATCCCTCGGAGACCTGCTGACGCAGGAGCGCAGCTACGGCGGCCTGGGCCTGGGTGCGAGCCTGACCAGCCTCCTGTTCCTCGTGGTGATCGTCGTCCTCGTCGGTCGCGAGCAGGTCAACGTTGCCCGACACGGTGTGCGCGTCAAGGGAGAGGCTCACGCCGTCCACCCGCGCCGTGACTACGCCTGGGCGGGTGCCGGCGCGGTCGTGGTCGCGGTCGGGGCAGCACTCCTCGCGCCCGGAACGGTCAACGCGGCCACTGCGGGAACCGGTACCGGCGCGCAGGGGCGGTCGGCCATCGAGACGGACACGACCTCCCCCTTGGGTGACCTCACGCCCTTTGCCGTCATCGTCGACGACGTCAAGGCCAAGATGGGCAGCGGCTCGATGGCGGCGGCGACCACCCGGGTCAAGGATCTCGAGGTGGCCTGGGACGACGCCGAGGCAGCGATCAAGCCGGCCTCCCCCACCGACTGGCACACGATGGACTCGGCCATCGACGCGACACTCACGGCCCTGCGGGCGACACCCCCGAACCAGCAGACCAGCAGCGCGGCGCTCACCGATCTGCAGACGGTCATCGGCACACTGGAACACAAGAAGTAGCCACAGAGACAGGAGGGCTCCGACCGTGCGGGTCCTGCTCATCGAGGATGACCACATGGTCGGTGCCGCGCTCGTGGACCGGCTCACGGACGACGCCTATGCCGTCGACTGGGTGCGTGACGCCGCCTCCGGGCTGCTCAGTTGCGACGACTCACCGGTATGACGCCGTGCTCCTCGACCTCGGGCTGCCCGACATCGACGGGCGGGAGTTCCTCGCGCGCTTCCGACGCTCGGGGAAGACGGTCCCGGTCATCGTGGTGACCGCCCGAGACGAGGTAGACGCCAGGGTCGGCAGCCTGGATGGCGGCGCGGACGACTACGTCGTCAAACCCTTCGAAGCCGCTGAGCTGCTCGCCCGGCTGCGGGCCGTCCTCCGTCGTGGGTCGGACTCCACGGAAGCGGTTCTCCGAGTGGGATCGCTCGCGCTGGACCTGACCAGCCACCTGGCTGTTCTCGACGACGGGCGAGAGGTCGCCCTCGCGAGAAGGGAGTTCGCCGTCCTGCGTGCCCTGATGACCCGACCCGGCATGATTCTCTCCCGGGAGGAGATCGAGCACCGGGTCTACGGATGGGGGAGTGAGGTCGAGTCGAACGCGGTCGAGTTCGCCATCCACGGCATCCGATCGAAGCTCGGGGCCCAGACGATCCGCAACATCAGGGGTGTCGGTTGGACCATTCCGAAGCCCGAGGCGCAGGCATGAGGGCCCGGTCCCTCGCGGCTCGTCTCACGCTCGTCCTGATGATGCTGACCCTGGCGGTCGCCATGGTCGCCGGCGCCTGGTCCTACCGCGAGGCCTCCCTTCATGCCCGCGAGCTCCAGGATGACGTCCTGCTTCAGGTCGCGGGGCTCGCGGCCTCCGCGGGGTCGGGCCGACTCACCACCGACCGAGAGCCGTTGTCCCACGCCACAGCGGACATCGACGTGGCGGCACTCGCGGGCTCAGGGCTCGACCCGTCCACCGGCCCAGGGCTACGGACGACGTCGGTCAACGGCGTGGCTCGCCGGTGGCGGTTGCCCACGGTGAGGCCGGGTTCGCCGTCGTGGCGTCCCAGCCGCTGGCTGCGCGCGACCGAATCGCCCGTGACGCTGCCCTGTCCGCCGTCCTGCCTCTTCTGGTCCTGCTCCCACTGCTGGCGATCGCCCTCGCCGTTGCCGTGCGCAGGGTGCTCGCACCGGTGAGCCAGCTGGCAGCCGACGTGGACGCGAGGGAACCCTCCGACCTGCGACCCCTCGAGGTCGATCGCGCCCCTCAGGAGCTGCAAGGCCTCGTGGTCGCGCTCAACCAACAGGTGGACCGAGCCGCCCGAGCGGTGGCCCACGAACGCGGCTTCATCGCTCAGGCGGCGCACGAGCTCCGGACACCACTGACCGCCGTGGCCCTCCAGCTGGACGGCGTGGCGGCTGCGGTTGACGTGGAGCAGCGCGGTCAGCGAGTAGCTTTGCTCCGCAGTGGTATTCGCTGTTCCAGACACGTCGTCGACCAGTTGCTGGATCTCGCACGAGCCCAAGTTGATGTCGCTTCACCCGCTGCCACGACACGCGTGGATGTCCTCGTCCGTGACGTCGTCGCGCAGGTCCTCCCCACAGCGGACCTGCACGGCGTCGAGGTCGAGGTGGAGGCCGCGGACGTTGCGGCGTGCGCTGTCCCCGCCGGTCCGGCAGCCTCTGCTCTGCGCAACCTCTTGGAGAACGCGGTCACCCACGGCGGGGGAGCGGGGCTGGTCCGTATCGTGGGTCGGGAGATGGGCGACACGCTCGAGGTCTCCGTCGAAGACGGTGGCCCGGGCATGGTCGACCCGCTTCACCTGTCCGCGCCGTTCATCCGAGGACGGACCGAGCACGACGGTAGTGGGCTCGGCCTGGCCATCGTGTCCGAACAGATGGCGCGCATCGGCGGCACTGTGGAGTTCCACGGCGCCAGCAGCTTTCCCAGCGGAACCCGAGCGGTCCTCAGGATCCCGGTTCGACCGGGCGGAAGGGGTCCCAGTTGGGACGGCGGACCCGAAGCACCTCGATCGTGACGAGCGTCGCGCCGACGACGAGAATCCCCAGGCTCAGCCCGGCCAGCACGTCGGTCAGCCAGTGGTAGCCGAGGTAGAGGCGGCTGGCAGCGACGAGCACACTGCCGGCCACCCCGCCGGCGACGGCCACGACCTTCACCGCACGACTCCGGGCGTGGAACAGGACGGCCACGGCCAGCAGACCGAGCAGCACGGTCGTCCCCAGGGTGTGCCCGGAGGGGAAGGCCGGTGAGGAGTCTGCGGCGCCGAGAACCACGTCGGCAGGCGGTCGAGGCCGACCGACGAGCTGCTTCACGACGTAGGTGAGGACGGCGGCCACACCCAAGGACCCCGTGAGCACCACCGCCCCGAGCCGGTCACGCCACTCGAACCACACCCACGCGATGAGGACCATCCCCAGCAGCCCAACAGCGGGCGTGCTGCCCCAGTACGTGAGGACGTTCGCCACGACGGTCAGGCCGCCTCCCCGCCACGACGAGATGTCGGTCATGACGGTGGGGTCGAAGACGCTGAGGTCCCCGTGCTCGAGAACTCCGTCCGTCAAGCCCGCCGCGGCGGTGATGCCGAATCCGGCCACGACGAGTGCGACCCAGAAGCGCGTTCGTGTCAGGAGTGTCGGCAGTGCGGCCGGGAGTGCGAGCGCCACATGCGGCGTGTCTGGTCGAGTGTGTTCCACGTCGGTGGTCCTCCCCGCGGGGCGTCGTCGGGTCGCCCGCCTAGCTGTCGGCCGGGTGACCAGCCTGCGGCCGCCGGCTAGGTGCCACCTGTGAGACGGCCGTGCGTCGCCCGTGCTGGACGACGACCTGCGCCGCGAAAGCCGTGGCGGACAACACGGCGGTAGCGACCGCCAGACCGGGGAGGGCGTCGGTGAGCCAGTGGTAGCCGAGGGAGACGCGGCCTGCCGCCATCAGGGCACTCCCCAAGACCCATCCCGCGACCG
>OEIU01002207.1_pt1 | contig 10688 bp, 6 predicted proteins | sample 1539221 | NCBI WGS metagenome assembly OEIU01 (sample SAMN03792071, study PRJEB22550) | activated sludge metagenome | feature: wastewater treatment plant; material: activated sludge; isolation source: Wastewater treatment plant of a petroleum refinery complex | place: Argentina: Zarate | collected... | reverse complement strand
CACAGCGCTGCGCGACAGTCGGGGGTGCGAGCCAGCTCAGGTTGCGGTCCGGTTAGGCGTCGGGGTCGGGCCGTCATTCGTATTGCGACCTTCGCCCCGCGTGCCACCGCGTATCTTCGCGCGCCGCCAGAGCTTTCATGCTCGGGGGCGAGCCGGCCGGATCATGAATGGTTAGGTGGGCCGTGACAGCAGGATCGGCCTTTGGCAGTTGCAAGTTCAGACGCATCGCCGCGCCGTGCTTCTCCACTGTAAGCGTGGGGCCGGAGGCGGATGCGCGGAGGACAATCTGAGACTTCGAATAGGTGCCGGTCTGGTCGACAAGCGCAGGGCCGCCGAACGGCGCGAGCTCAGCGCGTCGAGCATCAAGTCGCAGGTAGAGGTCATAGACATAAAGGTCGACATGATGGCCATTCCGTTGCGTCTGGGCGAGAAGGAAGGCTGAATCTTCCTCGAAGCGCAGCATGCGCCGTTCGCAGTACTCGATGAGGCGCGGCTCTGCGACGAGACGGCTGCGGAAGCCTGGAACTGGTTTCGTGTCGACTCCCTGCACACCAGCCGCGACTACGGTCTCGAGCGAGCCGATGACGTCCTTGGGATCGATTTGGGCGAGCACGCGCCGGACTACGTCGCGCCGCGCCTCACGATCAGGCACGCGCGTGTCTGCACGCAGGAGGCGCTTCCAACTCGCGTCACGGTCCTTGTCGTCGAGGAGGCTCCAGTTTCGTCCGCGCGGGAGCAGGTAGTCGCCCGTCGCGAGAAGGGATCGCTCCCACAGCGAATTCGGGAACCTTGCAGGCCAAGCCTTTGCGCCTTCGGGAAACACGGCGCAGGCGCGGTCATACCACTCAGCGAAGGACTGCCGTAGCTTGTTGTCCTCATCGTCGCTCCAATCGCAGCGTTCGGTCTGCGCCGCGCGATCGAAAAGTCCTGAGAATCGCAGCAGGAACTCGATGTCACCGCGGAAGAAGGGGTGCGTCTCAGCCTTCTCGATAAGCGGACGCCAGTCGGAACTGCGGAGGATCAAACGAGCCTTGAGCCGCTCCTCCCGCTGTTGTTGCTGGTTGAAGCCGCCGCTTTCGTCGAGAGCGCCATCGGCGACCCGTGAAAGGAAATCGGGTCCGCAACTCTGCGAAAGCTGCCCGAGCCCACGTAGCGCCGCGACAAGGCGTTCATTGCGATCGATGTCCGAGTTGTTGGCAAGATTCCTGACTACGCGGATCCAGTCATTGAACCAAGCGCGAACCGGATCGCTCCCGAGGTCCTTCGAGAACCGGAGAAGAAATGAGCACCACGCGTAGAACATCACCCAGTCGATGAGCGTGAGGCCGTCTTCTTGATTCGCGCCTCGCGCCAGGAGGGCCCGCCGGAAGACGCCCTCCTCGTCCATGTAGCTCGTCCTACCGAGGAAGTTCGGCGCTTCCTTGCACTTGGCGAGCGTCTCCAGGATGGTGACCACATGCTCGATAAATGCCCGGTCGAGGCAGCCGAGTTCCGCGTAGAAAGGCAGGCCGGGCTCCGGGGTCGCGAGTAGTAGATCGATCTGCCTTGGCAGGCTCGCGTCGTCGCGGCGGTTCACACAGCGGACGATCGCAAGTGCTCGGATCAGGTGCATGAATCGAGGGTCGATGTCCGTCGCGGCCCCTCGGTGCTTCCAGAGAAAGTCCGTCCACTCGATATCGAACCGCCGGCTGACGTAGTCGCGCCAGGTCATCCCGGGCTCATACGGGCATGGCTCGCCGCCGAACGCCTCACCGACGAAGCGTTCAACCTCTGCCTTCAGGACCTCAAACGGCGTCAGCGCCTTGCCGCGCGCGTTCATCTTTACGTAGAGGTCGTCCGAGAGATTGAAGTTCTCGAGCAGTAGCAGCCGGAAGCTGATGGCAGGCGACTCTGTCGAAACGAGTCGCCGCCAACCCCCACTGGACGCAGCGAAGCGCCCATGGATGGCGTCGAGCATCGTGAGGCAGCCGCGCACCGTGGGATCGCGTCGCCAGCTCCTCACAAACCATACAGAGTCCGTGACCCAGGCCGAGAGCGCGGTCGACTTGGCGCCGATGGTGTCCAAGGGCGCCGGCTGGCGGACAAGCGCATCGAAAAACTCGCGCGCCGCGGGTCTTGTACGGTACGTGAAGCACGAACCGCCACTAGGCAGCGTGATCCACGACCGGAATTCATCGAACCTGCCGTCGAGGCTGGCAAGGTACCAATGTAAGAGAAAGAGCGTGGTCAGCCTCTGCTGCCCATCCAGCGGCTCCAGCGTTCGGTCGGCGTCCTTCCACCGACCGTAGACGAAGTCGAGATCGAGCGTTCCGGTTTCCATCGCTTCTGCACTAAGCGATTGACCCAGCGCGTCGAGGAAGCGCCGGCGGACCTCCCGGCTGTGTTCATCCTCGCGTCCCTGCGCGTAGTCCCGCTGAATGACCGGAACCTCGACGCGGTGACCATCACCGAAGAGCTCGCGGAAGCTCGAACTGCCCGTCTTCATACCCCACCTGCCTTCCGCACGAGCAGCGCGAAGAAGCGCCGGAGCGTCTCCTCGATCGCCTCGCCGTACGAGTCCTGATCGGCTCCATCCCACAGCATGAGCTGCGCGGCGTTCGGCGAGTAGTACTTCAGGAAGACGTTTCGGGTAGCGGGCGGGACAAACTGCCCCAGTTTGTCGAGCTCGATGATCCGCGTTCGCTTTACAGGAAAGATAGCGTTCTTGTAGGAGCGATTGGTACCCATGTCGAGAAGCGCCAGATTGGATAGCGCGTTATCGTCCACGCGCGCTTCGCCCTCGCCGCTGAGCGCGCGCACCCTGCCGAACACGTCCATGAACGCCTGCTCCTCAGGTGAGGATGCGGCAAGAAGCAGGTCAATCTGCTGCCGAAGATCCCTCGACTCTTCGAGATCGCGCGCCTCCGCAACGGGACTTGCGACAAATTCGCCAGCGTGCGCCAGCCAGCGCTTTCGGTCAGCGGCTGCCCCGGGGACATATTCTGCGACTGACCGAACGTGCTCTATGTCCCAATAGTTGGTCTTGTAGCCGTCGAACTGGAATCGCTGCGTCGAGGCTCTCTGCTCTAGCAGGCCCGCGATGTTGAAGAGCAGCAGTGCGGAGCGGACCGCAACTGAGCCATACGCGAGGTCTTCGATGCGCTCCGAGATGCGCTGCGCGAGTTCATCTTCCGCGAAGCCGTCCGCCGGTGGCTCGGCGGCTCGGGGGCCTGCAAAGCGCTTCCACGCCAGCCGCCTGAGGTGCCGATCGAACGCCGTACCAGTAGAGTTGCTCCGCGCATCTAAGAGGTCGATCAGGACCTTGGCTTCCGCTTGCCGTGGCCGCGCGTCCGCGAACTTGTCAGCCGCAGACGTGGCGACGAGGAAGCCTATGAGGTGGTAGAGGGTCCGATCCTCATACCAGTCCTCCAGTGTCTGCGTCAGCTTCTTGAACTCCTGCCAGACTTGCCAAGCGTCTGCGTTCTCTTCGTCCAGGAGCGCCTGGAACTCGAGGTAAGTCGCCAGGGGGTCGTCACCCAACGCATCGAGGGAACGGGCGCGCTTCATTCGAATGAAGACGTCGAACAGGTACTCGATGCGAGCTGGAGGGGCTGAACTGCCGCTTTGGAGAAAGTACCAGTATCCGTTGTCTTGCAGGCGCCGCTCGATGAGATCCCAGTCCTGCGGTATTTGCTGCGCGTCACGAGCATCAAGCCTCTCGCGATCGGAGCGCAGAAACTGGGCCCGAATCAATTCGGCGCTGGTGAGCGGGATTCGGCCGACATTGAGTCGTACGAACGCCTGCACTGGATCCTGGTTCTCATCGAGTTCGCACCAGATGACACGCACGTTCGGCGCAGTCCCATCAGGACCAGTTAGACAGTCCAGTAGCCTCAACCGCAGAGCACCGTCCCGCTCGCGGAACCATCGCTCGATGGCTACGTAAGCCCCATACATGTAGTGGTAGTCGATGTACTGGATTGCGCCTTCTGGTGTCGGCTCCTTAAGAAACGCCGCGCTTCCGTCACGCGTCTGGTAGGAGATCTCGTAACAGCCTCGGTTGAGCAATGCCGCGACCTCGCGCAGCGCACGCAGTATCAAGAAGATCGTTGTCAGCCTCTGTTGCCCATCGACGAGTTCCCATTCGTTCTCGGAGCGACGACGGACCACGACGGGCTGCAGACAGTAAAAGGAGTTGGGACTGCCCTGTCGCGAGGACAATTGAAACGCTGCCAGATCGTCGAGCAGCGCTTCAACTTGACGCGCGGTCCAACGAAAGCCCCGCTGGTACGACGGGACGAAGAATCGCTCGCTCAGGAGCTCGAAGATTGAGCGGAGTCGAAGCGTTGGCGCAGCTGTCATATAGATTCACACCGGTTTCGTTCGCTTCAGGAGACGCGCTGCAGTTCCAGACGAAGGTACTACGCCTTGAGCGAACCGCGGCATCCGATAGCCCTCGACGAACTCGGGGCAGCCAATTCTCGGGCCCGAACAGAGCGGTGAACCGGACAGCGGCCATTGCCCTGAGACAAAGTACGTCGCAGGCGGCAAACCGCCTCGAAGCGTTTCGACGAAAAGACCCTCCTCGCGCCCCGGCGCCATCATCTATATCGGCGCCGTCGTCGTCGCCACCTTCATCGTCGGCGGCAGCAGCGTCGGCGTGTGCGACTTCCCCGCCACCCAAGCGTCGATCATGTCCGCCCACTCCTGCAGCATGTGACGCCGCTGCTCTGCGTACTCCGCCTTGTTGTAGACGCCGCGCGATGAGCGCCCGTCTTCGTGGGCCAGGCACTTCTCGATCCAGTCGCTGTTGAAGCCGAGTTCGTTCAGGATGGTCGAGCCGGTGCGGCGCAGGTCGTGCACCGTGAACGGTTCCAGCGGCAGCTTCGCCTCCTTGGCTCGCTCTACGACGATCTGGGTGACCCGGTTCAGGGTCGCCTTCGACATGCAGCGGTCCGCGTCGTAGCGTGAGGGCAGCAGGAACTTGGAGCCGCTCGCACACGTGCGCAGTGCCACCATGATGTCGAGCGCCTGCTGCGACAGGTAGACGTTGTGGGGCTTGCCGGCCTTCATGCGGCTCTTCGGAATCGTCCAGACCGCGCTCTCGAAGTCGACCTCGTCCCAGGTGGCCTCGATCAGCTCGCTCTTGCGCACGAGCGTCAGCAGGATCAGGCGCAGCGCCAGGCGGATGGTCGGCAGGGTTGCGGTGGCGTCCAGCACGCGGTGCATGACGCGGATCTCGGACGGCGACAGCGCGCGATCCTTGGCCACGAAGGTGGCGATCGACGAGGGGCCGACTTCGTCCGCCGGGTTTGGCGCCTTCTCGCCGTGCAGCGCAGCGAAACCGAACACCTGCTTGACGATGTCGCGCACGTGCACGGCGGTCGCCGGCGCGCCGCGCGCCTTGACCTTGGCGCATAGGTTGCGCAGGTCCTCCGGGCCGATCTCGGCCATCAGCCGGTTGCGGAACACCGGCATGATGTCGCGGTCGATGATGCTCTTGCGCATCGACTTGGTGCTCTCGGCCATCCTGGCTTCTTCCAGCCAGCGCTTCGTGAACTCCTCGAAGGTCTTGGCCTCGGCTGTCCTGAGCTTCTCTCGCTGCTTCTCCTGGGAGGGAGACCGGCCTTCTGCGATCGCCTTGCGCGCTTCCACGCAGCGCTCGCGCGCCATCAGAAGCGAGATCCCGTCCTTCGATCCGTAGCGGCCGATCGTGAGGGTCTCCCGCCGGCCGTTGAGCCGGTAGTCGAGACGAAAAGTGATCGTGCCCCTGGGGGAGACGGTCACGTACATCCCGTCCCGGTCGGCGATCTTGTAGGTGGTGGCCTGGGGCTTGATGCCCCTGAGCGTGCCATCGGACAGCATCGGTGGTCCCTCCTCTCGGAGGAATTTTACCGTCACGCCAATTTGGCCGCTACAACTTCGCTAACTGGTTGTTCCGTATTGTTTTTCTGCCAAGATTTTTACCGTCAATAGCCTCAAAGCGATGACGGTAAAAGATTCGGAGGGTGTCCGTGCCAGATTTTTACCGTCAGATTTACCGTCAAACTGAAGGGCATCCCCCCGATAGATGGCGATAGATCTCGGCAGACGTTCTCTATACGGAACAACAACTTAGCAGCGATTTCCAATAGACATCGATAGCCCCAGAAAGACGCTGAATCACTCCCACTCGATCGTCGCCGGCGGCTTGCTGGAAACGTCGTAGGTTACGCGGTTGATGCCGCGCACCTCGTTGATGATTCGGCTCGACACCTTCTTCAGCAGGCCGTAGGGCAGCTCGGCCCAATCGGCGGTCATGAAGTCGCTGGTCTGCACCGCGCGCAGCGCCACCACGTGCTCGTAGGTGCGGCCGTCGCCCATCACGCCGACGCTCTTCACCGGCAGGAACACCGCGAAGGCCTGGCTGGTCTTGTCGTACCAGCCCGCATTGCGCAGTTCGTCGATGAAGATCGCGTCGGCGCGGCGCAGCAGCTCGGCGTATTCGCGCTTCACCTCGCCCAGGATGCGCACGCCCAGCCCCGGCCCGGGAAACGGATGGCGGTAGACCATCTCCTGCGGCAGGCCGAGCGCGATGCCCAGCTCGCGCACCTCGTCCTTGAACAGGTCGCGCAACGGCTCCAGCAGCTTCAGCCCCAAGGTTTCGGGCAGGCCGCCGACGTTGTGGTGGCTCTTGATCGTCGTCGCCTTCTTGGTCTTCGCGCCGCCGCTCTCGATCACGTCCGGGTAGATCGTGCCCTGCGCCAGCCACCTGACGCCGCTCGCGGCGTCAGCCTGAAGTGCGGCGCCTGCGATCTTCTTGGCCTCGGCCTGGAACACCTCGACGAATTCGCGGCCGATGATCTTGCGCTTGCGCTCCGGGTCGGCCACGCCCGAAAGAGCGCCCAGGAACTGCTCGCTGGCGTCAACGTGCACCACCTTCGCGTGCAGCCGTCCGGCGAACATTTCCATCACCGCCTTGCCTTCGTCGAGCCGCAGCAGGCCGTGGTCGACGAAGACGCAGGTGAGCTGCTCGCCGATCGCGCGGTGGATCAGCGCCGCGGCCACGCTGGAATCGACGCCGCCGGACAGCCCCAGGATCACCTGTTCCCGGCCCACCTGCGCGCGGATCGCGGCCACCGCCTCCTCGACGTGGTCGCGCATCACCCAGTCGGGCCGCGCGGCGCAGATGCCGAGCACGAAGCGCTCGAGGATCGCCCGCCCCTGCTTCGTGTGCGTGACCTCGGGGTGGAACTGCAGCGCGTAGTAGCCGCGCGCCTCGTCGGCCATCGCGGCGATCGGGCAGCTGTCGGTGCTGGCCATCAGCCTGAAGCCCGGCGGCATGCCGGTGACCTTGTCGCCGTGGCTCATCCACACGTCGAGCAGGCCGTGGCCTTCGGCGTTGGCGGCATCCTGGATGCCGTCCAGCAGCCGCGTGTGGCCGCGCGCGCGCACCTGCGCGAAGCCGAACTCGCGCTGGTCGCTCCACTCGACCTTGCCGCCCAGCTGCGCGGCCATGGTCTGCATGCCGTAGCAGATGCCCAGCACCGGCACGCCCAGCTCCCACACCGCCTGCGGCGCGCGCAACTCGTGGTCCTCGTAGGTGCTGGCGTGGCTGCCGCTGAGGATGATGCCCTTGGGGGCGAACTCGCGGATGAAGGCGCCGCCGGCGTCGTTCGGGTGGATCTCGCAGTAGACATGCGCCTCGCGCACGCGGCGCGCGATCAGCTGCGTGACCTGCGAGCCGAAGTCGAGGATCAGGATCTTGTCGTGCATGACGGTTGCCGCGGCGGGGGCGGCGCTACTCGGTGCGGTAGTTCGGCGCTTCCTTGGTGATCTGCACGTCGTGCACGTGGCTCTCGCGCATGCCGGCCGAGCTGATCTCGACGAACTCGGCGCGCTCGTGCATGTCGGCGATCGACGCGCAGCCGCAGTAGTGCATGGCCGCGCGCAGCCCGCCGGCCATCTGGAAGGCGATGGCCACCAGCGAGCCCTTGTACGGCACCTGGCCTTCGATGCCCTCGGGCACCAGCTTGGCCGAGCCGACGCTGCCGTCGTCGGCGCCTTCCTGGAAGTAGCGGTCGGCCGAGCCCTGGGCCATCGCGCCCAGCGAGCCCATGCCGCGGTAGCTCTTGTAGCTGCGGCCCTGGTACAGCACCACCTCGCCCGGAGCCTCCTCGGTGCCGGCGAAGGCGCTGCCCATCATCGCGCTGTGCGCGCCGGCGGCGATGGCCTTGGCCAGGTCGCCCGAATAGCGGATGCCGCCATCGGCGATCAACGGCACGCCGCTGCCCTGGATCGCCTTGGCCACCGATTCGATGGCCATGATCTGCGGCACGCCGACGCCGGTGACGATGCGCGTGGTGCAGATCGAGCCCGGCCCGATGCCGACCTTGACCGCATCGGCGCCCGCCTCCACCAGCGCCAGCGCAGCCGCGCCGGTGGCGATGTTGCCGCCGATCACGTCCACCTGCGGGAAGTTGCGCTTGACCCAGCGCACGCGCTCGATCACGCCTTCGCTGTGGCCGTGCGCGGTGTCGACGACGATCGCATCGACGCCGGCCTTGACCAGCAGCTCGACGCGTTCCTCGGTGCCCTCGCCGACGCCGACGGCCGCGCCGGCGCGCAGCTTGCCGAGCGCATCGCGCGCGGCGTTCGGGAAGTTGGTCTGCTTGTTGATGTCCTTGACCGTCATCAGCCCGCACAGCTCGAAAGCCGCGTTGACGACCAGCACGCGCTCGAGCTTGTGCTTGTGCATCAGCGCCTTGCCGTCATCGATCGTCGCGTGCTCGCCGACCGTCACCAGGCGTTCGCGCGGCGTCATGATCTCGCTGACCGGCGCGTCCATGCGCGTCTCGAAACGCAGGTCGCGGCCGGTGACGATGCCCACCACCGCCTTGCCGCGCAGCACCGGGAAGCCGGAGATGCCGTGCTGCTTCGACAGTTCCATCACCTGGCGCACCGTGACCTCGGGCGTGATCGTGATCGGGTCGCGCAGCACGCCGGATTCGTAGCGCTTGACGCGCGCCACCTCGGCGGCCTGCATCTGCGGCGGCATGTTCTTGTGCACGATGCCGATGCCGCCCTCCTGCGCCATGGCGATCGCCAGCCGCGCTTCGGTCACGGTGTCCATCGCGGCGGACACCAGCGGCAGGTTCAGCGGGATGTTGCGCGACAGGCGGGTGGCCAGGCTGGTGTCGCGCGGCAACACCTTCGAATATGCGGGCACCAGCAACACATCGTCGAAGGTGAGCGCTTTGCCGAGCAGGCGCATGGGAATCAGCTCCGGGAGGTTAGGGACAAACCATTGCTGGTCCATCCCCCCGAGAGCCGGACTCGCGGCTTTCGCTGCATCCGGCTCGAGCACGACAAGTGCGGGTTCAGGGAGCGATGGATTGTATCCGTCTGCCTTGGAGAAGCCGCACCGAAGCCTCGGCCAGGGGCCGGCGCCGCAACGCTCAGGCCAATGGCATGCAATCGGCAGGCCGCAGAACGCCGGGCGTCGTCAGACGAACTCCTCGGTATCGATCTCGGCCTGCGTGGCCGGGTTGTAGCGCGCGCCGGCCACCGTCTCGCGGTTGATCAATGCGTCCAGCCGCTGCAGCACGCCGGCGCCCAGCGTCACGCCGGCTGCGCCCAGGTTTTCCTGCAGATGCGCGATCTGCGTCGTACCCGGCAGCGCGACCACGTGATCGCCGCGCGACAGCACCCAGGCGATGGCCAGCTGCGCCATGCTGCAGCCGGCATCGCGGGCGAGCTCCGCAAAGCCGCCCAGCAGCTTCAGGTTGCGCGCGTAGTTGTCCGGATGGAAGCGCGGCATGCCGCGGCGGATGTCCTTGGCGTCCAGCGTGGCCACGTCGCGCAGCGTGCCGGTGAGAAAGGCGCGCGCGGTCGGGCTGAAAGCCACCAGCGCCGCGCCGATGTCCAGGCAGGCTTGCCGCACGCCGATCTCGACGTTGCGGCTCCACAGCGAATACTCGGACTGCACGGCCGCGATCGGATGCACCGCATGCGCGCGTCTCAGGGTCTGCGCCGACACCTCCGACAGGCCCAGCGCCCTGACCTTGCCTTCGCGCACCAGATCGGCCATCGCGCCGACCGACTCCTCGATAGGCACCGCCTTGTCCCAGCGATGCAGGTAGTACAGATCGATGACCTCGGCCTGCAGCCGCCGCAGGCTGTCCTCGCAGTTGCGGCGGATGGTCTCGGGACGGCCGTCGATGACGCGCCTGATGCCGCCATCGGCGCCGGCCACGCCGGCCATGCCGCCCTTGCTGGCCAGCACGAAGCGGTCGCGGCGGTTCATCACCGCGCGGCCGAGCAGCGTCTCGTTGGCGCCGAAGCCATACAGCGCCGCGGTGTCGAGCATGGTCACGCCCAGGTCCAGCGCACGCTGCAGCAGCGCCTCGGCGGCTTCGGGCGGCGGCGGTGCGCCGTAGGCATGGCTCAGGTTCATGCAGCCCAGGCTCACGGCCGAGACCGTGAACGGGCCGATGCGGCGCGCTTCCATGTGCTCGGGCCTCAGGCCGCCAACTGCCGCTCGAGCTGGTGCAGCGTGCGGTAGCACGGCAGCACCTGCGCGATGCTGGCGTTGGGCTCGCGCCCCTCGCGGATGGCAGCGAAGAACTCGCGGTCCTGCAGCTCGATGCCGTTCATCGACACCGCCACCTTGGACACGTCGATCTTCTCGTCCTTGCCGTTGAACAGATCGTCGTAGCGCGCGATGTAGG
>OEIU01002206.1_pt1 | contig 10696 bp, 14 predicted proteins | sample 1539221 | NCBI WGS metagenome assembly OEIU01 (sample SAMN03792071, study PRJEB22550) | activated sludge metagenome | feature: wastewater treatment plant; material: activated sludge; isolation source: Wastewater treatment plant of a petroleum refinery complex | place: Argentina: Zarate | collected... | reverse complement strand
GCTTCCTGCGGCAGGTACGACAGCCCCAGCCGGGCGCGGCGGTGGATCGGCAGCCGGCCGATCGGCACGCCGTCGAGTTCGATCGAACCCCCGTCCGAGGGCACCAGTCCGACGATCATGTAGAAGCAGGTGGTCTTGCCGGCGCCATTCGGGCCGAGCAGGCCGACCACCTCGCCGCTGGCGACGTCGAGCGAGACGTCCTGCACGACCTTGCGGCCGTGGTACGCCTTCATCAGGTTCCGGACCGTCAGCCGGCTGTCGCTGCGCACCGCGGCATTCGACGCGCGATTCGCCATCAACGCGACGAGCTCCCGCGAGGCGGCGCCAGCTGCTCGGCGGGCTTCAGCGGCGTTGCCTCCCCCGGGGCGGCCGGCGCGGCCGGCGCGGCGTCGCGCGGCTGGATGATGACCCGCACGCGCCCTGCCGGGTTGCCCGGCGTCGCGGCGGTGCCGCTGGTGCCCTCGACGGTGAAGAACTCGTTGCGGCTCTCGTAGAGGATGTCGCTGCCGTGCACCTCGTCGACGACGCGCTCGTTCTCGGTACGGCGCATCATCGCCTGCTGCTGCAGCCGGAAGGTCTCGCGCTTGCCGTCGTAGTCGATCTGGCGCGCCTGGCCCTCGACGAACTGGTCGACGCCCTCGCGCTTTTGCCGGAAGAACGCGAGGTTGCCGGTGGCGGTGCCGTACTGGTAGCCCTCGGGATCCTGGCGGATCACCAGTCGATCGGCACGAAGGAGGATGGTCCCCTTGGTGAGCACCACGTTGCCGGTGAAGACGTTGATCTGCTTCAGATCGTCGTATTGCATCCGGTCGGCTTCGACGTTGATCGGCTTGTTGCGGTCGGCCTTTTCGGCCAGCGCCGGCGCCGGCAAGCATGCCGAGAGCGCCAGCCACAGCGCCACGCCCGCCGATGCGTGCCAGCGTGCTCGGGGCAGGGTCCGGGAGGCGGGGAACGCGCGCATGGTCAGCGGGTTGGTGGCGGCGGCTGCCAGGTGAGCTGCACCCGGGAGTCGACCCGCAATGAGCGGGCCGCATTATTGAATTCCATGCCGACGCCAGTCAAGACGGAGGCGCCGCGCTCGATGCGCACCGGCTGGTCGGTCCGGGCGATCTCGGTCTCGCTGTAGACGGTGGCGCTCTCGGTGCGGATCGTCATTTCCGGCTCGCTCGCGGACGCGTCGCGCACCATCACCACGTTGCCGTCGAGCACGGTCACTTCGCCCTCGGCGCTCGTGCGGCCCCGGTCGGCGCGCAGCGTGACCCGCGGATTCGCGGGGTCCAGGCTGACCATCACCGGCTTGTCGAAGGTGCTCGACTGGTCGTCGGGGTAGTGCAGCATCCGCTCGGCCGAGACCCGGAACACCGGTTCGCCCCGGGTGTTGATGCGGGTGAAGACCAGGTCTTCGACGAAGTAGTCGGGTTCGTGGGCGACGGCGAGTGCGACGGCTGGCCCGGTGTCGCGCAACGACATCTGCGCCAGGAAGTACGTGCCCGCGGCGAGCGTCAGCAACAGCGCCAGCGACATGCCGGCCGCGAGCCGGTCGTATACGCGCGGCGTCACGGCGCGTCGCCTGCGTAGCGTGCCAGCGCCGCGTCGAGACGCTGTTGCGACTGCAGCACGAACTCGGCGAACTCGCGCACCGCGCCCTGGCCGGCGGCTGCGCGGGACACCCAGTGCGCGCGCTCGCGCACGGCCGCGGGCGCGTCGGCCACGCTGGCCGCCAGGCCGGCCAGCGCCATCGCGCGAAGGTCGGGCCAATCGTCGCCCACGTACGCCGCGTGCCGGGCGGCCAGGCCGAAACGCTCGCAGATCTCGCGCAGTGCAGCGGCCTTGTCCTTCACTGCCTGGCGCACTTCGTCGAAGCGCAGCTCCGCGGCACGCGCCTCGACGATCGCGGACTGTCGCGCAGTGATCACTGCCAGCTTCACGCCTGCCTCGCGCAGCAGCGTGAGACCGAAGCCGTCGCGCACCGAAAACGCCTTCATCGCCTCGCCGCCCGGGCCGATGAACAGGCGCCCGTCGGTCAGCGTGCCGTCGACGTCGAGCGCCACCAGGCGCACGAGGGCCGCACGGCGCACCGCGTCCGACGTCGCGCGCATTCAGACGACCTTCGCCGTGAGCAGGTCGTGGATGTGCAGCGCTCCGAGGAGGCGGCGCTGGGCGTCGATGACCAGCAGCTGGCTGATCCGCCGCTCTTCCATGACCCGAACCGCCTCGGCCGCAAGGGCCTGGGCATCGATGGTCGCGGGCGTGCGGGTCATCACCTCGTCGATGACCAGGCCGCGAAGGTCGCGGCCCTGCTCGATGAGCCGGCGCAGGTCGCCGTCGGTGAAGATCCCGGCGAGGCGTCCCTCGCGGTCGACGATCGCCGTCATGCCCATGCGCTTGCGCGTGATCTCGAGGATTGCGTCGACGAGCCGGGCCCCGGTCGGCACCGTGGCGAGCGTGTCGCCCGATCGCATCACGTCGCCGACGCGCGTGAGCAGGCGCCGGCCCAGGGCTCCGCCCGGGTGCGACAGTGCGAAGTCCATCGGCCCGAAGCCGCGCGCATCGAGCAGCGCGACCGCCAGCGCGTCGCCCAGGGCCAGCGTCGCCGTCGTGCTGGCGGTGGGGGCGAGGTTGAGCGGGCAGGCCTCGCGGTCGACCGCGGCGTCGAGGTGCACGTCCGCCAGCCGCGCGAGCGGCGATTCGCGGTCGCCGGTGATCGCGATGAGGCGGGCCCCCTGGCGCTTGACTACCGGTACGATCTTCAGCAACTCGTCGGTGCTGCCCGAGTTCGAGAGCGCCACGAAGACGTCGTCGCGCGTCACCATGCCGAGGTCGCCGTGACTGGCCTCGGCCGGGTGCACGAAGAAGGCCGGCGTGCCGGTCGAGGCGAGCGTGGCCGCGATCTTGCGCGCGACGTGCCCCGACTTGCCGATGCCACTGACCACGACGCGCCCGGTGCAGGAGAGAATCATCCGGCAGGCGTCGGCGAAGCTCGCGTCGATGCGTTCGGCAAGGCGCGCCACCGCTTCGGCCTCGATGCGCAGCACCTCGCGCGCCCGGTCGAGCAGTCGCTCCGGCGTCACGGCGGTCGGTTGGCTCATGGGCGCGAGTATATGACGACTGGCACGCTCGCCGGGCGCCGCAGCGCCCGGGCGTCGTCCCGGTTTAGAATCCCGGGTTCGACGGAAAACCAGACCTCTCACGGCAACCCCTCGATGCCAGAGTTCCTCACGCTGGACAGGGTCCGTTTCGGATACGGCAAGCGCGTCATCCTGAACGACATCTCGATGCGTTTCGAGCGCGGAAAGGTCGTCGCGCTGATCGGAGGCTCCGGCTCGGGCAAGACGACCATCCTGCGGCTGATCGGCGGACAACTGCGCCCGCAGCAGGGCACGGTCGTGTTCGACGGCCAGGACGTGCATCGCCTCGACCGCGACGGGCTCTATCGCCTGCGGCGACGCATGGGCATGCTCTACCAGTTCGGCGCCCTGTTCACCGACCTCACCGCGTTCGAGAACGTCGCCTTTCCGCTGCGCGAGCACACCGACCTGCCCGAGGACATGATCCGCGACCTGGTGCTGATGAAGCTCGAGGCGGTCGGCCTGCGCGGCGCGGCGCAGTTCCGCACTTCCGAGCTTTCGGGCGGCATGGCGCGGCGCGTGGCGCTGGCGCGGGCGATCGCGCTCGATCCGCCGCTCATCATGTACGACGAGCCGTTCGCGGGCCTCGACCCGGTCGCGCTGGCAACCGTCGCGCAGCTGATCCGCAGGCTCAACGACGCGCTCGACTGCGCGTCGATCGTGGTCTCGCACGACATCAAGGACGCCTTCGCCATCGCCGACCACGTCTTCCTGCTGGCCGGCGGCCGGATCGCCGCGCAGGGAACCCCCGACGAAATGAAGGCTTCGGACGACCCGAACGTGCGCCAGTTCCTCGAGGGCGACATCGACGGCCCGATCGCGTTCCACTTCCAGGCGAAACCGCTCGCCGAAGACCTCGGTCTGGGGGCCTGATGCGCGCGCTGCTCCTTCCGCTGCAGTGGCTGGTCGAATTCGTCGCCTCGGTCGGCAAGGGCGCGCGCTTCTTCGTGCACCTGTGCTGGCTGGGCGTGGCGGCGCTGCGCAGGCCGCGGCTGGTGATCGACCAGGTGCACTTCATCGGCAACTATTCGCTGTCGATCATCCTCGTGTCGGGTCTGCTGATCGGCTTCGTGCTCGGCCTGCAGGGCTACTACACGCTGCGGCGCTACGGCTCCGAAGAGGCGCTGGGCGTGCTGGTCACGCTGTCGCTGGTGCGCGAGCTCGGGCCCGTGGTGACTGCGTTGCTGTTCGCCGGTCGTGCGGGCACCTCGCTGACCGCCGAGGTCGGGCTGATGAAGGCGGGCGAGCAGATCGACGCAATGGAGATGATGGCCGTCGACCCGGTGGCGCGGGTGCTCGCGCCCCGTTTCGCGGCCGCGGTATTCTCGATGCCGCTGCTCGCGGCGCTGTTCTCGGCGCTCGGCGTGCTCGGCGGCTACCTGGTCGGCGTCGCGATGATCGGCGTCGACGCCGGCTCGTTCTGGTCGCAGATGCAGAGCGGCGTCGACTGGCTCGACGACGTCGGCAACGGGGTGGTGAAGAGCGTGGTGTTCGGCTTCACGGTCGCTTACGTCGCGCTCTTCGTCGGCTACAACGCGCAACCGACGCCCGAAGGGGTCGCGCGCGCAACCACCACCACCGTGGTCGCCGCTTCGCTGGCGATCCTCGGGCTGGATTTCATCATGACCGCGCTGATGTTCAACACGAACTGAACCTTCGACGCGGCGGGCTGGCACAAGGACATGGAGAGTTCTCGATGAAACGCACGGGAGTCGACCTGCTGGTCGGGTTGTTCGTGCTGCTCGGCTTCGGCGCGCTGGTGTTCCTCGCATTGCGCGCCGGCAACATGAGCAGCGCGGTCGGCCTGGGGCCCACGTACGAGACCACGGCCCGGTTCGACAACATCGGGGGCCTCAAGCCGCGCGCCGCGGTGCGCAGCGCAGGGGTCGTCGTCGGACGCGTCGCGGCGATCCGTTTCGACGACCAGGCGTACCAGGCGGAAGTCGTGCTGGCGCTCGACCAGCGCTACAAGTTCCCGAAGGACTCGTCGGCGAAGATCCTCACCTCGGGGTTGCTCGGCGAGCAGTACATCGGGCTCGATCCGGGCGGCGACACCGAGATGCTCGCCAGCGGCGACCGCATCACGATGACGCAGTCGGCGGTCGTGCTCGAGAGCCTGATCGGGCAGTTCCTCTACGGCAAGGCCGCCGAGGGGGCCAGCAAGTGAGCAGGCCGGCCCGGGTCGTCCTCGCCGCGTGGCTCGCGCTCGCGTGGCTGCTCGGCGGCTGCGCGACGGCGGGAAGCCCCTCGGCCGCGCGCGACCCGCTCGAGCCGATGAACCGCGCGGTCTTCCAGTTCAACGATGCGGTCGATCGGGCGGTGCTCAAGCCCGTCGCGCAGGGCTACCAGGACTACATCCCCGAGAACCTTCGCATCGCGATCGGCAGCGTGTTCGGCAACGTTGCAGACCTCTGGACGGCGGTGAACCAGCTGCTGCAGGGCAAGCCGGTCGAGGCGGTCTCCGATCTCTCGCGCTTCGTGCTGAACTCGACGCTCGGCCTGGCCGGCCTGGCCGACATCGCCACTCCGGCGGGCCTGGAGAAGCACCACGAGGACTTCGGCCAGACGCTCGGGGTGTGGGGCGTTCCGGCAGGGCCGTACCTGGTGCTGCCGCTGCTCGGCCCCTCGAGCCTTCGCGACGCGCCAGCGCGGATCGTCGACGCGCAGGGCGATCTCGTCCTCGCGATCGATTCCGCCGGCCAGCGCAACAACGCCTACCTGATGCGCACGATCGACACGCGCGCCCAGTTGCTGCGCGCCGAGCGCCTCGTCGAGGGCGCGGCGCTCGACCGCTATTCGTTCATTCGCGACGGGTACCTGCAGCGGCGCCGCAACCAGGTCTACGACGGCAATCCGCCGCCGTCGGACGAGGACGCGCCGGCCTACGACCCGGCGGACGACCCCGAGGCGCCGGCGGCGCCCGCCGGCACGCCGCCGCCGGCGCCGCCGTCCGCCCCCCAACCGAGCGGGAACCGATGATGATGATGAAGAAACTGCTGTGGGTTTGCCTCGGGCTGCTGCTCGCGCTGCCGGCGGCCGCCGCGGCGCCGGAGGCGCCGGACAAGCTGATCGAGCGGCTCAGCAACGAGATCCTCGATCGCATCAAGTCCGACACGGCGCTGCAGGCCGGCGACCCGAAGAAGCTCAACGAGCTGGTCGACTCGACCGTGATGCCGCACGTCGACTTCAGGCGCATGACCGCGCTGTCGGTCGGCCGCAACTGGCGCAGCGCGACGCCCGACCAGCAGAAGCAGCTGATGGACGAGTTCCGCGCACTGCTGATCCGCACGTATTCCGGGGCGCTGTCGTCGGTCGCCGACCAGAAGGTGCGGATGCGGCCGTTGCGGGCCAATCCGCAGGACACCGACGTGATCGTCCGCAGCGAAGTCCTGCAGCCGCGCGGCGAGCCGATCCAGCTCGACTACCGGATGATGAAGGCCGCGGACGGCTGGAAGATCTACGACGTCAACGTGCTCGGCGTCTGGCTGGTCGAGACCTACCGCACGCAGTTCGCGCAGGAGGTCAGCGCCGGCGGCATCGAAGGGCTGATCAAGAGCCTGAGCGAGAAGAACCGCCAGCCTGCCGCGAGCGGGAAGACGTGAGCGCCGGGCAACCAGCGGGTGCGCAGCCCGCGGCTCCGCCCCCCGCCAAACGCCTTCGAGCTGCGGGTGCGCTGGCATTGCCGCCCGAGGTCACGTTCGCCACTGCGCGGGCCGCCCTGGCCCAGGCGCTGCCGGCGCTCGACGCCGCGCGGCCGCTGTTCGACCTGTCCGCGTGCCGGCATTTCGACTCGTCGCTGATCGGCGTGCTGCTCGAGTTGTCGCGGCGCGCGTCGGCGGCCGGGCGCCGCTGCACGTTCGTCGGGGCATCGGCCAACCTGCACAAGCTCTCGGGCCTGTACGGCGTCGAGCACATGCTGTTCGACGAGCGCGACGCGCAGGGCCTTCCCGCGACCAGTCACGGCCGATGAGCGCCGCGATCGACGTGCGCTGCGTGGCCAAGCGCTACGGCAGCTTCGAGGCGCTGCGCGGCGTCTCGCTGTCGATCGGACAGGGCGAGTTCTTCGGCCTGCTCGGCCCCAACGGAGCAGGCAAGACCACGCTGATCTCGATCGTGGCGGGGCTCACCCGCGCGAGCTCCGGCGAGGTGGCGGTGATGGGCCACGACGTCGTGCGCGACTTCCGCTCCGCGCGGCGCGCGCTCGGCGTGGTGCCGCAGGAACTGGTCTTCGACCCGTTCTTCACGGTGCGCGAGACGCTGCGCATCACCTCCGGCTACTACGGCATCCGGCGCAACGACGACTGGATCGACGAGGTGCTGGCCAACCTCGACCTCGCCTCGAAGGCCGAAGTCAACATGCGCGCGCTCTCCGGCGGCATGAAGCGCAGGGTGCTGGTGGCGCAGGCGCTGGTGCATCGCCCGCCGGTGATCGTGCTCGACGAGCCGACGGCGGGCGTGGACGTCGAGCTTCGCCAGACGCTGTGGCAGTTCATCCGCCGGCTCAATCGCGACGGCCACACGATCGTCCTCACGACGCACTACCTCGAAGAGGCGCAGGAGCTGTGCGACCGCATCGCGATGCTCAAGAACGGCACGGTGGTCGCGCTCGACCGCACGCGCTCGCTGCTGCACCGCTTCGCCGCGGGCCGGTTGCAGCTGCGCCTGGCCGGCGCGCCGCTGCCGGCGGCGCTCGAACCGCTGCGCATCGCGGAGCCGGGCGTCGTGGCGCCGCAGGCGATTCCGCAGGACGTGGGCGAGTCGAGGGTGAGCCTGCGCGTCGACGACTTCGGCGCGATCGAGCCGTTGCTGGCCGCGTTGCGCGAGGGCGGCTGCCGGATCGAGGAGATGGAACTGCTGCACACCGACCTCGAGGACGTCTTCGTCCAGGTCATGAAGGAGACGCGCTGAATGGACCCGGTTCGCGAGCGTCCCGACGCGGCGTTCTCGGTGCAGGGCTTCGCGACGCTGCTGCACAAGGAGGTGTTGCGCTTCGTCAAGGTGGGCGTGCAGACGATCGCGGCGCCGGTGCTCACCGCCATGCTGTACCTGCTGATCTTCTCTCACGTGCTCGAAGACCGCGTCCAGGTGTTCGAGGGGGTGCGTTACACGTCCTTCCTGCTGCCCGGCCTGGTGATGATGTCGGTGCTGCAGAACGCGTTCGCCAACAGTTCGTCGTCGCTGATCCAGAGCAAGATCACCGGCAACATCGTGTTCCTGCTGCTCGCGCCGCTTTCGCACCGCGAGATGTACGCGGCCTACGTGCTCGCCTCGATGATGCGCGGCATGGCGGTCGGCGCGGGCGTGTTCTTCGTCACCGCGTGGTTCGCGCACCTGTCGTTCGCGGCACCCGCCTGGATCCTCGCCTTCGCGCTGCTGGGCAGCGCGATTCTCGGTACAATGGGCCTGATCGCGGGGATCTGGGCCGAGAAATTCGACCAGATTGCGGCCTTCCAGAACTTCATCATCATGCCGCTCACGTTCCTGTCCGGCGTGTTCTATTCGGTGAAGTCGCTGCCCGGTTTCTGGCAGACGCTGTCGCACCTGAACCCGTTCTTCTACATGGTCGACGGGTTCCGTTACGGCTTCTTCGGGGTGTCCGACGTGCCTCCGGCCACGAGCCTCGCGGTCGTCGCCGCCACGCTCGCCGGCGTCAGCGCGATCGCGCTGCGGCTGCTGGCGAGCGGTTACCGGCTGCGGCACTGAGGCGGCCCGTTCCCGCACCCGATCCATCCTCCAACCGACATCGTTTCGCCCGGATTGCGCCATGGTCACTCCCGAGAATCTCCGCAAGTTCATCGCCGACGGGCTCGATTGCGAGCATCTCGAGGTCAGCGGCGACGGACGGCACTTCGAGGCGCTGATCGTCTCGAAGCTGTTCGAGGGCAAGCGACTCGTGCAGCGCCACCAGCTCGTCTATGCGGCGCTCGGCGAGCGCATGCGCGAGGAGGTGCACGCGCTGTCGATGAACACGCTGACGCCCGAAGAGTTCGCCGACCGCGGCGGCGCATGAAGGCCCAGGCGGGGCCCGCGACGCGCGCGGTGGCCATCGCCGGGGGAGGCCGGATACATCCATGGACAAGCTGAGAATCGAGGGCGGCCTCGCGCTGCAAGGCGAAATCGCGGTGTCGGGCGCCAAGAACGCGGCGCTGCCGATCCTGTGCGCCGGCCTGCTCACCGCCGCGCCGTTCGCGCTGGGCAACGTGCCGCAGCTGCACGACGTCGCCACGGCGCTCAAGCTGCTGCGGCGGCTCGGCGTGACGGCCGAACGCGATGGCGATCGCGTCGTGCTCGACGCGGGCGGCGTCGCCTCGGTCGAGGCGCCGTACGAGCTCGTCAAGACGATGCGCGCGTCGATTCTCGTGCTGGGCCCGCTGCTCGCCCGCTTCGGCGAGGCGCGCGTGTCGCTGCCGGGCGGGTGCGCGATCGGCCAGCGCCCGGTCGACCAGCACATCAAGGGCCTGCAGGCGATGGGCGCGCAGATCTCGATCGAGCACGGCTACGTGGTCGCGAAGGCCAGCCGCCTGAAGGGCGCGCGCATCGTCACCGACATGGTCACGGTGACCGGTACCGAGAACCTGATGATGGCCGCCACGCTGGCCGACGGCGAGACGGTCATCGAGAACGCCGCGCGCGAGCCCGAGGTCGTCGACCTGGCCGCGGCGCTCGTGGCGATGGGCGCGCGCATCGAGGGCGCGGGCACCGACCGCATTGCGGTGCACGGCGTGCGGCGGCTCGACGGCGGCGAGCACCGCGTGATGGCCGACCGGATCGAGGCGGGCACTTTCCTGTGCGCGGCTGCGGCGACCGGGGGCGACATCACGCTCACGCACGCGCAGCCCGGGACGATGGACGCGACGCTGGACAAGCTGCGCGAGGCCGGCGCGTCGATCGAGACGGGGGCCGACCGGATCCGCCTGTCGATGAAGCGGCGACCCCGTGCGGTGAACGTTCGCACTGCGCCGTATCCGGCTTTCGCCACCGACATGCAGGCCCAGTTCATGGCCGTCAACTGCATCGCCGAGGGCACCGGCGTCATCACCGAGACCATTTTCGAGAACCGCTTCATGCACGTGCTCGAGATGCAGCGGCTCGGCGCGGACATCACGATCGAGGGAAACACCGCGATCGTGCGCGGCGTGCCGAAGCTCTCCGGTGCCACGGTGATGGCCACCGACCTGCGCGCCTCGGCGGGCCTGGTCATCGCCGGGCTGGTCGCCGAAGGCGAGACGGTCGTCGACCGGATCTATCATCTCGATCGCGGCTACGAGCGCATGGAGGCCAAGCTGGGCCAGCTCGGCGCGCGCATCGAGCGACTTCCGGGGAGAGCCTGAGATGCGACCTCCGACTTCGGGTGCCGGTGCTGGCGCTGGCGCTGGCGCTGGCGCGTCGCGGCAGGCGGCGGCGGGCCGGGTGGCCGGGGCGGCCTGCGTGGGCCGGCGTTGGGCGGCGCAGGGCCTGATGGCCCGGGCGCTGCGGCGCGATGACGACGGCGGTCGGTGCTTCGCACCGACTTCCCTCCGCTGCTCGCCTCGGGGTCGCGCGGCGAAACTCGCTCCGCGCGCTACGCG
>OEIU01002205.1_pt1 | contig 10699 bp, 8 predicted proteins | sample 1539221 | NCBI WGS metagenome assembly OEIU01 (sample SAMN03792071, study PRJEB22550) | activated sludge metagenome | feature: wastewater treatment plant; material: activated sludge; isolation source: Wastewater treatment plant of a petroleum refinery complex | place: Argentina: Zarate | collected... | reverse complement strand
CGCTGGGGCATCCTGTTCCAGCAGGGCGCGCTGTTCTCCTCGCTCACGGTGCGGCAGAACATCCAGTTCCCGGTGCGTGAATATCTCAAGGTCTCGCAGCGGCTGCTCGACGAGATCATGGTCGCCAAGCTCGGCATGGTGGGGCTGCGGCCCGAAGTCGCGGACCGCTATCCATCCGAACTGTCCGGCGGCATGATCAAGCGCGTCGCGCTGGCACGCGCGCTCGCGCTCGATCCGGAACTGGTGTTTCTGGACGAGCCGACATCGGGGCTTGATCCGATCGGCGCCGGCGATTTCGACGAACTGGTGCGAACCCTGCAGCGTACTTTGGGCCTGACGGTTTTCATGGTAACCCATGACCTCGACAGCCTCTACACGGCGTGCGACCGCATCGCGGTTTTGGGGAACGGTAAGATCATTGCAGCAGGATCGATTGCCGACATGCAGGCCTCGCAGCACCCCTGGCTGAAGCAATATTTTCACGGCAAGCGCGCCCGTGCTGTGATGGGCTAGCGCATGCCCTCCAGAACGGGGCATCGGTTTTCGGATCGGATCGCGCTCAAGAACATGAAATAGATGACGGGGCTGCCGGCGACGCCGGAGACCTTGGTTTCGGAGTACCTTGACTTATGGAAACGCGGGCCAACTACGTCCTGATCGGAGCCTTCACGCTGGCGGTGATCGCCGCCGCATTCGGCTTCGTGCTGTGGTTTCAGAGCCTGCATACCGCCAAGCTGCGCAGCCCGATCCGCATCGTGTTCGAAGGCCCGGCGTCCGGCCTGCGCAACGGCGGCAGCGTGAATTTCAATGGTATCAGGATAGGAGAAGTTGTCTCGGTGAAGCTCGACAACCCGCGGCGCGTGGTTGCGCTGGCGATGGTCGAGAACAACGCTCCGATCCGAAAGGATACGCTGGTCGGCCTCGAATTCCAGGGATTGACCGGCGTCGCGGCAATCTCGCTGAAGGGCGGTGAGGAGACAGCGCCGCCGGTGCCGCTCGACGAGGATGGCGTGCCGATGCTGACCGCCGATCCGAGCGCGCTGCAGGACGTGACGGAGTCGATCCGCGCCACGCTGCAGAACGTCAACCGGCTGGTCGCCGACAATCAGGAATCGGTGAAGAACTCGCTGCGAAACCTCGAGACCTTCACCGCTGCGCTCGCGCGAAATTCCGAGAAGATCGACAACGTCATGCTCAGGGTCGACGGCGTCATGGGCAAGGCCGACAGTCTGATGCTCGGCTTGAACACGATCGCAGGCGGCGTCGCCGGCGGCGAACTGAACCTGATGGTGAAGTCGATCCGCGACCTGGCCGAGGATTTCGACAAGCGGTCGGGCGCGCTGATGGCCGATGGCCGCCGCACGCTCGCCGACATCAGCCGCGCCGTGAACAATTTCGACCGCAATCCCAGCCGGGTGATCTTTGGCGGGAGCAACAACGCCGCACCGGCGGAGGCAACCGCTGCGACCCCGCCCAGGGGCGCGAACGCAGCCGCTCCGCCAAAGCCGCCGAGCGGTCAGAAGCGGCAGTAGGCGGCGGGTAGCGAACGGCGAGTAGCGAATAGACCTGCCGCGATCGACCGTGATTGCGAGCATATCCAGGCCACAGGGATCCAAAACAAAACGGAGGCCGTGAAGCCTCCGTTCTTATTCGCCACTCGCTATTCGCGTTCTTACCCCAGCCGTCCCGCCGCATGCGCGAGCAGGGTGTAGACCATGCCGGTCTCGGAGGTGAGGTGGCCGCGCAGCGCCTGCGGCCCGCGATCCTCGCGCGCAACTTCGTCGAGCAGCCGCTCGAACTCGGCGATGTAGCGGTCGACCGTCTGCTTGAAGGTGCGGTCGGCGCGATACTTGCGCGAGACCTCGTCGAATGCCTTCTGGCCGGCCGGCGTGTAGAGGCGCTTGGTGAACGCCTTGCTCTCGCCGCGCTGGTAGCGATCCCACATTTCGGCGGCGAGGTTGCGATCCATCAGCCGGCCGATGTCGAGCGACAGCGACTCCAGCGGGTTGGCCGCAGTTGGCTGCGGACGGCCGCGCGAAGGTTGTCCTGCGCCGGCATCGGTGCGGTTCAGCAGATCGGACAGCCAGCCGTCGCGTCCGGCGTCCTGGCTCACCGGGCTGACGGACGGTGCCTCGGCGCGGCGCGGCGCCGGCATGCCGAGATCGGGCGGGGGCAGGGTCGATGCGCTGCCGGCGTCCCGCATGCGCACCTCGTTGCGGCCGCTGACGGCGGCCGCCATGATCGGCTCGTCCTGACGCTGGACGCTGGCGCGGCCGGCGGTCACGACATCGAGGCCGCGGCCGTGATGGGCGACGATCCGGTTGAGTTCGGCCAGCGCCTCGATCTGGTCGACGATCACCTTGCGCATCTGCGCGGTGTTGTCGGCGGCCTCTTGCGGCATCTCGAGCACGCCGCGGCGCAGCTCGTTGCGCGTCGCCTCGAGCTCCTGATGCATCTCGGACGCCATCTGCTTCATGGACTGTACCATCGCAGCGAATTTCTCGGTCGACTGCTTGAACATCGCATCCGTTTCGTGGGTGCTCTGCTGGTAGAGATCGTTCATGGCGTCGAGGGTCTGCTGCCGCTCGTTCTCGGCCGCCGTGCGCACGGCTTCGAACTGGCGGCTGATCGCGGCCGATCCGGCACCTGCGGTTTCCGCGACCACGCGCGCAATGTCGCGGGCGCGCTCTTCGGCTGCCGCGAGCGATTCGTCGAGCAGGCCGGTGAAGCGCGACAGGCGCTGGTCGAGGTCGGTGGTGCGCTGGTCGATGGTGGTGACCAGCGATTCAAGCTGCGACTTGCGGTCGGCGACCGACGAGGTGGCGGCGCGGTTGGCCTGTTCGACCACGCCGGCCGCGTCGATCAGCGACCTGCCGTGTTTCTCGAACTCGCTCGACAGCGAGCCGAGATCTTCCAGCGCCCGCGAGGTCTTGGTGTTGAAGACGGTGAGCTGGTCCTCGAGCGTCTGCGTCGCCACGCCGTTGCGGGCGGTGACGTCGTTCATGGCGGACACGAAGTCGGCCACGCGGGTCACCAGCGCGCGCTCCAGCGAGTTGAGATTGTCGTGGGCGCCGGTCAGCACTTCCTGCAGCAGGATGTTGCCTTCGCGCAGCCGCTCGAACAGCGCCACGGTGTCGGTACGCAGGATCTTGCTGGTCTCCTGCATCTCGGTGACGGCCGCGATCGATACCTGGCGCGACTGGTCGATCGCCGAGCGCGAGGCCTGTTCGAGATCCTTCAGCGACTTGGCCACCGCGCCGGTGGCGAGGTCGCCGGCGGACGTGATCGTGCGCGCGACTTCCGAGCCGTGCGTCGACATCGATTGCGAGAACGCCTGGCCGCGGGTCTCGATCGACTTCAGGGCGTCGGCGGTGACGCGGTCGATGTCGGTCGTCAGTTGGTTGGCCTTGGTGCCGAGCGCCTCGATCAGCGAGCCGCGACGGTTGTCGACGAGCTGCGCCAGCCGGTCGGTCTGCTGCTGAACGTAGGTGACGATCTCGTCGGTCTTGCCGGTCATCGTGGAGCCGAAATTGCTGCTGGCGGCAAGCACCGAACGCTCGATGTCGGCCGAGGTGGCCTTGAACTTGGAGCTGACCTCGTTGGTCGCGGCGACCAGCGCACTCTGCGCGTTCTGCGCGGTGGTCTGGATGGTGTCGGTGGTGGCGGCGGTCACGACGCCGAGCGAACGCTCCATATCGGCGGCGATCGCCTTGATCTGGTTCGCTGCATCGGCAGAGGTCGCGGTGAACGAACTCTGCGCGTCGCGCGCGGTGCCGAGGATGGCGGCGGCGGTGGTCGTGCCGACCGCGGTCAACGTGCGTTCGACGTCGATCGCCAGCGACTTGACGTGGTTGGCGGCTTCGCTGGACGCCGTGATCAGCGTGGTCTGCGCTTCGCGGGCGCCCGTGGTGATCGACTCGGCGGTGGCATTGCCGGCCATCGAGAGCGAGCGCTGCACATCGGTGGCGAGCGACTTGACCTGGTTCGATGCTTCGGTGGAGGCGCCCATGAGCGTGCTTTGCGCTTCGCGCGCGCCTGCCATGACCGCCTCGGCGGTTGCCGTGCCGGCCATCGTCAGCGAACGCTCGACGTCGGCCGCGAGCGACTTGACCTGCTCGGCGGCTTCCGTGGAGGCGGCGACCAGCGTGCTCTGCGCCGCGAGGGCGCCGGCCGTGACGGCCTCGGCCGTCGCCGTGCCGGCAACCGACAGCGAACGCTCCACATCGGAAGCGAGCGATTTCACCTGGCTTGCGGCGTCGGCGGAAGCGGTCACCAGCGTGGTCTGCGCTTCGCGTGCACCGGCCAGAACCGAGGCGGCGGTGGCGTCGCCGGCCGCGGAGAGGGTGCGCTCGACGTCGGCCGCGAGCGACTTGATCTGCTCGGCAGTCTCGGAGGAGATCGACACCAGCGTGCTCTTGGCTTCGCGGCTGCTGGTCAGCACCGAGGTGGCCGCGGCGGTTCCGACGGCGACGAGCGCGGCTTCGACTTCCGACGACGTCAGTTTCAGCTGGGCGCCGACATCGGAGGAAACGGACAGCAGCAACTGCTGCGCCGTGCGCGCGCCGGTCTGGATGGTTTCGCTGGTATTGACGACGAGGTTGGTCAGCGAACGCTCGGCATCCTCGACATGCGACTTGATGGTGGAGGACAGCATGTCGGCGCGCGACATCATGTCTTCGCTGGCCTGGCGGCCGCTGCTTTCGATGCGGCCCGCGACGGCCTCGATGCGCGAACCGAGCAGATCCTCGAACTGCGCCACGCGGGTGTCGATTTCGCTGGCGATGCCGCCGACCCGGGTCTCGATGCCGCCGGCGATGTCGGCGACGCGCGTCTCGAGGCCGCTGGTGAGATTGCCGACGCGGGCTTCGATATTATTCGCGATGTCGCCGACCCGCGTCTCGATGCCCTGGTGGATGTCCTGGAACCGCGCCTGGATGGTGTCGGCCAGATAGATGGTGCGTCCGTCGATGGTTTCGGCGACGTTGGCGATACGGTGATCGACCGCTGCAATCGCCTGCGCGGTGCCCTCGGTGAGCGAGGAGGTGAGGAGGGTGAGCCGCTGGTCGACCGACTGGATCGCCTGCGCAGCCCCATCGGTCAGCGAGCCCGTCAGCGTGCTGAGGCGACCCTCGATGGTTTCGGTGACGGATTTGGCGCGGGTGTCGAACGTCGTCTCCAGGAACCTGAGGCGACCATCGACGGTTTCGTCAAACGTCCTGATCTTGCCGTCGAGCGAAGCGTCGAGATGGTCGACGCGGTTGCCGAAGGTGGTTTCGAACTGCAGCAGGCGCTGATCGAGCGAAGCGGTGATCTCGCCGCTGTTCGAAGTCAGGCGGGTATCGAAGGTGTCGACGTAGTTCTTCAGGCTGTCGGCGATCTCCTGGGTCCGCGAGCCCATGCGCTCGACGATCTCGCCGCCGAAGGTTTTGACGGTGCGATCGAACTCGGAGATGTGGCGGGTGATCAGCGCGCCGAGCGTGCCGCTGTCGCGGGCGAACTTTTCCGCGAGCTCGGCGCCCTGGTTCTTCACCAGTTCGTCGTACGCGTTCATCTGCAGCGCGAGGCCGTCATGCGCGTTTTCGGTCTGGCTGATCACCTTGGCGACCAGCGTGTTCACGGTGACGTCGAGCGCGTCGCTGGCCTTGTCGCCGGAGCTGAGGATCCGGCTGGCGAGCCGGTTGCCGGCCTCGTCGATCTTGCTGACGAGATCGCCGGAGCGCAGCTCGAGTTCCAGCAGCAGCGAGTCGGAGGAGTTCTTCAGGGAGTCGTGGACCTGCTCGGTGCGGTCGGAGATGCCGTCGACGATGGTCGACGAGCGCTGTTCGAACTCGCTCGTGATGCGGTCGATGCGCTCGTTCAGCACCTCGTGCACGCGATCGGCCAGATCGACGAATTCGTCGTGGACATGGCCGGTCTTGAAGTTGAGGCTGGTGGTCAGCCGCTCTGAGGCGTCGAGGACGGCGCGCGTCGTCTCGGCGCTGGCTTCCTCGAGGCGGTCGAGCAGGTCGCCGCCGCGCTCGCCGAGCGCAAGAATCATGTTGTCGCCGGCGTGGCTCAGCGCGCTCGTGATGTGCTGGCCGCGTTCTTCCAGGGCGCCGGTGATGCTCTTTGCGACCTCGTCGACGCGCGAGGCGATCGCGTCCGAGATCAGCGCAATGTCGTGGCGCAGGTCGATCTGGACGCCGGAAATCGCGCTGCGGACCTGCTCGGCCTGGCCGACCAGATTGTCGCGCTGATGGGCGATGTCCTGCAGCAGCGCGCGAATGCGCACTTCGTTGTCGGTGTAGGCGCGCTCCAGTGCCGCGACTTCATTGGCAACGAGGGATTCCAGTTCGCCCGCGCGCGCGATCGCGCGCTCGACGCCGTCGCCCATCGCGGCGACTTCGCGGCGGATCGCCTGACCGACGGTCACCATGGAATCCGCAGCGGCGCCTTCGGGCTCGGAGAAGCGGATCGCGACCTGCGCCATCGACTGCGCGATCATCCGCATTTCCTGGCCGCGCCAGGCGAGGCTGGCGAGGAAATAGAACAACAGCACCGGCGCGAAAAACAGCGAAGCGAGTCCGGCGAGCACCAGCACGCCGCCGCTCTGTCCGATCGCCGCCTGCAGCGCGGGCAGGAAGGCGGCGGTCAGCAGCGCGCAGCCGACGATCCAGACGCCGCCGAAGATGGTGGCGAGCGTGTAGACGCTGCGCGCAGGCCGGTTCTTCTGGATGGCCTGCAGAATCTGGCCGATGGTTTCGCGATCGTCGTTGGCGGCACGACGCTTGCCGCGGGCCTCTTAGATGGGATGGAAAGCGGGGCGGCCGGGGTTCGGCCGCGCGTCGAACGGCGTTTCGGGAAAGGCCGGGGTGGGGGTGGGCATGCTGGGGGGGGCGATTTCACCGCCGATCGAATTCCGGCTGGTGTCGACGCTCGTATCACCGATGTTGAGCGCTTCCTGAATGGCGGACAACGCAACTTCAGTGGGATCTTTGACCTTCTTCGGATTGTTCGCCATGTCAGTCCGAGCCCTCTTAACCATACGCGTCCAGCCGTTCTTGCGGGAAACTCCCGCAAGCTCGAAGCCGGATTCATAACCCCCCGCGGAGCCAGCCCGTACCCGTCGGCCGCTGGTCCGCACACATCCGCAAACATCCTATTGGGTGAGCGATGTGAATGAAATGGCCGCGATTAAGACATTCTTAATCATCGTTAACAGCATCGTTCAGCCCTGTTGGATAAGTTCCTAGAAATACACAGATTTTTAGAATCGGATTGCAAACCCCGTCGGATTACGGGCTAAAGTGCGGCGAAATTGCGTCAGATTCTGAGAACGTTCCGTTAACCCCTGCGTGGTTGGCTTGTGGATATGCCTCCCGGGAATCAGTGCCGGGACGCGACCGGATCTCACCATGCCGCCTCATCTTAAACGGGTAGAATGGATGCCATCGCCACCGCTGGCGCCCGGCACCGGGCCGATTGACCTCGAACACCTCCAGCGCATGACTCTCGGGGACGAGGGGATCGAGCAGGAGGTGCTGACGATGTTTTCCGCGCAATCGGCAAAACTGGTTCAGACACTGATGACCCAGCCCTCAGATGCCGGCGCACTGGCGCACACGCTCAAGGGATCGGCCCGCGCGATCGGTGCGTTTGCCGTCGCTGATGCCGCGGAGCGGCTGGAAGCCGCCATCCGCGCGGGCTCCAATCCATCCGCTGCACTCGCGGGCCTCGCCGAGGCGGTTGCGGAGGCGCGGGGAGTGATCGAGGGGCTGCTGCGCAGTTCCTGAGCAGGAATTGGCCCGCCGGCCAGTCAAAGTTCGGACAAAACGCTGCCCCACCTTTTCGTTCCGACCGCTGGCGCTGGGTGGATCGACCCGTTATAGGACTGCGGGACCATTCTCAGATATTCCGGCAGCACGAGCGATCATGGCCAAAATCCACTTTGTCGACCACACGGGTGAAAAACGAACCATCGAAGTCGAGAACGGCGCGACCGTGATGGAAGCCGCGATCCGCAACGCCATTCCCGGCATCGAGGCCGAATGCGGCGGCGCCTGTGCCTGCGCGACCTGCCACGTCTATGTCGACGAAGCCTGGCGCGAGAAGGTCGGCTCGCCCTCGCCGATGGAAGAGGACATGCTGGATTTCGGTTTCGACGTGCGGCCGAATTCGCGCCTGTCCTGCCAGATCAAGGTCAGCGACGAACTCGACGGCCTCGTGGTGTCGACGCCCGAGCGGCAGGCGTAAGGCGCCAGGAAATTCAGCGCGAGCCGGCGTTGCGCGTCATACCGGCGTTGCTCCGCGGCGAATCCAGCGCTGAAAATTCGCGAGGATCTCCGGCGTCAGCGCCGTCGGCTTGCGCGTGGCCTCGTCGAGCAGCACCGACACCGATTGCGCCGACGCCACGCATGTGCCTTCGGAGAACACCACCTGATCGAAAGTGACGGAGGTCCGGCCGAATTTCACGACGCCGAGCCCCAGCTCGATCGTGCCGGGCCAGCGCAATTCGGCTCGGAAATGGATGTCGAGACGGACCATGATCCAGGCAACGCCATCGGGCATCAGCCCGTAGCTGCGATCCTTCATCAGCGTGACGCGGCCGGTTTCGAAATAGGTCGCGTAGACGGCATTGTTGACGTGCTGGTTGGGATCGAGGTCGGCAAACCGCACATTGTCCGACAGGCGATAGGGATAATCCTCCAGACGCGGGGTCGCGTCGGGACGCAATGGGGCGTTCACGGGTCCGTCTCCGAAATCTCGCTTCCTTACAGCCCAGTTGTCGAACGGCGGCAAGGGGTTGCCGCCGTCGCGAGCACTATATTATCGCTTTCCTGATGCCGCCGGGTTGGCTAGACAGGTGCGGCTTTCCCGACAGGTTCAACCGAAAAGAAGCTGACATGAGCGAAGCGATCAAAACCGATGTGCTGATTATTGGCGCGGGTCCGTGCGGCCTGTTTGCCGTCTTCGAACTTGGCCTGCTCGACATGAAGGCGCATGTGGTCGACATCCTCGACAAGATCGGTGGGCAGTGCGCGGAGCTCTATCCGGAAAAGCCGATCTACGACATTCCCGGCATTCCGCTGGTCACCGGCCAGGGCCTCACCGACGCGCTGCTCGAACAGATCAAGCCGTTTCATCCGACCTTCCATCTCAACGAGATGGTGGAGACCATCGAGAAGATCGGCGACCCGATGTTTCGCGTGACGACCGATGCCGGCAAGGTGTTCGAGTGCAAGGTGGTGGTGATTTCCGCAGGCGGCGGCTCGTTCCAGCCGAAGCGGCCGCCGGTGCCGGGCATCGAAGCCTATGAAGGCACCTCGGTACACTACGCCGTGCGCAAGATGGAGCAGTTCCGCGACAAGAGCATCCTGATCGTCGGCGGCGGCGATTCCGCGCTCGACTGGACGCTCAACCTTCATCCGCTGGCGAGGCGCGTGACGCTGCTGCACCGGCGCGACGATTTCCGTGCCGCGCCGCACAGCGTCGAACAGATGCGCGCGCTCGTCGCCGCGGGGAAGATGGATCTGAAGATCGGCCAGGTCACCTCGCTCGAAGGCGGGGGCGGCAAGCTCTCGGCGGCCGTGATGAAGGGCAACGACAACGCGATCTCGAAGATCGACTGCGATACGATGCTGCCGTTCTTCGGGCTGACGATGAAGCTCGGTCCGGTGGCGAACTGGGGCGTCGCGCTCGAGAACAATCTGGTGCCGGTCGATACCGCCGCGTTCGAGACCAATATTTCCGGCATCTTTGCGATCGGCGACATCAACACCTATCCTGGAAAGCTCAAGCTGATCCTGTCCGGTTTCCACGAGGGCGCGCTGATGGCGCAGAAGGCGCACCGCTACGTCTATCCGGAGAAGCGGCTGGTGTTCCAGTACACCACGTCGTCGTCGAGCCTGCAGAAGAAGCTCGGGGTCAACTGAATCCCAAAACAGGACAGTCCGGCTTCGCGGCGCTTGCCGGCAAGCGAGGCAATCGCACTGGAACCGTCCGCGAAATGGCCTTAGTCTGCGGCCATTCATTTAGGGCATTTTAAGGTGATGACGATGCGCAAGCTGGCCGGATTTCAACTGATACTTCCGATCGTGTTTGGGCTCGTGTTTGCCGGCGAACTCGCCGCGCAGCCGGCGGAACCTTCTGCGGCCGGGCTGTGGCAGAAGGTCGAGAAGGGCAAGGCGGTCGGTTGGTTTCTGGTGGTCGATCGCAACGGCGCCTACGAAGGCGTGTTTGCCAAGTTGTTCCTCGACGCCGACGATCCACCCAACCCGACCTGCTCGAAATGCACCGACGATCGCAAGAATGCGCCGTGGCTCGGCATGTCCTTCATCCGCGACATGAAGCGCGACGGTTTGAAATACGAGAACGGCAACGTGCTCGACCCGCGCGACGGCAAGATCTACAAGGCCAAGATGACGCTCAGTGCGGATGGCCAGACGCTGACGATGCGCGGCTATCTCGGCATTTCGTTGCTCGGCAGGGATGAGGTCTGGACCCGGCTGCCGGACACCGAGCTGGCGCAGGTCGATCCCGCGATCATTGCAAAATACCTGCCGGCGTATGCCGCGGCGATGAAGCCGCCCGCCGCTCCGGCAAAAGCCCCCGCCGCGCCCAAGAAGGCCACGGCGCCCCTCGCGCCCGCGCCGGCGCGCTAGCTAGCCCGTCTTATTCATCAGCGGATTGTTGAGAGGCTGGCGAGCGTGGCGTAAGCCGC
>OEIU01002204.1_pt1 | contig 10700 bp, 3 predicted proteins | sample 1539221 | NCBI WGS metagenome assembly OEIU01 (sample SAMN03792071, study PRJEB22550) | activated sludge metagenome | feature: wastewater treatment plant; material: activated sludge; isolation source: Wastewater treatment plant of a petroleum refinery complex | place: Argentina: Zarate | collected... | reverse complement strand
GCCCTTCTTTGACATGCACGATGTCGGACGGCATGACACGCGATTCAATGATGAGCTCATCGTTGACGGGCAGCAACTCCAGGATCGTGGCGCCGGGCGCCACTACGCCGCCCGAGGTATGGTAGTTGAGCTTGACCACGATACCGCGGACCGGCGTCCGAATGTCGACCCGTTTGGTCACGTCGCGCGCGGCCCGCAATTGCTCGTTGAGGTCGTCGAGCTCCGTCTCCGTGAGGCGCAGCTCCTCGACCGACTTCTGAACGGCCGTTGAATGGATCTGGGCGATCTGCTGCTCGCTTCTGGCGATACGCTCCTTGGCGTCCGCGACGCGACTAAGGAGCTGGCCGAGATCACCCGAAAGCCGCGCCTTGGCGCGCTCGACATTGAGCACCTCGTCGCGCCGCGTGAGCTGACGCGAGTAAAGGTCTCTCTTATCCTCGAGTTCCGACTTGAACGAGCCAAGCTGCTCTTCGGTCGCGCTGATTTGCGCCTGGTAGCCCCCGATGTTCTCGTTCAGCGCCATGATCTCCCGGCGCAACACACCCTCTTCATCGCGGCGGCGCAGGAGGCGCGCGGTGAGCTCGGTGTTTTGCCTTTCGACGACGTCCCTCACCTCCGGATCGTCGGCGGTCCGCTTCAATTCCTCCGGCGGTTCCCAAGTCTCACGGCCCTGCGCTTCCGCCTGCAGCCGCGCCTTCATCGCCGTATGACGCAACGCCCGCATCTCCAGCATGCGCTCCCTGGCCTTGGCGGCCGTGTCGTCCAACTGCAGGAGAAGCTGGCCCGGCTCCACCAGATCCCCCTCGCTCACCAGAATCTCCCGAATGATCCCGCCTTCCAGATGCTGGATCTGCTTGTTCTGGCCCGTGGCGACGAACGTGCCTTGCGCCACGACCGCGCCGTCGATGGGCGCATGCGTCGACCAGATGCCGAAGCCGAACGCCCAGCCGAGGAGAATGATCATTCCCACGCGTGTCGGCAGCTTCGCGCTGCGAGGAACCGCTTCATACCACTGATCGATGCTGGGGCAGTTGTTCAACATGGACACGATCCGAATTTTGGCTGGGCTTCAGGCGCCGCGCAGCTGTGGCAACGGGGGAGGTGCGATCTGAGAGGATTGCGGGGGACGTACGGTCTCTGGCGGGCGCACCGCCCGGTGCAAAACCTCTTGGGGGGGGCCGAAGGCTTCGATACGGCCGCCGCGCAAGATCAGAACCTTGTCCACGCAATTGAGCAACGCGGGTCTTTGCGTGACGGTGACGACCGTGATCCCCTTCTCCTTCGCGCGCTGCAGCGTCTCGGCAAGGGCCTGTTCGCCGACGGCGTCCAGATTGGAGTTGGGTTCGTCGAGGACGACGAGCGAGGGGTTGCCGAAGAAAGCGCGCGCCAACGCGATGCGCTGCTTCTGTCCGCCAGACAGCGGCGCACCGTGACCATCGATCACGGTTTCATAGCCATTGTTGAGGCGCGTGATCATCTCGTGTACCGAGGTGAGCACGGCGGCCTCATAAACATCTTGATCGGGGCTGTCGCTGCGCATGCGGCTGATGTTGAGCTTGATCTCGCCGGGGAACAGCTCCACCTCTTGGGGCAGATAGCCGGTGAACTCGCCGAACTGCCTGCGGTCCCAGTTGCGCAACTCCGTGCCATCGAGCCGCACACGGCCTGCAGTCGGCGTAATGAAACCTACCAGGATGCGCGCCAGCGTCGACTTGCCCGCCCCCGACGGCCCCACGATGGCGAGTGATTCTCCCGCCATGAGCTCAAATCCCAGTCCGTTCAAAACGGGTTCCTTGGACCCCGGCGGGATGTAGAGCACCTTGTCGACGATGACATGCCCCTTCGGCTTGGGAAGCTTCATGCGCGGCTTCTCATTCTCGACGGCGGCAACGACGTTGCAGATCGAAGCATAGGCCGCCCGCGCCTGCACGAGACCGCGCCAGCCTTCGATCATGCCCTCGATCGGTTGCAGCGCACGGGCGGCGATGATCGACGCGGCGATCATGGTGCCGCCGGTGATTTCGCCGTTGAGCGCCAGATAGGCGCCCCATCCAAGCATCGCGATCTGCGTCAACAGCCGAACAAACTTCGAAAGGCCGCTGATCCAGTAATTGCGGTCGAGCGCCGCGGTTTGAAGAACGAGCGCACGCGACTGCGAGCGGCCCCACTGCTGGATCGCCTCGTTCAACATGCCCATGGCGTTGATGACTTGGGAGTTGCGCGACAGCGCCTCCGCTTGGGCGTCGGCGCGCGCAGAATACGTGCCGGCCTCACGCAACGAGCCGGAGGTGGCCTTCTGATTGAGGATCGCCGCCAACAGCAGCGACAGACCCGAGGCGACCGCAATCATGCCCAGGTGCGGATGAACCAGGAAGACGGCCCCGAAGTAGAACGGCGCCATCGGCGCGTCGAAGAGATTCAGCATCACCGGTCCGGAGATGAAGCCGCGAACCTGATGCAGCTGGCGCATCGCGTTTGCGTTGCCGCCTTCCTCGCGCCGCGGTCCGCCGACCATGCCGGCCAGTACGATGCCGCCCAAAATCGTCTCGAATTGGGTCGCGACGCGCCCCAGGACCTGTTTGCGCAGGATGTCGAGCAGCGACATCACGATCATGAAGCCCATCGCCAGCAGCGAGAGCATGACCAGCGTGTCGAGGCTGCGGCTGGTGAGAACGCGGTCCGACAGCTGGAACAGGTAAATGGGAATGGTCAGCATCAACAGGTTGACGAACAGCGAGAAGATGCCAACCGTGAAAAGATTGCGGCGCGCGACGGCGCGCCAAACGGCGAGTCCCGTCGTCTCGGACCCAGAATCTTTGCGCCGACCGAACCGCCTGCGCTTGGCTCTTTTTGCGGGCTTTTGCGCGCTCTCCTCCGCGCGAACCATGCCGGCGTCCCCGGCTTGCACACCCTCTTGCCCTTGCTCCATCAGAGGAGCATCAGCCGGGAGAACGTCAACGCCAGCCTCGCGGGCAGCCTGGGAAACAGACAGCGCCTGGGGGCTGCGGTCCTCGGAGAAAGAGCGTAACTCCGCACTCATGAAATCACCCGGACCAAGCAAAAACCAAAAGCTTAACTATTGAAAAAGCGAGCGGCGGTGGACTGCGCCTGCCGCATCGGTCGATGCAGTTTGCGTGCCACGGCCGGCGCCGCGCGCTCCGGCGCAGCCGGCGTCATATAAGTGCGTCGTGACCCCGCATCGATGCGTCGTCGAGTGCGCTCGAAGTCCAATTCTCTGTCCCGGAATGACCTGAGAACCCATCCGGGCCCGCGTGGTCAATCTGGAACAGCGGGTTGTCCGCTTGCGGGTGACGTATGCTTTGAGTGATGTCGTCGCTGTTGTTGAGCGCGTTGAGTTGCAACACCATGTTGTATTGCGTGTAGCGCCCTGCCACAAAAAGATCGTCCGCGTGATCGTTCTTGATGATGCTGGCGGTATTGAACTGGATGCTGCCGCCCGATGCGAAGACACCGTTGCCTGCTCCGGCTTGCGCACCGCCCTTCATCAAGGTCGACGAATTGTCGTTCACGTAGTTGATTTGAACGATCGTATTGAACTCGTAGTAGTTGCCCGCAATGACGGTCTTATGATCCGGGGCGGGCGGGCGGAAGAATGCACCCCCCGAGAGGGTGGGCAAGGATTTCGACACGCTGATCGGCCTATCATCCGCCTGCCTCCCGCCGCCCGCCATGATCTGGGCAAACATGCCGGTGTCCGCACTCGCCCCGATGGAACTCAAGATACCTTGCACGTCGTAAGCAATCTTATCGAGGCCGACGAGCGAATTGAGCTGGATCACGGTATAGATTTGGCTCGTGCCGCCCATGATGAGCTGATGATGCGAGGCTGGCTCCGCGGGCTCGGGGCCAATGACGTGCGAGACGTCGATGTCATCGGTAAAGAGCCCCGCATCGAGGATCTTGGCTTGGTTCGTCTGCGTGTTGCCGCCGGTTTCGATGAGGCTCAAAGGGTGCGCTTCGTCGACGGCGCCGTCGAGCAGCGCGGGCGTCGTGGATTGGGCCGTGGCGTCGGGCAACGGCGCGGCGTTCGATGTCGCAGACGGCACAGCCGGCGCGCCAGTCCCATCGCGCTCCACCATGACGGTGTCGCGGTCCCACGCGAGATTGATCTGTATGATCGTATTGAATTCGTAATAGTTGCCTTTGACGACGAGAAGCCCGTTCCAGTCCTGTCCGTCCGTGACCTGAAGGTTATTGGATTGGATCTTGGACCCTTCGGAGACATTGAGGGCCTCCGCCAGCACCTGCGAAAATCCGTGAATATCGTTGACGGAACCTGTTCCCTCCGCGGTGCTGCCGGTGGCTTGCACGGCATACTGTATGCTGATGCCGTCGGCGGTGGTCGGCGCGGAGTGCGGGTCGAGAAGGTCGGTGCCGACGTAGAACCCCAGCACGGTCATCGGCGTCTGTGAGAAGCTCAGCGCGGCCGCGACTGTTCCTTTCGCCGCACTCATGCCCTCCTCGGCGAGCGCCGTCGAGTCGCCGCCGAGACCAAACTTTTCTACGAAGGGGTCCAGCCCAGAATACGTCGGCAGCGTGATGAGTTCGTAAACAGGATAGACCGGCGTCGTATCCGGCCCCGTGCCGGGTCCGAACGTGAAGTCTGGCGTGTGCCCAGGCGCGAATGGCCCGTATGATCCGCCCCCTCCCAACCATGCGCCGTCCATGTGCAGGCCGAAGGCCGACATTTGGCCGTGAAAGCTCGTGCCGGAACCCACCGCGGCATGGACCGTCGCATCCGGGGCCGGTTGCGCAACTGCTTCTTTTTCTACCGCAATCGCTTCGACAGCAGGAGTGGTCTGGTTGCCAGGGGCGGCATTGGCCGCCGTGTTGCCGCCCTCGTTGGGCTGGCTTTCGACGTCATCTGCGGGCGCGGGCGCATCCGATTGATGGGCCGCTGTCTCCACGGACGCAGTCTTGGCGCTTTCCGCCTCGTCGTGGTCAGCATGAGCCGTGCCGATAAAATGGCCGTCCTTGATAAATTCGTGAGAGAGCAGGAACGACCAGGCCAGAAACTCTGAAACGTCGCGTCTGCGCCGAGGCTTTTTATCCGCCTCGTCAAGTTTCTTGATTTGCGCGGCCGCCACCAATCTTGGCCACCAGCCGCTAACTGTCCGTGCCGAATGAACAATCATGTGCGTTCCCGGAAATGCAGCGGGATGAAACGCCTCCGGCGAGCTGCAGGCTACAGTGCCTGCAGCTCGCTTGGGAGCCTCTTAGGATCACGCAGCGTGCAGCGACTGGAACTCGTTCCCGTCGATGATCACCGAGTGATTATCTTGGTGGTAAGGCATGTCGACCAACGGTGTGACAAGGATCGGATCGACAGTCTGGTGGATCTCCGTACCGCTCAGACCGCCCACGCCGCCCGCACCACCGTCGGCATAGCCGTAGATGTGTGCGAGAGAGCTGGCGTCCGCTTCGTTGAGCGACAGGCTATCGCCGCCCCACGATTGAGCGCTGGCGTTGCCGCCGAGAGCCGTGCCGCCGTACGAGAAGGACGTCGGCGTGACGGTCTCGAAGTTGGCCACCCCACCGTGCGCATCCGAGCTGAACACGGGTGCGTTGTTTTGCGCATTTCCGCTGCCAGCGTGGCCGCTTGTCGGATCCTCGTCGATGTGGCCCGTGTTGACACCCGCGCCGCCCGTGCTGTTGAGCGTGGTGGAGACATCGCCACCAAGCGCATTGGCACTGCCGCCGCCCAAGGACGTGGCGTTGGCGGTCGTGGCCGCCGCGGCTCCGTCGGCATGGGCCGTGCCGCCCGACATTTCGAGCGTACCCGAGGCGTCGGCAACAAGCGGAATGCTGACACCGCCGCCACCGCCGTTACCGCCGTTCGCGAGGGCCGACCCGCCGTTACCGCCCTGGCTGTCTCCGGTGGTGGCATGGCCGCCATCGCCGGAATTGCCCGTTGTCGCGTCACCCGAATGCAGGCCGTTGCCGGTCATGGTCGAGAGGCCGCCGACCGAGTCGCCGGTCGTGCTGTCGCCATTGCTGACGTCGCCCGAGGCGGCGGCACCTGTCGCGAAGGCAATGGCCACGGCGCCCGTGAGAGCTATGCCGCCGAGGTTCGTCGCCGACGTCGAGCCGATGCTGGACAAGCCACTGTCGGACGACGCAAACGCGTTGCCGCCGACCGCTCCGTCGCTGTTCGACGTAGCCGTGGCGCCGCCCGTGCGGGCGTTGCCTCCGTTCGCGGACTGGCTGCCGCCGTTTCCGCCGCTACCGCCGTTACCGGCATGCGATCCGGCATCGGCATACATCGACGGCGCCACAGTGAAGGAGAACTGCGGCGAGGCAATCATGTAATTGCCCTGCCCGACGTTGTAGCTGTCGTTGTCCGATAGATCGAGGCGAGCCGCGTTGAGACCGCTATCGGCCAGATCGGTGAACCAGCCGGAGGAGTACTCGGTCCCGTCGAGGATAACGGACTTATTGTCCTGGTCCATCGGCATATTGATGACGGGCGCGACGATGATCGGCGTCATCTTCTGATCGACGGTGACGGTGCTCGTTCCACCTTCTCCGCCGTTGCCGCCGAGCGCGTTGCCGTGCACTTCACCAGCCGATGTGGCCGTGCCCTCAAGGTGGGCATAGGCCGGACCGCCCGAAGCCGTGCCCGACGCATTGCCGCCCGTCGCCGAGCCAGCAAGCGAGGTCGCCACCGGCGAGACCGCGTTGTGATCGGCGTTGCCGCCCGTTGCGACGCCGCTAAAGACCGGAGCGTTGGTCTGAGCGTAGCCGCTATTCGCAGTTGCGCTGAAGGGCGAGTTGGTGATGTTGCCGCTCACGCCTGCGCCACCACCCGACGAGGTGACCGGGCCGGCATTGAGAGCGCCTGCCGTCGCAACGCCGCTGTCGGCGGTCGACGTCGATGCATCACCTGTCTTCACGCCAGCGCCGCCGATACCGAACGCATGACCGCCCGTAGCTGTGATGGTCGAATCTCCAGCGAGAATGACGATTTTCGCGCTGGCTTCAACTTGAGACCCGCCATTGCCGCCAATACTGTCACCACTGGCCGCGGTGCCTCCGTCACCGCCATCTCCCGAACTGGCGTTGCCGCCGGAAAGCGAGGTCGTGGAAAGAACATCGCTACCGCCGGTCGAGGCGCCCGTGCGCGAATTGCCGTTCGACGCATCACCGGTATCAGCCGAACCCGACACCAACCCGGCAAGGACATTGCCCGTGCCGGCGTTGCCGCCACCATTGGCCCCGGCCGTGTTCGCAATGGCCGCGCCACCGCCGTTGGCGTTCGCGCCGGCATTGCCGCCACCACCGACGCCGGCGTCGGAGTGGGTCGTCACCGAACCCGTCTCGGCCGCACCCGATCCGGCCGACTGCGATCCGCCATTGCCGCCGTTGCCGCCAGCGCCGCCGACCGATCCGGCGAGCGCCGTAAGCTTGGGCGAAACATCGAAGGCGAAGACCGGCTTGGAGACGTTCTGGTTCAACTGGCTGACGGTATAGCTGTCATTGTCAGACGCGTTGATAACCTGGCCCTTGACGAGCGGATTCCAGTGATCGGAGCAACCCTCGCCCTGGAACTCGCTACCGTCGATGATCTTGGAGGTGTTCTCCTGATCGTACGGCATGTTCAAAAGAGGCGTGATGGCGATAGGCGCGATGTTCTGATTGAGGACAATCGTGCTGTCACCGCCAGATGCGCCCACGCCGCCGTCGGCATAGCCGAGGACTGCCGCCGTCGACGTGGCGTCACCGTCATTGACGGCGGTGGAGGGTCCGCCGGTCGAGTGTCCGCTGGCGTTTCTGGCAAGCGCGTTACCGCCGGTCGACGACGCAATCGGATTGACAGTGTTGAAGTTCGCAGCGCCGCCAATGGCCGGCGAACTCTTGATCTCGTAGTTGTTCTGGGCATTGCCGCTCGTTGCCGCACCCGTGAACGGATCGTTGTCGATCGTTCCGGTGGCATTGCCGTTCGCGCCATGACCAATCAGCGTCGTCGTAACCGAGCCGCCATTGGCTGCTCCGCTCGCGCTGCCCGCAGCCGTAGCGGTGCCGGTCGGACCGCCCGGCCCGCCATTGGCGTGAGCGTCACCACCGGTCATGGTGAGTTCGCCGCTTGCATCCGCGACCAGAGGAATGCTGACGCCGCCGCCGCCGCCACTGCCGCCCAGCGCCTCAGCGTGGCCGCCATTGCCGCCGATGCTGTCGCCGCTCGTCGCGCTGCCGCCCGCACCGCCATCGCCCGTCGTCGCGTTTCCAGCCTTGATGCTGTCGCCGCTCATCGTCGACGAGCCACCCGTGGACGTACCCGTGGTGCTGGCACCATTCGCGGCGTTGCCGCTCGTGGCATTGCCGCTGAGGAACGTCACGCCGACAGAACCGGTCGCGGCGCTGCCTCCCACGTTCGAACTTGCGGTATTGCCCGCATTCGAGCTTCCCGCATTGGCAGATGCATCCGCATGACCGCCGCTCGCACCAGCCGAGTTTGACGACGCCGTCACGTCGCCCGTCTTGGCGCTTCCGGCCGCGACCGTTTGCGATCCACCGTTGCCGCCATTGCCGCCATTGCCGGCAACCGACACACCGTTGGCCTTCAGTTCCGGAGCCACAGTCACCGAGACCGTCGGCGATGTGACCAGGATATTCAACTGCGAGACGTCATACTTGTCGTTGTCCGTCAGATTGAGCGCTTGAGGGCGCAGTCCTGCGTTCGCAAGATCGACGAAGAATTGCGACGAGAATTCCTGCCCGTCGCTGATGAAAGAGTCATTGTCCTGCGTCATCGGCATTTCGATGAGCGGCAGAATGGCGATCGGCGCGACGTGCTGGTTGAGCTCGACGCTGCTGTCGCCACCGGTACCGCCAGCGCCGCCCAGGGCATTGCCGACGACATCGCCAAGAACGTTTGCATCAGCGTTATTGGTGGCATGGGCCGCGCCGCCGGTCGCCGTGGCGCTGCCGTCTCCGCCTGTGGCCCGGCCACCTTGCGAGGTCGAGGACGGTGCAACGGTATTGTGGTCGGCAAGTCCACCATCAGCGGTGCCGCTGAAGACGGGGGCGTTGGTTTGCGCCAGCCCGCTCGTCACCACGCCGCTCGTAGGCGTGTTGAGTACCGGTCCGCTCAATCCGCCAGAACCTGCGGTGGACGTGATTGCGGGCGCGCTGACGTCGCCGGCCGTCGCAAGGCCGCTCGCCTTGCCGGTCGTGGTCGCGACGCCGGTCACATCCGAGACGCCGCCGTTCGCATCGGCTGTCCCGCCGTTCGCGTGGATCTCAGAATCGCCTGCGAGAATGACGATGCCGGCACTGGCATCGGCGCTGCCGCCGTGACCCGCCTTGGAGCTGCCTGTGAGCGAGGTACCGCCATCGCCGCCATCGCCGGAAATCGCCGTTCCGCCCGTGACTGTCGTATTGGAGAGCGTTGCATCGCCGCCGAGCGAATTGCCCGTCGCGCTATTGCCGTTGCGGGCCGATCCACTCTGCGCGCTTCCTGACGTGAGAGCCGCCGCAGCATTGCCCGTCAGCGCGCCACCGCCGGCATTAAGAACGGTCGTGTCGCCGATGCCGGATGCCTGGCCATTTGCAGACGCATTGGCGCTGCCGCCCAGCGCGAGACCGGCATTCGAGTATGTGAACGTGGAACCGGTTGCGGCGCTGCCGGCGCCGGCAGCCTGCGCGCCGCCATTGCCGCCGTTCCCCGCACCGCCACCCGTCGAGCCGGCGCCGCCACTGAGCTTGGGAGAGACATTGAAATTGAACTTGCCTTCCGAAAGGTTCTGATTCTCCTGTTCGACCTTATAGATATCGGCATCAAGCAGCTTCATCGTGCTCTGCGGAGGAGGGGGAGGAGGCGTTTTGTTCGTCATGTCCGTGTTTTCCAATATTGCGGGTTGCTGGTTTGAACTGGCTTGAATAAATCGCACGGCGTCGTCCGCATGCAGCGAATGCCTGCGAATTGATTTCAATGACCAGGGTGCGGAAAATCAGCAAAACTGCTGAAAGTCGGAGAGTTAAGCGTCGGCGGTTGGCAGCATTTTGAAATCCACCTATTTGATCCCTAATTCCTCAGGCGGAGCCCCCCTGAATAATTAGTTGTTGCGGAACAAGTGCTGTTTATCGGGAATTATCGCTGTTTCGGTAGTGCTCTTAATTAGAATAAGATGTCGAAATTTCGAGAATAAGGCATAGAAAGTTCAAGAATAAGTTGGAATACATCGCGAGATGAAATAGCTCCACTCGTTTTGCAGCATTTCCAACCCACCTTTTTTATTTACCGGCAAATCTACGTAGGCAATTTATTCCGGTCAAAAAAATCGCTAAAAATATCTTAATTTTAACTCTTAAATTGAAAACCCTGAATCGACAGGTCCAATAATCGGCTCAGGTGCAGCCTGACGCCTTGTAGACAAAACTCAATTGGCTTGCCGATGATGCGAAGACGCCAGCTTCATTGGCGAAAGGTCATGGCGACGGTCTGCTGGGCCGACCTTTAAGTCTGACGTTCGGCCGCTGATACCGGCCGGGCGGCGCAATCGAGGACTGCCCGCGTTAGGCGATCGAGTTCCCGTTTGTCCTGGTCGCAGAACCTGGCTCTCGGCGCAGGTCCGGAGAACAAGGCGGCAGAGTTCAGGCCGGCCGTTCAGGGGATAGCAGTCGCCGCTTTGAATTCAGCAGGACATCCGCGTGACCACAAGCTCGGCCATGAGCAAGAT
>OEIU01002203.1_pt1 | contig 10702 bp, 10 predicted proteins | sample 1539221 | NCBI WGS metagenome assembly OEIU01 (sample SAMN03792071, study PRJEB22550) | activated sludge metagenome | feature: wastewater treatment plant; material: activated sludge; isolation source: Wastewater treatment plant of a petroleum refinery complex | place: Argentina: Zarate | collected... | reverse complement strand
AGCCCGCCTTGCGCTGCGCCTGCTGCGCGCTTTTCTGGCCTGGTGCAAAAACGACTGAAGTTGAAGTTGAAGTTGAAGTCAGAGCATGGCTTTTTGGGTTACCACCAGGATGCGCTTGCCGCGCCCGCGCTGTATCAGCTCGGTGGCCAGGATGCCCGCCTCCAGCGTTTTGCCCAGGCCGACGGCATCGGCAATCAGGATGCGCGAGCGCGGTTATTTCAGCGCTTGCAGGGCCGGGTCGAGCTGGTAGGGAACCAGGTTCATGACACCGCGGTGGCCGAGGTGAATATTCTCGTCATTGGCCACGCTGCGCCGGCGCAGGCTCTCCAGGTACAGGATGGCGGCGTTGTAGGTGGGGGTGGCGGCGGGCACCAGCGCGGTCTTGGCGGGGTCGAGCACCTCGATGGTGTCTTCCAGCGCGGTCAAGAACAATGCCGACTGCCCCCGCACCAAGTCAGAGATACCGTCGCAAGTGAGCAACCAGCCACCGTCGGCGGAGGGGTCGATGCGGCGGATAAGCCATTCTTCATCGCGGATGACGGCGCGAGACCCCGGCGCAAAATTGAGCATGACGAGCGTTGACGGCAAAGGCCGAAACAAGAGAACAATGCAAACTGTAACGTGATGCCCGCCGGGCCCGATCACTCGGTCGCCGCTGCCCGCGGGACGTGGCGGTCGGCCTGCGGCAGATCGGCCATCGCATCCCACGCCTGCACCGCCATCACCATGGCCAGCGTGTCGAACTCGCAGTACCGGAGCTGCGCGCTCTTGCTGGCCTGGAGCCTGGACTCAGGCAAGCCCTCGAACTGCAGGCGCACATACGGGTGAAGATCAGCGGACCGCCGGCTTCTAGCATGAGACATGCATTGCGGCTGACAGGTGACGGCTTCATCGAGCGGTGTGTCAACCATTATTGACTCAGTATATTAATACAGTTATACTGACTCAAATGCCTCGCTACACCCTCGATCAACTGGAGAGCCTGACCGGACTGCCGCGGCGCACCCTGCGCTACTACATGCAGATCGGCCTGGTGGATCGCCCCATCGGCGAGACCCGGGCCGCGTATTACACCGACCGGCACCTGGAGCAGTTCCTGCGCGTTCGTCGATTGAGCGAAGAAGGCGTGTCGCTGGAGCGCATCCGCAACCTGATGGCGGGCGGCGACAGCCCGGTGCCGCTGGCGCCGGCCAGGCCGGGTGCGGTGCGTGTCCTCAGCCATGTGCATGTCGCGCCGGGGCTGGAGTTGCAGGTGGACCCGGAGCAGGCCCGGCTGTCGCCGGCGCAGTTGCGCCACTTCGTGCAAGAAGTCATCAATCTGTTGGAGAAGAACCTTGAAGACCACTGATTCCGCGTTGGAGCTGGATGAAACCCAGGGCTGCACGGTGCTGCGCTCGGTGCATGGCCAAGGCCGTATCGACGGCGTGCTGTTGACCATGACGCTGCGCCAGGCCTACCGCAACGACTCCCGCGTGGACATCGAGGCGGTCTACACCTTCCCGCTGGCCTGGGCAGCCACTTTGCTGGAGCTCGGCGTGGAGATCGGCGGCAAGCGCCTCGCCGGTCAGATCGTCGAGAAGGCCCAGGCCGAGCGCGACTATGAGCAGGCCATCGACAAGGGCGATGCCGCCGCGATGGTCGAACGCGCCGGCAGGGATCTGTACACGGTCAGCGTCGGCAACCTGAAGCCCGGCGAGGAAGCCGTCGTCGAACTGCGCTACGCCCAGATGCTGGCGCACGACCACGACACACTGCGGCTTGTCGTGCCAACGGCGCTGGCACCGCGCTACGGAGATGCCGTTGCGGCCGGCAAGCTGCAGCCACACCAGGTGCCGCAGACCGACCTGTTGGCCAGCCAGGACTTTGCACTGGAACTGGGGCTGGCCGGTGCTGCTGCGCAGGGCGTCATTCGCTCGCCCAGCCACCCGATTCAGTTCGCCAGAAGCGGCGATGAAGTGCGCGTCAGCCTCGCAGGTCCGGCCCTGCTCGACCGGGACTTCGTGCTGACGGTGGAGGGCCTGCCTCAGTCGTCCTTTGCCTATGTGGGGGCAGACCCGGTGCGCCCGGGCGAGTATGTGGTGGCCGGCTCCTTCTGCCCGACGCTGGCGGCACTGGCCCCCGCGCTTGCGGTGCATGCCGATTCCCGCGTCCAGGCGACGATGGACGCAATGAGTGACGAAGAACTGCAGACGCTGCTGCGCTTGTCCAGGAGCGCCGGCCGGTCGGTGGTCAACCTGCAGGAGGACGGCCTGCGCAACGAGTGGGCGCGGCGCCAGCAGCGCCAGCAGCACCAGCGCGGCCAGCACCTCGCGCTCAAGGTGTTGGTGGACTGCTCGGGCTCGATGGCAGGCGCAAGCATGGCTCAGGCCCGCGCCGCGCTGGCGGTGCTGCTGGAGCAACTCGACGCCACGGATCAGGTTTCCTACAGCCGCTTCGGCACCAGCGTGGAGCATGTCCTGCCCGAGGTGACGGCCTGCGGCCGCCGGCACCTGGCAGCACTGCGCCAGGCGTTCCAGCAGACGGATGCCGATATGGGCGGCACCGAGCTTGCCCGGGCCCTGAAAGAGGTCGTGGCGCTGCAGCAGCAAGACGCGGACGGCCGCTTGCTGGAGCACCCTGCAGACGTCCTGCTGATCACCGACGGCGAGGTCTGGGACGTGGAAGGCATCATCGCCGGCTTGCGCCACAGCGGCCACCGCGTCCACAGCATCGGTGTCGGCGCGGCGCCCGCGCAGAGCCTGCTGCAGGAACTGGCCGCGGCCACCGGTGGCGGCTGCCGCCTGGTGCATCCGGGCGAGGACATGCGAGTCGCGATCACCGAGCTGCTGCAGGGCTTGCGGCGGTCGGTGCCGGTCAAGCCCTGCATGATGCTTGGAGCCACGGGGCACGGCGGCACGGTCACGCGCCTGCAGCCGAACCAAACGCTGACGCGTTGGGTACGCACCGACCATCCGCCCGAGCGTGCGCCCGTTCTGGTGTTCGAACCGATGGACGGGGCAAGCGTCACTCACGAACAGCCGCTTCCACCCGACTGCGGCATGCACGCACCCGTGGCCTCCTGGGTGCCCGGGGACACGCTCGCGCGCATGTGGGCGCAACAGATGCTGCTGGAGATCGAGAGCAAGGACGAGGCGCGCCAGCTCGCGCTGAACTACCGCCTGTTGTCGGAGCAGACCAACCTGCTGCTGGTCCATGAGCGCGCAGAAGGTGAAAAAGCGACGGGCATGCCAGCGGTGGCGCAGGTGCCGCATATGCTGGTGGCCGGTGTGGGGGGAGCCAGCTCGGCTTTTGTCCCGTTGCAATGTTCGATCGAACTGCCAGCGTTCAGCTTGGATATCGATTGCGAGCACATCGCATTCCAGCGCAAGTCGGCAAGCCCCTTGGAGCACCCGCCAGCCTGGTCCACGCACCCCGTCCCGGGAGACCCGGCGTGGGCAGGCCTGCTCCACGAATTCGACCAGGCGGCGCACCGTCACGTCGAGTTCAAGGATGCGATCGAGGACATGCTGGCGTGCTACTCGTCCGAGTTCGTCGATGAACTCTTCGTTCAGGCCCTTGCCATGAAGCGCGAAGCGTTGGTGATCTGGGCCCTGGTGCTGCGCCACTGGGCGGACGTGCTGGTGGACTCGAACCCGCTTGGCGAAGCGTCCAATCGCATGCTGCAGGCGGCGCTGCAACCACTCGACGAGGGCGAGCGGCAGGCTGCACTGCAAACGGTGCAGCAGTGGTTCGCGGATGGCCGGCTCGTGCCGCGATAGGCGTTGCGGCAAGGACTCGCCACGGCGAGTCCTTGCTTGACATTGCCGTCGCGATTGAGTAAATTAACAACTCGCGCTGATTTCCCCATCAACTTGCAGAGCGCGTTAAAAATCCTGCTAAAGCGATGCAACCCGCTTTGGCGTTGACGAGGCCCCTCGCAAGAACAGCGAGCCGTCTCCTCAAGGATCGAAGCGGGTTTTTTCGTTGGTGGGTTTGAAGCTCTTGAGGCCCTCGGGCCTCGTCGCCGGATTTGATCGACATCTTGCCGGGCGACTCACAAATGCAGGCTAAAGCGGCGGCTCTCCGGGTCATTCCGGGAGCCATTTTCGGAAACGACTTTGACTCGGAGAGACACCCCAGTGACCACGCTCACCACCCCGCTCCAGCACATGCGCTGTTGACCTGACGGCTTGATCTGAACTGCCATGCACCGCGACCGCGGTGATGGGCCTTGCTGCGCCCGAAATCCCTCGTGGATCTTCGGCCAGAACGGCTCCTCACCGAAGCGCGGCGGGAAGCTTGCGGCCTCTCGCTTCGTGCGTCGCGGTGTGTCTCGGCATCAACCGAAAGGAGCTACTCATGTCGAACACCGCATTCGTGGAATTTCAATCCGCCGACCCCGTCGAGCAGGCCATCGCCCGCAAGGTGCTGCGCCTGTTGAACGACAAAACCCTGGAGCGCGAGCAGCGCATCGAGCTGGTGCGCCAGGCCCAGCGCCAACTGCTCGGCCACCGGCGCCAGCAGCGCGAAGCCACCGAACTGGCGGCCCGCGTCAGCGCCACGGCGCTGCCCAAGGGCTACCGGGCAGTGAGCGTGCAGGTTCGCCGCGGCCTGGTGCAGGTGGGCGCTGCCAGCGATGGCGGCTTCGCCTGGATCGATGCGGGCCCGGTGCCCGAGGCTCTGGCGGCCAACCTGCCGCCACGGCCGCTGAAGACCCTGCGCAAGACGCCCCGGCGTCCGCGCATCGACCCCATCGCCGCCCGGCGCCGGGAACTGCAGGCCCGTCAGGCCTGAGGCACCGGACGGGGGCGATCACCGGGTCGCCCTCTCTGCCCCACCCATCCCCATCCTCACCGGAGTTACCCATGTCCATGCTTCCATCCAACGCCACCGCCGCCGAGCGCGAGCGGCTGGCCTTCATTCTCAACCGCCCCGAGCACGACGCGGCCCTGCAGTGGCTGGAGGCCCAGGAGCAGCTTGATGCCTTCGAGGGCGAGCTGCAGACCGCCGTCGACAGCGCCTATCGGCGTGGCCTGAGCGAAGGCTTGGGCGAGGACGTTGAGGCACAGCTTTCTGCCCTGCGCAGCGACGTGGACAAGCTGTGCCGGCTGTCTGAAGCGTTGCGAAACGACCTGCGCGAAACCGCCGACTGGCTGACCAGCGCGCCGGCGCGCCTCATTGCCCAGCGCCGCCAGGCCGCAGTCGCGCTGCGCACCCGTGCGGCCCGCCCGCTGCCGGCCACTTGCCATTGACCCTGCTTCGACTGGAGAGAACCATGACCCATTTGACCCCGTTCATGCCCGCCGGCGCTGTGAGCTGGAGCGCGCAGGTGCGGCACCTGGAGACCCCCGGCCATCCCCTGCATCTGCGCCTGACCACCCGCATGGCCCAGACCCGGGACGCCCAGGCCGAACGCGTGCTGCTGGAGCTGACCCTGGGCGAGGCCGAATACCGCAGGTTGCTGGGTCTTCTGCACTCGGCCCTGAACGAGCAAGGACAACCGTGCTCATGACCGCCGCCTTCATGCGCCCCCTGCCCACCCCGATTGGCGACGGCCTCACCGAGCTGACGACTTCGATCCAGTTCGACCCGGTGATGCTGGCGCCACCCGATCCCAGCCCGCACGACCCGCTCGGGCTGCCGCCGCAGCCACTGCGCGCGGTGCATTGGCCGGCGTTGATTCAGGAATGCGTGCTCAGGATCCGGGCGGTGCTCGCTCACCCACTGCTGCCCTGCAGCCTCATACGCCAGCTCGAACCAGGTGTCGGGCTGGGTGCCTTGCCAGCGCGCCGACCAACCTTCGTCCGAGCGCTTGAAGCTGGCCTTGTCCAGTGGGCCCAGGATCAGGTAGGGCGGCAAGTCGTTTGCCGATCCAACCGCAGTGGGATCCAGCGTGCGCCAGTTGAAGCCGCGTCGCTGCGGCAGGTAGCGCAGCAGGTGGATGGACAGCGGCGCCTCGGCCTGCTGCTGGATGATGGGGTGGTTCATGACCGGCCCTCCACGAACGAGGCCAAGCCAATGCCATTGACGAACATGTGAACACTCCTCTTTAGCCGCTTTGACGAGAGGTCGGGGGCGGCAAGCTGGATCAAATCCCCCCGGTCGTTGCGCCCTTGCGGGCAGGCCGACCACGCCTGAAGGGTTCAGCGCAGCAGGATCAACTGCGGCACACCATCGGCGCCGCTCCAGATGAGGGCGTTCTGCTCGAAGCGCGCACCGAGTGCCTTGGCCGCCTCGAGATCGAGACCAAACACCAGGGAACCGTCCTCGCCCGGCCAGTCGTTGGACGGATGCTGGCCGATGCCGGGCGCGAACGTCAGGCCGCGCCGCGTGAGCTCGGCGGCCAACTCGGCCTGCCGGTTCGCATTGGCAGCGTCGCCCGAGCGCTGGCTGAACGGATTGCAGGCGGTCAGGAAGGCACTGCCATCGACCTGGTGCAACTTGTGGGCCGCCAGCAAGTCGGCGCAGACCTTGCCCACCCGCAGGGTGAAGGGCTGCCCGCCCAGCACGCGGTACTCGGTTTCCCGATAGGCTTGAATCGTGCCTGGATCGATGATTGATGCGGCAGCCGAGGATTGCGGGTGCCCAGTCATTTCTTCGGCCTCGCTGCGGAGGTGACCTCGTTGACGTACAACTGCCGGATCGTCAAATAGCACTCGAATCCGTCGTCCTGCGAGATGGTGAGCTCGCCGTCCCCGAACGACCAGGTCGTGCGCGTGCGAGTGCCCTCGTACCAGGACCACGCCGTCGCGCAGTAGGGCTCGCCGTCCTGGATCTGTTGCCAGCGCCGCCGGCTGACCTTGATGGTGGATTCGGCATCGTCATTGCCCCACACCGCGGTGAGGTGCACATAGGTTCTTGACTTGCTGCTTTTGTGCATGATGGGCTCCGGTTGGTTGATCTTCATGGACGCCACGGCCTGCTGGGCGAACGCGGCGATCGGCGGCGGCACCAGCGCATTGGCAAAGCCGGTCATCTGGTGCAATTGCAGGCGACCATCGGCCCACTGCAGGCCCACCGTGGCCAGGCGCTTGCCCGTGTCCTTGCGCCGCACCGACAGCAGCACATAGCTGCCACGCGCGCAGCGCTCGACATAGCTGTCGGCGCAGTGGCGCATGGCGCAGGCCTCATCCAGGATGTCGGCGGCACTGCCCAGCCATACCAGCTCCAACTCGTCGTGCTGGAGCGCCGTCAGCTCGAACGGCGCGCGCCAAGGCTTTAGCTGCCTGGCCCTGGCCAGCTCCTGCTGGTGCCACTGCTCGGCCTTGCGCCACAGCCCGGTCAGCGTCACCTGTCGCAGGGCGCGACTGGTCACGTACCGTGGGTGCGCCGCCGCCCAGTTCAGCAGCAGGTAGCACCGATCATGCAACTGCTGCAATGCCTGCTCGTCGCCGGACAGGACCATATCGGCAGCCCATTGCCCCAGGCGCGCCGCCATCGGCGCGTCGATGGGATCTTCCGGATTCTTCAGGTAGCTCTTGCGAGGCAGATTCGGGTTGCCATCGAGATTCATCAGTGCCTGCAGCAGCCAGAGCGGCACCAACTGGCGGGTGCCGAATTTCTGCGCCTTCAGCACCAACTCGAGCGCGGCACGCCCACTGCGCTGGCTTTCCTTGGTGTAGTAGTTGCGCAGCGGCCTGATCCAGCCCGTGCCCTCGCGGTGCAGCAGCCGCCACATGGCGGGGCTGACGCCGTGGCTCAGCAGCAGTGCCCGGAGCTTGGCCACGGGCTCGCCCTCGGTCGGCAGGTGGTGCCACAGCTGGGCCAGCAGCGGTAGCCATTGCGGTGACTGGGCCTGCAGACGCGGCCCCTGCTGGCGGCGCCAGAGCGTCAGGTTGTAGTCGGCCAGCCGGATCGGGCTGCCGTCCTGGTGCGGCAGCCAGCGGCGGGCGCGGCGCACGATCCGGGTGTCGAGGTCCAGGGCTTGGGCGAGCAGGGCCCGCACGCGCTGTTGCGTGCTCTGGGTCCACAACGCCTGCTCCAGCCGCAACTGCACCCAGTCGACATAGTCGTCGATGAGCGGATGCTCGGGCCATTGCAGCTCCAGGGCCTGGCGCAAGCCTTCGGCATAGCACGTCAGCCACAGCGCCTGGTAGGGTGCGCCGTCGGCAACCACTTTGCCATCGGGCACACGTCGCAGCCAGGGCATGCCCACCTGATGGCCGCCATCGGGGTCGGGCAAGACCTCTCCCGGTCGCCATTCGTACAGGCGGTACTGGCCGTCGGGCTGGCGCTCGTAGATGATCGTGTCCAGCACGCCGATGCGGCGCGCCGCGCCGGCACGATGGAGGCGGATCGGATGGCCGAGGACCGCTGGCGCGGCATCGCCGGCTCCATCACCACCTACAAGACGCGCATCCCGCTGCCGGTTGTGATCGGCCAGGCCATGTACGGCTGGTTCCCCGAGAACTGGGACCGGGCAGCCAAGGCGCTGCTGGAAGCAAGCTATCAGCTGCAGGTGATCGAGCCGAAAAAAGGGGCGCCGTCGATGTGCGGCATTCCGGACGGGCCGGCGCGGACGATTGCGTTCCCGATCGCGGTAGGCGAGCTGCGCGGATTTCGCGACCGGCTCAGAGACTGTCTGGAGCATTGGCAGCTGCCCTATCCGGTGGCCGCCGAAGCCCGGCTGACCTACCAGGGGGTCTGCTGGCACGAGGGCGAGGCGCCCGGTTGGGCCGACACCACCCGGCCCGAAGACGCCTTCCGGCAGTCGGTGCAAGACACTGGCCTCGTGCCGTTCGGCTACCCGCGGCGCAGCGAGGAGCCCGGCAAACCGGCTGCCTGGACGCACACGCGTGAGCTGTACTTCGTCTACCTGACGCTGCTCTTTGCCGGCCTGACGGATTTGCTGCATCGGCTTGCCAGCAGTCAGGGGCCGATCCGCAAAGTTGACGATCCAGGCTTGCGCTTCGAATGGCAGCCGTTGGTGCTGTCGGCAGGGCTGGAGCACTTGGCGGCCGACCTCACGCTGGACGATGACCCCAGAACTACGCTCGTGTACCTGCGCTTCCAACCGCTGGCCCAGTGGGGCAAGACCGTGACGGCCGGCAAGCTGGTTGACGCGATGCGCAGCGCCGACGATGACCTGGCGCGTGCCGAGGCCATCAGCGCGGGCGTCGTGACGCACATCGGGCGCATCGTCGAGCGGATGGACAGCGAGGAACGGGCATGAACCAGAGACATCACCGCAGCGCGATCGATCCACGATCAAGGTGAGCGGGGCGTTCGGCGGCCAACTGGCTGCATGGGCGATCGGCTTGACTTCGGAGCTTGCCAAATCCCCGTCCCGGTGGCTACACCGTGGCTACACGACCCGAAAAAAGAAAAACCCCGCTACCTTTTGAGTAGCGGGGTTTCCTTGCGGTATTTGGCTCCCCGACCTGGGCTCGAACCAGGGACCTACGGATTAACAGTCCGGCGCTCTACCGACTGAGCTATCGGGGAACAAGCCTCGAATTATAGCTTGGATTTTTGGGCTCTCCGGCGGAACATCAAGCAATTTTTGCAGCGCCGCCGTCCGAGTCAAGCCGGTCGAACACCGCCATGCTTTCCACGTGCGCCGTGTGCGGGAACATGTTGACCACGCCCGCCGCGCTGCAGCGGTAGCCGGCCTGGTGCACCAGCAGGCCGGCGTCGCGCGCCAGCGTGGCCGGGTTGCAGCTGACGTAGACGATGCGCCGGGGCGGCTGCCAGTCGGCCGCGCCCGCCGGCAGGGGCTCGGCCCCTTCGGCGCCGCTGCGCGCCTGGTGGATGGCGGCCAGGGCCTTGGCCAGCGCAAAGGCGCCTTCGCGCGGCGGATCGACCAGCCAGCGGCCGGCCGTGCCGTCGCGCACCAGTTGCTCGGGGCTCATCTCGAACAGGTCGCGCACCACGAACTCGGTGGGCGCAAAACGCTGGCCGTCGCGCGCCGCCGCCTGGTTGGCCTGCAGGTTTTGCCGCGCGCGCGCCACCAAGGCGGCGCTGCCCTCCACGCCCAGCACCTGACCGGCCTGGGTGGCCAGCGGCAGGCTGAAGTTGCCCAGGCCGCAAAACCAGTCGATCACGCGCTCGCCGCGCTGCACCTGCAGCAGGCGCAGCGCGCGCGCCACCAGCACGCGGTTGATGTGCGGGTTGACCTGGGTAAAGTCGGTGGGCCGAAACGGCAGGCTGACGCCGAACTCGGCCAGGGCATAGGCCAGCGGCGCGGCGCCTTCGGGGTCGAGCAAATGCGCCGTGTCGGGCCCCTTGGGCTGCAGCCACCACTGCACGCCGTGCGTGGCGGCAAAGGCGCGCAGCTTGTGCTGGTCGCCCGCGCTCAGCGGCTCCAGGTGGCGCAGCACCAGGGCGATCACCTCGTCGCCGCAGGCCAGCTCGATCTGCGGGCAGGTGTCGCGCGCGTCCATGCCGGCGATCAGCGCGCGCAGCGGCAGCAGCAGCGCGCTGACGGCCGGTGGCAGCACGTGGCACTCGCGCATGTCGGTCACGTAGCGGCTCTTGCGCTCGTGAAAACCGATCAGCACCTCGCCCTTTTTCAGCACGTGGCGCACCGACAGGCGCGCGCGCCAGCGGTAGCCCCAGGCGGGCCCCTCGATCGGGCGCAGGATCAGCTCGGGCCTGACCTTGCCGAGGTGCCACAGCTGGTCTTCGAGCGCGCGCTGCTTGATGGCGACCTGCGCGCTGGCATCCAGGTGCTGCATCTTGCAGCCGCCGCAGGCGCCCGCGTGCAGGCCGAAGTGCGGGCAGC
>OEIU01002201.1_pt1 | contig 10719 bp, 9 predicted proteins | sample 1539221 | NCBI WGS metagenome assembly OEIU01 (sample SAMN03792071, study PRJEB22550) | activated sludge metagenome | feature: wastewater treatment plant; material: activated sludge; isolation source: Wastewater treatment plant of a petroleum refinery complex | place: Argentina: Zarate | collected... | reverse complement strand
CCAGATTCCAGCTCACCGGCATTTCGATAAGCCGGCTTTCCGGCCCAAAGACGACGGGCCCTTCGAGTTGAACCTTGTCACCGGTTCGAACACGATAGGGACTGTGGTCGTGTCCCATCATGCTGCTTTCATAGAGGAACTTGTGCTTAATCAACAGTTCGGCTGTTACCGGACTTAGATCGAATGAGGGCGATCTGTAGCCGACAGGTTTTTTGCCTGTTACGCCTTCAATCAGTTCGCTGGCTCGAAGGAGATCCTTCTCTTCCTTGTCCGCGCTTAAGTTTGCAGGGGGCACGTGCGTATAGCTGTGATTCCCGATCTCATGCCCAGCTTCGTGAATAGTCGTAAGAAAGTCGGGATAGGTTTCAATTACAACGCCTGGGATGAAAAAGGTCGCTTTGACATCATATTTCGCCAAGAGCTTCAAGATCCGCGGCACTGCGACCTTACTAAACTCACCTCGGGACACCGGCGTTGGCGTCGTAAGTCCGCGCGCGATGAGACCTGACATCGCGTCGGCATCAAAGGTGAGACAGGCAATATGTCGCGGCATGGGTTGTTTCCTCACTTCGACCAGGCGACCTCAGCGGTGAGCAGACGGCCGCCGTTGTTTGCGAAAACTCTGCAGATTGCAACTGATAGGACCTTCGCCCTTTCCAGCAGGGTATCCATCAAAATATATTCATCCGGAGTATGTGACTTGTCACCGACGGCGCCGGTGCCGCACAGAGTCGGAGCTCCCTGAGCGCCCGCGAAACCGGAGTCAGCGCAGCTGCCCGTAAATTCACCATCTAGAGCGACACCGAGGCTCGCCGCCGCCTGCTGGTAAACCTCGAACAACGCTCGATTATCTGGATTTGTGACAAGTGGCAGGAACTCTCATTTGATCGTCAGTTTGGATGAGAGCGCCGGATGGCCGTTGTTCGAAACGATATCTTCGATTTGCCGCATCGCGATGTCACTTGCTTCGGGATCGACGAAACGCAGGACGAGCTCGGCAGCCGCATAGGGCGCCACGGTGTTGACCGTCTGCCCGCCTCTCACCAAACCGACGTTAAGTGTCGTTCCAGTCTTGGCACTCGTTACAGCCCTCAGGGCGCAGATCTTCTCCGCCATCTCATGTACAGCAGAGACGCCGTCGAAAAAGTTTACCCCAGAATGCGCAGGCTTCCCGAAAACCTCCACAAGCATGAAACGTCCGCCCTTGCGCCCAATGACGACGTTGCCACTCACACGGGCAGGCTCTGAGTTGAATACCGCGCTGGCAGCTCGTGCGAAAGATTCAATGATGGGGCGGGAGAAGGGAGAAGCAAGCTCTTCGTCGCCCGTAAACAATCCTACCAAGGGTGGCGGGCTTTCGAAGCAGCTTTGGAAGGCAGCAAGTACAACGGCATTTATCGCAACGCCGGCCTTCATGTCGTTCACGCCAGGGCCATAGGCGCGACCGTCGATAATCTTGAAGCTTCGCCGCTGCGCTTCGCCTTTGGGGAATACCGTGTCGCGATGCCCCATAAGCAATATCGGCTTCGCGCCTGAGCCAACCTTCGCAACCAAGGCGTCGCCGTAGGTCGTGTCAACGTGGCTTTCAATGTTGATGCCGTGGCCTTTTAAAAAGTTTTCAATGACGCGGCCGGCTGCGTCCACCCCAGTCTTGTCCGTGGAGAACGAGTCCGTGTTGATAAGTTGCTCAAGCAAGCCGGTCAGCGCGGATGTGTTCTTATCCAGCCACCCGGTGACATACTTTTCACTCGATTGAACCGACATCCGACCGCCCTTCGTTCCTTCCAGGCCCCGGTGTTCATGGAGCCACCTACGATTTTCACTATTAGCATATCCCAAGCGAGAGGCAATCTTTCAATACCCAATATTGCATTACAATTTTTGCAATCGTCTTATGCGGCTTGATGCGACTTAACTACCTTAATACCTCTATCTCCGCCCGAAGGGCTTGGGGCGCTTCTTGGAGCTTTTGGCGGCCAAGTCGGCCGGAGCGATTCCCACCAATTTGGCCACGCGGCCAAGTCGGAACGAGGAGATCTTCGTGCCGCTTGATTAGAGGCGCGAGATTATCGATTGAGGCGATTCACCAAAAATCAGCTGCGGGACAAGATCTGCCCGTCTTCAACGCCGCCCATCATGCTTCTGGGCAATCGCGATGAGCCGACGACCGGTGAGAAGTCGGGAAGACTTGGCCTAAAACCCATCGAGGTTGAATATCGAGGTCGCCGGCGTGCATTTCTCAGTGTCCCAAATATGCGGCAAGCACCGACTTATCCCGCAACAATTCCGCTGCAGGACTGTGGCGAGCGATAACTCCTGCCTTAAGAACGATCGCTTCAGAAGCAACATGCATAGCGACGCCTACATTTTGCTCGACCAACAGCACGGTTAGCCCCTCGTCGCCAAGTTTACGGATCGTATCGATTAGAGTGTCGACCATAGTCGGCGAAAGTCCTGCCGATGGCTCATCCATCATTACGACCTTCGGATCGGTCATAAGCGCTCGACCGATGGCAACCTGCTGTTGCTCACCCCCTGATAGTTGACCTGCCGCTAGACGCAGCTTTGCACTTAGAACGGGATATGTAGCAAGGACTCGGTCCAGCCGCTCACTTCGGAGTTTGCGGCTCTTGACAGTTGCCGCGCCCGCCAACAGGTTGTCGCGCACGCTCATCGTCGGAAAGACTTCGCGGCCCTGAGGCACGTGCGCAATTCCCGCAATCACAGCACGACGCGGCCCAACACCGGTAAGTTGGGTATCCCCTGCCCACACTTGACCGGCCCTCAACGGGACCAATCCGGACAGAGCATACAGTGTAGTCGACTTTCCAGACCCGTTTCCGCCGAGAAGAGCCGTGATAACTCCGGGCGTCAGTCGTAACGTCAAGTCCTTTAGGACCTGGGTTTGGCCTCGCCAGACCTCGATATTTTCAGCTCTCAACATAATAGCCACGCCCTAGGTAACTCTCGACAACCTTTCGATCGGCCGTCACGGCATACGGACTACCGTTCGCGATGACTTCGCCTACACTCATGACCACCACGCGATCACATGCAGTAAGCACCAACTGCATCACATGTTCAATCAATAGGATTGACGTCCCGAACTCGGATCGAATCTGCTTGATCTTTTGAGCAAGCTCATCGACTCGCGGCGCTGTCAGACCAACTGCTGGTTCGTCGAGCAACAACACGGCTGGATGACTTACAAGTGCGCGCGCGATCTCGACAAGGCGTTGCTGGCCGAATGACAAGCTGCTGCCCGGTCTCTCCGCGAATTTCGTCATTCCCATCCAGTCAAGCATCTCCATCGATTTGCGTCGCGCCTCGCGCTCCCATCGATGAACATTGGGTCTCCCAAAGAAAGCTCCCCAAAAGCCATAAGCCGATTGGGGCTCAAGTCCCAACATGACGTTCTCGACCACGCTTAAGCCCGGGCACAAAAGACTGGTTTGGAACGTGCGCCGCAGGCCACGGGTCGCAATCTGATGGGGCCTGAGATTGGATACCTCTTCGCCCGCAAGACTAATCTCGCCCGACTTCGCGTGGTGAATTCCGGCAATCACATTCATCATCGTTGTCTTGCCGGCTCCGTTAGGACCAATCAGTCCCAAAATTTCACCTTTGCCGATGGAAAAGGACACGTTGTTCAATACCGGCAACGGGCCGAAGCTTAGCGATACATTGCGAACGTCTAGCATCGCTCTCTCCTGTCCCGTCAGGTCGTTGCCCGGGCGTCGGCCCCTTGCGGCGGCGCGACAACCTCAACCGTTTCTACTCGCGGGCCGCAGCCCAGAACATTCAATACAAGCGGCGCGATGCCCTTGGGAACGAACAGGATGAACGCGATCAGCAAAGAACCAAAAATTATTTCGAGCCACCCCTGGCTTTGTCGCAACTGCTCCTGAAGTACAATGACTATTGTTGGTCCGATCACAGCGCCCAACATCGTCGCTAGGCCGCCGACGACAGTCATGATTTTCATGAGAATCATTTGTTCAAGATTAAAGCTTTCAGGCGCAACAAAACCCAACAACGCCGAATATAAGCCACCTGCCAGTCCAGCGATTCCTGCACTAAGCGCAAAAGCCACCGTTTTTACGTGGGTGATGTCGACTCCATTGGCCGCAGCGGCAATTTGATTATCCCGGACCGCGATGAAGCGTCGGCCGAAGCTTGTTTGGATTAACTGTCGTACTAGCAGATAGCAGGCAGTAGTCAGCGAAAGCGCGACCAGAAACACAGTTTCCGTTTTATCGAACCCGAACAGTCGTATCGTGGGCGCGCTAAATCCGCCCGAACCGAAAGTGACCGAGGTCCAATTGGACATTACCCACTGAATCGCCTGCGCGACCGCCATTGTCGCGATAGCCAAGTGAATCCCGGACAACCGAAGCGCCGGCAATACCAAGAGCGTCCCGAAGCCCGTCACCGTGACCGCGGCGACAACAATCGCCAATGCGAAAGGCACGCCCAGATGCACCTGCAGCAATCCCGTGACGTAGGCACCGACTCCGAACAACGCGGCTTGTGCAAACGACAACTGTCCAGAATAGCCCATCAGTACGTTGAAACCGATTATCAACAGCACAAAGATCACGATGCGCGTGAGCAAAAACAACAAATAGGGATTGAGGTTCAAGCCAACGACAGCGACAGCGCCAGCGATTGCGATGGGCATAAACCACGAGTCAGTCAGAAGCGAAACGAGAGAGCGCATGGTCATGACAGATGCTCAAACGCTTCTTGAAGCACGGCCACCAAACAGGCCGCGCGGGAAGAAAATTAGGGAAATGAATATTAGGACGAAAGCCGACAATTCTTGCGCTTGCGAGGACACATAGCCGGATACGAGAACTTCTGTGACACCCAGAATGATTCCGCCTACTATTGCACCAGGTAAACTAGTCATACCGCCCACAATCGCAGCAGCAAATCCCTTTAGAAACAACGCGAAACCCATATCCGGATAGATGAGCGTGGCAGGGGCGAGCAGATAGCCAGCGATCGCAGAGACGATAAGGCTCAGCACCATGGCGCAGCACAGGACGAGTTGCGTCGGAATCCCGACTATTTGCGCCGCGCGGGGATTATCCGCGACTGAGCGCATGAAGAGACCCAACCTCGTGAAGCGAAAGAAGATTGCGAAGAGCAGAATTATCAAGATGGCGCCACCCATCATTGCTACATACTGCAACGGTACGATGATTGCGCCATTAAACAGTATTAGCGGTGGGCCAGTCAGTAAGGGCGGCACAGCAAGATAATCGCCGCGACCGCCCCAAACCAAACGAATTGTGCCCTTGATTAGAAACGAAAGACCAATCGTGGCGATGAGCAGAGCAACAGCGTGCTCTGACTTCATGAGCGATCGCAAGAGGAGATAGCTAAGCAGCCCTACAAACAGCGCGGCTAACGTCACAGCTGGGACCGCCGCGACGGGTTCGCCTCCTATGGTCACAACGACCGTGTAGGAGACGAACGCGCCAAGTGCCATCACATCGCCTTGCGAAAAGTTGAATGTATTAGCGGCTTTGGACAAAACTACAACGCCCAACGCAATCAGACCATATAGGAGGCCGTTAGCCACCCCGCTCGCAAGAAGAACAGAAAGCATCGCTGCACCCATAGGCCTCTCTGAGAGAGCCTCTCAATTACTTTAGCTCTGAGATGCCAACGGTTTCGGTCTTGCCAGCGGCATTGCGCTTGATCCAGGCACCCGACTGCAAGCACTGATGTGTATTGCAGTTTAGAGAGGCGGGGGCGAATGTCGCCTCAAGCGATTTGGTGCTTTCAAGCGCACTAATGAAGGAGTCCCGGGTCGGATTATTTCCGGCTGTTTTCAATGCCGCGACAGCAAGTTGCCCTGCGGTGATACCGTAGAGATTGTAGCCATGCGGCGTATCGCTGGGGAACTTCTCCGTGAGTTTGGTACGCCACGCCTTTGCTTCTTCCGAGTCTATGGCATGCTTCGATGGCGAGATCGTTACGAAGTTCTTGGTCGCATCCGGGAGAGCAACGAGCTGATCAAAGGCAACGGGGTCCGGGATGACGGTGGTCCCGATAAATTTTGAAGAAAAGCCCAGACGAGAAGCCGTTCGCAAAAAAATTGATGCTGGCTTCGGAAAGTTGAGCAGTACAACGGCATCGGCTCCCGAAGATTGAACGCGCAACACTTGTGCGGTCGCATCATTCGAGTCCATCGAGAGCTCTTCGTCAGCAACGATCTTGATTCCTTTCGCTGCGAGCGCCGGAAGGAGTGTTTCGTGCCGGTCTCTGCCCCAAGCGTCATGTTGAGCGACAACCGCCACCTTGGTGACCTTCGAATCTATCAGGTATTGTGCCTGCAGCTGACCTTCCAAATTCGAAGTCAGCATGGACGTGAAGATATTTTGGACTTTGGGTGCAGATATCTTGCCTGAAGCCGCTGTAAAGTTGAGGTATGGGATCCCCGCTTGCTCGATGTCCGCTTTCGCTGCAAGAACTCCGTTCGAGCAGGATCCGCCGACAATAGCGAAAACCTTCTCATCAAAAATAAGCTTGCGTACGGCCGCGATAGCGCCGGCTGGGTCGCACATATCATCGACGCGGACCAACTGAATCTTGCGGCCATGGATGCCGCCTGCGGAATTTGCATCGTCGAAAACAGCCTCAAGACCATTCATGACCAGTTTGCCAAGTGCAAAATTGGCTCCGGTAATGGGGCCGAACGTTCCGATCTTGATTGTGTCGTTCGTCACGCCCTGATTTTGGGCCTGGGCCAACGCTGGAGATGCAATGAGCGTGGTCGCTAACACTGACGCAAGTCTAACAACTGATTTCATGGTGCTCCCTCTCGTTTTCGTTCCCTCAAGCGCGCTCGGGCAATCCTGCACGAGCGATATCGATCGCCATGCGCCTGCGATTTCCGCAATCGCATGCGTTACCGGTCAACCCAGTCGTCCGATCCTCGAAGAGCAATCGCGCCACTCGAGACCGTCATGACGGGCGCCGCCGAGATTTCGTTGCCGCCCCTTTTCCAAGACCCGAACAACTCCTGCGGAGCCTCTTTCAATTTTGTCTATTGCTAGCGGCTTCGATCGCACGGCGTGTCTCGTTGATGCCCATGCTCGGCACCGTGCCGAGAAGCTCGCCGGAGGCCGGGTTCGTCACCCCAAGCGTCTTGCCATCGGCAGCGTCGCTCCACGCGCCGTCGATGTAGCACTGCTGTCTGAAAAGCAAGGGGTCCTTCAGTAAGACTGCGCCGCGCCGAGGTTCGAGAGCATTCATTTTTGGTCCTTCTACGGGCGGCCGAGGCCGCGTGAAAGGAAATCCTCCAAGTTAGAACCTGCCACGTCCTTGGGCCCTGTGGACTTCACTGAGTTTATCGCGCTCGCACTCCGATGACTTTTGCAGCATCGCCTCCCTCTCAAAGAACACTGCGCGGCTTGGGTTTATATCCCGTCTCTTTGAACCTGGAGAATCGAAAGGGCTTGATATCGAAGGAGGTCTTGCCTTCCGTAACTAACTCCGCGGCGAGCCGCCCGACAATCGGTCCCAAACCAAAGCCGTGCCCGCTCAATCCGGTGGCGAGGACTAGCCCCCGAGGCTTTTCAATCGAGTCGAGCACCGGCAACGCGTCAGGGGTTGCATCCATGTATCCAGCCCAGCTGTCGATCATGGTTACGTCGCCGATTGCGGGAAACATCCGACGGAATTCGCTGAGGACGCGGCTCATCTTGGCTGGGTTGGGAGGAGGATCGGTCGTCCAAGGAGCTGAGAAGGGATGGCGTCCTTCCTTCGAACCGGGAAGCCGGGCGAGCAGATCCAATAGCAACGGCTTGCCTATGTGAAGCTGGAACAGCTTCCGATTTACCCAATAGTTGGGCATGAACAGCCGCACATCGCGCAGGGAGTCAAGTGTGAAGTCGAAGTCTGTCCATCCACCTCCGCCAAGTTTAAGGCTGCCATCCCGCCGCTGAGAAAACGACACGCCAGGCGCCCAGACTGCCAGGTTCGTAATGGCCTTTGGGGGCTTGATGCGCACACCGCTCGAGCGACCCCCCCGCACTGCCAAGTGGAGGCCAAGCGGGCGAAGAATTTTCCCTCCCCCCCCTCCCGCCGCTCCAATAACCGATGATGTCTTAATCCTGCCTTTCTGCGTCCAAACCGCACTTACCGCGCCATTCTGCGTTTCGATCCGGTCGACCGCACAGTGCTCGAACACACGCGCACCCGCCGCCCTAGCGGCAGCGCAGAAGGCTTGTGTAGCCTTCCGTGGCTCTGCATGCGCATCACTAGCTGTATACATTGCGCCCTCCCAATCCCCTCGCATGTCGGGAATGAGAGTTCGCAACTTCGCGGGCGATACTAACTCGGTGTCAAGCTTGTGCTCGCGGGCAACCCGTGACCAGTCCTCAAAGAGACTCATCTTTTCCGGAGTGGCGGCGATTGCCAGGTTACCGCCCCGTGTCCACTCGAAATCGACGCCAAGCTCTTTCTCTGCGTTCGCCCAGATGCGGCTCGATTCCATCATCATCGGCAACTCTGATGGGTCTCTGCCTTGTTGACGAATAAAGCCCCAGTTTCTGCCTGATTGAGCGCGGCCGATTTCGTCAGCTTCAAAGAGGACTACAGCCAGTCCCCGCTTCGCCAAGTAAAGGGCTGCCGTACACCCCACGATTCCGCCACCGACGATGACTACGTCTGCGTTCGTGGGATTAGCATTGTTGGCCATCGTCGTGAGTTCTCCGTTTGCGGAACAGTAATCGCTGCACAATTGGGTCTCAGATCAGCGTCCGCGTGGCATCTTCATGGACTTCTCCGTATATCGAGCGCCCTCGCATTTTGCGTCAAATCGGCGTCACGTCCTTGAGCCGCGGCATGATCCGACCACCTTGCATCACGACGGTCGCGTTTCCGGAGTCCATGAGCGGTGTCACTGACCTCAACAGATCGCCCCTCACCACGAGGAGGTCGGCGAGCATGCCCTCCTCAAGGCTACCGAGGCGATCGGCTAGACCGAGCAACTCTGCGTTTGACGAAGTGGCCGCGCGCAACGCTTCCTGCGCAGTCAAGCCGGCCTGCTGTTGCAACTCGATCTCGTGTGCATTGTAACTTCCGAATGGTGTAACGGAGCCGAACGCGTCAGATCCCGAGCCAATCTTCACGCCCATTTCCGCTGCGAGGCGGAATGATTTGAGATGCGCCTCGAACATCGGGGCAGCTTTTTTTCGTGCGTACTCTGGGACGCCTGGTGTATTGACGACGCGGTCGAGGAGCGCGAGGGTGGCCACCAAGAAGATTCCCTTGCGCTTCATTTCCGCGCAGGCCTCCTCATCTAACTCGAAGCCGTGCTCGATCGAGTCGACACCTGCTCGAATGGACGCGCGCGCGCCGAGGAGTCCTTCCGCATGTGATGCGATCTTGCGTCGCAGTGTGTGCGCTTCACTCACGGCAGCTTCGATTTCCCCGTCGGTGAAGTGCTGATCCTCCAGGCTGTCGCGTTCGGACATCGTTCCACCGGTCGTCCAGATCTTGACGACATCGGCTCCATCGCGGATCGACTGCCTCACCGCTTTGCGTACGTTTGTCTCTCCGTCCACGATGTGCGCCATCGCTGAACACCCGCACAGCCACGCCGACGGCAGACTGTGCACGTCGCCGTGCCCGCACGTCATGCTGAGGCCGAGATGTGAGGGTACGGTCCGCGGGCCGATAATCGTGCCCTCGTCGACGGCCCGCTTAATCGCTACGCCATTTCGCGAACCCAGATCACGTACCGTCGTGAACCCATAATCAACGAGCTTGAAGGCATCGCTGACCGCCCGGAAGCCATTCAGCGGAGTGTTGGTGGGCTCGATGCCCCCCCACATCATCGGGTCGGGTTCGCGACTGCCGAAGAAATGCACGTGGGCGTCGATCAGGCCCGGAAGAACGGTTTGGCCCTCGGCATCGATAATGCGCCAGTCCTTACCCTTGGCGATCTCCCGCTCGGGGGCGATGCGCTCGATACGGTCCCCTTTCACGACGACCGCCTGTCCCTCGACGGGCTCCAGCATCTTTCCCACCAGAACTGTACCGCCCCTGATCAGGGTCACAGAAGGCTGTTCCATCTCGTCTCCTGGTTACGTGTCACCCGCCGACAAGTTGCGACAGCACTTTTCTATCGCGACCGACAACGATCTGATTTTCGCGAAGTTTTGGCCGACCTTTGTATCAGATCGTCTGCTTGTCTAACAATCATACTGATCAATAAGGTTCCAGTCGTCAAGCTGCATTTTCAAAAACCGCCTTTTTTTTGGACAAGGAGGGTCCGCAGGGACCTAAGTCATTCGATTCGCTTCAGTTTACGAAACGCTGCGAGTTCTGGCAGACGTATGATTGTCTTACAATTCGATCTTTGAAAATCCGACAAATACGCGAGCGTGGCGACGAAGATCACGCGTTAGTGCGCCGGACCGCGCAAGCTGTTCAGAACTGATGCGTCAAAGATGGTCTTTCCGATTTGGTATCCGAACTCCGAAGACGGCTGTCTCGGCCTCGTTCAATGAGGCGGCTTCGCAAAAACGCTGGCCCTCGCCGCGGCACCCTAATGTGAGTAGACCCGCCCAAGTATGTCATCTAAACAATCAGGTAGTCCGCTCGCGTTCATTTCGGACGACGAACTGAATATTTAACCGGACCTGAGGACAACCGCGTGAAGGCTCTTACATTGACCGTCCAGCCCGTCCTTGTGCG
>OEIU01002200.1_pt1 | contig 10734 bp, 10 predicted proteins | sample 1539221 | NCBI WGS metagenome assembly OEIU01 (sample SAMN03792071, study PRJEB22550) | activated sludge metagenome | feature: wastewater treatment plant; material: activated sludge; isolation source: Wastewater treatment plant of a petroleum refinery complex | place: Argentina: Zarate | collected... | reverse complement strand
TCTACCGGCGCGCGGGGGGTCTCGGCCTTCATCGTCGAGCGGGACAGTGCCGGCCTCACGACCTCGGCGCCCTACCGGATGATGGGCCAGGCCGGCTCGCCGGTGGGCGAGGTGCGGTTCGACGGGGTCAGGGTGCCGGCCCGCAACCTGATCGGCGGTGTAGAGGGCCAGGGCTTCCGGACCGCGATAAAAGTGCTGAACAAGCAGCGCATCCATCTCGCGGCGCTGTGCACGGGGCCGGCGATCCGCATGCTGGACCTCGCGATGGACCATGCCGAGCAGCGCCACCAGTCCGGCCACGCGATCATCGACTTCCAACTCGTCGGGGCAATGCTTGCCGATTGCCAGACGGAGATCGAGGCGGCGCGGGCGCTGATCCTGCAGACTGCGCGGGCTCGCGACGACGGCCGCGACATCGCGCTCGAGGCGTCGATCTGCAAGTATTTTGCCTCGGAAGCGTGCGGCAGGGTGGCGGATCGCTGCGTCCAGGTGTTCGGCGGTGCAGGCTACGTGGCCGATAATGCCCCGATCGAACGCTACTATCGCGACGTGCGGCTGTTCCGCCTCTACGAGGGGACGAGCCAGATCCACCAGCTCAACATCGTCAAGCAGATGCGCAAGCGCCGGCAGGGCGGCGAAGCGTGAAGCCGGCCATGCACCTCGTTTCGGAGGCGCCCGACCTCCTCAGCGAGAGCCCGGTGTGGGACCACCGGTCCGGCCGGCTGTTCTGGGTGGACGGCACGGCGCGGCGCGTGCATGGGCTCGATCCCGCAAGCGGCGAGCGGCGGCAATGGACCACACCCTCGATGGTGGGCTCCATCGCGCTGGCGGCGGAGAGCAGGCTCGTCTGCGATCTCGCCGACGGAATCTGGATGCTCGACCTGACGAGCGGCGCCTTCGACCCCGTTTTCAGACCCGAATCCGGCCATTCCCGCGATCCGCTTCGACGACGGCAAGACCGACCGGCCGGGCCGCTTCGCCGATCAGGGCATCGCCGAGATCGCTGAAGCGGTCGGCTACGACGACCCCAATTCCTTCCGCCGGCTATTCAAGCGCACGGTCGGCATAACGCCGCAGCGCTACCGGCAACGCTTCCGTTCAGTGAGCACGCCCGCGGCGTGAGCCCTTCAAGCCGAGTTTCGGTTGCGCGCAACTATTCGCCAAATGACTCGCGACCTGACGGCAATTGGGCTGTTTGAAATCGAATGCGTTCTGCCGAGGGCGCGACGCTGACCGGCTGCCATGGCGACCTAAAAGGTGCCGACCATGCGACATAGGCGGAAATCCTTCTCCGATGCCGAAGGCCGGACACCGTTGCCGGGCCTTGTGCGGCTTCTCCTTGCGCATGGCTCTCTTCGGGTGCGGTCAGATCCTGGCTATCGTTGACGCCAGACGAAGAGGCGCCTCAACATGAGCGATGTCGTCAGAAGGGTACCCGCCGATAGTCCGATCCAGATGCCGGCTATGCCGAGATCATGCCGCTCGCACAGATAGATCCCGAGGGGCGCACCGACGGCCCAGTGCCCGACCAGGGCGTAGGTCATCGGAGTTCGAGTATCCTTGCATCCGCGAAGGAGTCCTGCCGCCGCGGCGCCTGGAACGAAGACCAGCTCCATGACGCCGAGCAGAATCAGCAGTCCCGCCGCCAGATCGGCGGCGGCCAGCCCCGATATGCTGTCGTCGAAAAAGGCATCGGCAAGTGGCCCCGAACCCCCGGCAAGCAGCAACACCATCAGCGTCCCGAATGCGATCGAGATGGCCAGGCTGCTCGTAACGACGACGCGGTCGGAACGGGGATCGCCCTGGCTGCTGGCGCGTGCCATCCGGACCATCGATGCCTGGAGTATCGCTGCAGGGATGGCATAGGCGACACCGGCCGTCCGCAAAGTGAGTGTGTGTGCGGCGACATCCGAGACGCTGAGTGTCGCGGCATAAATCGTCGCGGCGAGAAAGACGCCGACTTCGGCGACCGTTGCGACCCCGATCGGGAGACCGACGCGCATGACCTTGACCAGACCATGCCAATCGACGCAGGCACCCACCGGAAGGACGCTCTCCCTCCTGGCCGAGCGGCGTGCGATGACAACAAGGATAGCCAGGCTGACCGAGGCGACGAGCAAGCTTGACATGCCAGTGCCGGCGGGACCGAATTCGGGAACCGTTCCGATGCCGGTCATGAGAACATAGTTGCCGAGCCCGTTCAGCGGCAGCATGGCGACGGTAACCTTCAGAAAAACCTTGGGTTTCTCGGCCGCCGTAAGGATGGTCCGATAGAGCGTCACGCCGAGCATCGCAACCAGCGTGAGCGCCATCGCACGGGTGTATCCCCGGCCCTGTTCGAGAAGGTCGGTATCGACACCAAGCACCGGCAGCCAGTCGGGAGAAAGCCAGACCAGGGGGGCGAACAATGCGGAGACCAGCGCCACCATCGACCAGCCGATCCGCACGAGCCTGGCCATCTCGGCGCGGTCTGAACGCACGGCTGCCGCGGTGTAGAAGGGGGACAGACCACCGAGTATGCCTGCACCGAGATAGAATACGATCGAATAGAAGTCGCTGCCAACCGCGATTGCCGCCATCGCATCGGCACCGAAGATGATGGAGACCATCGCGGCGTCCGTAACGCTCATCCCCATATTCACGAGTGCGATGAGCATGATGGGTGCGGCAAGCCGGAGGAGCGACCTCCCTTCCTGCATGCAGAGACCGAGATCGACTTGAGTTGCAGACCCGGTCGAGCGGGCGGATTCCAGGCGCGCGAAGGCCATTGGGAGTTCTCCAGGAAACGGAACTTGAAATGGGTGGCGCCTGGTCAGATGAGCCAGGCGCCACCGGACGTCATTCGCCGCCGAATTCGGTCTTGAAGGTCTTGAGATCGACCTGCATTCCGTGGATCACGGTGCTCCAGTGGCGCACATAGGCGGCCTGTGCGACCGCCTCGGCGACCTCCTCGTCCGTCGCACCCTGGGCCTTTGCCATCTTGGTCTCGAGCCAGGTGCAGTACTCGCACGGGATCTGTGCCGCCACAGCGAGGTTGATGAGCGACTTCACCTTCGGTTCGAGCGCGTTGTTCTCGTCCATCAGCAGGCCCTTCGTCATGGCCCAGGCGCCGGCGACTGCAGACTTGGGATATGCCTTGACATGGCTCGGCACGACGCCGAACGTCGCCTCGATTTCCTTGTAGGTATCCCCGACGGAGAGCTGCTCCTGCGCGGTGGCGAAGGAGATCGCGCTCATCAGGGTTGCGGCGGCCAGCGCCGTAATTGCGAAGGTCTTTTTCATTGTCGTTTTCCTTTTCTTTCTGTCTTGTCTGAAGGGAAAAGTTGACCGCCTTCGCGCGCCCTTCACGCGCGAAAGGGGAGCCGTCCTGGTCTTGGGCCGGACGGTGTCTCGAATGGAACGGGCTCTGCGGGAATGCTTAGCGGAAGGGCGTTTCCGCCTGGCCGTGCGCGACGCGCTCGATGTCGCATCGCAACAGGCCGATGTCCTTGAGCTGGGCATCGGAGAGTCCGTGCAGCAGCCCGGCATTGCGACGGGCGCGGGCCCTGGAAACCAGGGCCGCAAAGGCGGCCGGCACCAGTGCGATGAGGGTACGCATCGGTGTTTCCTGTCGTTGGCTGGGAGAATGCGGCGCCTCAGCGCCGCACCTCGAAGATGAGGTTGAACGGCGTTTCCGCGGCGCGGCGGAAATGCGTGAAGCCGGCCTTGCGGAACACTTCGGCCAGGCGCGCCTGGCCCGCCTGCGCCCCCAGCACCATGTTGCCGCCTTCGGAAATCGCGTGCGCGCAGCAGATCATGGTCGATGCCGAGTAGTAGAGCTGGGCGACTGGCGAGAGATTGTCCTTGACGTGGTCGTGGGCGAACGGCTCGACCAGGAGCACCGTTCCGCCGGGCGCGAGGGTCCTTTCCGCTTGGCGGGCGGCCGCGACCGGATCCCCCAAATCGTGAAGGATGTCGAAGAAGCAGATCAGGTCGTAGGGTCCGTCCGGATAGTCGTCGGCCCGGGCAAGCGCGAATTCGACCCGGTCCGAAAGACCCGCCGCCGCGACATTGCGCCGTGCGGCGTCGAGCGAGGCCGGATGCGTGTCGAAGCCGTGGAAGCGCGAATTGGGGAATGCTTCGGCCATCAGCAGGGTCGAGTGGCCGTAGCCGCAGCCGACGTCGGCGACCGCGATGCCCGCCTCCAGCCGGTCGACAACACCGTCCAGCGCCGGCAGCCATTGCGGCACCAGGGCGGCACGGTAGCCGTTTCGGAAGAAGGCGGCCGAGCCGCAGGAAAGCCGCTCGTCATGATCGCCCCAGGCGATGCCCTTGCCGGTGCGGAAGGCATCCAGCGCCTTCGGCTCGTCGGCCCACATCGACGCCGGCACGTTCCAGGCGTGCGGGATGAAGACGGGGCTGTCCTCGTTCGCCAGCACCATCGCCTGTTCCGGCAGGAGTTCGTAGGTGTCGCTCAGCCCGTGATAGGCGATGTAGCCGCCGGCGGCCTGCGCGTTCAGCCATTCGGCCACGTAGCGCTCGGCGCAGTCGGCGCGCGTTGCGATTTCCTTGGCGCTCAGCGGCCCGGCATCGGCCATCGCCCTGTAGAGCCCGAGCTTGCTGCCGAGGCTGATCATCACCCCGGTATAGCCGGCGGTAACATCGCCGATGGCGCGGGTGGCGAAAGCTTCGAGTCTTGCCTGATCGATCTTCGGTGTATCCAGCATCACATCGTTCCTTTGAGGTCTTGAGTTGCGTTCGGATGCGGCTGTGGTGTAGGCCCCTGGGTAACTTGCGCGACAGAGCCGCTCTCGCCCACAATCGGTCCATTCGTGCCATGTCGGGCGCTTTCTCGTGGCGCCGCGCGAAAGGTCGCGATGATGGAACTGGCGAACCGGAACCGATCGGTACAGTTGCGAGTCTGCATCGTCGCATTGCCGGATGCCGCGATCTCGACGCTCGCCGGCATCTACGATGTCATGAACGGGATTTCGACGATGGGGATTGCCAGCCCCGGTGCCGAACACCCCTTCAAGATAGAGATCGTCGGCGAGAAGGTCGGACCGTTGCGGCTTGCCAGTGGCGTGCCCATCGACGTGCAGCATTCGATCGACGATATCGCGGGATGCGACATTCTCATCGTCCCGTCGGTCCTGCTGAAGCCGGGCGGATGGCAAACCGGCCGCTACCCGCGTCTCGTGGAATGGGTTACGCGAATGCACGAGGGTGGAGCACGGCTTTGCTCCGCATGCTCGGGGGTCTTCCTGCTGGCCGAGACGGGGCTGTTCGACGGCCGCGACGCGACCGTCCATTTCGGCTACGCGAACCAGTTCGCCGCCTGCTACCCCGCCATATCGATTCACCCGGAGCGCGTGCTGGTGATCTCTGGAACGCGCGAGGATCTCGTCAGTTCGGGCGCTTCCAATACCTGGCACGACATGGTGCTTTATCTGATCGCCCACCATGTCGGCGCCACCGTCGCGCAGGAGGTCGCGCGCATGTTCGCGCTGCAGTGGCATCAGGACGGGCTGACCCCCTACATGATCTTCGAAGGCCGCAATGATCACGGCGACGCCGAGATCCAGAATGCACAGGAGTGGTTGGCGACCAACTTTTCGATGGCCAATCCGGTGGACGAGATGATCAAGCGCTCGAAACTCGCCGAACGCACTTTCAAGCGACGCTTCTCGGACGCAACCCACCTGGCGCCGCTCGCCTATGTCCAACGCCTTAGGATCGAGGACGCCAAGCGTCGCCTGGAGCGTACCGCTTCACCCGTGGACGAAATCAGCTGGCGCGTCGGCTACGAGGACGCGGCGTTCTTCCGCCGACTGTTCAAGCGGACCACCGGCATGACCCCCGGTGCATACAGGAAGAGGTTTCAGATACCCGAGTTCGCGCGGAGCTAGCCTATAGAGTCATGCAATCGTCGGTCGGCCAATTCTTCGACGTGAATGACTTCCAGGTCGGCGTCCCGGCAGAAGTTAGGACGCGTAACAGGCACCGTCGTCGCCTTTGCGGCAGATTGATCCAGCCGCGACGGCACTCCGGACAAGTCGGTGTGGCGGCTCAGGACGTCTCGTGCCGTGAAGCTGCCGGTCTGCCGTCTGTATCCGCTGCGCGCGGTAGAAGATGCGGGCACGTCTTTCCCCGCGAAGCTGACGGCGACGGCCCCTTGGCGTAGGACACGCACGTTCCCAATGTAGGCCCTGATCCAATCATGCAGCCTTTCGGCAAGTTCATCGTGAAGAATGTTCGCTGGATCGCAGGCGGCTTTCTCCTGACCCTTTTCTCCTCGTTCGGGCAGACGTTTTTCATCTCGCTGTCCAACGGCGGCATTCGGGAAGACTACGGGCTGGGGCACGGGGACTTCGGCATTCTCTATATGCTCGCCACCCTTGCCAGCGCGGCAACGCTGCCGCTTTTCGGCCGGGCTCTCGACCGCTTCCCCACGGTTGCAGTCGCAGCCGTGACAATCCTCATGCTGGCTGCATCAAGCGCCCTGATGGGGGTTGCAGGCTCGCTTCCGACGCTTGTGGTCGCGCTCTACCTGCTGCGCCTCTTCGGTCAAGGCATGATGACGCAGACCGCGATGACCGCGACGGGCCGCTGGTTCGCGGCGAACCGTGGACGCGCCATTTCGGTGGTCAGCCTTGGCTTCCACGTCGGCAGCGCCGCGCTCCCCTTCCTGTTTGTTCTCGTCGCCGATCTCGTGGGCTGGAGAGGAAGTTGGCTCTTTTGCGCAGTCTTCCTGACCGTCATCGCCCTACCGCTCGTATCGGCGCTGATGCGGAAGGAACGAGATCCGCAGAGCGAAGCCCGGTCGAAGGCGCAACGCACCATGAAGCACTGGACCCGGGCGGAGGTTTTAGGCGACCCTACGTTCTACGCCATCTGCCTGGGCGTCCTGGCTCCTGCCTTCGTGGGGACGACCATCTTTTTCCACCAGGTCTACCTCACGGAAATCCGGGGCTGGCCGCTGCCGCTATTCGCGAGCGGCTTCGTCGTCCTGTCGGTTACGACCATGGCCGTCTCGCTGGTGGCCGGACAGCTCATCGACCGTTTCTCCGCGGTCTCGTTGCTTCCGCTCTTCCTCGTGCCGCTGGCACTGGCGTGCCTTGCGGCTGCCTTTCTGACGGCACCGTGGGCGATCTTCGTCTTCATGGCTCTGCTGGGCGTCAGCTATGGATTTTCCTCGACCCTGGAGGGTGCGTTGTGGCCGGAGATCTACGGAACCGAGCATCTCGGAGCCGTGCGATCGGTGGTGGTTGCGGCGATGGTCTTCGCGTCGGCTGTTGGCCCCGGCCTCACCGGATACCTCATCGATGCCGGTGTCGACTATTCGTACCAGCTGGCCGGAATGGGTGCCTACAGTTTGGTGGCCGCATTGCTGATGTGGTTTGTCTCGCGGCGGCTGAAGTACCGATCGTCCGGCTAGGCCGCCTGTTTGAGGCTGCGCCCAAGCCGGGGTAGCACGGCCATTCGGCGCAGTTCCGAATGTCCGACTGCATCCTTCTCAGGCCTCTTTTGCTGCAGTCTCCGCCACTCCTGAACTGCCGAAGACCTTCGCTGCCGCGAAGAAGGCCTCGCCCACCTTGCCGGCTCCGTCGCGCGGGGCGAAAACCACCTCGTCGTAGAGCCGGTCCATTTCGCGGACGGGTATGCGCCGGATCGTATCGGTTCGGCCGGTGCCCTCGCGCCACATGAAGCCGACCCCGACGCCGTTTGCGACCGCTTCGTAGACTCCATCGCGTGTGTCGAGCGTCAGCAGCGGGACCGGGCTCAGGCCGGCGGAATGGAAAGCCCTGTCCACGACGCGCTGGGTCGATGATCCCCTCGTTCGGAAGATCAGGGGCGCGGTGATCAGCTGTTCGCAGGTCAGGCATTGCTCGCCCGCCAGCACGTTATCCGCGTTGACGATGGCGACGACCTGCTGTCGGACGAGGAGCTCGCGCCGGAAGCGCCCGTCGTCCGGCACGTTCGGCAGCACGCCGACATCGACGCGGCGGGTGATGACCGCCGCGGTGATCTCTTCGAAGGAACCGGTCTCGACGACGATCGATACGGTCGGATGGCGCTTGCTGAACAGCGCGATCAGAGCCATGCCGGGCATCGAATTGCCGAGTCCGATCGAGATATGGCCGTCGGCAAGGGCATTGCGGCGGGTGAGGATGCGGGTCGCCGCGCTTTCGGCCTCGGCCAACCTTTCCGCCACGTCGCAGAGTTCCAGGCAGAGCGGCGTCGGATGAAGGGTGCCGTTGCGGCGCTGGAACAGTCGCACGCTGAACTCTTCCTCGATCCCCTTCACATGCTGCGAGACTGCCGGTTGGGATATGCCGAGCAGACGCGCTGCCGCGGCGAAGGAACCGGAGGCGGCGACTGCGTTGATGGCTCGGATGCGGGTCGGCGAAAGCGTCAAGGGAAACTCCGGAATCGATAAGCGAAGCTTTGCTCCAGCCAAAGTCTAGCTGTCGTTTGTAAAGCCTGTGTCACAGAGCGAGCCCACATTGCACTGCACGGGCAATTTGCCGACTGCCCTGAAAGAACCACGGCGGACAGGACGGACCTGACGCGGCGCTGCGTGCGCCGTCAGAGGGTTTCGTCGTGCCCACTGCAGCGGAGCCGACGCGTGACCGACGGGACGATCAGAATAGGCGATATCGCGCATGCGCCGATAGACGGCTGCGAGGCGATCTTCTGCGATCTCGACGGTTGCCTCGTTTCGGGCGGGCACGTCTACCCGAACGTGCGCACGTTCGTCGCCAACAATGCCGATCGGCTCTGGATCGTCTCCAACAATTCTTCTGATACGGCCGAGACGCTTTCGAGCCGGATCGCAGCGGTGGGCCTGGCGGTTGCCGCCGAGCGAATCCTGCTCGCCGGCGAGCAGGCGGTGCGGCGGATCGCGGCGACGCATCCCGGCGCGGCGGTTTCTCTCTATGCCGAGGCGCCGGTCCGCAACCTTGCCCGCACGCTTGGACTGCAAATCGAGAACCGCAAGCCCGACATCGCGCTGCTCGCGCGCGATGCGGGCTTTTCCTTGCGCGACCTGGGCCGCCTGATCGACGAGGTTCAGGACGGCGCAACATTGATCGTGACCAACATCGATACGGTCCATCCCGACGCACGCGGCCGTCCGGTTCCCGAAACCGGCGCTGTCGTCGCGGCCATCCGCGCCTGTGATCCGTCGATCCGCTTCACGAGCATCGGCAAGCCGGCGCCGGACCTGGTCGAACTGGCGCTGGGTCGTAGCGGTGCGGCGCCCGCAGCCTGCGTCTTCATCGGCGACAACGACGGCACCGACGGTGTCGCGGCGAGAGCAGCCGGTGTCCGCTTCGTCCACCTGCGGCGCATGACCGCGAACGGCTCGCCCGCCACCGGCACGTTTGTGATGCCGGATGCGGCTGCGGCAAGGGGTATCGCGTGATGCTGCGCCATATCGCACGTACGTTCGCGAAGATGATCGTCACGCTGTTCGTGATCGTGACGCTGGTTTTCTTCACGACGCGCCTCTCGGGCGATCCGATCGACTATGTCGTGGGACAGGGGATCACCCAGGAAGACCGCGAACTTCTGACCCGCTACTACGGCCTCGACGCGTCCGTCTGGGTGCAGTACGTCCGGTTCCTCGGCTCCTTCGCGGACGGCCAGTTCGGCCTGTCCTTCATCGAGCGGCGACCCGTCGCCGACATCGTGGCGGAACGCATCTGGCCGTCGCTGCAGCTTCTGCTGGCAGGCATTTCCCTGACCATCGTCACGGCCGTTCCGCTCGGCATCCTCGCTGCGATCCATCGCAAGAGCTGGATCGGCAGCGCGGTCATGACGATCGCCTTCGTCGGCTACGCGATACCGAACTTCGTGCTCGCCGTGTTCATGGTACTCGTCCTCGCCTTTACCCTGAACTGGCTGCCGGTGGTGGGAAACGGCACGCCGTGGCATTTCATCATGCCGACCATCGCGCTGTCGGGCGCGCTGATCGCGGCGCTCACGCGCTTCACGCGCAACGCCATGCTCGACGTGCTCAGCCAGGACTACATGCGCACCGCACGCGCAAAGGGTCTGCCCGAAAGCATCGTCATCCTGAAGCACGGCTTTTCCAACGCCTCGATTACCATCCTCTCGGTGCTGGGCCTGCAGATCGCAGGGCTTGCCGCGGCGGGAAACGTTGTCGTCGAGGCGATCTTCGCCTGGCCCGGCATCGGCGATCTGCTGGTCAATGCAGCGATCCTGCGTGACTTCCCCGTGCTGCAGTTCGCCGTCCTCACCGTCGCCTTCGCGGTGATCATCGTCAACGGAGCGATCGACATCGCCTACGCCTTTGCCGATCCGCGGATCCGGCTGGGGAGGGCGTGATGGCGGAGGCGGCCATCGGCAACACCGTGATCAGGCCGGGCCCGCTGGCCGGTGCCGGGCGCATCTGGCGCGACGCGAACGGCGTCCAGCGCACGGCGCTTCTCGTCGCTGTCCTGCTGCTGATCGTCGCCGCCTTCGCACCGTTCATCGCGCCGCACGAGCCGACGGCGCAGAGCCTGATCGCCAGGCTGCGACCGCCGATCGGATTCGAGCGCTACAAGGACGGCTACCTGCTCGGCACGGACGAACTTGGTCGCGACGTGCTTTCGCGCTCGCTCTACGGCTTGCAGCTGACGCTGATCCTGGCCGCTCTCGGCGCAACGATCGGCCTGCTGCTCGGCGGAGCGCTCGGGCTCTTCGCCGGCATTGCCGGCGGCATCGTCGACGATGTCATCATGGGCG
>OEIU01002199.1_pt1 | contig 10735 bp, 9 predicted proteins | sample 1539221 | NCBI WGS metagenome assembly OEIU01 (sample SAMN03792071, study PRJEB22550) | activated sludge metagenome | feature: wastewater treatment plant; material: activated sludge; isolation source: Wastewater treatment plant of a petroleum refinery complex | place: Argentina: Zarate | collected... | reverse complement strand
CGGACGAAGTGCCATGTTGTTGATTCCTTTAACTGGTTGATAGGATTGAATGTTTGTCGGGCTGTTAGCACTCTGCCCGAACGAGTGCCAATTCTACTCGCGTAAAAACGCCTGCGGAAGTCCTCAGGCGTTGGCGTGCCCGGAACATGGGGCTGGGTGACCGCCTTTCAATGGCCTTCGCGTGCGCTGCCGGCCCGCGCCGCCGGGGAGACGCCCACGGGCCGGGCCTCGACCGCTATCCAGGCTTGTCGCCATGCGCTGGCGACCCCGCGGGCAAGCGGGGGGGCGCCCGCTTCCTCTTGTCATGATTTGCCCGTTAAAGTGCACGGCCTGGCGCCGCCTGGCGCGCAGTTGTCCCGGGGATTTCCAATGTTTCGATGTTCTGGCGCCGTGCGCGTCCTGGCTTTGCTGTTGCTTGCTTGCTTTGCCTCCGTTGCGGCGGCCCAGGTCGTCCCGCTGGTCGGCGGAACGCCGCCCGTGCAGGATTTCGACACGCTGGCGAACGCCGGCAGCGGCAGCGCCCTGCCCGATGGCTGGTACCTCGCCGAAAGCGGATCCAACGCGAACACCAGCTATACGGCCAGCGACGGCTCGGCGAATTCGGGCGACACCTACAGCTTCGGCACCAACGCCAGCAGCGAGCGCGCCCTGGGCACCGTGCAGTCCGGCTCGCTGGTGCCCCTGATCGGGGCGCGACTGCGCAACGACAGCGGCCAGGCGCTCGGCGAGATTGCCGTGGCCTACACCGGCGAGCAGTGGCGACTCGGCGCGACCGGCCGCGCCGACGCGTTGCAGTTCCAGTACAGCCTCAATGCGACCTCGCTCGGCGACAGCGCGGCAACCTGGGTTGCCGTGACCGCGCTGGATTTCTCCTCGCCGGTCAGCACCGGCGCCCTCGGTGCCCTGGACGGCAATCTCGCCGCCAACCGGACTGCGAAGAGCGCATCGATCACCGGGCTCAACCTGGCCGCCAATGCGAGCCTGTGGGTGCGCTGGGTGGATACGAATGCCAGCGGCGCCGACGACGGCCTCGCCATCGACAACGTCAGTTTCGCCGTGGCCGGCGATCCGCCGGTCGATGTTCCGCCGACCGTGGCCGGCACCACGCCGGCCAACAACGCGATCGACGTGCCGCTTGGCGCGGCCCTGTCGGTCAGCTTCAGCGAAGCGGTGACGCTGACGGCGCCGTGGTATTCAATCGTCTGCGACTCCTCGGGCAGCCACACCGCGACCCAGTCCGGCGGGCCGACCACGTTCACGCTGACGCCCGCGCCGGCCTTCGCCGCCAACGAGTCCTGCAACTGGACCCTTCTCGCCAGCGGCGTCACCGACCAGGATGGCACGGCGGATGCGATGGCCGCCGACGTGGTGGTCTCGTTCACCACCCTCGATCCGGGCAACGTCCCGCCGCCGACGGTCGTCTCGACGCAGCCGGCCGATGGCGCGGGCAACGTGCCGCTGGCCAGCGACGTGCGCGTGAACTTCAGCGAGGCCGTCACGACCACAGCGGGCGCCTTCGATCTGGCCTGCAATTCCAGCCCGATCGGACTGACCGAAACCGGCAGCGGATCGAGCCGAACGCTGACACCGGTGTCGCTGTTGCCGGCAAGCGCCGCCTGCGTGTTCACGATCAATGCGAGTGGTGTGCGCAATGACAGCGACGTCGCCATGGCGCAGTCGCAAACGGTCAATTTCTCGGTCAGCGACGGCTCGTCGATTGGCTACTGGTCGCAAGTCAACACGAGCAGCGCCGGGCAGCTGCGCTGCACGCTGCACCTGACCATCCGCGGCCATACCGCTTACCCCTACAGCGGCTCGGGCACCAACACCTGGACCATCCTCGAGACCGCGCAGGCGAATCCGTCCAATCCCAACCAGATCCTCGACGTCTATCGCAACCGCCTGTACACGGCGGTCAGCGACCGTGCCGGCACCGGTGGCGGGCTCACCTACAATCGCGAACACACCTGGCCGAACTCGCTCGGTTTCCCGAGCCAGACCGGCAACCTCGGCCTGCCCAATGCACCGTATACCGACACCCATATGCTCTATCTGTCGGATACGCAGTGGAACGCCGATCGCAGCAACAGTCCCTACGGCAACTGCCCGGTTGCGGCGAGCTGCGGCGAGCGCATCACCGAGTCCAACCTCGGCTTCGGTGGCGGCAGCGGTGTCTACCCGGGCAATTCGAACTGGGTCAACAACAATACGTTCGAAACCTGGAACCATCGCAAGGGCGACGTCGCCCGCGCGGTCATGTACATGGCGATCCGCTACGAGGGCGGCACCGATCCGACCAGCGGCCAGACCGAACCGAACCTCGAACTGACCGACAACCGCGCGCTGATCGTCGGCACCTCCAACTACAACGTGCCGGCCTACATGGGCCTGCTGAGCGACCTGCTCGCCTGGCACGCCAGCGATCCGCCGGACGCCGCGGAAATCGCGCGCAACGACGTGATCCAGGCCTTCCAGGGCAACCGCAACCCGTTCATCGACCACCCCGAATGGGCCAGCCAGGCCCTGTTCCAGTCAAGCAAACCGGCTACCTGCGAACCGCTGGGCAATGACGCGATCTTCGCCAGCGGGTTCGATTCACCGGCTGCGCCGACCGTGCATTGATCGGGATCGACCATGGTTCGCGCTGCGCACTCCGATCCATTGCCGGTGAAAGGAATTGCGCAGCTTGCCGGTTGATTCCTTGCGTGCGGGGTTTTCCTGAATGCGGGATTTGTCTGATGCGCGGTAAGCTGCGCTGTTGACGTTGCAGGAGCGCCTTCAGGCGCGATGCTTTTGGATGGGCTGCGAGAGAGAGAGAGCATCGCGCCTGAAGACGCTCCTACAATGCAACTTGCCTTCCCGGACCGGCTGCCGACATGTCTATCCTGATCGTTCATTGCAGTTGCGCCGCCGACGGAAGCGCGGCGGGCATCGCGCGGAGCCTGGTCGAGGAACGCCTGGCCGCCTGCGTCTCGGTGCTGCCGGGCATGCGCTCGACCTTTCGCTGGCGCGGTGAAACGCATACCGACGACGAGGTGCTGCTGTTGATCAAGACCACGCGCGAGGCCTATCCAGCGCTGGCCGCGCGGCTGCTGGAACTGCATCCGTATGAACTGCCTGAGATAATTGCGGTCGATGTCAGCGCTGCCCACGCGCCCTATGCGGCCTGGGTTGCTGAACAGACCACCCAATCCTGATGGGCAGCGCGCCTTGCCCACGAGCCGGAGCCTTGCCTTGATTCGCAGCGTCTTCGCCAGCCTGCTGGCCCTGTTAGTGCTGAGCCCGACCGTCCATGCCCAGGAGCATGACGGACTGCTGCCCGTCGAGCAGGCCTTCTCGCTGAAGGCCGAGGTTGCCGGGCCCGGGCGCATCGCCCTGCACTGGCAGATCGCCCCCGACTACTACCTGTACAAGGGACGCATCAGCGCGAAGACGAAGCAGGCCGGCCTCGAGCTCGGCGCGCTGGCGTTGCCGAAAGGCATCGAGAAACACGACGAATTCTTCGGCGATGTCGAGATCTACCACGACGCCGTCGAAGCCAGCCTGCCGTACACGCTGGACAACAGCGGCGCCGCGACGATCGAAGTCACGCTGACCGTGCAGGGCTGCCACGAGGTCGATCCGAAGATCTGCTACCCGCCGCACCCGACGCGGCTCCTGCTGGCGCTGCCTGGCGCCTCCACCGCCGCGCCACCGAGCGCGCTGGCGGCGAAACTGGCCGGCGGCGCGAGCCTCGGCACTGCGCTGAATGCGCAGGACGACGATGAAGCCCTGCCGCCCGAGCAGGCCTTCGTCTACGAAGCGATCGCGATGAGCCCGACCGAGATCCTCGCGCGCTGGACCATGCCGAAGGGCTACTACCTGTACCGCGACAGGACCAGCGTGCGCGTGGCCGATGCCAGCGGCGTCGAAACCGGCGCGCCGCAGTGGCCGCCCGGCGTCGATCACACCGACGAGCACTTCGGCAGCGTCGTCGTCTACTACAACCAGGTCGAATTGCCGGTTGCGCTGAAGCGCCCGAACGGCGACGCGCAAACCATCCAGCTGCTCGGCGAGTTCCAGGGCTGCAAGGAAAACGGCATCTGCTATCCGGTCATGCAGCGCACCGTCGCCGTCGATCTCGAACCGGCCAGCGCCGAACAACTGGCCGCCGCGGCAAGGACCTTCGTGCCCGCACCGCCGCCGGCAGCGGAATCCGCGTCGACGCCATTGCCCGACAACGCGCTGCGCTCGCAGCCGCCCGAAGTGACCGCGATCGGCCTGCTCGGCGCGCTGCTGTTCGCCCTGCTCGGCGGCATCGTGCTGAACCTGATGCCCTGCGTGCTGCCGGTGCTGTCGTTCAAGGTCATCGGCCTTGCGCAGAGCGGAGAGAGCCTGGCCAAGGCGCGCAGCCATGCGCTCTGGTACACGCTTGGCGTGCTCTCCTCGTTCGCCGCCATCGGCCTGCTGGTGATCGCGCTGCGTGCCGCCGGCCAGGCGCTGGGCTGGGGCTTCCAGCTGCAGCAGCCGGGCTTCGTCGCCCTGCTTGTCTACGTCCTGCTGGCGGTTGGCCTGAGCCTCTCCGGGGTCTTCACGATCGGCGCCAGCCTGGCCGGTACCGGGCAGAACCTCGCATCGCGCTCGGGCCCGGCCGGCGACTTTTTCACCGGCGTGCTGGCCTGCATCGTCGCCAGCCCGTGCACGGCGCCGTTCATGGGTCCGGCGCTGGCGTTCGCGTTTGCCTCCTCCTCGATCGTTGCCCTCTTGATTTTCCTCGCCCTCGGCCTCGGCCTGGCCCTGCCGTTCCTGCTGGTCGGCTTCGTGCCGGCGCTGGCATCGCGCCTGCCCAAACCCGGCGCGTGGATGGAGACCTTCAAGCAGGTGCTCGCCTTCCCGATGTACCTGACCGCGGTCTGGCTGGTCTGGGTGCTCGGCAAGCAGCGCGGCGACGATGCGATCGGCCTCGTGCTGGCCGGTGCGGTCGTGCTGGCGCTGGGGCTGTGGTGGCTCGAGCGCGGCCGCTGGAAAGGCGGCACGCGCACGCGCGTGCTGGCCGGCATCGTCCTGATCGCCTCGCTGTTGCCGATCTGGATGATCGCGAAGCTCGATCCGCCCTCGAAGTCGGCGGTCGACAGCGAATCCGCCGTCGCCTACTCGCGCGACAAGCTCGACGCATTGCGCGCGGACGGACGCACCGTCTTCGTCAACATGACCGCCGACTGGTGCGTGACCTGCAAGGCGAACGAAAAGAGCGTGCTCGGCACCGACCATTTCCAGGAACTTCTCGCCGGCGCCAATGCCGTCTACATGAAGGGCGACTGGACCAATGTCGACCCGGAGATCACGGCCTTCCTGCAGGAGCACGGCGCGGTCGGCGTGCCGCTCTACGTCGTCTTCCATGGCAGGCAGGACAATGGCCGCGTGCTGCCGACCGTCCTCACCGACGGCATCGTCGAAACCGCGCTGGGCGCCAGCGCGCCATGATCCGACCGCACCGCGCATGCCATCCCGCCTTCGCTGCTGAAATGCCGAGCCCATGTTCAATCGCACCAACCTGCTGATCATCGTCCTCGCCATCGCCAGCGCGGGCATCGGCCTGGGCCTCAGCGCGATGCTGCGCCCGTCGCCGCCGGCACCGGCGCGCATGCTTTCGGAGCCACAAACCGGTGTGCTCGCCATCGGCGATGCCACCGGCGAGGTCCGCCTGCCGGATCGCGAGGGCAAGCCGCGCAGCCTTGCCGAGTGGAGCGGCAAGCTGGTGGTGATGAATTTCTGGGCGAGCTGGTGCGGACCGTGCCGCGAGGAAATGCCGATGCTCGATCGCGCCCACCAGCGCTATGCCGCACGCGGCGTGGCAGTGATCGGCGTCGCTTCCGAGGAAGCGCCCGCCGCGCTGGGTTTCCTCGAATCGCATCCGGTGTCCTATCCGATCCTGATCAATTCGCCCGCGGAGGGAATCGATTTTTCGCTTCGATTCGGCAACACGCAAAGCGTCTTGCCGTTTACCGCGCTTGTTGGCCGCGACGGCCGCATCCTCGCCACGCGCATGGGCAGTTTCAGCGAAAAGGCGCTGGATGACTGGATTGCGCCTTATCTTTGAACTCGCCGGCTCCGGCCTGCGAACCTGATCCATTCCGCTCCATCGATCCGCAACAGGACCTCCCATGTCGACCCCCGCCTACGCAGCCGCCAGCGCCAAAGCTCCCCTCGCCCCGTGGACCATCGAGCGCCGCGCACCGTCCGCACATGAGGTGCAGATCGAGATCCGCTACTGCGGCGTCTGCCATTCGGACATCCACCAGGTGCGTGGCGAATGGGGCGGCGGCATCTTCCCGATGGTGCCCGGCCACGAAATCGTCGGTCATGTCGGCGCGGTCGGCAGCGCGGTCACGAAGTTCAAGGTCGGCGACACCGTCGGCGTCGGCTGCTTCGTCGACTCCTGCCGCGAATGCGGCGCCTGCCGCGAAGGCGAAGAGCAGTACTGCGAGAAGGGCATGACCGCGACCTATAACAGCGTCGAGCGCGGCACGCGCACGCCGACCTACGGCGGCTATTCGACGCGCATCGTGGTCGACGAGAACTACGTGCTGCGCGTGCCAGCCGGCATCCCGCTCGATCGCGCCGCGCCGCTGCTGTGCGCCGGCATCACCGTGTATTCGCCGATGCGCCACTACGGCGTCGACGCCGGTGACCGGGTCGCCGTGGTCGGCCTCGGCGGACTCGGCCACATGGCGGTCAAGATCGCCCGCGCCATCGGCGCGCACGTGACCGTGCTGAGCACCTCGCCGTCCAAGCGCGACGATGCGCTCAGGCTCGGTGCGGATGATTTCGCCGCCACCGCGGACAAGACGACGTTCAAGCGGCTCGCCGGCCAGTTCGATTTCATCATCGATACGGTCTCGGCGCCGCACGACTACAACGCCTACCTCGGCCTGCTGCGCCGCGACGGCACCATGATCCTGGTCGGCCTGCCCGACCAGCCGGTGCCGCTTTCGGCTGGCCCGCTGGTCATGGGCCGCCGGCGCCTGGCCGGGTCGCTGATCGGCGGCATCCGCGAGACCCAGGAAATGCTCGACTTCTGCGCCGAACACGGCGTCGCCTCGGATATCGAGCTGATCCCGATCGAAAAGGTCAACGAAGCCTACGAGCGCATGATCAGGGGCGACGTGCGCTACCGCTTCGTCATCGATTGCGCGAGCTTCTGAATCGCCAGGGCCGGGACGCCAGGCAGGAAAGCCCCCGAATTGGGCGGCAACGGCCGGCGACCTCGCCGCCAAAAGCCGGGAAAATTTCGCCGATCTTCGCCGAACTGGACACAACGGGCCTGTTCGATGACACTACGACGCTGTTTGAACCGGCCGATGGGCGGCCGTCCCTGGAGCGCGCTTGGCCAGCATCCTCATTCTGCACGGGCCCAACCTCAACCTGCTCGGCACGCGTGAGCCGGAGGTCTATGGGCATGCGACATTGCAGGACATCGACGCCGGGCTGGTGGCCGCTGCGGCGGCCGCCGGGCATGAGCTGGCCACCTTCCAGTCCAATGCCGAGCATGCCCTGATCGACCGCGTGCAGCAGGCACGTGGCGAAGGCGTCGCCTGGATCGTGATCAATCCGGGTGGCTACACGCATACCAGCGTGGCCCTGCGCGACGCCCTGGCCGCGGTGGCGATTCCGTTCATCGAGGTGCATCTGTCCAACGTGCATGCCCGCGAGAGTTTTCGCCACCACTCGTACTTTTCCGATATCGCACATGGCGTCGTCGCCGGCTTCGGCGCCGACAGCTATCGCATGGCGCTCGACTACATCGTGCGCCGGCTCGCTCCCCACTGACCTACTGATTCCCACCCGGGCCGGCGCGACGCGCGCGGCGGTCCACAGCACAGGTGACACCCATGGATCTGCGCAAGATCAAGAAACTCATCGACCTGCTAGAAGAATCGAACCTGGCCGAACTCGAGATCAAGGAAGGCGAGGAAATCGTCCGCCTGTCGCGGTATCCGAAGAACATGGCGCCGACCTATACCGCCGCGCCTGCCGCCAGTCCGGCGCCCGCGGCCCAGGCCAGCGCACCGGCAGCGGCACCCGGCCCGGCCAGGGAAGCCGAAGTGACGGTCGCCTCCGACTCGAAGGAGCTCCCGCCCGGCACGACCGTGCGCTCGCCGATGGTCGGTACGTTCTACGCATCGGCCAATCCCGATGCGCCGCCCTTCGTCAGCGTCGGCCAGAAGGTCAAGGCCGGCGACACGCTGGGCATCATCGAGGCGATGAAGATGTTCAACCAGATCGAAGCCGAAGTCTCCGGCACGGTCCTCGCCGTGCTCGCCGAAAGCGGACACCCGGTCGAGTTCGACGAGCCGTTGTTTGTGATTGGTTGAAAAGCCGGGAATCGAGAATGGGGAATGGGGAATCGTTCAAGCGGGCGCACGAGCGATTGGAAGTCTGGCAGGAGGCGATGCAGCTGGTGGAAATGGTCTATGTCGCGACTGCAGCGTTTCCCGCGGACGAGCGTTATGGTTTGACGGCACAGATTCGCCGATCCGCAGTCAGCGTGCCATCCAATATCGCCGAAGGTGCAGCGCGACGCTCAACCCTCGAATACCAGCGCTTCCTCTCCATTGCACGCGGATCACTTTCGGAAATGTCCACGCAGATCCAAATTGCGACACGTCTTGAGTTTATGAACCAAAGCATTGAAATGGACGCATTGGTGGATCGCGTTTTCGCCAGACTCACCGCCTTGATGAACGCCCTCAAAAGGCGTGGAGACACATGATGCGAGCTTCAAACCCATTCCCCATTCCCCATTCCCCATTCCCATGCTAGACAAAGTCGTCATCGCCAACCGCGGCGAAATCGCCCTGCGCATCCTGCGTGCCTGCCATGTGCTTGGCATCAAGACGGTGGCCGTGCATTCGACCGTCGATCGCAACCTCAAGCACGTCGGCATGGCCGACGAGTCGGTGTGCATCGGGCCGGCGCCGGCGTCGGAGAGTTACCTCAACGTGCCGGCGATCATCGCCGCCGCCGAGGTCACCGATGCCCAGGCGATCCACCCCGGCTACGGTTTCCTGTCCGAGAACGCCGACTTCGCCGAGCGCGTCGAGCAATCCGGCTTCATCTTCATCGGCCCGCGCGCCGAAACGATCCGCCTGATGGGCGACAAGGTCGAGGCGATCCGCGCGATGAAGGCGGCCGGCGTACCCTGCGTGCCCGGCTCGGGCGGACCGCTCGGCGAGGACATTGCCGAGAACACGCGCATCGCGCGCGACATCGGCTACCCGGTGATCATCAAGGCCGCCGGCGGCGGCGGTGGCCGCGGCATGCGCGTCGTGCACACCGAGGCCCATCTCGGCAACGCCATCTCGATGACCAAGACCGAGGCCAAGGCCGCGTTCGGCAACGACCAGGTCTACATGGAGAAATTCCTCGAGAACCCGCGCCATGTCGAGATCCAGGTGCTGGCCGATGGCCAGGGCAATGCAATCCATCTCGGCGAACGCGACTGCTCGATGCAGCGCCGCCACCAGAAGGTGGTCGAGGAAGCGCCCGCCCCCGGCATCAGCGAAGAACAGCGCCAGGCCATCGGCAAGGTCTGCGTCGAGGCCTGCCTGCGCATCAACTACCGCGGCGCCGGCACCTTCGAATTCCTCTATGAGGACGGCCGCTTCTACTTCATCGAAATGAACACGCGCATCCAGGTCGAGCATCCGGTCACCGAGATGATCACCGGCGTCGACCTCGTCCGCGAGCAGTTGCTCATCGCCGCCGGCGAGAAACTCTCGATCCGCCAGGAAGACGTGCGCATCACCGGCCACTCGATCGAGTGCCGCATCAATGCCGAGGATCCCGACACGTTCATGCCGAGCCCGGGCCTGGTCAAGCGCTTCCTCGCCGCCGGCGGTCCCGGCGTGCGCACCGATACGCACATCTACGACGGCTACCGCATACCGCCCAACTACGATTCGATGATCGGCAAGCTGATCGTGCACGGTCGCGACCGCGCCACCGCGGTGGCGCGCATGCGCAACGCGCTGGCCGAAGTCGTCATCGAGGGCGTGAAGACCAACCTGCCGCTGCAGATGCGCATCATGGCCGACGGCGGCTTCCAGGCCGGCGGCATGAACATCCACTACCTCGAAAAGCGCATGGCGGAAGCCAAGGCCAAGGCGCTCGGACTGGAATGATCGTGGCGCTCGCGCAGCCGGGCATTCGACCGTGGCGGTGCGCCCGGTTGATTCGGTTCGCAGATCGTGTCGGCCGATGTGCGATGTGTCACCTCGGGAATCAGGAGCACCACCCTCATCCCCCTTCGGGACCTTCTCCCGCCAGCGGGAGAAGGAGCCCAGCGCGGCAGAGTTCGGGACCTTCTCCCGCCAGCGGGAGAAGGAACCAATAGTGAAAGTCCAATATGAAATGCCTCTCCCGCTGGCGGGAGAGGCTGCCGGCAGGCTGGTGAGGGTGGGCCTTCGAAGATGCACGCAAAAGCTCGGGAATCAGGAGCACCACCCTCATCCCCCTTCGGGACCTTCTCCCGCCAGCGGGAGAAGGAGCCCAGCGCGGCAGAGTTCGGGACCTTCTCCCGCCAGCGGGAGAAGGAACCAATAGTGAAAGTCCAATATGAAATGCCTCTCCCGCTGGCGGGAGAGGCTGCCGGCAGGCTGGTGAGGGTGGGCCTTCGAAGATGCACGCAAAAGCTCGGGAATCAGGAGCACCACCCTCATCCCCCTGCGGGACCTTCTCCCGCCAGCGGGAGAAG
>OEIU01002198.1_pt1 | contig 10737 bp, 14 predicted proteins | sample 1539221 | NCBI WGS metagenome assembly OEIU01 (sample SAMN03792071, study PRJEB22550) | activated sludge metagenome | feature: wastewater treatment plant; material: activated sludge; isolation source: Wastewater treatment plant of a petroleum refinery complex | place: Argentina: Zarate | collected... | reverse complement strand
TTCGTGGATGACTTCGGGGCCGAGGTGCATCAGGTTCAGGTAGGCGTGATCCTTGTGCTCGCCGACGCCGCGGCCTTCGCGCACTTCCATCGTGATCGCGCGGCTGACCACGTCGCGCGATGCCAGGTCCTTGGCATTCGGTGCGTAGCGCTCCATGAAGCGCTCACCCTTGGAATTGGTCAGGTATCCACCCTCGCCGCGCACGCCCTCGGTGATCAGGCAGCCTGCGCCGTAAATGCCGGTTGGATGGAACTGCACGAATTCCATGTCCTCGAGCGCGAGTCCGGCGCGCAGCGCCATGCCGCCGCCGTCGCCGGTGCAGGTGTGTGCGCTGGTTGCCGTGAAATACGCGCGTCCATAGCCGCCGGTGGCGAGCACCACCGCATGCGCGCGGAACAGGTGCAATTCGCCTTCGTTCATGTCCAGCGCGAGCACGCCACGGCAGGCGCCGTCGCTATCGAAAATCAGGTCAAGTGCGAAGTATTCGATGTAGAAACGCGCATCGTGCTTGAGCGATTGCTGGTACAGCGTGTGCAACATCGCGTGGCCGGTGCGGTCGGCCGCGGCGCAGGTGCGCTGCGCGGTGCCTTTGCCATAGTTCGTGGTCATGCCACCGAACGGACGCTGGTAAATCTTGCCGGCTTCGGTGCGCGAGAACGGCACCCCGTAGTGCTCAAGTTCGATCACCGCGGCCGGCGCGTTCTTGCACATGTATTCGATCGCGTCCTGGTCGCCGAGCCAGTCGCCGCCCTTGACCGTGTCGTAGAAGTGGAAACGCCAGTCGTCCTCGCCCATGTTGCCGAGTGCCGCGGCGATGCCGCCTTGCGCGGCGACCGTGTGCGAGCGCGTCGGGAAAACCTTGGTGATGCACGCGGTGTTCAGTCCCTGCTCGGCCATGCCGAAGGTGGCGCGCAGGCCGGAGCCGCCTGCGCCGACCACGACGACGTCGTATTTGTGCTCGTGGATCTTGTAGCTTTCCATGGCTTAATCTCTGCTTGTCTCAATGCAGGCTTGTCTAATGCAGGGCGATGCGGACGATCGCGAACAGGCACGCCACCGCGGCGAGAAACGCACCGAAGCGCACCAGAATCTGCAACGTGATTTCCTGCCAGCGCGTATGCACGTAATCCTCGATGACCACCTGCAGGCCGAGCGCACCGTGCCAGAACAGGCTCACGACCAGCGCGACCAGCAACACCGCATGGACAGGTTCGGCGATTGCGGCGCGCACGGCGGCGTAGTCTGCATGCACCAGGCCTGCGCACAGCCACAGGAACCACAGACTCAACGGCGCCAGCGCGACCGCGGTCAGGCGTTGCAGCCACCAGTGGCGGACGCCGGACTGTGCCGAGCCGAGTCCGCGCGCATATTTCATCGGGTTGCGCAATTGGCCGCGCACGTCATCGGTGCCCACGCGAACATTCATGCTGCACCTCCGCTCGCGCGAGCAAAGAGTGTGATCCAGACCAGCGCCGTCAGCACGAGGCTGGCCGCGATCACGATCCAGCCGGTGGCGAAATAACTCGGCGTGTGCGAGTGGTCGCGCTGGGCCGCGTCGTAGCCCATGCCGGTGTCGCGGAACAGGTGCTGGATGCCGTTGCACAGATGGAACAGCAACGCCCATGACCACCCAATCTGCAGCACAAAGCCGAGTCCGCTCGCACAAAACGCGGAGAAGATGCCCCACGCATCGGCACCCGTCACAACGGCGATCAACCCCCAGGCCAGCAATAAGGCACCCAGACACAGGAACAATCCGGTCAGGCGATGCAATACCGACTGCCACATGTTCACGCGCCAGCGGTAGATCTCCAGATGCGGGGATATCGGTCGTGCGATTGGGCTCATGGCGTTCGTCCTAGAAGTCGATGCAGCGGCCATTCTTTTCCCAGTCGCCGTAACGCGTTGGCTCCGGGCCATCGCGGCCGCCGATTTCCGCCGGGCGTTCGGGCACGGGCATAGGCTTAGCCGGGCCTTGTGCAGGCGTCGCGGCGGCGGGCGGATCGGGTTGCGGTTCGGTCATTGTCGTCCTGTTGCTGTGTTCGCGCGACTTGATCGGCCAATGCCGCGCCTCTACATTGCGCTTGCAAGTATAACGCTCCACGCCACCGATGATTAGCCTGCCCGCGCAAGTGTTTGAAATATCCGGAGCCGACGCCGCCGCGTTCGCGCATGCGCAATTCAGCAGCGACGTGCTCGCATTGCCGCACGGACAATGGCAATGGAGCGCATGGCTGTCGCCGCAAGGACGCGTGCGCGCGTTCTTTGCGCTGTCGCGCCGCGCTGCCGACAGCATCGCCTTGACCCTTCGCGGCGGCGACGCGGAGTCGTTGCGCGCCGAGCTGTCGCGCTTCGTTTTTCGCGCAAAGGTGCAGTTGCGCGCCACGACTGGCCCCGCGGCGCAGACATCGAAGTTGGACGACATCCGCGCCGGCATACCCGAAATCGGCGCCGAATTGCGCGACCAACTGCTCCCGCAATGGATCGGCCTCGATCGTTTTGGCGCGGTCAGCGTGAACAAGGGTTGTTATCCGGGCCAGGAGATCATGGCACGCCTGCACTTCAAGGGCGGCAACAAGCGCTCGCTGTATCGGATCGGCTCCGACGTCCCGCTTCCGACAGGAGCCACGCTGCGCGATGTGCGAACCGGCGAGGAAGCCGGATGCGTCCTGCAGTGCGCGCGCGCCGGCTCCGATCGCCACGAGGCACTTGCCAGCCTGATCGACGCAAAGGCCGAATCGATCCTGCGCGCCGACCCGGAATCCGGCGCAATCCAACAGATCGAACATTTCGGCTGAGCCGCGTCCTATTGCGCTGCGTATCGTTTTTGCCGGGCATTCGTGTTAAGACACGCCAACGCAGACATCGAGAAAGGGGCGATCATGCGATTGCATTCCAAATCCTCCGTGCGCGCTGCGGCGGCAGTGCTTCTGGCTAGCGTGGCGACCACGTCGCTGCAGGCCGCCGATTACACGTTCCGCATCGAGCCCGCGTATCCGGCCGAACGCACCGCAGAAATCTACGCGCCGCTGATGAGCTATCTGAACAAGGCCACCGGCCAGCATTTCACCCTGGTGACGGCGCGCAACTACCACTTTTACTGGCGCGACTTCCAGAACAAGGTGAAGACCGATTTTTCCTTCGATGAGGCGCATCTGGCCGACTACCGCATTGAAAAGCAGCAGTTCGAACCGCTGGTGCGTACCGCCGAGCCCACCAGCTATACCCTGGTGTCCAATATCGACATCGGCAACAAGGGCACCCAGGGCCTCGTTGGCCACACCATCGTCACGATGGGAGCGCCAAGCCTGGGTTACGCCCTGCTGCTCCAGTTCTATCCGAACCCGATACTGCAACCCGATATCGCGACGACCGCCACCTCGTGGCGCGATGCCACAGACCGGGTTTTTGCCGGGGAAGCGGATGCAGCGATGATCCCGACATCACTGAAGGACCAATTCCCCAATCTGACCCCGGTCAAGGCCTCGCGCGAATTTCCCGGGCAGTGCATCACCGCCTCGCCCGATGTGCCAGCGGACCTGCGCGCGAAGGTAAAGGACGCCCTGCTCAAGCTCGACACGGACGCAGACGCCTCCAAGCTCCTGTTCGAACTCGGCGTGACCAAGTTCGTGCCGGCCAACGCAAAGGAGTACGCCGGCGACGAGCAGATCCTGAAGAGCTTCATCGGATACAAATAGCTACTTCGCAACGTTTTACACATTGACGCAAATGCGAATGTGCTCGCTTTGCCGCGTTGTATACATGTGCGAAAACGATGAATTCTTAACATTTGCATTTTAACGATCCGTTCAGGAAACGGACCACGATTAGAGTGACAACTCGGTTCGATGTGCGATAATGCGCGCCGTCGTGCATCAGGTACGACAGGAATTCACGATTGATTTTCCGGACGCGCGCCATCTTCACGCCTTCCGGAATTGCAAAAATACGGCGCCGGCTCCACACCGGCGCTCAAGCTCAAGGCCCACGGGACGTGCGCCGCAGCGGAGACCGAACCGGTCTCTAGTATCCAACCGGCTCAGTGCGAAATGCCTGCCGGAAACAATCACCACGGCGCTGACAACGCCGTTGGAAAGATCCGCAGGGGCCGGCGCGCTGCAGAGCGCGACGCCATGCGGATGTTTGCGAATTTGATTTTTGACGGAGATATCCGCCATGAAACTTGCCTGGATCCTGTGGTTGGCTTCAGCATTCCACAATGGCGCGAGCGATCGCGCCTGCCTTGCCGCGACCATCTACCTGGAGGCGCGCGGCGAGCCGGTCACCGGCCAGATGGCCGTGGCCGAAGTCGGCCTGCGCCGCCGCGATGGCGGCCAATGGGGAAACTCATTGTGCAAGGTGCTGCGCGCACGCGGACAATTCGCGCTGTCGACGACGAGCAAAAACTACGTCTTCGACGACGCCGATGCCTGGAACCAGGCATGGTTCGTCGCCGGCATCGCGCTGGACATCTGGAAACTACCACCCAACTGGCGACCATCGCTGGTGCCGAAGGCCGACCACTTCTATGCCGCCGGAAGCCTGCCGCTTCCTCCCGGATGGGCAAAGGGCCCGCCGCTGGCGGTGATCGGCGATCACCGCTTCTACCACGCGGATTGAAAAACCTGCTGCGCTCTGCCAATCGCTCAGCGCGGCATCAATTCCAGACGTTGTCCGCGGATCATGACGCGGTCGCCGGGGCGGAAACCGGGGTTATCGTATTGGGTCACACGCGCCCAGCGCCCGTCATCCAGTTCCACCGAAAAACGCCACGCGTAGCCTGAGCGCAGGTTTGCGTCGTTTTGCTCGATAGCATTGCCGGCAACCGCCCCGCCGACCACGCCGGCGGCGGTGGCCGCGGCACGGCCGCTACCGCGCCCGAATTGGTTGCCGATCAGTCCGCCGATGATCGCTCCGATCACCGCCCCGCCGCCCGAATTCTGCTGGCGAATCTCGACCTGATCGATGTCGCGCAAGGTGCCGCATGTATGGCAATAACGCGGACCGCTCTGCGAGCTGCCTTCGTGATACACGACGCGTTCGCGCGGAGGCGGCGCGACGCAAGCACTCAAGCCGAAAACGGCGGTTGCTAGCAAGATGGCTGGTACAGTTGGACTGCGCATGATCGTCTCCTCATCTTCCGGTGGGATTCAACGCTACTAAGCGTCATGGGTGTAAGCAAGTTTCCCTTGCGCCACGTGAACCGTTGCGAAACCACGCCGCCGGGTGGCATTGTGCCATTCGCAATTGCATTCCACTCGGCCAATCATGCTCGACCTGATTGACAGCCATTCGCACCTGGACGCCGCCGAGTTCGACCCGGATCGTGCGGCTGTTCTCGCGCGCGCGCGCAACGTGGGCGTGTGGCGCCAGATCGTTCCCGCGGTAGCATTCGACACCTTCACGGCACTGCATGATCTGTGCGCAAGTGAAGGCGGCTTGTACCCGGCGTATGGCCTGCATCCGATGTTTCTGGCCGCGCACAAACCGGAGCATCTGGATGCATTGCCGGACTGGATTGCGCGCGAGAGGCCGGTCGCCGTAGGCGAATGCGGGCTGGATTTCTTCGTACCCGGACTCGACCAGGAAGCGCAACGGCACTATTTCCGCCGCCAGCTCGAAATCGCGCGGGATTTTTCCCTGCCTGTGATCCTGCATGCGCGGCGTGCACTGGATGAAGTCATCGCCACGATTCGCCAGATCGGACAGCTGTGCGGTGTCGTGCATAGCTTCTCCGGCAGCCCGGAACAAGCGCGGCAATTGTGGAAATGTGGATTCCTGCTTGGCATCGGCGGACCCGTTACCTATCCGCGCGCCCGCCGCCTGCGCGAGATCGTCACCACAATGCCCATCGAATTCCTGCTTCTGGAAACCGATGCGCCGGATCAGCCGCTGCATGGCCACCAGGGCGCACGCAACGAACCGGCATTACTTGTCGAAGTGTGTGAATGCGTGGCGAAATTGCGCGGGGTCGGCATCGACGAAATCGCATCCGCCACGACGCGAAACGCCGAGCGACTATTCGCACTGCCGGCGTCAGCGTGAAGGCTGCAACAGCCGCTCCACCGTGCGCGCCGCAGCGACCATGCCGAACGTCGCGGTGACCTGCATCATCGCGCCGAGCCCGCCGCCGCAATCGAGTTTGAGCGCGCCGTCATTGGTATCCGGCCGCGTCTTGCAAACCGTGCCGTCGGGCTGCGGGTAGTTGACGTTTTCGCGCGAGAACACGGCTTGCACGCCGAAATAGCGTTTCGGATTGCGTGTCCAGTCGTAATCGTCGCGCAGCTTCTTGCGCACGAGCCCAAGCATAACGTCGTGTTCGGTCCTGGACAGATCGCGCGACGTGATCAGCGCCGGGTCGCGACGGCCACCGGCCGAACCGGAAACAACAATCGGAATCTTGCGCCGGCGGCAGAAGACGATCATTTCCACCTTCACGCGCAACGCATCGCAGGCGTCGATGACGGCGTCGTAGCCAGCACCGAGCAACTCGCCGAGATTGCCCACGGTCACGAACTGCGCCAACGGCTGTACACGCAGATGCGGATTGATCGCACGCAGGCGCGCGGCGACGACATCGACTTTCGCGCGCCCGAATTCGCCATCCAGCGCGTGCGACTGGCGGTTGACGTTGGACACGCATACTTCGTCCGCGTCGATCAGGGTCAGTGCGCCAACTCCCGAGCGCGCCAGCGCCTCGGCCGCCCACGACCCGACGCCGCCGAGCCCGACCACGGCCGCATGCGCGCGCGCCAGGCACGCGACACTGCCGGCGCCATAGAGTCGATCGATTCCGGCAAAGCGCCCGTCTGTCACCGTTTTTTCCGTCCGTTGCAAGCGATTACTTTAGCACCCGGTCAGCGCGCCTCGGCCAATCGGGTATGCTAAGCGGTTGTCGTTTTGCGGAATCCGGTATGCGTCACGTGTTGCTTTTTGTGCTTGGCCTCGCCATCGGCGCCATTGCCACGGCCAACATCGTAGGCGCGCTGCGCCAACGCGACGCCTATCCACGCGGCCTCATGAATGTGATGCAGCACGATTCGGGTGTTTTGCATCAAGCCGCAAGGAGCAACCACTGCGATGCCGCGACGACGGTCGCCCTGGACCAACTGCGGAGTTTGTCTGCCGGTATCGAAACCGCAGTTTATGGCGCGGATCCAGCCGACCCGCCATTTGCCGAATACGCGCAAAAGCTGCGCACCGCGATCCCATCGACGCTCGACTGCAAGTCGTTGGCGACGGATTTGCTCAACACCGATGCCGCCTGTGACGCCTGCCACCGGCAATATCGCTGAGTCAGCGGTTTGGTAACGGTATGAACTCGGTTTCCCCGATTACCGGCGGATAACGCATCGCAGCCCAATCCGCTTTCGCTTTTTCAATGCGTTCGCGCGAACTGGACACGAAGTTCCACCACAGATGACGGTCACCGTCGAGCGGATCGCCGCCGCAAAGAATGACGCGAGCAGGCCCGTCCGCGCGAATTTCCACGTCCATCCCGGCAGGCAAAACGGCCATCTGCGCGACTGCCAACTCGATTCCGGCCACGGTTATCGGCGAATCCGTGGCATAAACCGCGCGATCGATATGCTCCGCGGGAACGACCATCGCTGCGCCTGCGGAAAATTCCGCCGCCACGTAGAACAGCCGCGAAAACGTGTGCACCGGCGAACGCCGCCCGAAGGTTTCGCCGGCAACAAGGCGCAGACGCACGCCGTTGCTTTCCCACGCCGGCAATGTCGCCGCGGCGTGGTGGTGGAATTCGGGCGCGACTTCCTCCGCATCTTTCGGCAAGGCCACCCAGGTCTGGATACCGTGCATGGACTGGCCAGCGGCGCGTTCGGCTGCAGGCGTGCGTTCGGAATGCACGATGCCGCGCCCGGCCGTCATCCAGTTCACGTCGCCGGCGCGGATGACCTGCACATTACCGAGATTGTCGCGGTGCTCGATCGCACCCTCGAACAAATACGTGACCGTGGCCAATCCGATATGCGGGTGCGGGCGCACGTCCATGCCCTGCCCCGGCGCGAAGCGGGCCGGCCCCATGTGGTCGAAGAACACGAACGGACCGACGCGGCGTGCTTGCAGTTGGGGCAACACGCGGCGCACGCTGAATCCACCCAGGTCGTGAACTTTCGGGTCTATGACAGTGATCGTATCCACCGGGTTATGGTAGCGCGACCGGACGGGCACAGACTGGATTATTTCGCCACCATCCCCATATTCGCACGGCCAACTCATAAGGAGGCATCCGTGACTGCTACCGCTACAGCGCGGACTTCCATCGAAGCCGCAGCACCTGAGTCCTTGCGCCACGTCCAGCGCATCGTGCGCGGCCGTCCGACCAGCGACGGCGCGGGCGTGAAGCTGACCCGTGTCATCGGTCAGCCGGGCCTGGACATGCTCGATCCGTTCCTGATGCTGGATGAATTCCGCTCGGATTCGGCAAGCGACTACATTGCCGGCTTCCCGGAGCATCCGCACCGCGGCTTCGAAACCGTCACTTACATGCTGGCTGGGCGCATGCGCCATGGCGACAACCAGGGCAACAGCGGCCTGCTGACTCCTGGCAGTGTGCAATGGATGACGGCCGGACGCGGCATCTTGCATTCGGAAATGCCCGAGCAGGAAAACGGCCTGATGTGGGGCTTCCAGCTGTGGGTGAACCTGCCGGCCAAGGACAAGATGACCGCACCGCGCTATCAGGACATCGCCCCCGAGGCGATCCCGGAAACCTCGCCGTCCTCAGGTGTGACCGTGCGCGTGATTGCAGGAAGCCTGAACGGGGTATCCGGGCCCGTCAGCGGCATCGCGACCGAACCGGTCTATCTCGACGTGCGACTGGAGGCCGGCGCAAAGGTCAAATTGCCGTTACCGGCGACGCACCATGGATTTGCCTACGTGTACGAGGGCCAGGCGCGCGTGGGCGATGGCGCTTCCGCACAATTGGTTCGCGGGGACTTGGGCGTTCTGACGGCCGGTACGATCGTATCGGTTTCCGCGGGCGACGCGCCGGCACGGCTAATAGTCGTAGCGGGCAAACCGCTAAACGAACCCGTGGCCAAATATGGCCCGTTCGTGATGAACACCCAGCAGCAGATCGTGCAGGCGGTCGAAGATTTCCGCGCAGGACGATTCTGACGTTCACGAAAAGGCACCGGTGGATTCGCATCCACCGGTGCTTCAAGGACTTACGGTACCTATCTCAGGCTGGCGCGACTTCGTCGGCCTGCAGGCCTTTCTGGCCTTGCACAACCTTGAAGCTGACCTTCTGACCTTCTTGCAGGGTACGGAAGCCCGTGCCCTGGATAGCGCGGAAATGCACGAACACATCCGGGCCGTTTTCACGGCTGATGAATCCGAAACCCTTGCTGTCGTTGAACCACTTGACAGTACCAACCTCACGATCCGACATAAAAACTCCACGAGACAAACAATACACAGGCCAACGCGCAACGTCGCGGCCCACTCTACTGGATCGACGGCGGGAATCGGGACAGCGGCGCGGACCGGACAACCGGGCGCAGCTCGCACACCGAACCCCGCTGTGTAATCACAGCACTGGCACTATAACCTAAAATTTACAAAAACTCGAATTTTCGCGCCGCTCCTTGATGCGGCATCGCAACATCGCATCCCGACTCGCATGGGTTAAGGTTGCAACGCCAGGGGGCGCACAATCGAAGGGAAATGCCATGCCCGCATGCAGCTGCCACCCGATTTCCCCGCACAAGAAACTGCGCATTCCGGACTGGTATGTCTCCAGCCTGATGCTTGATCGCGCCATGGACGCCATCCTGCGCCGGGTGAAACGACTCGACCGCACCCACGACATCCCCTATCTGGCCGGTTACAGTGTCGACGGCCAGACCATATATATCGACCGCCATTTGCCGCGCGTGATGAACTACAAGGGCCGCAAGATCGACGTCGCGCGCTACCTCATCATGCACGAGGAGGTGGAAAAGACCCTGATCGACCAGCTCGGCCTGCACTATCTGCATGCCCACCAGATTGCCACGCGCGCCGAAGAAGCGCTGATCCGCGCCGACAATATCCTGTGGCGGGACTATGACCGCTTCATGCAGAAATACGTCAAGACAGTTGGTGATGAGCGCCTCAAGAAAGTGCCTAAAGACCTTGATTTGAAACCCTATCGCGACGAACACGACTTCGACCTGATCAAGCGCATGCGCAAGGCGCTGACTGCGAAAGGGCTGCGCAAGGGCGAGAATGCTTCAGCGCTGGCGAAGGCCGTCGGGGAATACGAAACTGCCCTGAAAGACGAGCGGCGCAACGCCGCGGCGCACCGCAAGAAACCCACCAAGCGAAAATAAGGCGGTGTGGCCGCTACGGGTGTCTGCGGATGGTGGCGGTGCATACTTCTAATAGATACGCGAAGTAATTGATTTACAAGTATTTCATTTATGGCATTTTCGGCAGTTACCCCCAAAGTTACCCCCAGCGTGGCGCGACGCTCGGGGGTTTCTCGCGCGTGCGGGCGTGGCGATTTCTCGCGATTTAGCCAAAGTGAATTGGGCGCACGTATCGCTTTGTTATTCGATTGACCTTTTCCGCCCCCGGCCTTGCTAGGAGTTTCGCCTGTAGGAATTGCCCTACGTTGCGGCGAGTGAGCAATGCAAAAACCCGGGTTTTGTTAAGGTTTGACGCAGGGGAAATGCACTGACGCTCGCGGGTTTGGGCAACCTAGAGACTTGTATCCCCTACCCGGGGAAG
>OEIU01002197.1_pt1 | contig 10740 bp, 8 predicted proteins | sample 1539221 | NCBI WGS metagenome assembly OEIU01 (sample SAMN03792071, study PRJEB22550) | activated sludge metagenome | feature: wastewater treatment plant; material: activated sludge; isolation source: Wastewater treatment plant of a petroleum refinery complex | place: Argentina: Zarate | collected... | reverse complement strand
GTACCGACTCCTCGAACACGGCCCCTCACCGGCTTGACCAACCATAGGAGCGTCGATGGTCCTGCCCGGCAGGCGCGGTCAGAGGAACTGGGCTGGGTCGAACTCGTCGATGGGGATGACCCGCACGCGCGGGAGCGGCTCGTTGAAGGCCTGGACGTCGTGCTCGAGGTCGAAGGTCTCCAACCCCTCGCGGACGAGCGGCAGGAACGCGTGGTTGCGGAACTCGTCGAAGCCGGCGACCGCGACCCGGCGCCCGTCGAGGAGGTCCTCGACCTGGGGGACGAAGTCGCCGTCGTTGCTCACGAGGACGACGTCGGCCTCACGCTCGCGCAGCGCGGCGAGGGTGCGCTGGATCGCGACGTCGACGACCTTGACCCCCGCGTCCCCGGAGAGGGGGACCGGGCGGAAGCCGATGGCGAGCAGCGCCTGGACGAACCCCATCGGGAGGTCGCCGTTCGCGGCGAGGAAGAACAGGCCGCGAGCCGGCTGGTGCCACGTGTCCTCGGCGAAGGCGAGCAGCCGCTCCCAGCGCGGTCGCTCGTCGGGACGCGGGCGGCGGGCGAGGATCGAGTTGCCGAGCGTGGCGTCGATGTTCTCGCCGTCCACGAGCACGTACGTCAGCCGGCTGTCCATGGCACGAGGTTAGGGGGTGTCGCCACCGGCCGGGCCGGCCGAGGCCGTGCGTCGGCCCCGGACCTCGCGGACGGCGGTCGGGGGCGGGCTCGTACTGGCGAGTAGCATCGTCCCCATGAGTGGCAACCCGGACTTCGACACCTACCGGCTCTCCGAGGACCACGAGGCGATCCGCGAGGCCGTCCGCGCGGTGGCCGAGGACAAGGTCAAGCCCTACGCGGCCGCCGTCGACGAGGAGTCGCGCTACCCGCAGGAGGCGCACGACGCGCTCGTCGCCTCCGACTTCTTCGCGCCGCACGTGCCGGAGGAGTACGGCGGTGTCGGCGCCGACGCCCTCGCGACGTGCATCGTCATCGAGGAGGTCGCGCGCGTCTGCGCCTCGAGCAGCCTCATCCCGGCGGTCAACAAGCTCGGCTCGATGCCGTTGCTCCTCGCGGCCTCGGACGAGGTCAAGCAGCGCTACCTCACGCCGCTGGCCGCGGGGGAGTCGACCTTCTCGTACGGGCTCTCCGAGCGCGAGGCGGGCTCCGACACCGCCGCGATGAAGTGCAGGGCCGTGCGCGACGGCGACGACTGGGTGCTCTCCGGGCAGAAGTCGTGGATCACCAACGCCGGTGTCTCCGAGTACTACACGGTCCTCGCGGTGACCGACCCCGACGGCCCGCGCGGCAACAACGTCACCGCGTTCGTCGTCGAGAGGTCGGACGAGGGATTCTCCTTCGGCGAGAAGGAGCGCAAGCTCGGCATCAAGGGCTCCCCGACCCGCGAGCTGCACTTCGACCGCTGCCGCATCCCCGGCGACCGGGTCGTCGGCGAGGTGGGGGCCGGGCTGAAGATCGCGCTCGCCACCCTCGACCACACCCGCGTCACGATCGGCGCGCAGGCGGTCGGCATCGCGCAGGGCGCCCTCGACGAGGCGCTCGCCTACGTCAAGGAGCGCAAGCAGTTCGGTCGGCGCATCGCCGAGTTCCAGGGCGTGCAGTTCATGCTCGCCGACATGGCGATGCAGCTCGAGGCGGCGCGGCAGCTGGTGTACGTCGCGGCGGCCAAGTCCGAGCGTGGCGACGCCGACCTCCCGTTCTTCGGGGCGGCGGCCAAGGCCTACGCGTCCGACGTCGCGATGCAGGTGACGACGGACGCGGTCCAGCTGCTCGGTGGCGCCGGCTACACCCGCGACTTCCCCCTCGAGCGGATGATGCGCGACGCGAAGATCACCCAGATCTACGAGGGCACCAACCAGGTGCAGCGCATCGTCATGGCCCGCCAGCTCCTCAAGGGCTGACGCCCGGCCCGAGGCCAGGAGGCCCGGCGGGCCCGGCGGGCCCGGCACCCGAGGAGGTGCACGGAGGAAAGTCCGGTCGATGGCGCCGTCCGGGTCCGACGATCGGCTGATCCCTCCCCGGTTGAGCGGGAACGCGCTCCCGTCGCCCCGCACAATCACGGGGTCGACAGAACTGGAGGACGGACCGTGCCCGTACGGGAGCCCGAGACGTCCACGGCCGCCCCGGCGGTGGCCGTGGGACGCCAACCGATCGTCGACCGCACCGGCGCGGTGATGGGCTACGAGCTCCTGTACCGCGCCGCCCGGTCGGACAACCCGCTGCCCTCCGGGGAGCAGATGACCGCCGATGTGGTGCTGGGAGCCCTGACCATCGGGGTGGGCCAGCTCGTCGGCGACAAGGTGATCTTCTGCAACGCCGAGCGCGGTGTGCTCACCGGGGAGACCCCGGTGACCCTCCCGCCCGAGCGGACCGTCATCGAGGTGCTCGAGACCGTGACGGTCGACGACGAATCCGTCGAGGGGTGTCGCGGCCTCGTCGCGCGCGGCTACCAGCTCGCCCTCGACGACTTCGTGTGGATCGACGGCGCCGAGCGGCTCCTGGAGCTCGCCACGATCGTCAAGATCGACGTGCGGGCCCTCGGCCGGGAGGGCTCGCTCGCGCTCGCCGACCGGTGCCGGCCCCACGGCGTCCGGCTCCTCGCCGAGAAGCTCGAGACGCTCGACGACCTCGAGTGGGCGATGCGCTCCGGGTTCGAGCTGTTCCAGGGCTACGCCATCGAGAAGCCGCGCGTCGTGCGCGCCCAGTCCATCCCCGCGGCCGCGCTGGCCCACGTGAACCTCGCGACGACCCTGCTGAACGAGGACGTCGACCTGGACGCGCTGGAGTCGATCCTGCGCCGCGAGCCCGGGCTGGTGCTCCAGGTGCTGCAGCTGGCGTCGGTCGGCGCGAACCACGGGCTGCGGCGCGAGGTGCACAGCATCCGCGAGGCCCTCGTGATGCTCGGCACGGTCCGGATCCGGCAGTGGGTGGCCCTCACCCTGCTCTCGGGGCGGCCGGGGGCGGGCGCCGACGGTCTGGCGACGGCGCTGGTCCGGGCCCGCACCTGCGAGCTGCTCGCGGTCGAGCGCTCCGTCTGCGAGCCGGGCTTCGCCTTCACCACCGGCCTGCTGTCCGCCCTCGACCTGCTGCTCGGCGTCCCGATCGAGCGGGTGGCGGAGATGCTCGACGTCCCCACCGCCGTCGCCGACGCCGCCTTCCGGAGGGCCACCGCCGCCGGCGAGCTGGTCGCCGAGGTGGAGGCGTTCCAGCACGGCATGCTCGACGCGTCGGCCACCGCCACGGCCGCGGACCTCGACGCAGCCGCGGCCCGCGCGTTCGCCTGGGCGATGCCGTACGTCAACGGGATGCCCGGCCGCTCGTCGTGAGCGCCGGCCCGGGTTCCGTGTGCGGGGTGGGGGAGCGTCGGGCGGTGGGAGGTCCGTGGTCGGCGCCTCGCGGCTGCGCCCCTGACCACCCGGACGAGCGACGGCGGCCCGTCGTCAGGTCGTCTTGCAGATGGACTGGCTCGCGGGCCGGGTCTCGAGGGTCGGCGTCGCGCTCGGCTGCGGTGCGGGGGCGGTGACCGTGGCCTTCGGCAGCGGGGCCGTGCCGGTGCGGTTCTCGACGGCGACCGGGTTCTTCGCGCCGGCGCCCAGGGTGACCCGGATGGTCGACCCGAGCCCGGTGGCCGCCTCGACCCGCGCGCCGGGGAAGGCGGCCGCGACCGTGCGGGCGGCCTCCTCGTGGCCCTTCGTGTACTCGACGAGGGTGCCGGCGGCGGCGTCGGTGGCATTGCCCACGCCCTTGACGGTGAAGCCCTGTACCTCCAGCATCTTCGCGTCCTGGCTCGCGAGGCCGGACGCCCCCGAGCCGTTGAGGACCGTCACGGTGATGTCCGCCGGCGACACGCTGAGCGGGGTCGGCGACGCCGAGGGCGTGGCCGAGGCCGTGGGCTTCTCGTTGATCGGGCGGTCCTCGCGGATCGACTCCCAGATGAGGGCGGCCGACTTCTGCCACTGCACCCGGTTGGGGTCCTTGGGGTAGGTCTCGTTGGGGACGGTGATGAACTGGATGTTCTTCAGCCCGATGCCCTTGACGCTCTCCGCAAGGTCCTTCATCGTGCCCAGGCCGAAGCCCGGGTCGGTGGTGAGCGACTTGGTCGCGGCGTCGAGGAAGTCGTAGAGGTGGGTCGGCTGGAAGAGCAGCTTGCTCGACGTCGCCTCCTGGGCGACGGAGGAGAGGAAGGCCTGCTGCCGCTTGATCCGGCCGAGGTCGGACCCGTCGCCCAGCGACTTGCGCGTGCGGACGTAGGCCAGGGCCTGCTCACCGGTCAGCGTGTGCTTGCCCGGAGTGAGCTTGAGATGGGTGTGCGAGTCGTTGATCGGCTCGTCGGTGCAGACCTCGACGCCGTCGAGGGCGTCCACCATGGCCTTGAAGCCGCGGAAGTCGACGACGGCGTAGTGGTCGATCAGGACGCCGGTGTTGCCCTCGAGCGTGCGGATGAGGCAGCCGGCGCCACCGTCGCGGTAGTTCCAGTTCCACTGCTTCATGACCCACTCGCTCTTCGGAGCGGTCTTGGAGCACTTCGGCGGTGCCGGTGTCATCGAGTCGCGGGGGATGGAGACGACCGTGGCCCACGACCGGTCGGCGGACAGGTGCACGAGGAGGTTGGTGTCCGAGTGCTGGCCGGGGTCGGCGGTCACCTTGCCGTAGGTGTCGTTGCCGGCACCGACCCGGTTGTCCGAGCCGACGAGGAGGAGGTTGACCGCCTCCTTGGCCTGCGGGGCGACGGTCGGTCGGTCGGTGCCGATGGCGTCGGAGACGTCGACCTTGGTGATGTTCGAGTCGAGCCTGTACGCGGCCCAGGCGGCCCAGCCGACCCCGGCTCCGGCGACCGCGAGGACGGCGACGAGCCCGATGACGATCCGGCGGCGCCAGGGGCCCCGCCGCGGACGGCGGTGCACCTCGCGGCGGGTGGGGAAGGAGCCCTCGGGGCCCGGGCCGGCGTCCTCGGAGCGGGCGTCGTCCATCGGGTCCTCCTTCGGGGTGTCGGGGTCGGGCCGCGCACGCGACCACCACACGCCCCGCGCACGCGGGACCGATCGAGTCTAACGGCCGGTTCTGGACGTCCCCTGAGAGCCGGCGGCCGCCCGAGGGAACCCCGGACGGGGGCCACGGGGCCGCCGCGCCCGGTCAGCCGCCCGGTGTGCCGTCCGTCCCCGGCGGCGGGCTGTCCAGCGCGGTCCCGTCGTTCAGCAGCCGGAACAGCTCCGCCGCCCGCTTCTCGTCCCAGAGGACCGAGGACCCCGCGGACGTCGTGGCGTTGAGGTCGGACAGCGGGACGACGAGGCTGAGCGCCTCGCCCGAGGAGACCTTGCGCAGCGTCGAGAGGATCCGGTAGGCGTCGGAGAGCCCGGTCTCCTGCCCGACGTAGACGCTCGAGGCGGCCGCGTGGGTGAAGGACCACCAGCGCCACGGCACGAGGACGGTCGAGGGGGTCGCCGCCTGCTTCATGACCGCTCCGAGGAACTGCCGCTGGCGCTCGGCCCGGCCGATGTCGCCCTTGGGGTCGGAGTAGCGCGCCCGGACGTAGCCCAGCGAGGTCGGCCCGTCGAGCGTCTGGCAGCCCTTCCGCAGGTCGATGTGCGCCTTGGGGTCCTTGATGTTCCGCGGCACGCAGATCTCGACGCCGCCGAGGCTGTCGACGACGGTGGAGAAGCCGCCGAAGCCGATCTCGACGTAGCCGTCGATGCGCAGGCCGGTGGCCTGCTCGAGGGTCTGCACGAGCAGCTGCGGGCCGCCGATCGCAAACGAGGCGTTGACCTTGTTCTTCCCATGGCCGGGGATCGGCAGGAAGCTGTCCCGCGGCACCGAGACGAGCGCGGGCTTGCCGGAGCCGGAGGGGACGTGGACGAGGATGATCGAGTCGGTGCGCCGGCCCTCGGCGGTGCCGGTCCCGAGCTTGCGGCGGTCCGCGGCGCTCAGCCCCTCGCGGCTGTCGGAGCCGACCAGCAGGTAGGTGCGGCCGTCGCCCTGGGCCGGCCGGTCACCGGGCGGCGCGTCGTCGACCCGGGAGACGGTGGACCAGGCGTGCCAGGGGGCGAACGCCGTGAAGCCGAGCCACGCGACGAGCAGGAGCACCAGCGCCGCGAAGACCCGTCGGCCCCGGCCGGGGCGGCGGGTGCGCGGCTCCCGCGGGTCCCGGGCGGGACGGGGCGCGGAGCCCCCCCGGCCGGACCCCCCGGAGCCGGCTCCACCGCCGGCCCGCACGGGACGTCCGTACTCGTCGTACTCGGTGTCGTCCGACAGGGGGGCCGGTGCGGCGGCGCGCCGGGCGGTGGCGGGGGAGGGCGCCCCCCGGCGGCGCCGGGTGTCGACGACGTAGACGTCGTCGTCGGGCGCCCCGGGCGCGGGGCGACGCGGGATCGGGCGGGCGTGGTCGTCGGGCATCCGGGTCCTCTCGGGGCGGGGGGCCGACCACCCAGTGTGCCGCCTGCGGCCGTGCGCCGGCGCCCCTGCCGGCCCGGGAAACCCCGGTGCCGGGCCCCGGCGCGCCTCGCACGCGCGCCGTGGCGCCGCGTGGATAGTGGGCGACCATGGGAGAGTCAGGCGTCGGCGTGCTCGAGCGCACCCGCGAACCCCGCAGCGCCCGTCCGGGCTCGCGGGCGGTCCTCGCGGGGCGTCGTCAGCACCGCCGGCGCGCGGTCACCCTCCTCCTGCTCACCCTCGTCGTCCCCGGCTCGGCCCAGCTCGTGGCGGGCCGCCGCGGCCTCGGGCGCGCGGCGCTGCGGGTCTGGCTCTCGCTGCTCGGGGTGCTCCTCGTCGTCGGGCTGCTCGCCCTCGTCAGCCGCCCGGCGGTCCTGTGGCTCGCGACCCGCGGCTGGGTCCTCCTGCTGGTCCAGGTCGTCCTCCTCGTCGTGGCCGTCGGCTGGGCCGTCCTCCTCGTCGACGCGTGGCGCCTCGGCCGCCCGGACCGGCTCTCGCTCGGAGAACGTCGCGGCCTGCTCGCCGCCCTCGTCGTCCTCCTCCTCGTGCCGGCCCTCGTCGGCTGGACCGGTGTCGGCGTCGGCCGCGCCCGCGGCGCGATGACCACCCTGTTCGGCTCCGGGGAGGCCGCGGCCGCCGCGAAGGGCCGCTACAACATCCTCCTGCTCGGCGGCGACAGCGGAGCCGACCGCGTGGGCCTTCGCCCGGACAGCATCCAGCTCGCGAGCATCGACGCCGGCACCGGCCGCGCGGTGCTCTTCGGCTTCTCGCGCGAGACCGAGAACATCCGCTTCCGGCCCGGCTCGACGATGGCGCGGCTCATGCCGCAGGGCTGGACCTGCGGCGACGAGTGCCTCCTCAACGCGCTCTACACGTGGGGCGAGGACCACAAGAAGCTCTTCCCCGCCGGCACCAAGGACCCGGGGCTGGTCGCGACGAAGGAGGCGGTCGAGGCGCTGACCGGGCTCGACATCCAGTACTACGTCATGGCCGACCTGCGGGGCTTCGCGAGCATGATCAACGCGGTCGGCGGCCTCGACATCACCGTGCAGCGCAAGACCCCGATCGGCGGCAACGGGGCTCCGATCAGCGGCTACATCCAGCCCGGGAAGCAGCACCTCGACGGCTACCACGCGCTCTGGTACGCCCGCAGCCGCGTGGGGTCGACGAACTACGAGCGGATGGCCCGCCAGCGCTGCGTGGTCACCGCCCTCGTCAAGCAGCTCGACCCGAAGACGGTGCTGCTGAACTTCGGCGACATCGCGACGTCCGCGACCGGTCTCATCCGCACCGACGTCCCGCAGGACGCCCTCGCCGAGCTCGCCGACGTCGCGGTGAAGACCAAGCAGGAGAAGATCACCTCGGTCAACTTCGTGCCGCCGCTCATCAAGCCGTGGGACTACGACCCGCAGGTGGTCCGCTCGACCGTCGCCAAGGCCATCGCGACGAGCGAACGCGGCACGACGGCCGCCACCCCGAAGGCCTCCGGAACGGCCGCGACACCGAAGGCGACGGCGAAGAGCCCGGCGCCGAAGGCCTCGACGCCCGCCGTCATGGAGCGCCCCGGCACCGACCCCGACGCCGACACCGGCGACCTCGCGAGCGTGTGCTCTGCGGGATGATGGCCGGGATGAGCACCGAGCCCACCCCCTCCACCGCCCCGCCCGCGTCCCCACCGCCGCTGCCGCCGGTCAGCGTCGTCATGCCGATCCTCGACGAGGAGCGGCACCTCGCCGACGCCGTCGCGATGGTGCTCGGCCAGGACTACCCGGGCCCGCTCGAGGTGGTGCTCGCACTCGGGCCCTCCCGCGACCGCACCGACGAGGTGGCCGCGCGGCTGGCCGCGGACGACCCGCGGGTCCGGCTGGTGCGCAACCCGTCCGGACGCACCCCGGACGCCCTCAACGCGGCGGTCGGCGCGGCCACCGGTGAGGTCGTCGTCCGGGTCGACGGGCACGCGGAGATCCCGCCCGGGTACGTCTCCACCGCGGTCGCCACGCTCGCCGAGACCGGGGCGGACAACGTCGGCGGGACGATGGACGCCCGCGGCACGACCCCGTTCGAGCGGGCCGTGGCGGCGGCGATGCGCAGCCCGCTCGGCGTCGGGTCCTCGCGCTTCCACACCGGCGGTGGCGCCGGCGAGGTCGACACCGTCTACCTCGGCGCGTTCCGCCGCGAGGCCCTCGAGCGCGTCGGCGGCTACGACCCGCGCTTCACCCGCACCCAGGACTGGGAGCTGAACCACCGCATCCGGGCCGACGGCGGGCGGGTGTGGTTCACCCCCGACCTCGTCGTCACCTACCGGCCGCGCGCGGGCTTCCGGGCGCTCGCCCGGCAGTACCGCGACTACGGCCGGTGGCGCCGCGTCGTCGCCCGCACCCACGAGGGCACGCTCAACCCGCGCTACCTCGCGCCGCCGGCCATGGTCGTCGGCACGAGCGCGGCGACGCTCGTCGGGATCGCGTGGTGGCCGGCCCTCGTCGTCCCCGCCGGCTATGCCGTCGCGGTCGCCGTCGGTGGGGTGGCGATCACCCGCGGCGAGGGCTGGCGCACCCGGCTGCTCGGCGGTCCGGTCCTCGCGACGATGCACTGGGCGTGGGGCGTCGGCTTCCTCACGAGCCCGCGCGGCCTGGGGCGCTGAGCCGGTGCGCGTCCTCATGCTCGTGTGGACGGGTGTCGCCACGGACACCCGCGTGCTCCGCGAGGCGTCCGCGCTCGTGGCGGCCGGCGACACCGTGCACGTCATCGGCCGCGGCGTGCCCACCGACTACCGCCCGCCGCACGGCGTGACCGTCGACTCGGCCGGACGCCCGCCGGCGGCGCAGACCCGCGGCCGCGACCTGACCGCTCCCGAGCGGCTCGCCCGGTGGGCCCTGCTGCCGGTGCACGTGCGGCGCCGGCTGGAGCGCTGGCAGGCCGAGGCCGAGGAGCTCGCGCGGCGGGCCGCGGCCGACGCGCCGTTCGGTGTCGTCCACGCGCACGACTTCACCGCCCTGCCGGTCGGCGCGCGGCTCGCGGGGGAGTGGGACCTCCCGCTCGTCTACGACACCCACGAGTACTGGGTGGGGCGTCCCGTCGAGGGCCGACCCGCGCCGTGGCGCCGTCGGCGGGAGGCGGCCACCGAGGACGCCCTGGGCCGGCGCGCGGCGGCCGTCGTCACCGTCGGGGAGGGGGTGGCCGGCGCGCTGCGCGCCGACCACCCGGGCTGGCCGGAGGTGACGGTGGTGCACAACACCTTCCCGGTGCGCACCGACCTGCCACCGGCGACGAGCCCGCCGCGGGCCTTCGTCTACGCCGGGCGGCTCGCCGCCGACCGTGAGCTCGAGGTCATCGCGGCCGCCTCCCGGGACCTGCCCGGTGAGGTCGTCCTGCGCGGTCCGGCGGACGCGGAGTGGCTCGGCCGCTTCGACCCCGGCGCGGCCCGGGTCGAGGCCGCCGCCCCGCTCGAGGTCGTCGACAACGAGCTGCTCGCCGCCGGTGCCGCGCTCGTCACGCACAGCGACCGGTGGCCCAACCACCGCCTGGCGATGCCCAACAAGCTCTTCCACGCGGTGAGCCTCGGGGTCCCGGTCGTCGCGACCGACGTCGGGGAACTCGGCGCGGCCGTGCGCCGGCACGGGCTGGGGACCACCTACCGGCCGGGCGACGCGGCCGACCTCGTGCGGGCCGGCCGCGAGCTCGTCGCGCGACACGCTGAGCTGACGGCGCAGGTCCTGGCTGCTCGCGAGGAGCTGTCCTGGGAGCACGACGCCGCCGTGCTCGTGCGCCTCCACGAGCGGGTTCGGGGCCGCTGAGGCCTCCTCTACACTGACCGTTGGCCCCGACCGGCGCCCCCACCCAGCGCCACCAGAGAGTGAGGACGATGACCAGCGAACAGGTCGTCGGAGCACGTGAGCCCGAGAACGAGTTCACGACCACCCACCACGTGTACGTACCGCACCGCGGAGGTCTTCCGCCGGTGCTGCCCTACGTCCGCGAGCTGTGGCGTCGGCGGGAGTTCGCGACCGAGCTCTCGCGCGCGGTGCTGCGTGGCGCGAACACGACGACGGTGTTCGGGCAGCTGTGGCTCGTCATCAACCCCCTCCTCCTCGCGGGCGTGTACTACCTGCTCGTGTTCATCCTCGCCGGTGGCAGCAAGGGGATGGACTTCTTCGCCCAGCTGTGCGCGGGGCTCTTCGTCTTCTACTTCGTGGCGGGCTCGATGACGAGTGGGGCGGCGAGCGTCGTCGGCGGCGGGGAGCGTCTCCTCAACACCGCCTTCCCCCGGCTGCTCCTGGCGCTCTCCGGCGGGCGCACGGCG
>OEIU01002196.1_pt1 | contig 10743 bp, 7 predicted proteins | sample 1539221 | NCBI WGS metagenome assembly OEIU01 (sample SAMN03792071, study PRJEB22550) | activated sludge metagenome | feature: wastewater treatment plant; material: activated sludge; isolation source: Wastewater treatment plant of a petroleum refinery complex | place: Argentina: Zarate | collected... | reverse complement strand
CGGCACGCATGGCCTCGTCGCGCCGCTGGGTGATGCCGTTGTCCAGCCGCGCCACGCTCCAGGGGTACATGGGCTGGCCCATGTAGCGGTCCACCGGCAGCGGGCCCTGCGGGGTCTGCGCCAGGTTGGCCGGGTCGCCGGCCAGCACCGGCTCGATCGGGGCACCCTCCGAGAAGTGCGACGAAAACAGATACAGCACCACCGGCCGATCGACGCCCTGCACCGTGCGCGCCACGCGCTGCACGGCTTCGTCGTCGATGCGCCAGCCACCCGTCGCCGCCGCATCGGGGCGAAACAGGTTGAGCAGCGGCACCACCAGGGTGTAGCCCACCTGCAGGCGCCCGTCGGGGCTGTGGCGCGGCCCCAGCGCCGCCAGGATGGATTCCACCTGCCCGGCCGCCGAACCTTTTGTGCCGGCGCAGGCGGCCTCGGGCGGCGGCGCGCCGGGGCTGGGCGCGGCCATGTCCAGGCAGGGGTTCAGGCCACCGATGGCGGGCGCCAGCAGCAGCGGGCGGCGCTGGCCCTGCCACAGCCAGATCGACGCGCCGATCAGCAGCGCCAGCACGGCCAGCGCCAGCGCCGCGCACACGGCATCGGGGCCGCGCCCGGCCTGTCGCGCCCCATTCATCGCCTGTCCTGCCTTGATGACATGGGGCGATTGTCGCCGGGCGCCTGGGCAGCTTCGAGAAGCTACCGTATCGATAGCTGCCCGCGCTTTGCCATCGGGCGCTGCAGTCCGATTTGGCTTGCAAATGTCAGAACGTCGCCTGCACGCCCACCCGCACGCTGCGCCCCGGCAGCGGCGCGTTGGGAAACACCGTCTGCGTCAGGATCGAGGTGGCGCTGTAGGCCAGGCGGTTGCCGAGGTTGTCGACCCGCGCATACCACTGCAGCTGCGCGTGGCCGAGCTTCTGACGCCAAGTGAGCGATGCGTTCCACAGCGTGTAGCCGGCGGTGGCGCGGCTGCCTTCGGGCACGCGGTGCTGCGCCATGGCGTGGTCGAACCCCAGGCGTGCGCCCCAGGGCCCGTTCGCCCAGCGCAGCGTGGCGCCGACACGCGCCGGCGCGATCAGCGGCAGCGGCTGGCCGGTGCTGGTGTTGGTGTTGGTGGCGCGCACCGTATCGGCGCGCAGGTCCAGGTCCAGCACCGAGGCATCGGCCGCGCCGCGCCACAGGCCCTGCCGCCCCAGCAGGCGCACCGTGCCGCTGGCCTCCAGCCCGGCAAAGCGCGCCTTGACGCCGGTGTAGGCGTACTCGGGCAACTCGTCCACCGTGCGGCCGGTGGGCAGCAGGCCGATGAAGTTGCCGTAGCGGCTGGCAAAGGCCGTGACGGCGAAGCGGTGCGCGCCTTCCTTCCACTGCGCGCCGACGTCGACGCTGGTGGAGCGCTCCAGCCCCAGCGCGGGGTTGCCCAGCTCCCAGGCGGCGGTCGCCACGTGCGGGCCGTCGGCGAACAGCTCGTAGTCCTTGGGTGCGCGCTGCGTGTAGGCCAGGTTGCCGCTCAGCTGCCAGCCGCCGCCGGCGTGCACCAGCGCGCCCAGCGCGGCGCTGCCAGGGGTGAAGCGGCGGCTGCCGGCGGCAAAGCGCGGCTCGTCCGCCGCGTCCAGCGCGCCTTCGGTGCGCACGCGCACCTGCTCGACGCGCGCGCCGAAGGTGAGCTTGCCCCAGTCGGTGCCCAGCTCCTCGTGCGCGAACAGCGCCAGCGCGCGCGTGCGGCTGGGCGGCAGGAAGGCCTCCTCGCCCAGCGCCGAGAAACGCGTGCCCTCCCATTGCAGGCCCCAGACGCCGGTGAGGCGGCCGAACGCGCGGTGCTTCGCCTCGATGCGCCCTTCGCTGCCGCGGTTCTTGAACACGGTGCCGACCGCGTCGCCCTCGAACTCGGTGTGCTGGTAGTCGCCGTGGCTGAACTGGCCCTTGACGCTCTCGATCAGCCCGCCCGGCAAGCGCCACAGGCCTTCCAGCGCGGCGCGCGTGGAGCGCATGCCGATGCTCACGTCGTCCTCGGCCACGGTACCGTAGTCGCTGCGGTAGCCGGCCAGCGACGCGCCCAGGTAGCCGCGGTCGAAAAAGGCCGTGCCGCCCACGGCGCCGCCCCAGGCACGGTTGGCCGAGTTGCAGATGCGCCGCGCCGACTCGGGCGAGCCGGGCCGCGCGCAGCCCAGGGTGATGGGCACGGCGGTGTCACCGGCGTCGCGGCTGAACGCGTCCACGTGCAGCGCGTAGCGGTCGTTGCCGCCTTCGATCAGGGCGGCGCCGCTGCTCTCGCGCGCGCCGCTGGCGTACGACGCGTCGGCGCGGCCGGTGACGCCGCCCTCGGGGCCGGCCACCGGCTCGCGCGGGATGCGGTTGTCGATCACGTTGACCACCCCACCCTGCGCGCTGCCGCCGTACAGCAGCGCGGCCGGGCCGCGCAGCACCTCCACGCGCTCGATGGTCAGCGGGTCGATGGGCGTGTTGTGGTCGTAGCTCAGGGACGAGGCGTCGATGCTGGCGCCGCTGTTCTGCAGGATGCGCACGCGGTCGCCGTCCAGCCCGCGGATCGCCGGCCGTCCCGCGTTGGGGCCGAAGTAGGAGCTGGCCACACCGGGCTGCTCCTGCAGCGTGTCGCCCAGGGTGGCGGCGCGCTGCAGGAGCAGGTTCTCGCCTGTCAAGGTGCTCGATGGCGCGACGGTCTGCGCCGCGCCCAGCGGGTTGCCGGTGACGGTGACCTCGGACAGCGAGGGCGTTGCGCTGGCATCGGTGCGCGGGTTCGCATCCTGGGCGCGAGCGTCCAGGGCGGTCAGCGTGGCCGCCAGCGATCCGCACAGGGCGGCGGTGCGCCAGCGTGGGCGCGGGTGAGGGGTGATGGAATGCATGATTGAAAAACAAGGTTCGGGTGGATGACGGACCCGGCTGCGCGTCTCGCGCGCGGCATCGATCCACGTCAGACAGGCTGCGCGCGCCGCGACGGGGCTTGCGCTGCCGGCAACGAACGCACGGACAGCCGCGAGCCGCCGCTGCACGACGCGGGAGCTTCAAAGGCGAGGAGAGATCAGGCGGCCAGCGGTGGGGCGCGGGCGCTGAAGTGCGGCACCAGCCGCGCCGCCCAGGCGCGCTGCACCCAGCGCGGCGCCGGGCTGGGGGCGCCGCAGGCCGGCAGGTCGGCCGCGGCCACGGCGGGCGCGTGGTCGCCGCCGGCCGACTGGTCGTACAGCCGGCAGGCGCCCGAATCGTCGTGCTGGCCGAGCAGCCGCGCAAGCCATGACGTGGCCGCGCTTTCCTGCACGTCGGCCGCCCCGGACACCGCCGCCTGTATGGGCAGCATGCCGCGCACGTGCAGCACGCCGTGCGCCAGCGCCAGCCACTGCGCGCCGATCAGGACGGCGGGCAGCAGCCAGGTCCAGAACAGGCGGCGGCGCGGCGGGTGCATGGCTTCAAGTGTAGGGCGGCCCGCGCCGGCCCTTGGCCGCGTTCAAGCCTTGGCCCATTCGCGAAAGGTCTTGCGAAACTTGGCCACCTTGGGCGCGGCCACCGCCATGCAGTAGCCCTGCTCGGGGTTGTTCTCGAAGAAGTCCTGGTGGTAGTCCTCGGCTGGCCAATAGTGGGCCAGCGGCTGCACCTGGGTGACGATGGGGCGCGCGTAGAGCTTCTCGCGCGTCATCTCCTCGATCATGTCCTGCGCCAGCGCCTGCTGCGCAGGCGTGAGGAAGTAGATGCCGCTGCGATACTGCGTGCCGCGGTCGTTGCCCTGCCCGTCCACCTGCGTCGGGTCGTGCACCAAGAAGAAAATTTCCAGCACCTGGCGCAGGCCGATCTGCGCCGGATCGAAGGTCAGCTTGATCACCTCGGCGCAGCCGGTGCGGCCGGTGCAGACCTCTTCATACGTGGGGCGCGCGGCCTGGCCGTTGCTGTAGCCCGACTCGACGTCCAGCACCCCGCGCACTTCCTTGAACACCGCCTCGGTGCACCAGAAGCAGCCGCCGGCCAGAACGATGGTTTCACTCGTGCTCATCTCGAACTCCAATCGGTGGGCGCTTCACCGCGCTGCTTGCCCATTGCTGCAGGCGTTCACATCACCTCGATGCCGTACACGCCCAAGGCGGGCCGCAAGGCGATCCTTCAGCGGCTTGTCGGCGTCGTACACCGCACGCTGCGGGGTGACGCGCACACAGGCGAATCATGCCACCCGCGCGGCGCCTGCGCCGACAATGCGCGCATGACCGATGCCGCCGCCTTTGCCGCCCTCACCCCCGACGACGTGCTCGACGCGCTGGCCGGCATCGGCCTGATGGGCGATGGGCGCCTGAGCGCGCTCAATTCGTACGAGAACCGCGTCTACCTGGCGCACCTGGAACCCGGCACGACGCTGGCCGACACGCACCCGGCCGTGGTCCTCAAGTTCTACCGCCCCGGGCGCTGGAGCGTGGCGCAGATCGAGGAGGAGCACGCCTTCGCGCTGGAGCTGGCCGCCGCCGAGGTGCCGGTGGTGGCGCCGCTGCAGATTGCTGGCCGAACCCTGCACGCCCACGGCGGCTTTGTCTTCAGCGTCAGCCCGCGGCGCGGCGGGCGCACGCCCGAGCTGGGCGACGCCGAGGCGCTGGAATGGATCGGCCGCTTCATCGCCCGCCTGCACGGCGTGGGCGCGCGGGCGCGTTTTGCGCACCGGCCGGCGGTGGACCTGGACGACTACGGCCGCGAGCCGCGCCAATGGCTGCTGGCGCACGGCGCGCTGCCGCTGGAGGTGGAACGCGAATGGGCCGACGTGAGCCAGCACGCTATCGATGCCATAGCTGACAGCGCTTTTTCCACCTGCGCTGCAGCCCCATTCGACCCCGAATCGTCGGCCATCGCCACGCTGCGCCTGCACGCCGACTGCCACCCCGGCAACATCCTGTGGACGCCCACCGACCGCCCGGGCGGCGGCCCGCACTTCGTCGACCTGGACGACTGCCGCAGCGGCCCGGCGGTGCAGGACTTGTGGATGCTGCTGCCCGGCGAGCGCGCCGAGCGCCAGCAGGCCCTGGGCGCGCTGCTGGACGGCTACGAGCAGGTGCGCGACTTCGACCGGCGCGAGCTGGCGCTGATCGAGCCGCTGCGCACGCTGCGCCTGATCCACTACAGCGCCTGGATCGCGCGGCGCTGGGACGACCCGGCCTTTCCGGCCGCCTTTCCGCACTTCGGCACGCCGGCCTACTGGCGCGAGCAGATCGACGTGCTGCAGGCGCAGCTCGAAGCCATGCAGGAGCCGCCGCTCGTCGCCTGAAGCCGGCAGCCCGCGCGCTATAGTTTGCGCTGCACCGGCGTCGGCACGCAGCGCGCGTCACGACGGAACCTGTCTAACCCCGCACCGGCCGAATCCGGTGGGCGACCCAAACCTCGGGCCATGGCTGGTCCTACCACGAAAAAGACGCAGGCATGGCCTTGATCGACTTGCACGCGGACACGGCGATTCGAGCCCTGCGCGCCGAGCACGCGCCATGACGCGCCGCGCGCTCGCGGCGCTGATCGTGCTGCTGGCGCTGCTGGCGCTGCTGGCCGCGGCCGCGCTGGCCTGGCGCGGCATTCGCCCGCGCCAGGCAGTGCAGCAGGCGCAGAGCGCCCCGGCCCCAGCGCCGGTGATCGAGCTGCGCGCGCTGGACCTGGCCACCGTGCAGCCGCGCGAGCTGGCGCTGGAGGTGCCGCTGTCGGGCACGCTGCGCGCGGTGCACTCGGCCATGGTCAAGGCGCGCGTGCCGGGCGAGCTGCAAGGCCTGACGCTGCGCGAGGGCGACCGCGTGCAGGCCGGCCAGGTGATCGCCCGCGTCGAGTCGACCGAGTACGACGACCGCCTGCGCCAGGCGCAGCAGCAGGCCAGCGCCGCGCAGGCGCAGGTGGACATCGCCCAGCGCCAGTACGACAACAACCGCGCGCTGGTCGACCAGGGCTTCATTTCGCGCACCGCGCTCGACGCCTCGGCCGCCAGCCTCGATGCCGCGCGCGCCAACTTGCGCGCCGCGCAGGCGGGCGCCGGCGTGGCGCGCAAGTCGGTCGCCGACACGGTGCTGCGCGCGCCCATCGGCGGCCAGATCGCCCAGCGCCTGGCGCAGCCGGGCGAGCGCGTGGCGCCCGACACCCGCATCGTCGAAATCGTCGACGCCAGCCAGCTGGAGCTGGAGGCCGCGCTCAGCCCGGCCGACTCGGTGGCCGTGCGCGTGGGCCAGCGCGCCACGCTGCAGGTGGAAGGCGCCAGCGTGCCCGTCGTGGCCACGGTGGCACGCATCAACCCCAGCACCCAGGCCGGCAGCCGCAGCGTGATGGTCTACCTGACGGTGCAGCCCGCGCCCGGCCTGCGCCAGGGCCTGTTCGCGCAGGGCCAGCTGGCGGTGGGGCAGGAGCGCGCGCTGGCCGTGCCGCTGGCGGCCGTGCGCACCGACAAGCCCCAGCCCTACGTGCAGGTCGTCGAGGGCGAAGGCGAGCAGGCGCGCATCGCGCACCGCACGGTGACGCCGGGCGCGCGCGCCGCGGCCGAGGGCGAAACCTGGGTCGCCGTCACCGGCCTGGCCGCGGGCGAGCGCGTGCTGCGCGCCGCCGCCGGTGCGCTGCGTGCCGGCACCCGCGTGCGGCTGGTTGCCGGGGCCGCTTCATGAGGCCATCGAAAACTACGATTTTGATAGCCGTTCGCGCTTGCCCCACGGGCGCCAGCGGTCATTTTTGCTTGAAAACCCGCTGACCTGCCCGCCCCGCCATGTGGTTCACCCAGGTCAGTCTGCGCAATCCGGTATTCGCCACCATGGTGATGCTGGCCTTCGTGGTGCTGGGCCTGTTTTCGCTGGCGCAGCTCAAGGTCGACCAGTTTCCCAACGTCGACTTTCCGGTGGTGGTGGTCACCACCGAATACCCCGGCGCGGCGCCCGCCATCGTCGAGAGCGAGGTGACCAAGAAGATCGAGGAGGCGCTGAACTCCATCGCCGGCATCAACGCGCTGTATTCGCGCAGCTACGAAAGCCAGTCGGTGGTGATCGTCGAGTTCCAGCTGCAGATCGACGGACGCAAGGCCGCCGACGACGTGCGCGAGAAGATCGGCCAGGTGCGCCCGCTGCTGCGCGACGAGGTGAAAGAGCCGCGCGTGCTGCGCTTCGACCCGGCCAGCCGCGCCATCTGGTCGCTGGCCGTTCTTCCGGTCGACCCGACCAGCACCCCGAGCGCCGCCGGGCCGCCCCAAGGCGCGAGCGCCCCCTCGGGGGGCAGCGCAGCACGCGCAGCGGGGGAGCGTGGGGGCATTGTTTCCTCCGTTGAACTGACGAACTGGGCCGACCAGGTGCTGAAAAAACGCCTGGAAAACGTGCGCGGCGTGGGCGCCGTCAACCTGGTGGGCGGCACCCGGCGCGAGATCCACATCGAGCTGAACCCCGCCGCCATGGAGGCGCAGGGCGTGACGCCCGATCAGGTGATGAACGCCGTGCGCGGCGACAACCAGGATGTGCCGCTGGGCACCCTGCGCACCGCCACGCAGGAGCTGGTGGTGCAGCTGGACGGGCGCATCGAGCGCCCGCGCGAGTTCGGCCGCATCATCGTGGCGCGGCGCGGCGGCGCGCCGGTGTTTCTGGAGCAGGTGGCCAGCGTGCGCGACGCCGCGCAGGAGCTCGATTCGAGCGCGCTGTACAACGGCCAGCGCACCCTGCTGCTGACGGTGCAAAAGGCGCAGGACGAGAACACCATCGAGGTGGTCGACGGCCTGGAGCGCGCCGCCACCGCGCTGCAGACCGAGCTGCCCGCGGGCGTGCGGCTGGTGCCCATCCAGGACGCCTCGCGCCCGATCCGCGTGGCGGTCAGCAACGTGCGCCAGACCCTCATCGAAGGCGCCCTGCTGACGGTGCTGATCGTCTTCCTGTTTCTCAACTCCTGGCGCTCCACCGTCATCACCGGCCTCACGCTGCCGATCTCCATCATCGGCACCTTTTTCTTCATGCAGCTGCTGGGCTTCACCATCAACATGATCACGCTGATGGCGCTGTCGCTGTGCGTGGGCCTGCTGATCGACGACGCCATCGTGGTGCGCGAGAACATCGTGCGCCACGCGCAGATGGGCAAAAACTCATTCTTGGCCGCCCTGGAGGGCACCAAGGAGATCGGACTGGCGGTGCTGGCCACCACGCTGTCGATCGTGGCGGTGTTCCTGCCGATCGGCTTCATGCAGGGCATCGTCGGCAAGTTCTTTCACGAATTCGGCCTGACCATCGTGGCGGCGGTGCTGATCTCGATGTTCGTCAGCTTCACGCTCGACCCCATGCTGTCCTCGGTCTGGCACGACCCGGCCATGCACGCGCACGGCCAACCCGGGCCGCCGCGCACGCTGTACGAGAAGACCATCGGCCGCGTCACCACCTGGTTCGACCGCACAACCGACCGGCTGGCCGCCGGCTATCAGCTCATCCTGGGCTGGGCGCTGGTGCACAAGCTGCTGACGCTGCTGATCGCCGCCGCCACCTTCGCCGCCAGCATCGTGATGGTGCCGCTGCTGGGCACCGAGTTCGTGCCCAAGGCCGACTTCTCGGAGACCAACGTCGCCTTCTACACGCCGCAGGGCTCTTCGCTGGAGGCCACCGAGGCCAAGGCGCGCGTGGTCGACGAGATCATCCGCGGCTACCCCGAGGTGCGCTACACCCTGGCCACGCTCAACACCGGCGCGGCGCAGGGCAAGACCAATGCCAGCATCTACATCCGCCTGACCGAGCGCGAAAAGCGCCAGCGCAGCGCCGAGGCGCTGTCGGCCGAGCTGCGCCAGCGCCTGCGCCAGGTGCCGGGCATCACCGTCACCCAGGCCGGCCTGCTGGAGCCGGTGGGCGGGCAAAAGCAGATCGAGTTCTCGCTCACCGGCCCCGACCAGGCCGAGCTGGAGCGCCTGGCCGCGCCGCTGATGCCGCAGCTGGGCGCCATTCTCGGCCTGGTCGACCTGGACACCAGCAGCAAGCCCGACAAGCCCACGCTGGACATCGTCGTCAAGCGTCAGGCCGCCTCCGAGCTGGGCCTGTCCACCGCGCAGATCGCCACCCCGCTGCGCACCCTGCTGGCCGGCACCACGGTGGGCAACTGGCGCGCGCCCGACGACGAGACCTACGACGTGGTGGTGCGCCTGCCGCCCGAGCTGCGCCGCACGCCGGCCGAGATCGAGCGCCTGCCGCTCACCGCCGGCCTGAATGCCGACGGCACGCCACGCATCGTGCGCCTGAACCAGCTCGCCAGCCTGCACGAGAGCAGCGGCACCAACCAGATCAACCGTCGCGCCATGCTGCGCGAGATCCAGATCACCGCCAACACCTACGGGCGAGCCACCGGCGAGGTGTCGGGCGACATTCGCACGCTGCTGCAGCGCATCGCCTTTCCGCCCGGCTACGGCTACAGCTTCGGCGGCGCCACCAAGAACATGCAGGAATCCTTTGCCTACGCGCTGCAGGCGCTGGCCATGGCGGTGATCTTCATCTACATGATCCTGGCCAGCCAGTTCAAGAGCTTTCTGCAGCCCATGGCGCTGATGACCTCGCTGCCGCTCACGCTGATCGGCGTGGTGCTGGCGCTCTTGATGTTCGGCTCGGCGATGTCGATGTTTTCCATCATCGGCGTCGTCATGCTGATGGGCCTGGTGACCAAGAACGCCATCCTGCTGGTGGATTTCGCCATCCGTGCGCGCGCCGGCAGCGTGAGCGAAGGTGGAGTGACGAAGCCGCTGCCGCGCGAGCAGGCGCTGCTGGCGGCCGCGCGCGTGCGCCTGCGCCCGATCCTGATGACCACGCTGGCCATGGTGTTCGGCATGGTGCCGCTGGCCTTCGCCGTGTCCGAGGGCTCGGAGCAGCGCGCGCCCATGGGCCAGGCCGTCATCGGCGGCGTCATCACCTCCTCGCTGCTGACGCTGGTGGTGGTGCCCGTGGTCTATTGCTACCTGGACGACCTGGCCGGCTGGCTCAAGCGGCGCCTTGGCCAAAAGCCGCCGGCGCCTGACCGATAATCCATGGTTGATTTGAATACGCCTACCGGAGCCTTTGAGATGAACGTCGAGCAAGCGCGCTTCAACATGATCGAGCAGCAAATCCGTCCCTGGGACGTGCTGGACGCCCGCGTGCTGGAACTGCTGGCCGTGGTGCGGCGCGAAGAATTCGTGCCGCCGGCCCACCGCGCCCTGGCCTTCGCCGACCTGGAGCTGCCGCTCAAGCCCGGCGAGGCCGCGGTGGTCGCCGGCCAGGTGATGCTGCCGCCGCGCGTGGAGGCGCGCATGCTGCAGGATCTGCAGGTGGCCAAGCACGAGAAGGTGCTGGAGGTCGGCGCCGGCTCGGGCTTCATGGCGGCGCTGCTGGGCCACCGCGCCCAGCGCGTCTTGAGCCTGGAGATCGACACCGAGCTGGCCGCCACCGCGCGCGCCAACCTGCAGCGCGCCGGCGTGCTGAACGTGGAAGTGCGCCAGGCTGACGCCGCCCACGCCGACCTGTCGGCCGACGGCCCGTTCGACGTCATCGTGCTGTCGGGTTCGGTGGCCGACGTGCCCGAGACGCTGCTGGATTTGCTCAAGCCCGGTGGGCGCCTGATGGGCATCGTCGGCGACGAGCCGGTGATGCGCGCCACACTGGTGCAGCACGCCGGCAACGGCATGATCGTCACCCAGCCCTGGGACTGCAACGCGCCGCGCCTGCTGCACTTTCCCGAGCCCGAACGCTTTCGTTTTTGAAGCACGTCGCGCAAGCCAGTCAAGCGCTGCAGCCCCATTTGACCATGATCGAGCAAGTGCCTCCCACT
>OEIU01002195.1_pt1 | contig 10748 bp, 10 predicted proteins | sample 1539221 | NCBI WGS metagenome assembly OEIU01 (sample SAMN03792071, study PRJEB22550) | activated sludge metagenome | feature: wastewater treatment plant; material: activated sludge; isolation source: Wastewater treatment plant of a petroleum refinery complex | place: Argentina: Zarate | collected... | reverse complement strand
AGGGCGCGCTGGTGGCGATGACGCCCGACGGCGCGGTGCGCGCCATGGTCGGCGGGCGGAACTATGCCGAGAGCCAGTTCAACCGCGCGGTCACGGCCAAGCGCCAGCCCGGCTCGGCGTTCAAGCCGTTCGTCTTTCTCACCGCGATCGAGGGCGGCCTGACGCCGGACACGATCCGCCAGGACGCGCCGCTCGACCTCAAGGGCTGGCGACCCGAGAACTACACCCATGAATATTTCGGCTCGGTGACGCTGACGCAGGCGCTCGCGATGTCGCTCAACACGGTGGCGGTGCGGCTCGGGCTCGAAGTCGGGCCGAAGAACGTGGTGCGGACCGCGCACCGGCTCGGCATCTCCTCGAAGCTCGACGCCAACCCCTCGATCGCGCTCGGCACCTCGGAAGTCTCCGTCATCGAGCTGGTCGGCGCCTATGCGCCCTTTGCCAATGGCGGGCTTGGGGTCTCCCCGCATGTCGTGACGAGGATCCGCACCAGCGAGGGCAAGCTATTGTATGCGCGCCAGCCGGATCAGCCCGCTCAGGTGATCGAGCCGCGCTATGTCGCGATGATGAACACGATGATGCAGGAGACGCTCTTGTCCGGCACCGCGCGCAAGGCGGAGATTCCGGGCTGGATGGCCGCCGGCAAGACCGGCACCAGCCAGGATTTCCGCGACGCCTGGTTCATCGGCTATACCGCCAAACTCGTCACCGGCGTCTGGCTCGGCAATGACGACAATTCCCCGACGAAGAAGGCGACCGGCGGCGGCCTGCCGGTGGAAGTGTGGACCCGCTTCATGCGCACCGCCCATCAAGGCGTGCCGGTGGCGAGCCTGCCGAACGCGCCGCGCGGCGGCTTCATGTCGAACCTGTTCCAGACCGCGTCGCAGGCCAGCACGGCGCCGGCGCCGTCAGCGCCCGTTCCTGCCGGGGCGTATCGCCCTCAGCCGGCGCGCACCTCAGCGCCGCCGCCAAATCCAAATGTGCGGCCCGAAGCCGCTTCCGGATTGGATGGTTGGCTGATGGATCGGGTGCTTGGGCGCTGACGCCCCGCTGAACCGCAGTCGGATCGGACCGCAGCGGCGCCTATTGGGTCTGGCGCGGGGACGATCCGTTCGAACAGGTCTCACGCGATGCGGCAGCCGGCCGATGGTCGGCACGTCGCGGCTCGGACTTCGTTCGGATCGGAACGTCGTCTTCCTGCAGGATGCGGACGGCTGCGCCTTCCAGATCATCATATTGCCCGGTCTTGAGCGACCACAGGAAGGCCGCGAGACCGGAGAGGCCGAGGGCAAGCGCGATGGGGATCAGATAAAAATAGTCCTTCATTCCGCGGCCTCCATCGCGGCCTTGGCCGCAAGCGGCGCAGCGCCGGCGGCGCTTGGGGCGGCTGCTTGTCCGCGCTCAAGGCGAAGCGCGTTGGCGACAACCAGAATGGACGATCCCGACATCGCCACTGCCGCGATCAGCGGCGTCACATGGCCCAGGATCGCGATCGGCACGGCGACGACATTGTAGATGACCGCAAGCGCGAGGTTCTGACGGACCAGGCGGCCGGCTCTTCGTGCGATCGAGATCGCCAGCGGGACGGCAGCCAGGCTCTCATGCAGGAAAACCATATCGGCGGCGTTGCGTCCGACGTCTGCCGCTGAAGCGGGCGCCATCGAGGCATGGGCGGCCGTCAGCGCCGGTGCATCATTCAATCCGTCGCCGACCATCAGGACCTTGCGGCCGGAACCTTCAAGCGCGGCAATACGCGCGATCTTGTCGCCGGGTAGCGCGGCGGCAAGCCAGGGAACGTCGAGTTGCGCGGCGATCGGCCGTACCGCGGCTTCGCGATCGCCGGAGATCACCTCCACCTGAAAGCCGATCGCCTTCAGCCCGGCGACCGCAGCGGCCGCATCCGCCCGCATCCGGTCCTCGAAACGAAAATCCGCCAGGCGCCTGCCGTCCTTTGCAAGAACGACGGATTCGTGGCCTGACATCGAGCCTGCTTCAGCCGCAAGCGCCCAGTCCGGCCGCCCGAGCCGGTAGACGGCCGACCTCGAGCGCCCCTCGAGCCCATACCCGGGACGCTCGGAGATCTCATCGAACGCAACATGAGGTGCGGGAAGGTCGCTCGAGGCCTCGGCCAGCGCGCGCGAATAGGGATGGCGCGAATGCGACGCCAATGCTGCGGCGACTGCGGTGATCTCACGGGACGTGTCGGACGATCCGATCAGGCGCGGGACGCCGACCGTCAGCGTTCCGGTCTTGTCGAAGAGGACCGTGTCGGTTTCGGCGAGGCGCTCGAGCGCGCCACCGTCCTTCACCATGATGCCGGCCTCGAACAGCCTGCGGGCCGCAACCACCTGAACCATCGGTACGGCGAGGCCGAGCGCGCAAGGGCAGGTGATGATCAGCACGGCAATCGCTATTGTCAGCGCATGATGCACGTCGGCGGTCGCGACAAGCCAGCCCGCAAACGTCAGGAGTGCCGTCAGGTGAACCGCCGGCGCATAGAGGCCCGCGGCGCGGTCCGAAATACGCCGGTAGCCGGAGCGCCCCTGCTCGGCGGCTTCCATCATCCGCATCATCTCGCCGAGAAACGAATCGTCCGCAGTCGCGGCCGCGACAATGGTGAGAGGCCCGGTCAGATTTAGCGTCCCCGCCCGCAGGACTGAGCCGGCCGCCACCCGCACCGGCGCGTGCTCTCCCGACACCAGCGAGACGTCGATCTCCGATGTCCCCCTTGCAACCGTTGCATCGACGGGCACGCGATCGCCAGCCGCGAGCTGAATAGTCATCCCGGCTCGAATCTCGTTCGTCGGGAGGTAAAGCTGCGTGCCATCCTGCCGCAGCACGAATGCGCCGCGTGCAGAGAGCCGCGCCAGCCCGTTTACGGCAAGCCGGGCGCGTTCGCGCACCATGCGGTCGAGCGTGCGCCCGACCAGCAGAACGAACAGCAGCGAGATCGCCGCATCGAAATAGGCGTGCGGGCCGTGAACGATCGTTTCGTAGAAGCTCATGCCGAAGGCCAGCAGCACGCCGACGGAGATCGGCACATCCATGTTGGTGCGCCCGTGCCTCACGGCCTGCCAGGCCGACCGGAAGAATATCCGGCCGGAATAGGCCAGCGCGGGCAGCGCGATGAGGGCCGACAGCCAATGAAACAGATTGCGGGTCTCGGCTTCGGCTCCGGCCCAGACCGACACCGAAAGCAGCATGATGTTGCTGGCGGCGAAGCCAGAGACCGCGAGCGCGCGGACAAGTTCCGATCGCTCGCCGTCCCCGCTGTCGGGTTCGAACTCGAACAGATGTGCCTGGAAGCCGGCGTGTTCGAGCGTCTCGATCAGCGGCGGCGGAGTTCCGTCGGCGTACCAGCGGACGGTGACGCGTTTGCTCGAAAGATTGACACGGGCGCTTTCCACGCCGGCGAGTTCGCCGAGCGCCTTCTCGATCGTGCGAATGCACGCTCCGCAATGCATTGCGGGAACCGACAGATCGGTCTGGCGCAAGCCGTCGCCCACGATACGGCTGGCCAGCAGCACTTCCTCGCTGGACGCGCGCGCATCCGGCAGCGCCGTCAATCTCGCATCGGGGCCGCAACAACCCATCGGCAACAACTCCAGGTGCCGCGCATCAACCCTGAGGTCGCATCGCCCGGTACGCGTGCCAGCTTCCGTGTCCCAGCACCGGGAAAATCACGATCATTCCCAAAAGCCCGGTGACGATGCCGACGACAATCAGCGCCAGCATGATCGCCGCCCAGGTCAACATGACAGGCAGATTATTCCAGACCAGCGCCATGCTGGTGCCCATGGCGGTCAATGCATCGGTACGCTCGGACAGTAGCATCGGGATGGAGAAGGCGCTGATCGCAAATGCAAACGCCGCGAACAGCCCGCCGATCGCGCTGCCCACCACCAGCATCGCCCAGCCGGTCGCAGTCGTGAACAGCATGGGAATGATGTGGTCGAGGCCGGGAAACGGTCGCAGGCCGAAGAACAGCGCGTAGACGATGATGGCGGCGCGCATCCACAACAGCGTCAGCAGGAAAAGCAGCACGCCGGCGAACAATATCTGGCCGCCCGACTCGGGCTTGACGAAGATCATCTGCCACAGCGTGACAGGCCTGCCTTCCGCGATGCGCCGGCTCTTCTCGTAAAGCCCGATTCCGATCACGGGGCCGACGACCATGAAGCCGGAAAACGCCGGGAGCAGGATGTAGTCGAAACGGAGCGCGAACAGGCCGATGACCGTGATGATGGAGACCAGAAACACCATGATCCCATAGCTGATGCTGGCTGCCGGATAGATCGTGAAGTCGCGCCAGCCGGCCGCAAGCCAGTCCAGGGCGGCCGCGGGAGCGAGGTTTCGCTTCCAGATCGGATCTCGCGCCAGCGGTGGAACAACGGCAGGTATCGGCGTCGTCATCATCGGTCTCCTGCTATCTCACCGCGGCGTGCATGACGACTTTGCCGCGCTGAACTTTCCGTCCTTCGCAGAGCCATCGCCCTGGCGCACATGCGCCACGCAGTCCGGTTGCGACATGACCGCCACATAGACGAGGTGCGAGTTGGCGGCCAGCACCAGCAGCAGCCCGGCGCCGACCGCGAGCCAAACGATGGCCCTTGTCCTGGTCTGCTTCGTCGCGGCGTCGGCTCCGTTCATTGTCCGCTCCGGCGGAGGTCAAACAAATAGAGCGCCAGAATCTTGCGGTCGAGCGGGGAGAGCCGCCCGTCCCAGCTCGGCATGTGGCCCTGCCGGCCGCCCCACACCGTCGTGTGGATCGAGCCGGCATCGCCGCCGTAGATCCAGAACCGATCCGTCAGGTCCGGCGCGCCGAGTTCGATATTGCCCTTGGCGTCGTCGCCATGACAGGAAACGCAATTGGCGGCGAAGACGGCCTTGCCGGCCTCAATCCTTGCCGCCGGCACGTCCTTGGCCACCGCAGGGTCGGAAAGACTGCGCACGTAACTCACGACGCTGTCGATCTCGTCCTTTTTCAGCAACTGATCGCGTCCGAAGGCCATCATCTGCGACGTCCGGCTCTGCGGATGCGCGGAATTGATGCCGACGCGTATTGTCTCCGCGATGCTTTCGGGGTCGCCGCCCCAGAGCCATGACGCCGTCGTCAGGTTCGGAAATCCATTGCCGCCTTGCGCCTTCGATCCGTGACATACCGAACAATTGTCGCCGAACAGCGTTCGGCCGGTCTGCCGGACCGTTTCCATCAACCGGGGATCGGCCTGGATTTCCTTGAAGCTCTCCGTCTCGATCCGCTTGGTCCAGGCGGCGCGGTCGACCGCGGCCTCCCTGAGGCTTTCGCTGACAATGGCCCGCTGATCGATGCCGAGCAGGCCCTTGGTGTAGGTTGCGCCGAGCGGCCATGCCGGCATCAGCACCCAGTAAACGACGGAGAACAGCGCCGTTACAATCAGGAAGAAATAGACCGGCCGGGGCACCGGCGTGTTCAATTCCTTGATGCCGTTCCATTCATGACCGGTGGTCATGTGGCCGGTATAGGGATCGCGTTCCTCTATCGCCATGGCTCATCCCTGTGCGGCTCGTCGGGGTGGCCGAGAACCGATTGCGCGGCGTGGTCGAACCGCTTCTTGTTCGACGGCCAGTACGCGTAGGCGACGATGACGATCGAAAGCGCAATCAGATAGAACAGGCCGAATGACTTCGCGAACCAGACCACAAAATCATTGTCCATGATCAACCTCCCGCTGCTGCGACCGGCTTGTGCGCAGCGTCGGTCAGCTTGCCGAGAATCTGCAGGTACGCGACCAGCCCATCGAGTTCGGTGAGTTGGCCCGGCTTGCCGTCGAAGACCCTTATATTGGTCGCCGCGCCGTATCGCTTGGTGACGCCCTCGGCGTAGGGCGTGTCCGGCGCCGCCTGTCCGTAGGCGTCCGAGCTCGCATTGGCGATCATCTCGTCGGTATAGGGCACGCCGACCTTGCGCAGCGCCGCCAGGTGCGAGCCGAGGTCATCGCTGCGCAGCTCGGTGCGACCGAGCCACGAATAGTGCGGCATCACCGATTCCGGCACCACGTCGCGCGGATTGTTGAGGTGCCTGACGTGCCATTCGTCCGAATATTTGTTGCCGAGACGCGCCAGATCGGGCCCCGTCCGCTTCGATCCCCACAGCATCGGGTGATCGTATTTGGATTCGACGGCGAGCGAATACGGGCCATATCGCTCCACCTCGTCCCGCAATGTCCGGATCATCTGCGAATGGCAGGCATAGCAGCCTTCGCGAATGTAGATATTGCGGCCCGCGATCTCGAGCGGGGTATAGACACGCATGTCCGGCGCGTCTTCGACGGTCTGGTGAATGGTGAACAGCGGGGCAATCTCGACGGCGCCGCCGATGCTGGCCACGACGATGATGGCGAGCACCAGGCCAATGGTCTTGCGTTCGAGCTGATAATGCAGATTGAACACGTCCGCTCACTCCCCTGGCTGAAGCGCGGGAGCGCCTGCGGCTGCCGGAACAGGGAGGTCGGCCGCCCGTGCATCGGCCGGCTGATCGGCCGCGCGTATCGTCATCCAGATGTTGTAGCAGCCGACCAGGGCGCCGAGCAGGAACAGCAAGCCACCGATGGCGCGCGCGATATAGTAGGGATGCATGGCGACGACGGATTCGATAAAGGAATAGGCCAGCGTTCCGCTTTCGTTGTAGGTCCGCCACATCAATCCCTGGATGATGCCGGAATTCCACATCGCAAAGACGTAGACCACCGTTCCGGACAGGGCGAGCCAGAAATGGACCTCGACCAGCCGGGCGGAATACATCCGCTCGCGTTTCCACAGCCAGGGCACCGAAGCGTAGATCGCCCCAAAGGTTATCATTGCAACCCAGCCGAGCACGCCTGCATGGACGTGACCGACGGTCCAGTCGGTGTAATGCGACAGGGCATTTACCGTTCGGATGGCCATGAAGGAGCCTTCAAAGGTGGAAAGGCCGTAGAACACCGCCGCCACCATCATGAAGCGCAGCGTCGCGTCGTCGCGAACCTTGTGCCAGGCGCCGTTCAATGTGAGAAGCGCATTGCCGGCCGATGCCCATGACGGCACCAGCAGCATGATCGAGAACGTCATGCCGAGGGTCTGCACCCACTGCGGCAGCGCCGTGTAGTGCAGATGATGCGAGCCCACCCACATGTACATGAACGTGATGCCCCAGAAGCTGATGATCGACATCCGGTAGGAAAAGATCGGCCGGCCCGCGCGAACCGGCAGGTAGTAGTACATCATGCCGAGGAAGCCGGAGGTCAGGAAGAACGCAACGGCGTTGTGGCCATACCACCACTGCGTCATCGCATCCTGGACGCCTGAAAAGGCCGAGTAGCTCTTTGCATGGCCGAGCGATACGGGAACCGCCAGGTTGTTCACGATATGGAGCATCGCCACGACCACAATGAAGGCCATGTAGTACCAGTTCGATACGTAGATATGCGGCTCCTTGCGGCGCGCCAGCGTGCGCAGGTAGAGGATGAAATAAGTCACCCACACGATTGTCAGCCAGATGTCCGCGTACCATTCCGGTTCGGCATACTCCTTCGACTGCGTCACACCCATGAGATAGCCGGTTGCGGCGAGGACGCAGAACAGGTTGTAGCCGAGCAGCACGAACCATGGGGTCAACTGGTCGGGCAGCCGCGCGCGGGACGTGCGTTGCATGACGTAGAACGACGTCGCGATCAGTGCATTGCCGCCAAAGCCGAAGATGACGCCGGACGTATGCACCGGCCGGAGCCGTCCAAAGCTCGACCAGGCAGCGTCAAACGTCAGGTTCGGATTGACGAGTTGCCAGGCGACCCAGTCGCCAACGAAAAGCGCCGCGGCGGCCCAGGCCATCGCCAGGATGATCCCCACCCGGCTGGGATCGTCGAAGTATCGGCCGAGGCGGTCTTCGCCTGGCTCCGGTGCGTAGTATCCGGAGATGACGCCGAAGATTCCGGCGAGCCCCGCCAGCAGCACGATCACCCCGTGAACGCCCAGCGGATCGCCATGTCCCGCAACCGCAAAGGCAAGACCGCACAGGCAAAGCGCCAGCAGGATGAAGAGCGCAACTTGCCGCTCGTACTTCGTCAATTGAGCGATCATGAACTGCAGCTCCCTCGAAGCAACGTAACGGCCCTGGCTTTCGTCAACCATGCCAATTCGATCGATTGTTGCGCAAGAGGAATTCGTATGGATGACGTCGATGGCTTGATCCGGTCGGCGAACGCGACGCCGGGTGGCGCATAGAACCATGTTGTCATGGACTAACACATTATGTGAATTCGGCTTTCGTCTTGAGGGGCGGTCGCGGTTTCCGGCGATGGGAGGAACCCGAGCCCGCCGTGCTTGCCTCGTATTACGATACTACGAGCTTGTCTCGCCGAGGCCAGACTAGCTGGCAAAGACGACCCGCGTTTCCAGCGAAACCCGCCGGTACAAATCCTCGACGTCGTCGTTCACGAGCCGGATGCATCCGGACGCGACCAGATGGCCGATGGTCTTGGGCGAATTGGTGCCGTGAATGAGTAGCCCGGGCTTGTCCAGCAACAGCGCGCGTGCACCGAGGGGACTGCCGGGACGGCCGGTCGCCGCGAGCAACGCGTCGGCATCCTTTGTGTTCGCGCCGGAAGATCGCCAGTCAGGCCATTCGAGCTTGTTCATGACGCGAGAGAGGCTGCCGCCCTTCAGGCACTCCGGCGCAATCCCGATCCCGTAACGGCGCGCGGAATTGTTCGAATCGATCAAATAGAGAAAGCGGTTTTCGCGGTCGACCACGATCGAACCGGGAGCAACGGTGGTGCGGTAGAACACCACTTGCCGCTGCAGCGCAAACGGCAGGCCTTCGCCGGAAGAGCCGCCATCAACGCCGGGCTTCAGATCCGCCATGACGACATCTTCACGCACGCGTTGCGCATTCGGCGACGGCGTCTTCACATTGGCGGCGACGATGGCTGGGCCTTTGGCCAAAACGAAGACGTAGCCCACGGCCGCAAGCGCGATGACGACAGCGACCGCACCGGCGCCGATGGCGTAGGGCTTCCATTTCCCGCCCGTCGACAATGTCTCGCTGATGGCCGCCGCCGAGCTGGCCTCCTCGGCCGCGATTTCATCCTCGATCCGCCGCACGGCATCCTCGAGCGCGGCGCGATGCGATGCGGCGGCCTCGCGTGTGATGTGGGATCTGGCGATGAGGCCGAGGGCGTCCTTGTAAATCTGGTCGCGGGCGGCGGCGTCCTTGCCGGCAACGGCGTTCGACAGCAGCGAATAATAATCCACGGTCATGGCCTGACCTCTACAGAACTACCTGACGGGAGGCGCGTATTGAATCCCACCCTGGGTCCAGAGCGCATTCAATCCGCGCGGAATGCTGAGCCGGGACTGAATCCCGACATTCCTTTCATAGATCTCTCCGTAATTGCCGACCGCGCGGACGGCGCGCGCGGCCCAGTCCTTTGCAAGGCCCAGTTGCTCGCCGAATTCGCCTTCGGTCCCGACCAGCCGCTTGATGTTGGGGTTGGAAGACTTCACCGCGTCGTCGACGGTCGCCGATTTGACGCCCAGCTCCTCGGCATTGATCAGCGAATAGAGCGTCCACTTGATCAGGTTGAACCACTGGTCGTCACCCTGCCGCACGACCGGCCCGAGCGGCTCCTTTGAAATGACTTCCGGCAGGATGAGATGGCCGTCGGGCGCCGACAGCTTCAGGCGTTCGGCGTAGAGCTGCGAAACGTCGCTTGTCAGCACATCGCATTTGCGGTCGTCATAGGCCTTCAGGCTTTCCTCCGCCGTGGCGTGGGCCAGAACCTTCAGCTCCATGTCATTGGCGCCGAAATAGTCCCTCAAATTCAGCTCGCTGGTGGTGCCGCTCTGGGTGCAAACCGTCTTGCCGCCAAGCTGCAAGGCGGTATCGATCCCGGCATCGCGGCGCAACAGGAAGCCCTGGCCGTCGTAATAGGCGACGCCGGCAAACATCAGGCCGAGCGAACTTTCCCGTGACATCGTCCAGGTCGAGTTGCGCGACAAGACATCGATCTGGTTCGACTGCAGCGCCGCGAAGCGGGTGACCGCATCGAGCGGGACGAACGTCACCTTGGCGGGATCGCCAAAGATCGCCGCTGCCACGGCGCGGCAGATATCGACGTCGAAGCCGGTCCACGCGTTCTTGTCGTCCATGCTGGAAAAGCCCAGCAGCCCCTGGCTGACACCGCAATTGAGCGTCCCGCGCTCCTTGACGGCTTTCAGGGTCTGTGCGCGGGCAGGCAGGCCGCCCGAAAGAACCAGGGCGAGCAATGCGAGGACCGGGAGGATCACAGCCGGTCTGTTGAAATCAGGCATCTGGATCTCGTGATCGGTGGCAATATCGGCAGGCTAACATAACCGGAACGGTTACCAAGTATTCCAGCGGGTAGGCGGGATAGCTCGCGACCAGCTCAGACCGTCATACCCCGCGAAGGCGAGGTATCCAGTACGCTGCGGCCACAGTTGTCGGAATCCTGGTTCGCCCGGTCCTGGTGCGCAATTGCGCACAGGCCGGGCGAAGACAGCAGGGTGTGCGGCGGCCGCTAATCCTCGACGCCGTAGCGGTGCAGATCGTTGCCGTAGGTGTCGAGCCAGCGCTTGGCGCGTTCGACATGGCTGCAGATGCGGCCGACCACGCGCCAGAACCGCGGCGAATGATTCATCTCGACGAGATGAGCGACCTCATGCGCGGCGAGATAGTCGAGCACATAGGGCGGCGCGAGGATCAGCCGCCA
>OEIU01002194.1_pt1 | contig 10749 bp, 12 predicted proteins | sample 1539221 | NCBI WGS metagenome assembly OEIU01 (sample SAMN03792071, study PRJEB22550) | activated sludge metagenome | feature: wastewater treatment plant; material: activated sludge; isolation source: Wastewater treatment plant of a petroleum refinery complex | place: Argentina: Zarate | collected... | reverse complement strand
GACTACTCGCAGTCTCGAATGGACTGTAGCCTAGGCTACAGAAAGGGGGGACGATATACGCACCGGGACAGGCCCCGGAGAAGCCTAAAGGAGCGTCAACACCGCATTTCCGGCACGATGCGTCCGCATCGCGCGTTGCGCTCTTTCCGCACGTGCCTTTCTCCAGCCGTCGTCACATTCGAACTTTCGCCACCGCGGGCCTACTGCTTGTCGCCGAACAAGCTCAAGCGCTTGCTCTTGATACGCACGCGCTCGCCCGTCGCAAGGCCAAGGGCTGCCAAGTCGTCGGGGGTCACCTCGACCTCAAAATAGTCCTTCTTGCCTTCGCGCGCATCTCCGTTCGCGATCAGCTCCACGCGCGTGATGGCGCCATTGGTCAGAATTCTGTTGACCTTCGCCGCAACGCCTTCGCCGGATCCGCCCTTGACGATCTCGGTTTCGTGCGGGCGGGCAAAGGCGATCACGGAGCTGCCGTCGCTCAAATCCGAGCGGCCGTGCGGGAGCAGATCGTCGCCGACGCGGACATAGCCGCCTTCGACGCGACCACGGAACTCGTTCACCGTACCGATGAAGCCGTAGGCAAACGACGTTGCAGGCTCGTTGTAGATCTCGCGCGGAGATCCGATCTGCTCGATGCGTCCCTTGTTCATCAGGACGACCCGGTCCGCGACCTCGAGCGCCTCCTCCTGGTCGTGCGTGACGAACACCGAAGAGATGTGCAGCTCGTCGTGGAGCCGGCGCAGCCAGCGGCGCAGCTCCTTGCGGACCTTGGCGTCGAGCGCTCCGAAGGGCTCGTCGAGAAGCAGCACCTGCGGCTCGACGGCGAGCGCGCGGGCAAGCGCGATGCGCTGGCGCTGGCCGCCGGAGAGCTGCGAGGGAAAGCGGTCGGCCAGCCAATCGAGCTGCACGAGCTCAAGGAGACGTTGCACCTTGGCGCGGATCTCTTTTTCCGGCGGACGCTCAGACCGCGGCTTCACGCGCAGGCCGAAGGCGACGTTCTCGAACACGGTCATATGCCGAAACAGCGCGTAGTGCTGGAACACGAAACCGACGTGGCGCTCGCGCACATGCTTGTGCGACGCGTCCTCGCCCGCGAGGATCACCGTGCCCTCATCGGCATATTCCAATCCGGCGATGATGCGCAGCAGCGTCGTCTTTCCGCAGCCGGACGGTCCGAGGAGCGCGATCAGCTCGCCGCGCGGCAGATCGAGGGAGACGTTGTTCAGCGCCTTGAACGCGCCAAACGACTTCGAAATGTTGCGAACCTCGATGCTCATGACGTCTTCTCCTCGGGCGTGACAAGGCTCGCCCGCCATTCAATGTAGGTTTTGACCGTAAGCGTTACGAGCGCGAGCAGCGCAAGCAACGACGCCACGGCAAAAGCAGCCGCAAACTGATACTCGTTGTATAGGATCTCGACGTGCAGCGGCATGGTGTTCGTCTCGCCCCGGATGTGGCCCGAGACAACCGAGACCGCTCCGAACTCGCCCATGGCGCGCGCGTTGCAGAGGATCACGCCGTAGAGCAGCGCCCACTTGATGTTCGGCAGCGTCACGCGCCAGAACGTCTGCCATCCCGAGGCGCCGAGCGTGACTGCAGCCTCCTCCTCGTCCTTGCCCTGGGCTTGCATCAACGGGATCAACTCGCGCGCGACGAACGGGAAGGTGACGAAGATCGTCGCCAGGACGATGCCCGGCACCGCGAAGATGACCTTGATGCCATGCTCGGAGAGCCATGGCCCGATCCAGCCTTGCGCGCCGAAGATCAGAACGTAGATGAGGCCGGCGACAACCGGCGAGACCGAGAACGGCAGGTCGATGAAGGTGATCAGAAGGTGCTTGCCGGGGAAATCGAACTTGGCGATCGCCCAGGCGGCGGCAACACCGAAGACCAGATTGAGCGGCACCGAGATGGCGGCTGCAATCAGCGTGAGCTTGATGGCGGAGAGTGCGTCGGGCTCGACAAGGGCGGCGAGGTAAGCATCCCAACCCTTGCGGAAGGCTTCGACGAACACGGCCACCAGCGGCAAGATCAGAAAGAGCGTGAAGTACGTCAACCCGATCGCTAGCAGCGTGTATTTCACATATGGCTTGTCACGCGTCGCGACGTTGGTCTCGAAGCGGGTCGCGGACCCCGAATGGGGTGCAAGATGGGCGGCGGCTCCGGCCATCAGACTTCCCTCCCCGTACGTCGTGCCGTCCACGCCTGAAGGCCGTTGATGACGAGGAGCAACATGAACGAGACGATGAGCATCACGGATGCAACCGCGGTGGCTCCCTCGTAGTCGTACTGCTCGAGCTTTGTGATGATCATCAGCGGCGTGATCTCCGAGACGAACGGAATGTTGCCGGCGATGAAGATCACCGAGCCGTACTCGCCGACCGCGCGGGCGAATGCCAGCGCAAAACCGGTGAGAAGCGCGGGCAAGAGGGCCGGAAACACGACGTGGCGGAAGGTCTGCACCCGGCTTGCACCGAGGCTAGCCGCCGCTTCCTCGAACTCCGCATCAAGGTCCTCGATGATGGGCTGCACCGTCCGCACGATGAAGGGCAGGCCAATAAAGATCAGCGCGATCAGGATTCCCAAGGGCGTAAACGCGATCTGAATGCCGAGCGGCTCCAGGAGTTGTCCAACCCAGCCGTTCTTGGCGTAGATCGCGGTCAGCGAGATGCCCGCGACGGCGGTGGGCAACGCGAATGGAAGGTCGATCAACGCGTCGACAAGCTTCTTGCCGGGGAAAGTGTAACGCACCAGGCTCCAGGCGAGGATCAAGCCGAACACGACGTTGATCGAGGCTGCGAGAAGGGAGGCGCCGAAGCTCAGCTTGTAAGATGCGACGACCCGTGGCGACGTCGCTGCGTCGAGGAAAGGCTGCCAGCCCATGCCGGCCGACTTGATGAAAACGGCGGAAAGCGGAATGAGAACGATGAGCGATAAATAGGCGAGCGTGAATCCGAGCGACAGCCCGAATCCCGGCAGAACCCTGCGCGCGCGAACGTAAGCCATTTTGGATCCCGTGCTCTAATCAGTGCGCGATCGTCAGAGCGACAACCACAGAGATAGAACACAGAAGCGCCGTCCAGGAGATGAGCTTCTCGATATGGGTCTGTTTCGATGACACGGTTGCGTCCCCCGGAATTCGCTACTCTGTACCCTAGAGGCGCGCCTTTAGAAGCAAAACGAAGAAGAAGTTCGATCCTTATTCGATTTTCGGGAATAGGCGGCCTTTTATGAGGTCGGACCGGTCACCACCAAATACGCGATCGACCGGGATGCGGACGTATTTTCAACGACATAGGTTGTGGATGCCGCAAACTGGATTGCATCGCCCTCGCTTAGCGCAACGGGTGCTTCCTCGCCGACGATGACCGTTAGGTGTCCCTGGGCTACGACGACGTTGTGGCTAGTCCCGAGCTCGGCCGGGGGAAACTCCTCGCGATGGCCCGGTGCGAACGCCAACTCGAAGAAACCCGTCGAACGTGCGCGATTTGGCGCCGACAAGCTGCGGCTCACGTATCGCCCTTCGCTTCCGACCAGCACGCTCGCCTGGTCACGATGCAGAACGACCACCGCCGGCTCACGCTCCGTTGCAACCAAGGTCGCGACAGGGACGCCCAATGCGTCCGCAACGCGCCAGAGCAGGCTCACCGTCGGCACACTCTTGGCCGTCTCGATTTGGCCGAGCATGGCGCGACTTACGCCTGAAAGCTCCGCCAGACGCTCGAGCGAAAAGCCCTGAGCCTTGCGCAATCGGCGCAGATTGGAGCCGACGATTGCGGGTACGTCCCGCACGGTTTGCTCGGAGGCGCGGGACTCACTCCCGTCCCCGCTCTCGTCGGGTTCTGCTTTGGGCATTGATATCGGGATCGCTGCAATCGTTTTCATGGCCGCTAATGTAGCGGCGGAGCCGCATCAGCCGAACCAAGAAGAAATGCTGTTCTTATGAAGGAACCGAAATAGACGCCAGAGACGTAAAAAGGGCCGCCTTGCGGGCGGCCCTTTCCGTTTTTTCGATACCGGGAGAAGCTTCGGGATCAGAATTTGATGATGCCGCCGCCAAAGACGAGATCGACGTCTTCAATGGGGGAACTTGCGATATCGCCATTTGCGACGCCGGTCGCGGACGGTCCATCGAGCTGACGCAGAACGAGATCGCCCTCGACGTGTCGATAGGACAGGTAGAGCACAAGCGCTGCCTTGTCGAAACCTTGGGCGACTCCCGCGCCCCAGACCTGGGAATACATCCAAGGCATCTCCGCTGTCCACGGTACGGCGGTTGTTGCCGCCACCCTCGTAGTCGTAGTACTCGCCATAGATTGTGGTCTTGCCAAACTCGTTGAACTTTTTCTCAACACCGGCTTGCACGGACCAGAACGTCTGCTCATCGTCGACGCCCGTTCCTATGAAGCGAGTTGTGTTCTGAATGTTGTCGTCCACCTTTATGCCGGCGCCGGCATTGACGAACAGACCGGACGCTTCGTGGATCGCGCTGATCGACCCGCCGAACTGGTGGCACTCCGTATCGGTCGGAAGACTCGCCTGACCAGCGGTTCATACCGTTTTGGTCTGAGTGTTATCCGTAATCTCACCGTATCCGATGCCAGCCGCGACTTTCAGACCAGCGAACTCGCCCGCGTAGCGGAGTGCGACATCCCAATAATCGTCCTCGCCCCACGACGCCGAAGCTGAGAAGCCCGCGAACTCCGGCGTGGCATATGTCACGCTGTTCAAACGCCGCTCGCCCTCTCCAGGCTGGTCGCCGCCATCGCCGATGAGACGACGCCAAGTCAGACCGCTGACGCCAGTGGCGCCGATCTTGGGAGCGGTCAAATCGCCGTTCACAGCCGAGCGAAGGAGGAGACCGAGGCCGGTATCCTCAACGTCGGAGTACTTCGCGAAATCCTTGGTCTGCGTAAGATTGATCTCGGTGATCTGATCAGTCGCCGAGCCCTGACTGCCGACGCTCACGGTGCCGAGTTTCTTGCTCTTCACGTACCAGTAGGAGTCGCGCAGATCGAGACCGACATCGGGTGCGAAATCATTGCCAAGCGGATTGTCCTGGTTGAAGCGCTTGGAGTTGGCAGTACGGATACCAACCTCGAGGCGATAGCCGGCTTCCCAGTCCGCGTCGATTTTGGCTTTGCCACGGAAGCCGATGCGCGTGCGGGAGTTGTCGTTCGTCACGACATACGCATTGCTCTCACGGCCATCATCCCACCAAAGGATTCCCTGGTTCACTTGACCATAGTTTTCGAGCGAGACTTTCGGGTTGCCCTTGCGCGGGGTGGTAGCCCCGAGCGCGGCAATGCGCTCCTCGAGATCTGCCCAGCAATTCCCGCCGAGATCCGCTGCAAACGATGTCGGTGCCGCACCGACCGACATGAGCAAACCTGCCACAATCGCGGCCAGTCGCCCCCCATTCCTGTTCAATCCCCCAACCATTACCCTGTCTCCGCTATGTTGGATTCTTCTCCGATATAACATATTGATTTTGATTGATTTTCTCGCGTTTTTGCGCGAATCTCAAGATTTCTATATGACGGGTTTGTAACTATTCATTCCTGTGTTGCCGTAGGGCACCTGCCTCACCGCAACGCTTCGATGCGTTTTCAGTAGCCGTCCGCAGACCGGCGCATCTTCCGAGCGACAGACGGCCCTCAACGCGACTCTTCGAGCGCAGGGAGGCGCGCGTTTGTCCGCGGCAGTTTCCATTCGGAACCGCCAGGGCGGACCCAACCCGGTTGCGCTGATTCGGTTACCAACTGCTCCAACAGCGCCAAGCCAAACGGCCATGGGCCATAGCCGGAATCGGCATTGATGTGTCCGGCGTCGCCAAGATCGATGAGATTGGCACCCCAACGAACCGCGAGAGCCAGAGCACGCTCGATGGTCAGCCAGGGATCGCTCGAGGAGGCAACTATGGTGGCGGGGAACCCGAGAGGGCCTGCCGGCAGCATGTCGGCTATGGCGAACTTCTCGGGATCGGCCGGCGCCACGAGCAATGCCCCCACGATACGGTGGCTCAAATCCTCGGCAGCCTGCGCGGCCGCGAGGGCGCCGAAGCTGTGCGCGGCAATGACAATGGGGCCCGGGCGGCGCGAGATCTCGCGCCGGATGCGGCCCGGCCATTCGGGAAGGTTGGCGCGCTTCCAGTCTGCCTGGATGACGCGGATGGCATCGGGGATCTGGGATTCGAACCAAGTCTGCCAGTGGGCCGACCCGCTCGAGTTCAACCCCGGCACGATAAGCGTGGTTGTCATGGATGGCGATCCTTCAAAGCGATGTCTGTCGAACGAACGTGAGGCCCGAGCGTCGGGCGAGCTTCAACAGCGGCTCGTTTTCTGACAGCAAACTTTTTCGGGATGCGCTTCAGCGCGGAGGCGGGCGGAGGCAAATCTGCGCGCCGCGGAACGCGCCCAAATCGTGGCCAGGACCATCGCGGCTGCGCTCGTCAGGAACGCTGTCTCGGCCATGAGTGAAAATCTCCTGGATTGGGACCGGTGCCGCCGCCTTCGCGCTCTTCAGGAGGAGAGAGCCGACCGAAGGCGGCGAACCGTCATGGGCGAAAGTGCTTAGCTCTTCGAACCGTAGATCTGGTCGAACACGCCGCCGTCCTTGAAGTGGACCTCGGTCGCCTTGGTCCAGCCGCCGAACACGTCGTCGATGGTGAACAGCGCCACAGGAGAGAACTGGCTCTTGTACTTCTCGGCGGCTTTCGCATCGCGCGGACGATAGTAGTGCTTGCCAGCGATATCCTGGCCTTCGTCCGAATAGAGGTACTTGAGGTACTCTTCGGCGACCTTGCGCGTGCCCTTCTTGTCAACGATTTTGTCAACAATGGTGACGGTCGGCTCAGCAAGGATCGACACCGTGGGCGTCACGATCTCGAACTTGTCCGGTCCGAGCTCCTTGGTCGCAAGGAATGCTTCGTTCTCCCAGGAGATCAGGACGTCGCCGATACCACGCTCGGTAAAGGTGGTCAGCGAACCACGGGCGCCGGAATCGAGGACCTTGGTGTTCTTGTAAATCTTGGTGACAAGCTCTTTAGCCTTGTCGTCGCTGCCGCCGTCCTGCTTCAGGGCGTAGCCCCAAGCCGCGAGGTAGTTCCAGCGCGCGCCACCCGACGTTTTCGGATTCGGGGTCACGACCTCAACGCCTTCCTTGCCCAAATCAGCCCAGTCCTTAATGCCCTTCGGATTGCCCTTGCGCACAAGGAACACGATCGTCGACGTGTACGGGGCCGAATTCTCCGGGAGGCGCTTCTGCCAGTCGGCGGGGATGAGGTCACTCTTCTTTGCGAGCTGATCGACGTCGCCGGCAAGCGCCAGCGTCACGACGGCGGCATCTAGGCCGTCGATCACTGCGCGGGCCTGCTTGCCCGATCCGCCGTGCGACTGCTTGATGGTGAGATCTTCGCCGCCCTGGGCCTTCCAGTGTTTGATGAATGCGGCGTTGTATTCCTGATAGAGCTCGCGGGTCGGGTCGTAGGACACGTTGAGAAGCTCGATTGCATAAGCTGCAGCCGAGAGGCCGGCGAGGCTGGCCGACAGACCAAGCGCAAGCGCGGTGCGACGGGTGAAACGGGCGATAGACATGGAAAAAATCCTCTTCAGTAGGCTTAACCGATGTCGAACCGTAGGCGGCCGCGCCGTCACGACGAACCAAGAAGAAATGCTGAGCTTATGAACGGGCCTGGCGAACATATTGGCCGCCTGAATCGCTCCGAACCCTGCTTTCTGAGATTTTTTTTTCGCCTTCGGGAAGGCGAACCATCCGCGGTTGCGCAAGATCATCCGATCGAGGAATAACGCCGTGCAGCATCGCGGACGAACCGTTGCTATGCCAGCCAGATGCAATGCTTCTCAGTTCTTGTTGTTTGACGGTCGACGACAGCCGCGGCTTGATACGACAGCGACGCACATCTGCGCCGCCGCGGTGATTTCGAGGTTCACTTGCGCCGCGTCATCAAACGCTAAGGAGCAGCCACATGATGTTCTTCCCGGTTCGGAGCGCCTCGGCGCCCGACACGCAGCCGATCCGGTACGCGTTCCTTTCCTCGCGTCGGTGTTGTTGTTGTTGAAACGATCCGTGGGCATCTGAGCCCATCGCCGCAACCTCATCCACATTTCGCGAGTTGAACCCGCCGACGCGCGGGAAAGGACAGACCATGTCAGACGCATTCATTATTGAAGTCGCCGACGAGACCGCCGGCATCGTCGTTCGCCAAGGCGGCGAACGCAGCTATCGGTTCCACGCCTCGCTGCCACGCTACTATCCGCTCGACGGAAAGCTCTTCGCGGCCCCCCGCGATGCCGAGCGCGCGGCGCTCGCGCAGTTCGGGCGTCCCGGAAAGCAGAAAGCGAGGGCGGCATGATTGCTCTGCAGCCGCGCCGACGCCCTGTCGGCGCGGCCATGCAGGCCCAGCGTTTCCTCATCCACGTTTCACGTCCCACACGCACGCTGCACTGAACGCACTCCCTGGACCTCGGTCGTCACACATCGACGTTTCTGGCCGACGGTTCTCCTCAGGCCGGTTCGCGCAAGCGAACCGGCCTCTTTTCAATCACTTTCGTTTCGACAGTCACTCAAGAAGGGTCCCAAAATGAAACCGTTCAATGGCTTGCTTCTCGGCCTCGGGCTGGCGGCGCTGATGCCGGTCGCCGTCCACGCCGAAGGGACCCCCCCCCCCAACGCCTCCTATGGTGGCTCGCCCGGACCCTACAAGGAGATCAATCCCGCGTTCCCCGCCTATTGGAAAAAGGGGAAGGGACAGGACGTGACCGTCAACCAGTCGCACGGCGGCTCGACGAAGCAGGCAAAGTCCGTGGTCGAAGGGCTCGAGGCGGACGTCGTGACGCTCAACCAGGCCACCGATCTCGATTTCCTCGCAAGCAAGAACGTGATCGACAAGGACTGGAAATCGAAGTTTCCCAACGACGCGGCGCCCTACACGACCACGAGCATCTTCATCGTCCGCAAGGGCAACCCCAAGGGCATCAAGGACTGGGGCGATCTGGTAAAGAACGGAACCTCGGTCGTCATTCCGAATCCTAAGACGTCGGGCAATGGACGCTACACGTATCTCGCCGCCTGGGGGTACGCGCTCGATACCGAGAAGAGCGAGGACAAGGCCAAGGAGTTCGTGGCCAAGCTGTTCGCCAACGTTCCGGTGTTCGACGGCGGCGGACGCGGCGCGACGACGACGTTCACGCAGCGCGACGTCGGCGACGTGCTCGTCACGTTCGAGAACGAGGTCGCGCTTCTCAAGACCGAGTTCGGCGACAATTTCGACGTCATCTATCCATCGCTCAGCATCGAGGCGGCACCGCCGGTTGCCGTCAACACTATCGTCACCGCCAAGCGCGGGACGGCCGAGCTGGCGAAGGGCTATCTCAACTTCCTCTACTCGCCGGAAGCGCAGAAGATCATCGCCAAGCAGGGCTTCCGTCCGCGCGATACGGCGGCGCTCACGGAAGCCAACCTGCCGGCCATCAAGATCTTCAAGGTCGAGGACCTGATCGGCAGCTGGGCCGACGCACAGAAGAAGCACTTCGCCGACGGCGGGATCTACGACCAGATCACGGCCAAGAGCAACTGACGCGTGTCCTTTCTGGGGGAGCACTGCGCGCCCGGTCCTGTCTCCCGCAGGGCCGGGCTTTTCATTGCGCGGAATTTGCTCAGCACTTCTTCTTGGTTCGCGTGACAGCACGCGATTTCTAACATCGTAGCCGGTCAATCCGCCATTTCACTCGAGAGGCGCAAATCCCGTGAGCCTGAACATCGATCGCGTCGTCACAGCCTTGAGAGGCGCGCGCAGCGTGCTTCCGCGCACCGCCGACAAATCAGGCCGCGTGCTGCCCTTGCCCTCACCGCGCACGGTTGCCGATGCCGTATCAGAGCTGACCCATGCGCTGTTTCCCCGCCGGTTCGGCGGGGCGCGCGCCAACAGCAACGAGGCGCTCGACTACTTCGTCGGCCATACGCTCGGACGAGCGCTCGATGCCCTTCAAGCGCAGGTCATCCGGGAGCTTGCCTTCACGGCCTCGCTTTCGTCGGACAATCTCATCGACTCCGATCAAACGGCACAGTCCATCGTGCAGGAGTTCGCCGACAGCCTGCCCTCGATTCTCGAAGTTCTCTACAGCGACGTGCGCGCCGCCTACGACGGCGATCCCTCCGCGAAGAGCCAGGATGAAGTTCTGCTCAGCTTTCCCGGCGTACGGGCCATCATCTATCACCGGCTCGCGCATGCGCTTTACAAGCTCGACCTGCCGATCATTGCCCGCATCGTTGCCGAGGCTTCGCATTCGCAGACCGGAATCGACATTCATCCCGGCGCGGAAATCGGAGGCAGTTTCTTCATAGATCACGGAACGGGCGTCGTCATCGGCGAGACGGCCATCATCGGCGAGCGCGTGCGCGTCTATCAGGCGGTCACGCTTGGCGCCAAGCGCTTCTCGGTGGATGAGAGCGGCGCGCTCGTCAAAGGCCAGCCGCGCCATCCGATCGTCGAGGACGACGTCGTCATCTATGCCGGCGCCACCATTCTCGGACGCGTCACCATCGGGCGCGGGTCGGTCATCGGCGGCAACGTCTGGCTGACGCGCAGCGTGCCGGCCGGCAGCAACATCGTGCAGGCACAGGCGCGCAGCGACATTTTCGACGGCGGGGCGGGAATCTAAAACAGCTAGCGCTCTGGGATCAAAATCTCCTATTGACGTGCAATACGCAATAGTTCATTCGGTTATG
>OEIU01002193.1_pt1 | contig 10749 bp, 8 predicted proteins | sample 1539221 | NCBI WGS metagenome assembly OEIU01 (sample SAMN03792071, study PRJEB22550) | activated sludge metagenome | feature: wastewater treatment plant; material: activated sludge; isolation source: Wastewater treatment plant of a petroleum refinery complex | place: Argentina: Zarate | collected... | reverse complement strand
AACCGGCGGAACATCACGCCGAGGATCATTCGGAGGATCGCTCTGACGATCAATCGGACGGTCACTCGCAGATCGAGGAAGTGCCGCACGATGACGAGGCACCCGAGGAAATCGGTGCGCATGACGATAGCGACGAACACCGCAAGTACGAAGTCGCATCGCATGGCGAGGCCGAGCCCATCTCGCCCGCGCAGGAATTTGCGCCTGAGCCGTACAACGAAATCGCCGGCAGCGAATCCGGTGGTGCGGCCGAGGCCTCGGAGGCGATGAGCGGCAACGGCGCCGCGATCGAGAACGGCGAGGAACAGGCACGCGAAGCGCGCCGCGATCAGGCCGAAGACGAATCCGTCGAGCAGGTCGGCGGCGGAGCCATGGAAGAAGTGCCGGAGCGCCAGCCGCGCCGTTTCCGCCGCTACAAAATTCAGGAAGTCATCAAGCGCCGCCAGGTGATGCTGGTCCAGGTCGTCAAGGAAGAGCGCGGCACCAAGGGCGCGGCGCTCACCACCTATCTCTCGCTCGCCGGGCGCTATTCGGTTCTGATGCCGAACACGTCGCGCGGCGGCGGTATCTCGCGCAAGATCACGAGTTCACAGGACCGCCAGCGGCTGAAGGAACTCGTCGGCGATCTCGAGGTGCCCGAGGGCATGGGCGTGATCCTGCGCACCGCAGGCGCCTCGCGCACCAAACCGGAAATCAAGCGCGACTTCGAATACCTGCTGCGGCTGTGGGAAACCGTGCGTGAGCTTACGCTGCAATCGCAGGCCCCTGCCCTTGTCTATGAGGAAGGCTCGCTGACCAAGCGCGCGATCCGCGACCTCTACAACAAGGACACCGAGGAAGTGATCGTCGCCGGTCACGACGGCTACAAGGAAGCGCGCGAGTTCATGGGCATGCTGATGCCCAGCCACGAACAGAGCGTCACTGAATACAAGGAAAAGCAGCCGATCTTCGCGCGCTACGGCGTCGAGCATCAACTGGACGCGATGTTCTCGCCAACCGTGCAACTCAAGTCCGGCGGCTACATCGTCATCAACCCGACCGAGGCGCTCGTCTCGATCGACGTCAACTCGGGGCGTTCGACGCGCGAACATCACATCGAGGACACCGCGCTCAAGACCAATCTTGAAGCCGCCGATGAAATCGCGCGCCAGCTTCGCCTGCGCGATCTCGCGGGCCTGATCGTCATCGACTTCATCGACATGGAAGAGAAGCGCAACAACCGCCATGTCGAGCGCAAGCTCAAGGACGCGCTGCGGCACGACCGCGCGCGCATTCAGGTCGGGCGTATCTCGCATTTCGGCCTGATGGAAATGTCGCGCCAGCGCATCCGCACCGGCGTTCTGGAGTCCTCCTCCGAAATCTGCCCGACCTGCGGCGGCACCGGCCACGTCCGCGCCGTCTCGTCGGTCGCACTGCAGTTGCTGCGCGGTATCGAGGACCAGTTGATGAAGAGCGCGTCACACGACATCGTTGTGCGGGCGAAAACCGAAGTCGCGATCTATGTGCTCAATCACAAGCGCGCGCACCTTCGGGCGCTCGAAGAGCAGTTCGGCGTCGGCATCTCGATCCAGGCCGACTCGGCCCTGATCGGCCAGCAATCGTTCGCGATCGAGCGCGGCGGCATCGCCCGGCAGAAGCCGACAGTCGCAGCGCCCCGCATCTCGCCTGACTCCGTCGTGGTCGAGGTCGGCGAGAGCGAAGAATACGAAAGCGCCGCGCCGCTCTCGCCCGAGAATGGCGATGGTGGTGAAACGCGCGACAGCGAAGCCGGCTCACGGCGCGGACGCCGGCGGCGCGGACGGCGCGGCCGCGGCAGCAACGGTCATCGCGAGCAGGCGCCCGCGCAACATTTCGACGACAGCGAGGCTACTCCTGCCGGGCACGGCGAGAACGCTCTTGACGGCCAGAGCGACCAGGAGGCCCATCAGGAGGCCCAAGGCGAGACACATAGCGAGGGACATGACGAAGCTCGCAACGGCGAGAACGGCGAGCCGCGCAAACGCCGGCGGCGCGGACGGCGCGGCGGGCGGCGCAATCGCGGCGAGCGCGAGCGCAATCGCGAGGACGCGTCGCACGAGTTCGAGGCGCACCCGTCGGGCAGCAATTTCGAACCCGAAGGCATGCCGGAACAAAATGGCGCGGCGTCTTTCGACCCTTCGCCCCCCCCGGCCGAAGCTGCCCCCGCCAGCGAGCCCGCGCCCACCAAGCGGCGCTCGACGGTGCGGGAAGCCGCGCCGATCGTGAATTTCGACAACGACGCGCCCGCTTCCGAAGCATCCAAGCCGGTGCCTGTCCGCGATGAAAGCAGGGACAAGGATATGGATATGGGCAGCGGCCGCGGCGGCGGCGATATCGAAACCGAGCCCGAGCAGCCGCGCCGTTCCGGCTGGTGGTCGCGGCTCAGAGGCAAGTGACGCCTCAAATAACGCTGCAAAGCCAGTAGAAATGAAATCAGGCCCCGCGACAGCGGGGCCTTTTTTGTTGGCTACCTGCCCAAAGGCTAGGGTTTCGGCAATGCCGCCGCCATCGTCGCTGCCGCGTGATGCACGGCAGGCGAATAGAAGCGTGTCTGCAATTCCGCTTCCTCGAAGCGCCGCTCCAGAAGCGGGAGCGGCGGCAGGAGCTGCGCGTCGTTCGCGGCGGCGGTGATCAACGCCAGCATGCCGGCAGCGTAGGTCGGCACCGGCGCGAGATAGCTTCGCGCCGCGCCAAAGATGCCGGCAAGCCGCGTCTGCAGCGCCTTCAGCCGCTCGGTCTGGAAGAATGCCGCCCCCGCCTGCAACGTGATGCTGCCGCCGGGCCGCAGCAGCCTGCGGCAATGCGTGTAGAACGCGTCGCTATAGAGCACTTCGCCCGGCCCGATTGGATCAGTCGAGTCGACGATGATGATGTCGAACTGTGCGGGCTCGGCGGCCGCGACAAATTTCGCGCCGTCGTCGAATATGAGCCGGCAGCGCGAATCGTCGAAGGCAAGACCTGAGACCTCGGGAAAGAACCGCCGCGAGAGCTCGACCACTTCGGCGTCGAGCTCGACAACGCTGACGTGCTCGACCGTCTTGTGCTTCAGCACTTCGTGCAGCACGCCGCCATCGCCGCCGCCGATGACCAGCACGCGCTTTGCCGCCCCGTGCGCAAACAACGGCGCATGGGCGATCATCTCGTGATAGATGTGGCTGTCGCAGGTCGTCAGCTGCACGATGCCGTCGAGCGCGAAGACGCGCCCGAAGGTCGGATTCTCGAAGACGCGCGCTTCCTGAAACGCCGTCGAACCGCTGTAAAGCTCGCGCTCGATCATCAGCGTCTGCGAAAAATCCTCGTATTGCCGTTCCTGAAACCAGTTCACAGCATCATTCCCCGCTTGTGCTCGACGACGGTGAGCGTCGCCGGCGAAAAAACCTTGCGAATGACCTCGATCGCACGATGCGGTCTGGCCTCACCGCACATGAAGATGTCGATGGCCGCATAGCCGCGCTCGGGCCAGGTATGGATCGAGATGTGGCTTTCGGCGAGCACTGCGACACCCGAGATACCGCCATTCGGCGTGAAGCGATGCAGATCGAGATTGAGCAGCGTTGCACCGCAGGCGCGTGTCGCCTCGCGCAACATGCGCTCGACACCGGCAAGATCGTCGAGCCGTCTTGCCTGCCACAGATCGACGATCAGGTGCGTGCCGGCAAAACGCACACCATCGCGTTCGACGAAATGATCGTCCGCCGCGACGGCATCGGCTCTGAGCCGCGCGAGCTCAGCCAATTCCGGTCACCTGCTTGCGCGCGCGAGGCGCCACAGCGATCGCCGTTTTCGGATGACAAGATTGTTTGAGACTGAACAACATGATGATCTCCTCGCCGCACTCGGCCCTGACTGTTGCTGAAATGCCTGCGCCGGCCTGAATGCGGCCCTGCGACACGGCGGATTTTCTGGTTCGGTTACAGGAGGCGGCGGATCATTGCCGCAGCAATCCCGGCACCCGCTGCAGCAAGCAGCGAGCCCGGGCTAGTGGCCTGCTTGCAGGCGTCCGGCGCGAATGATGAGAAAAAGTCTGAGCGGCCACGTTGTCATGATCGTTCAGACATAGGCCGGTAACCTCGAAAGTCAAGTTTTTGCGCTGTTGGTTTCGCGATCAAAAGCCCAGATCGCGAGCGCGACGAGCACGCCGATCGGCGCGAGCAGCGCGTTGACGCCGGCTTCCTGATACACGACGACGCCGAGCGCCGCGCCGGCGAGAAAACCGAACATCACCTCCGAAAGCGCGCGCAAACCGCCGGAGACCTTGCGGAAACGATTGGCCGCCTTGCGGCTCTTCGGAAAATCGCGCCTCTCCTTCCAGGCGATCAGCGTTTCCGCGGCGCTGATGCCGAGCAGCGATGTATTCGTCGTCATGACGTTGGTGGAGGCAGCGCCCCGCATCAGCAGCCGGACGAAGGCGCTCTGCACGCCCATCGCGGCGAGCGCGACGGCGCCAGCCGCTATCGTCAGCGGGGCGTTCGGATCGCTGAGCGGATTCATCAGCATGCAAAGATAAAGCGCGATCAGCAGCAGCACCTCGATGACGAGCGACCAGCCGAGCGGCGAGCGCCGGTGCAGAATCAGCCAGTGACAGAACAGCACGCTCAGCATCGCCGCGAACAGAAAGATCGGGATGGCGAGGATGAAGATCAGCGTGCTCGCGCCGTAACCGACAATCTGCGCGCCGACGGTGACGAAGCTGCCGGTTACCTGCGCAACATAAAGGCCGAACAGCGCGACAAACGTGACGACGTCGACGAAACCGGCGACGAAGCTCAGGAGCGGCGGCACGAAAGCCGGGATGCGTTCCGGCACCGGCGCGCTGTCGCGGAAGCGGCGGTGTTTCACGCCCTGCCTGGCAGGTGGCTTCGGAAGTTTTTTCGCCGGCTTCATTTCAGCCAACGGCCGATGCGCGCGACCGCCTCGATCATCTCGGCGTTCGATCCCGCGTAGCTGAAACGAATGAACTCCTTGCCGCGCACCGGATCGAAATCGACGCCGGGGGTCGCGGCGACATGGGTTTCCTCCAGCATCTGTTTTGCAAAGGCGAGGCTGTCGCGCGTGAATTTCGAGACGTCGGCGTAAAGATAAAACGCGCCGTCGGCGGGCAGAAACCTGTCGAGGCCTGCTTTTGGCAAGCCTTCGATCAGGATACGGCGGTTCTCTTCATAGCCGCGCTTCACGGCTTCCATTTCGTCCCGGCCATCGAACGCGGCTTCGGCGGCTACTTGTGAAAGTGTCGGTACGGAGATCGCGAGATTTTGCTGCAGCCGCTCGATGGGACGCACCAGCGGCTCGGGCACGACGAGCCAGCCGACGCGCCAGCCGGTCATGCAGAAATATTTCGAGAACGAATTGACGACGAGCGCATCGTTCGAGAGCTTGGCCGCCGTCTCGGCGGGAAACGCATAGTCGAGCCCGTGATAAATCTCGTCAGAGATGAATTTTATCCCGGCATCGGCGCAGGCATCGGTCAGCGACTGGAGATGCGCGACGTCCAGCATCGTGCCTGTCGGGTTGGCGGGGCTCGCAACCAGCACGGCGTCGAGCGGCGTCTTGCGATGCGCCGCCATCACCGCATCGACCGTGAGCGCCCAGCGCGTCTGCGCCGAAATCGGGATCGCCACCGGTTCGCAGCCGAGCGCGGTGAGAATATGCCGATACGGCGGATAGCCCGGCTCGGCGACCGCGACACGCGCGCCCGGTCCGAGCCAGGCGAGAAACGCCAGGATGAAACCGCCCGACGAGCCGGTCGTAATGACGATGCGCTCGGGATCGATCCCGGCGCCATAGCTCTCTTTATAATGGCGTGCGATGCGGGCGCGCAGCGACGGAATGCCGAGCGCCTCGGTGTAGCCGATGCGGCCCGTGTCCAGCGCCGCTTGCGCGGCGAGCCTCGCCGCCTTCGGCGCCGGAGACTCGGGCTGGGCGACTTCCATATGAATGACGTGCGCACCGCTCTCCTCGATTCGCGCCGCCGCGGCCATGACATCCATGACCATGAAGGCCGGCACGCCGCTCCGGGCGGAGGGCGCGAGCAGACGGCGGGCAGCGCGTTCGGCGGGTTCCATCGATTGTTCTTCCCAGCTCCTCTTATCGCATGACTGCCGCCGCATGCCCCGTTGCCGCCGCATTCGCGCGCTTTTTCAAGGTAATTCAGCCTAAAGGTGCCAGGCGGCGCGTTGACCGGCCATGCCCGCACTCCTAGCTTGCCCCGACTCCCCGAACCCGGTTGCTACAATCGCATGACCCCCGCACATCCAGCCAGCCCTCTCCCGTCCCGATGGCGGATTGCGCGCGGTTGCGCCGCGCTCGCCATAAGCGCCGGACTCGTGCTTGGCGATTTTCTGGGCGCGAGCCAGGCCATTGCGCAGCCGAGCGGCAGCGGCAGCGGCGTCTCGCTGCCGATCATCCGCGACGCCGAGACGGAAGAGTTGCTGCGCGACTATATGCGGCCGATCCTGAAAGCGGCAGGACTGCAGAACCAGAAAATCGAAGTCGTCATCATCAACGATCGGCAGTTCAACGCCTTTGTCGCCGACGGCCGCCGCATCTTTGTTAACCTCGGCGCGCTCACCGACTCCAAAACGCCGAACCAGATCATCGGCGTGCTCGCCCACGAAACCGGCCACATCGCCGGCGGGCATCTCGCGCGTCGGCGCGAGCAGATCGCCAACATGCAGACGATGGCCATCCTCGCGATGCTCGCCGGCGGCGCCGCGATGGTTGCCGGCGCGCGCGGCAACAGCAATATCGGCCAGGCGGCGCCGGGTGTCCTGATGGCGCCACAAAGCATGATTCAACGGACGCTGCTCTCCTATGTCCGCTCGCAGGAAGAGTCGGCGGACCGCGCCGGCGTGAAGTTCCTCGAAGCGACGGGCCAGTCGCCGCGCGGCATGGTCGAGACATTCCAGCGCTTCGCCAACGACTCGATGTTCATTCAGGATCAGATCGATCCCTATCTGCAAAGCCATCCCATGCCGCGCGATCGTATCATGAACCTCGAACACCTTGCGCAGCAGAGCCCCTACTTCAACAAGAAGGATCCGCCCGAGCTGCAGCTTCGCCACGACATGATGCGTGCCAAGCTGTTTGGCTTCAGCGATCCGGCCGGCACGACGATGCGGCGCTATCCGTCGAGCGATACGTCACTGCCTGCGCGTTACGCACGGGCAATCGCGACCTATCGCTTCGGCGATTTGCGCAGCGCGCTTTCGCAGATCGACGGACTCCTGCAGGTGCAGCCGCGCAATCCCTATCTCTACGAGTTATGGGGGCAGGCGCTCTTGGAAGCCGGCAAGGCGCGCGAGGCGATCCCGGCGCTGCGCAAGGCGGTCGAACTTTCCAAAGGTTCGCCGCTCATTCGCATTCTGCTCGGACAGGCACTGGTGCAGACCAACGACAAGGCGCTGACCGAGGAAGCCATCCACGAATTACGCATCGCGGTCGACCGCGAGCCGACCGCTTCGCTCGGTTATCGCCAGCTTGCCATTGCCTACGCCCGCAAGGGCGATCAGCCCAATGCCGCGCTTGCCTCCGCGCAGGATGCCTTCAACAGCGGCGATATTCGAACCGCGCGGCAGCTCGCGCTGCGCGCGCAAAAAGCCTTCCCTGTCGGCTCGCCCGGCTGGGTCAAGTCTGACGATATTGTGAATTACAAACCGCGGAAGCTCTGACATGCTCCGCTCGAGGAGAACGATAATGCCGAACCGCCGTCTCACGCTTGCCGCCGCCCTGCTCGCCGCCGGCAGCTTCCTGTTCGCGACGGCGCCGGCCGGCGCGCTGTCGGACAGCGACCGCCCCGCGATCGAGGCGATCATCAAGGACTATCTCATCAAGAACCCCGAGGTGCTGCGGTACGCGCTCGGTGCGCTCGAAAAGCATCAGGCCGCCGAGGAAAACGAGAAGCAGAGCGCGACAATCGCCTCCAACCAGAATGTCATCTTCAATTCGCCGCGCGCGCCCGTGCTCGGCAATCCGAAGGGCGACGTCACGCTCGTCGAGTTCTTCGATTACAACTGCGGCTATTGCAAGCATGCGCTGGGCGACATCGCCAAGCTCCTGCAGGAAGATCCGAAGCTCAAGGTCGTGTTGAAGGAATTCCCGGTGCTCGGCCCGAGTTCGGTCGACGCCGCCAAGGTCGCGGTCGCCGTGCGCATGCAGGATCCGGGCGGCAAGTATTTCGAATTCCACAAGCGCCTGCTCGGCACGCGCGGCGAAGCCAACAAGGATCGCGCGCTCGCGGCGGCCAAGGACTCCGGCTTCGATATCGCGCGCATTCAAAAGGATATGGAAAGCCCCGAGGTGCGCGAAACCCTCACCGAGAGCATGGCGATCGCCCAGGCGCTCGGCATCAACGGCACGCCGACCTTCATCATCGCCAACGAAATGGTCGTCGGCGCGCAAGGCTATGACGCACTCAAGAATCGAGTCGCCTCGGTTCGCAAATGCGGCAAGGCGAGTTGTTAAAGCGCGGAAATTGTAACCAATTTCCCCGATTTCCCGGTAAACGGCGGGGTTCCGAGGCTTTCCCTCGACCCCGCCTCTTTCTATAAGGCAGGCCTGTTTCTATAAGGAATGTCCGCCGCCCATGCCGGGCGGCGCGCGATCGTCAAACCCGCTTCATGCCAACCCTCTACGTCCTCAACGGGCCGAACCTCAACCTCCTGGGCACGCGCGAGCCGAAGACCTATGGCCGCACGACGCTGAAGGATGTCCAGAAGCTTTGCGAGCAGGCCGCGAAGAAGCATGGCTGGCAGGTCGAATTCCGGCAATCGAATGTCGAAGGCGAGATCGTCAATTTCGTGCAGGAAGCTGGCAAGAAGAAAGCCGTCGGCATCGTCATCAATCCGGCGGGCTACACGACGACCTCGGTCGCGATCCTCGACGCGCTGCTCGCCGTGCAGATCCCGACGATCGAAATTCACATCAGCAACATTCATGCCCGGGAAGAATTCCGGCATCATTCCCTCGTTTCCAAAGCGGCGCGCGGCGTGATCTGCGGCATGGGCGTACAAGGCTACGCCCTCGCGATCGACGGCCTCGCCTCGCTTATCGGCAAAAAATAACGACAACCGCGGAATCATTTCGAGATGTTCAAGCGCAAGATTGAAGTCGATCACAACCTGGTACGCGAGCTGTCGAAGCTGCTTGAGGAAAATCATCTCACCGAAATCGAGGTGCAGCGTGGCGATCAGCGCGTGCGCGTTTCGCGCGGCGGCGGTGGCGGCGGCCATGTCGCGGCCTCCACGCCTGCCGCCCTCACCCCGGTCGCCGCGAAAGGCGCCGTGCAAGCGCTGGCCGAAGCCGCGAAGCATCCGGGCGCCGTCACTTCGCCGATGGTCGGTACCGCCTATCGCGCGCCCGAGCCTGGCGCGAAGCCCTTCGTCGAAGTCGGCACCAAGGTTTCCGCCGGCCAGACGCTGCTCATCATCGAAGCGATGAAGACGATGAACGCGATCCCCGCACCGAACGCCGGCACCGTCACGCAGATCATCGTCGATGACGGCCAGCCGGTCGAATTCGGCGAGCCGCTCGTCGTCATCGAGTAAACCAGCGTCATGTTCGACAAAATCCTGATTGCGAACCGGGGCGAGATTGCGCTGCGCATCCTGCGCGCCTGCAAGGAACTCGGCATCGCGACCGTTGCCGTGCACTCCACCGCCGATGCCGACGCGATGCATGTGAAGCTCGCGGACGAGAGCGTCTGCATCGGCCCGCCGCCGGCGCGCGAGAGCTATCTCAACATCCCGAATCTGCTCGCCGCCTGCGAGATCACCGGCGCCGATGCCGTGCATCCGGGCTATGGTTTCCTGTCCGAGAACGCGCGCTTCGCGGAAATCCTGCGCGATCACAAGGTCGGCTTCATCGGGCCAACGCCCGAGCACATCCGCATGATGGGCGACAAGATCGAGGCCAAGCGCACCGCGAAACGCCTCGGCATCCCGGTCGTGCCGGGCTCCGAAGGCGGCGTCTCCTCCGACGAGGAAGCGCGCAAGATCGCCGCGGAAATCGGCTTTCCTGTCCTTATCAAGGCGGCGGCCGGCGGCGGCGGCCGCGGCATGAAGGTCGCGCAGACCGAGGCCGATCTTTCGACCGCGCTCTCGACCGCGCGCTCGGAGGCAAAAGCCGCATTCGGCGACGACGCGGTTTACATCGAAAAATATCTCGGCGCGCCGCGCCATATCGAGATTCAAGTGCTCGGCGACGGCAAAGGCGGCGCGGTGCATCTCGGCGAGCGTGATTGCTCGCTGCAGCGGCGCCACCAGAAAGTGCTGGAGGAAAGCCCTTCCGCCGCGCTCAATTCGGCGCAGCGCAAGAAGATCGGCGACATCGTCGCGAACGCCATGCGCGAATTGAAATATCTCGGCGCCGGCACCATCGAATTCCTGTACGAGAACGGCGAGTTCTATTTCATCGAAATGAACACGCGCATTCAGGTCGAGCATCCGGTGACCGAGATGATCACCGGCATCGACCTCGTCAACGAGCAGATCCGCATCGCCGCCGGCGGCTCGATCGGGCTGACGCAGGAGGATATCGAATTCAAGGGCCACGCCATCGAGTGCCGCGTCAACGCCGAAAACCCGGCAACGTTCCGGCCTTCACCCGGCCGCATCACGTCCTATCACGCGCCCGGGGGCTTGGGCGTGCGCGTCGATTCAGCGGTCTATCAGGGTTACACGATCCCGCCCTATTACGACTCGCTGGTCGGCAAGCTGATCGTGCACGGCAAGACGC
>OEIU01002192.1_pt1 | contig 10751 bp, 10 predicted proteins | sample 1539221 | NCBI WGS metagenome assembly OEIU01 (sample SAMN03792071, study PRJEB22550) | activated sludge metagenome | feature: wastewater treatment plant; material: activated sludge; isolation source: Wastewater treatment plant of a petroleum refinery complex | place: Argentina: Zarate | collected... | reverse complement strand
CGCCGAGCGGATTGCCGGGACCGCCGGCCATGAAGCGCGGCAGATAGGGCTGGCGCTGGATCATTTCGGGCGGCGGGGTCCAGTCCGGCCATTCCGCCTTGCGGGTGATGTTGACGAGGCCCTGCCAGGTGAAACCTTCGCGGCCGACGCCGATGCCGTAGCGGATGGCACGGCCGTTGCCCTGCACCAGGTAGAGATGGCGCTCGGCGGTAACGACGATGATGGTGCCGGGCGCTTCCGACGTGCGGTAGTACACCACCTGCTTGCGGAATTGCGGTTCGAGTTCGTAAGCGTCGTCGGCGACGAGGCCGGGCTCGTCCGCGTCGGGGCGCTTCTGCGCATGGCTTTGCGATGCCGAAAACACCAGTCCGAAAGCGGCGATCAACATCCAGGTCAGGTGACGAAAATTCGTCATGCGGAAGCTCTCCTTATGGGCGCGCCGGCCAAATCATTTCACGATTGGAACCATCAAAGCTCAGGCCTAGCATGATGGCAAGTTCGTGGCTAACACGCCCGCCAGCCCACTGGAATGCCATGAATTTTCCAGCCGTTCGTCCTTGCCGGCCGTCGCAAGGCGTTCATTTTGGCGCAATCCAGAGCCGCAGCCCGTAGGATATCAGCGCCACGGTGCCGACGCCCCCGAGCCAGAGCACGGCGAACCATAGCAGGCGCTGCCATGGCGGCGGCAGGTCGGGCTGTTTCGCGGTCAATGGTAGCCGTGCCCCGCCCGCACCTTGCCGCGGAACACCCAATAGGCCCAGGCGGTATAGCCGAGGATCAGCGGGATCAGGATGGCAACGCCGACCAGCATGAAGAGCTGGCTGTTCTCCGGGGAAGCCGCCTGCCAGATGGTGATGCTCTGCGGCACGATGTAGGGATACATGCTAATGCCGAGCCCGGCATAGGACAGTGCGAACAGCGCCAGCGCCAGGAAAAACGGCTGGTAGTCGTATTTGTTGGCGAGGCTGCGCAGCAGCAGCACGGTGACGCCGGCAACCGCCACCGGCACCGGCGCGGTCAAAAGGATATTGGGCCAGGTGAACCAGCGCTGGGTGTATTGCACGGCAGGGAACGGCGTCGCGATCGAGACCGCGCCGATGGCGCCGAGCATGGCGAACAGCAGCGCCCAGGCCAGCACATAGGCCTTGTCGCGCAATTCGCCTTCGGTCTTCATGATCAGCCAGGTGGCTCCCAACAGCGCATAGCCGATCACCAGCGCAACGCCGGTCAGGATCGAAAACGGCGTCAGCCAGTCCCACCAGCCGCCGGCATAGGCGCGCTCGGTGACGCGAACCCCTTGCAGGATCGCACCGAGCGCAACGCCCTGCGCCATGGTCGCCAGCATCGAGCCGCCGGCAAAGGCAAAGTCCCATTTGTTGCGTTCCTGGGTGGTGCGCCAGCGGAATTCGAAGGCGACGCCGCGGAACACCAGGCCCAGCAGCATGACAATAATGGGGGTGTAGAGCGCCGGCATCAGCACGGCATAAGCGAGGGGGAATGCCGCCATCAGTCCGCCGCCGCCGAGCACCAGCCAGGTCTCGTTGCCGTCCCACACCGGCGCGACGCTGTTCATGATGACGTCGCGGTCCTCTTTCCTGGGAAACAGCGGAAACAGGATGCCGAGCCCGAGGTCGAAGCCGTCCATCACGACGTAGACGAACACGGCAAAGGCGATGATGAAGGCCCAGATGATGGGAAGGTCGATCGCGATCATGGCGTGGCTCCCCGGGCTACGGCGGCGGGCGCCGGCGTGATACCGGCGGCGCGCGCGGGCACATCCTTGCTCGGACCCGGCTCTTCCGGACGCGGCGGCTGCGCCATCAGGCGCAGCAGATAGATCACGCCGGCGGTGAAGACGATGAAATAGACGATGATGAACGCGATCAGCGACGACGCCACCGCGGGCGCCGCCAGCGGCGAGGCCGCATCGGTGGTTCGCAGCAATCCGTAGATCGTGAAGGGCTGCCGCCCGGTCTCGGTGGTGATCCATCCCGCCAGCACGGCGATGAAGCCCGACGGCGCCATCGCGACCGCGAACATGTGCAGGAAGCGCGATTCATACAGCGTGCCGCGCCAACGCATCCACAGGCTGAGGAAGCCGAGCGCCATCATCAGCAGGCCCATGCCGACCATGATGCGGAACGAAAAGAACGTGATCGGAACCGGCGGCCAGTTCTCGCGCGGCACGGTGTCGAGGCCGGCCATCGGCGCGTCCGGCGAATGCTTCAGGATCAGCGATCCCAGCTTCGGAATCTCGACCGCATATTTCATCTTGCCTTCGGCCTGGTCGGGCCAGCCGAACAGGATCAGCGGCGCGCCGTCCTTGTGGCTGACGTAATGGCCTTCCATGGCCATGATCTTCACCGGCTGATGTTCCAGCGTATTGAGGCCGTGCTGGTCGCCGGCCAGGATCTGGATCGGCGCCACCAGTGCCGCCATCCACATCGCCATCGAGAACATCACGCGCGGACCGGCGAGATGGGAATCCTTCAACAGGTGCCAGGCGCCGACCGCGCCGACCACGAAGGCGGTGGTCAGGTAGGCTGCCAGCACCATGTGCACGAGGCGGTAGGGGAAGGACGGGTTGAAGATCACCTTGAACCAGTCGGCGGCGACATATTGCCCGGCCGCGTTGACGGCATATCCGGCCGGCGTCTGCATCCAGGAATTGGCGGAGAGAATCCAGAATGCCGAGATCAGCGTGCCGACCGCCACCATCAACGTCGCGAGAAAATGCAGCCGCGGCCCGACGCGGTTGAGTCCGAACAGCATGACGCCGAGAAAGCCCGCTTCGAGGAAGAAGGCGGTCAGGACTTCATAGGCCATCAGCGGCCCGATCACCGGTCCTGCCTTGTCCGAGAAGGCCGACCAATTGGTGCCGAACTGGTAGGACATCACGATGCCCGACACCACGCCCATGCCGAAGGCGACCGCGAAGATCTTCAGCCAATAATTGAAAAGGTTGAGGAAGACCTCGCGCCCGGTCCACAGCCACAGCGCTTCCAGCACGGCAAGATAGCTGGCCAGCCCGATCGAGAACGCCGGGAAGATGATGTGAAACGACATGGTGAAGGCGAACTGCGCCCGCGCCAGCACCACCGCATCCCAGCCTTCGAACATCGCCACCATCCAATACCGCTACGTTGCGGCGATCTTATCCGAAAAGCGAAGGCCGCCTTTCAAGATCGCCCGCTGCCCGAGCCTAGCACGGTCAGTACGACGGCAGTACCGCGCCTCGTGCAGCCGAGGCACGCTATCCCGCCGGTGTCCCGATATTCGCCGGCAGGTTCAATCGGCGAATGATCTCAGCGCGCACGGCCTCTGCCTCGTCCGCGGCGTGCGTCGTCGGGCTGCGGAAGGTCCGATCCGCGCGCAAGCGAATGCTGATGATGTGCCTGTTGCTCTGGGAACTGAATTTGCGGACCTCGATCGCCGCGATGTCGCCGGCCCTGATCGTGTCGGCCATTGGTTGGCCGTTGAGCGCGACCCGCTCGACACGGATTTCGCCATGCCTGATGATCCAGAATTCGCCGCTGAGCCGATGATTATAGCGATAGAGAGCAAAAGCTGCCAGCAAGCCGAGCGGCAGCAGTAATCCGAGCGCAAGCTCGGTGTGGCTGAACCAGAGTGCGATCAGGAAAGGCAGCGCGCAAAGGACAGCCACGCCAGGCACGATCAATCGGAACACGCGGCCGAGTTCGGGACTGACCAGCGAGCCCAGGGTGATCTCGGCGTTGGTGGCGTCGAGTGGATTGTTCACCTGCGGGACGTCGGGAAGGCCGAGCAACTGCGCGACGATGGCGCCGGTTTCGTTGACGCGGGTGATGTCCGGCAGCGGCGGCGAGATCAGCGCATCCCCCGATACCAGCGTGCATGCAAGGCTGAAGCTGCGAGGATAGCTGAGCCTGTTCTTGCGGACGTCAATTTCCACGATGTCGTGATTGTCGACCGATCGTTTGTGAACCTTGCCGAACGGACGCTGCTCGCCGATCAGGATACCGTCCGCGGTGATGATCCAGGCCACGTTGCGTTCCAGCGCGGCAATTCCGATCAGGAATAGCCCGACCGGCGCAGCCAGCACGGCGACGAGAAATGGCGGGCCGCCCGAGGCCCACATGAGCAGGCCCGGCACGAGAATCAGCAGGATCGATGCGCCCGTGCCGGCCCGAAGCAGCCTTTCCCTGAGCGGCGCTCCCTTGCGCAGCCGAACTTCATCCGGGTTTGCCGCACTGTCCATTGTCGGCGGCAAACATCACGACCGCTCCGGTCCGGTCAAGACACAAGTGCATGGACCTGACGTTCAAGCCGGGCTTGACCGGCTCAACTGGCGGCGTCGAGCAGTTTTGCGACGGTGCGCTCGATCTCGTCGTACTGGCCCTCGCCGGCGTGCTGGAATACGACCTTGCCGCTTTGGTCGACGATGTATTGCGCCGGCCAATATTGATTGCGCCAGGCGTTCCAGGTTTTCGAGTCATTGTCCTGCGCCACCGGATAGGTGATGCCATGACGCTTCAACGCGCCCTGCACGTTCGACGCCGAGCGCTCGAACGGGAACTCGGGGGTGTGGACGCCGACCACGACCAGGCCGCGATCCCTGTACTTCTCGTAGAGCGCGGTGACGTGCGGCAGCGTGTTGACGCAGTTGACGCAGCCATAGGTCCAGAAGTCCACCAGCACGACCTTGCCGCGCAGCCCGGTCATGTTGAGCGGTGCGGAATTGAACCATTTGTTGATGCCGACGAAGTCGGGTGCCGTGGTTTGCGCCGCGGCCGTCTGCGCGACCGTGTTCGGATCGCGCGGCGCTCCGCCGCCGATAGCGGGCGGTGCGGCAAGGCAGGAGGCAACCACCGACATGGTGGCGACGAGCGATCGCAGGGTCATGAAAGTCTCCGGGGTTGCTTAAAGGCCGATCTGGCCATTGGGATAGAACGAGGTCAGCCACGCCACGATCAGCGTGTCGTATTGGAGGTAGGAGGCGATGGCGAAGCCGATCACGACAACGCCAAAACCTTGCTGCAGCTTGGGCGTGATGCGCGCGAGGCTGCGCACACGGGCCGTGACGGCCTGGCCGCCATAGGCAATCAGCAGCATCGGGATCGCAGCTCCGATGGCGTAGACGACCAGCAGCGTGCCGGCCCACGCCGTGTCGTTGGACGTGGCGATCACCGTGAGGATCGAGCCCAGTACCGGCCCGGCGCAGGGCGTCCAGACCAGTCCGAGCGTGGTGCCGAGCACGAAGCCGCCAAGCACGCCCTCATTTGCGGCAACGCTGCCGCCCGATAGCCCAGCCAAGCGGCTCGAAAACCATTCGAATGGCGCCGGCCAGATCATCAGCAGGCCGAAGCCGACCAGCAGGATCGCCGCCGCGTTGCGCAGCACGTTGGGATCGAAGTCGAAGGCGCGCGTGATCGCGCTCAGCGCCAGCGCAACCAGCGAGAATGACAGCACGAATCCGGCAGCGATCGTCACCGGCCGCGCCTTGCTGGTCTGGCCCACCGATGCCCCGAGGAGGATAGGCAGCATCGGCAGCGTACAAGGCGCGGCGATGGTGACGACGCCTGCGAGCAGCGCGAGAACGAGATTGAGCATCGGCGCGGTCCATCAGGAGACATGTCCTGACGTTCTTCGCGCTATTGAGGGGGCCGTTACACGCGCGCCGCGTCACGTGCGCGTGACGCGGTTCGCCGGCGATCTCACTATTCGATGATGATCTCGCCGGTCATGCCGAGGTCGGCGTGGATCTTGCCGTCGGCGCCCTTGATGTCGCAGCGCAGGTCGGTGGCGCGGCCGGCCGCAACCGGCACGAGCCACCATTCGGCGGAATGGCCGGGATAGACCTCGATCTCGCGCATCGCGCCCTTGAACTCGGCGAGCGTCACGCTCTTGCCGTCACGCTGCTGGGTGACCTGGGCCTTGCGGGTCCATACCATCGCCGAGAAGGCGTGCGATGTGAAGTAATGCGGGTCGTTGCTCGAGTTGCGCAGGATCAACTTGTAGAGCTTGCCGGTCTCGAAGCGGAGTTGCTTCGGCGCGAATTCGTGCTTGCCGGGCGAGCCGAGGTCGACCGTCACCTCGATTGGCGTCTGCCGCGACAGGTCGCCGGCGGCGATCGCCGCGCCGGAGGCGAGGCCGAGCAGCACGGAAGCGGCAAGCGCGCCGCGAAAGGAAATGATCATGGCGATTCCCCCTGAAAGACGGCGTCACGTTATGCAAATGCGAATTAGTTGCAAACTGATACTGGGGCGACAGATCGTCGCTGAGGTAGGTTCCAAACGCCAAACGACCGGGCTGGAGGGGGGCATCCCGGCCGGGTCGTTGGGCTACTTGGAGGTTGGTGGTGGTCTTGGGGTCGTCTCAGCGGGGGGCCTCGCTGTCGTAGGTGATCACGCAAACCTGCGTGGGAGATTTTGTGCCGCAATCCACGACCCGCTCACGCACGGTCAGTGAGCTGTGGTCGCGCTGGACGCGGGGGGCAACGTCCTGGGCCGACAGCGTCGCGAGCGTGGAGATCGCTCCGAGGGGGATAATGAAGTAGCGGAAGGACGGCTTCAGCATTTCGGTCTCCCGATCGGTTGGCGTTGCGTCAGTGATGCCTTCTTAAGGGGCGAGTTTTTCCGGGTGATGTCGCCGATTGTTTCAATTGTTTCGTCGCCGGTAATTCCTGCCAACGAAACAGGCCCGGTTTCCCGGGCCTGTTTTTAATTCAAGCTGCTGTAATTGCAGGATTTTACGCGGCGATGCTGTCCACGCCGGCGCCCTTAAGCAATTCGGCCAATTGCTTGCGGGCATAGAACATGCGGGTCTTCACCGTGCTCTGGGGGATGCCGATGATCTGGCCGGCCTCTTCCACGCTCTTCTCATGATAATAGACGAGGTTGATGATCTCGCGATGTGCCGGCGACAGTTTCGCCACGCAGGCGCGCAGGATCTCCGACGTGTTGGAGCGGTCGAGCGAAGCTTCCGGCGTATCGGCGCCGTCGGCGATTTCCAGGATTTCGTCCTGGTCGATATCCTCGTGGCGGCGCTGGCGCAGCGCGGTCAGCGCCTTGAAACGGGCGATCGACAGCAGCCAGGTGGAAACCTGCGAACGGCCCTCGAACTGCTTGGCGGTGCGCCAGACGTCCAGGAACACCTGGCTGACGAGGTCTTCGGCCATCGTGGTGTCGCGCACGATGCGCAGCACGAAGCGATAGACCCGAACGTTATGGCGCGAATAGAGCACGTGCATCGCATTGCGGCCGCCCTTGGCGATGTCTGCCAGCAGCATCTCATCAGAAGTCGCGCGCGCCGCGGCGATATGCTTCTTGGCTGCGGCGTTGATGGCAATGACGTTCGACATGACAGGCTCCCAGTTCGCCGTTCGACGGCGCTTCGTTGGGAGGAGTGATAGTCAGGCTGCGTTTCGGGATGTCTGCGCCAAAAGCGGAAAATGGTTTCGCCGGGCGTAGAATTGTTTCGTCGCGGGGGTTGCGACGAAACATTCGGGGCGGAAATGTGAGCGATTTCAAATAGCGGAAAATTGGAGGTACGCGGGAAGGGGAGCGCCGGAACGAATCCCCGTTTTCGACGTTCGCCGCGCCGAAATCCCGCCCGTCTCAGGCCTTCTCGCCGGCCGGCGAGAACAGATAGCCGCCGCCCCGGATGGTGCGGATCACGGCCGGTTTGGCCGGGTCGATCTCGATCTTGCGGCGGATGCGCATGATGCGCAGGTCGACGGCGCGGTCGAACGCCTCGGCATCGCGGGCATTGGCCAGCTCCAGCAGCCGCTCGCGCGACAGCACCCGCTTGGGGTTGGCGGCGAACACCTTGAGCAGGCCGAATTCCGAGGCGGTCAGCGGATGTTCGTTGCCCTCGTCGTCGCGCAGCGCCTGGGCTTCGAGGTCGAGCCATTTGGTGCCGAAACGGACCAGCTGGTCCTTCGCCGCCTTGGCCGCGGTTGCTTCCGGCGCCGCTGCCGTCTTGGCCGGCGTGCTGCGGCGGAGCACCGAGCGGATGCGCGCCATCAGCTCCCGCAACTCGCAGGGCTTGGCGATGTAGTCGTCGGCACCGAGTTCGAGGCCGACGACGCGGTCGATCGGGCTGGCCGTTGCCGTCAGCATGATGACGGGGACGTTGATGCGGCTCTTGAGGTCGCGGATGATCGAAAGCCCGTCTTCCTCGGGCATGTTGAGGTCGAGCACGACGAGATCGGGCACGCCGGTCTCGATCGCGGCGCGCAGGCTCTTGCCGCCGTCGCACAGCGTGACGCCGAAACCGTGCATCTTGAGGTAATCGCCGACCATCTCGCGGGCCGGCGCCTCGTCGTCGACGATGATGATATGCGGTGACTGGGTCATGTCTCTGTTGCGGGCAATGTAACCGTAAACGTCGAGCCCTGTCCGGGGCCGGGGCTATGGGCAGCCACATGGCCGCCATGCATGTCGATGATGCGCTTGACGATCGACAGCCCGAGGCCGGTCGAGCTTTCGCCGCCGGTCGGCTTGGCCGATAGCCGCTGGAACCGGCCGAACAGCCGGCCGAGATCTTCCGGCGACAGGCCGGCGCCCTCGTCGGCGATGCGGATCACCGTGTTGGCGCCTTCATGGGTCACGCCGACCGTGATCTTGCCGCCGATCGGCGAATATTTGATGGCATTGCTGACCAGGTTGTCGATCGCTTCACGGATGCGGTCGGCGTCGCACATGGTGACGAAATGCGGCGGCGCCGAGACCGATATAGTCTGTTGCTTGTTGACGGCCGACGGCAAATTGGCGTCGGTGACTTCGGAGACCAGGGCTGCGATATCGACCGGCTCGCGGCGGATGGTGATGTCGAAGGCGTCCGCCATCGCGTCCGAAATCAGATGGTCGACCATGCTGGTCAGCCGGCGGGTGGCGTCCCTGATGTGGTCGACCTGCGCGGTGACGTTCTCCTTCGGCGAGCCGGCGCCGATCAGTTCTGTCAGCATCTCGGTACGCCCGAGGATCACGCCGAGCGGATTCTTCAGGTCGTGGGCGACGGTACCGAGGATCTCGTTCTTGAAGCCGTTGGCGCGCTGCAGCCGCATCCATTGCGACGACAGCCGGCGGTTGGCCTGCATCAGCGCGCGGGTACGCTGCGCTACCCGATCCTCGAGTTGGGTGTTGGCCTCGTGGAGCTGTCTGTAGAGGATGACGTTGTCGAAGGCGATCGACAGGCGGCTAGAGAAGATCTCGACCAGCGCGCGGTCGGTATCGGACAATGGCCGCTCGGCCTGCAGCAGCACCACCACTTCGCGGCCGCTGCCGGTGCGCAGATAGAGCACGCTGCGGTGGTCGGCGAATTCGTTCTTGCGGCGCAGGAAGGCGGCTTCCACCATCGCCCGCAGATCCGGATCGAGCGACTTGGAGCTGGTACTGCCGATGAAGCGGCTGTAGCAGCCGGAGCCCGCCAGCACCGAGAAGTCGGTGCCCGAGGCGCCGTCGTCGCGCAGCACCAGGATGCCGGCGCAGTCGACATTGAGCAGCGAGGCGAGCTGCGTCAGCACGCCCTCGGCCAGCCGCTGCATCGATTTGAAGTCGTAGAGCGTCGAGGCGGCGTCGATGATGATCTCGAGCCCGCGCCGCGTCTGCACCATGCGCTCGAGCTGCTGGTAACTGCGGATCGCCGCGGTCAGCGACGTGAACAGCTTGTCGGCGGTGAGCTCGGTCTTGGCCTTGTAGTCGTTGATGTCGTAGTCGACGATGACGCGGCGCTCGGGTGCCTGTCCGGGCTGGCCGGTGCGCAGCACGATGCGCACCGTCTCGTTGCGGATCTCGTTGCGGATGAATTCGACCAGGTCGAGGCCGGCGGAATCGGTCTCCATGATGACGTCGAGCAGCACGGCGGCGATATCGGCATGGCGGCGCATCAACTCGCGCCCCTCGGCGGCGGAATAGGCTGACAGAATCTCCAGGCCCTGGCCGTTCAGGGAATAGTCGCTGAGCGCGAACCGGGTGCCGTCATGGACGGCCGGATCATCGTCGATGACGGCGATTTTCCATTTGCGCGAACTGGTCGATGAGACGGCCGGGTCGCCATCGTCGATCAGGTGGAGGACATCGTCCTGGTCGGCCATGATTTGATTCCGTCGCTGGTCAGGTCGGTTCCCATGCGCGCCGTGCGGCTCACGCGGCATGATAGTCCGAAACTTGGGGGTTTGTCGCGGCCGGAGGGTCGCAGGCCATATGTCTGCGAAACGGCCGTCCGGTTCATACGGCGGCGCTTTTCGACGCATGGCGCGGGATCAACCAACCTTGGCTTCGTTCTCGCGCCCGCGGGACGGCGCTTTTCGTGCGGCAAATCCGCGCGCGCAAAACGAATTTCCGGTCAGTCTCTTAGGACGCCGCGGCGGCGCGCTCGACCTTCTTGCGCAAGCTCATGGTGAGGCGGGCTTGCTTCTGAAAAAGAGCGTTAAAAAAGCGCACCGCCCGGTTCTCGTCGCGGTCCAGCGCCGCCTTCATGATCGCCTCGTGCTCGCCGTCGGCGGCCACCGCCCGCTCCGCGTATTTCCAGAAGTAGCGCCGGTAGCGCTCCATGTGGTCGTATAATTCATCGAAGAAATGCAGCAGCCACGGCGAGCCGCAGCCCTTGCACAGCGCATAATGGAATTCGCGGTGGCGATCTTCCCACTCGGTGCGCCGTCCGTCGTCGTCCTGGTCCGCCGCCACCGCGATGCCGGCCAGCTTGAGGCGATGAAAGGCCGACAGCAGGTCGACTTCCCAATCCTCGCGGCCGTCCCGGATGGCGCCGCG
>OEIU01002191.1_pt1 | contig 10755 bp, 11 predicted proteins | sample 1539221 | NCBI WGS metagenome assembly OEIU01 (sample SAMN03792071, study PRJEB22550) | activated sludge metagenome | feature: wastewater treatment plant; material: activated sludge; isolation source: Wastewater treatment plant of a petroleum refinery complex | place: Argentina: Zarate | collected... | reverse complement strand
GGCGTCGCGTCGTCCGGTTGAAGGCTGCGTGCCGCCCATTGCAATGCGCCCGGCACCAAAGGATCGAGGCCGGGTGTCTGCGAGTCATGGCGGCATGAATTGCCTGATCCGGTGTCCGCTGCCTGCAATGCGATGCTCGTTGCCTTTTCTGTGGGTGAATGAAGCGATTATCCGCTCGTATGCATCAAAGCCCGGCTTGTCCAGTTGCGAACGGCGGCCGGGGATCAAATGCGTGTTTCGGGGAAGGGAAACAGAACTGTTTCCATCCGCGCGCGAAAGGCACTAGGGTGCGCGCGCTCAACGAAAGGCATTTTTGGAAATGGCAGCACTCGCCCCCGTCCTCGACGCGCTGGACAAGAATCTCGACCAAAGCCTCGCGCGGCTGTTCGAACTCGTGCGCATCAAGTCGATCTCCACCGATCCCGCATTCAAGGACGAATGCCGCAAGGCTGCCGAGTGGCTCGTGGCCGATCTGAAGAGCATCGGTTTTGAAGCCAGCGTTCGCGATACGCCCGGGCATCCGATGGTGGTGGCGCATCACGACGGTCCGGCCGGTTCGCCGCATGTGCTGTTCTATGGCCACTACGATGTGCAGCCGGTCGATCCGCTGGAGCTCTGGCACGACGATCCGTTCGCACCGGCGATCAAGACCGGCGAGACGGGCCGCAAGATCATCACGGGCCGCGGCACCGCCGACGACAAGGGCCAGCTGATGACCTTCGTCGAGGCCTGCCGCGCCTACAAGCAGGTGCATGGAGGGCTGCCCTGCCGCATCTCCATCCTGTTCGAGGGCGAGGAAGAATCAGGTTCGCCGTCGCTGAAACCATTCCTCGACGCCAATGCCGAAGAACTGAAGGCGGATTTCGCCATGGTCTGCGACACCGGCATGTGGGACGCCGAGACCCCGGCCATCTGCGTCGGCCTGCGCGGGCTCGTCGGACAGGAGATCACCATCCACGCCGCCAACCGCGATCTGCATTCCGGCGAGTTCGGCGGTGCCGCCGCCAATCCGATCCGCATCCTCGCCAGGGTATTGGCCGACATCCATGACGAAAACGGCCGCGTGACCATTCCGGGCTTCTACGACGGCGTCGAGGAGACCCCGTCGCAGATCCTGAAGTCCTGGGAGGGCCTCGGCGAGACGGCGGAAAGCTTCCTCGGGCCGATCGGCCTCTCCATCCCTGCGGGGGAAAAGGGCCGTTCGGTTCTGGAACTGGTCTGGGCGCGTCCGACGGCGGAGTTCAACGGCATCTCCGGCGGCTATGAGGGCAAGGGCTTCAAGACCGTCATCGCCGCGAAGGCATCCGCGAAAGTCTCCTTCCGTCTCGTCCACAAGCAGGACCCGGAGAAGATCGATCGGGCTTTCCAGGAATTCGTCAGGGCGCGCATTCCCGCCGACTGTTCCGTCGAGTTCCATCCGCATGGCGGCTCGCCGGCCATCCAGCTTTCCTACGACTCGCCCTTTCTGGTGAAGGCGAAGTCTGCCCTGACCGACGAATGGGGCAAGGATGCGCTGACGCTCGCCATGGGCGGCTCGATACCGATCGTGGGCGATTTCCAGAAGTTTCTCGGCATGGAATCGCTGATGATCGGCTTCGGCCTTTCAGACGACCGCATCCATTCGCCCAACGAGAAATACGAACTGTCGTCCTTCCACAAGGGCCAGCGCTCCTGGGCCCGCGTCCTCGACGCGCTGACCAGGTGAGGAAGCCCGCCGTGACCATCCGCGCCCACAGGCACGACCTGCCGGACCTGTCGCATTACGACGTCGAGGCGATCGCCATCGACACCGAGACGCTCGGCCTCAACCCGCATCGCGACCGGCTCTGCGTCGTGCAGATCTCGCCCGGCGACGGCTCCGCCGACGTCATCCAGAGCGCGCCCGGCCAGAGGCAAGCGCCGAACCTCGTGTCGCTGCTCGCCAATCCGGCGGTCACGAAGATCTTCCATTTCGGCCGTTTCGACCTTGCGGTGCTCTATCATGCCTTCGGCGTCATGCCGGAGCCGGTGTTCTGCACCAAGATCGCCTCGCGTCTGGTGCGCACCTACACGGACCGCCACGGGCTGAAGGACCTGACGCAGGAGATGCTCGGCATCTCGCTGTCCAAGGCGCAGCAATCGTCGGACTGGGCGGCGGAGACCCTGTCGCCGGAGCAGCTCGAATACGCCGCTTCCGACGTGCTCCATCTTCACCGGCTGCGCGACGCCCTGCAGAAACGGCTTATTCGCGACGGACGTGTTGACGAAGCGGCGGCGTGCTTCAGATTTCTCCCGACGCGCGCGAAGCTGGACCTCATGGGCTGGGACGAGGAAGACATCTTCGCCCATAGCTGAGGCGGCAGGCGGAAGACGCCGACACGAAGGGAGAAGACCATGCCGAACCCCATCTCGACCGCTCCGACCGACGGCCGCAAGGTAATGGTGCAATGGCGCGATCGCGACGGAGTGGAGAACACCGGATGGGCGCAGTACCTGTCAGGCAGCGGCGATCCGCAAGGCGCCGGCTGGTGGACCTATGTCGATTCCGACACGATGAAGCGGGTCCAGCCGCATGGCTGGTCGGATCAGGCCGAGGAGGAAGGGGACGAATAGCGTCCGACGCCGGGCCGGCCGTTGAGCATTTGTCAACCATCCTCGTTTACCATACCGGCAGGTATGGAGAGTGTGATGTTCGAGTTGCTGGTTGTTGTGTCCATGGCCGCGTCCGCTTACGGCATTTCCATCTGGCTCGGCCATCCGCAATAGACGCCGGCCCATCGACCACGGGCTTTGCACGGCGGATACAATCCCTGGTTGCGTCCTGGGCTGATCTGACTGGTTCCTTCGCGTGGACAAGCGTCCTGCGCCGCCTATACTCGCCGTGGCCGTTTCGACGGCATGACGGGAACCGACAATGATCATTTTCATCCACGTCGAGCGAACGGCGGGATCGAGCATACACTCCTGGTTCGCGCCCGGCGAAGTTCCGATCCTGGAAGGCCGGTATTTCGTTATCAGCGCCTTCATGCCGGATGTGATGAAGGCCGCCGCCCTTGCGCCGCGGCCGTCCTATCTGGCAGGCCATTTCGCGCTGACCGATCTTGAAGAATGCGGGATCACGCCCGCCGACATCCGTCTTCTGTTCTCGATGACCCGGGACCCGGTGGAACGCGCGGCATCCCTATACGCTCTCATGCGGCGCAGTCCGGACTGGCTGCCGCATATCGCGCCTTTCGTCGGCGACCGGGACATGGCCTACTTCTACGATTTCTGCCGCGAGCGGGAGTTCTATTTCCCGAACGACCAGTGCCGGCGGATTTCCGGGAGGCCGTCCTTCGAGGCCGCGAAGGAAGCCATCCGGAGCCGGTATACGTTCGTCGGCAGCTCGGACAGGACGGATCTTGCGGCGGCCGCGCTGCGGTCGCGTCTCGCCGGAACCCTGCCCGGCTTCCGCGCCGCGCCCGTCAGGATCAACGACGCGGTCCGGCAGGAGATGCCCGCCCGGCTCGTCGACAGGATCGCGGAAGACAACAGCGAGGACGGTCTGCTTCATCGATTCGTCACCGACCGTGGCGGGATCGTGTTCGGCGCCGGCTCCGGGGGCGGCGGCATGACGGAATGATGAGCCGCGCCATGCTCGCCGCGCTCCGCGATTGATCTTTGGCCGCGCGCCGTGCATTCGGTATCGGCATGGCAACGCATCGCAACAACAAGCTTGACGCTCTCCGCGGCATCGCGGCGCTGATCGTCGTCGCTCATCACGTCCTCCATCTGTGCGCTCCCGAGCTGGTCGAGGTCGCCCTCAGGCAGCCGCTCCGGGAAACCGCCACCGCCGACTGGCCGGGGCGCCTGCTGGCCTCGGCCGTGAACGGCGGGATCGCCGTCAACATCTTCTTCGTCCTGAGCGGCGCGGTGCTGATGGATTCCCTGCGGCGGGAAGGGCGCATCGACGCAAGCGCGGCGTTCCGTTTCACGGGACGGCGCATATTCCGCATCTTTCCGGCGCTGGTTCTGGTCATCGTCGTCTATGCGCTGCTCAGCCATCTCCATGTGCCGGCCGGCGTAGGATGGCCCTTCAGCCTCAAGGAAGTCGTCGGGAACGCCTCGTTGATGAACAACGGCGTGATCGGCGTCACCTGGACGCTGCAGACGGAAATGCTGATGGTGCCGATCCTGCTCGCGATCGCCTGGCTGCGCTCGATCTTCGGCACGATCGTTCTGGTGGCGTTCGTGAGCTGGGCCCAGTTCTGCTTCTACTACGGCCCGCCCTTCGGAGGATACCTGCTCAACGTCGCGCTGACGGCCTTCGCGCTCGGCGCCTTGATACCCACCGACATGGTGGCGGAAGCATGCCGGAAAATGCCCGCCAAAAGCCTCTGGTTTCTGATGGCGGGCCTTGTCGCGGCGCGCTTCTACTGGTCGATCGACAGCGGGCCGGCGCTGCTCGCGACGATCGTCATCTCGACCATCATCGTCGCCCTCCTCTATCACGACGCCCGCGCCGGCCATCCGTTCGAGCGTCAGGGTTTCCGGTTGCTCGGGCGGGTCAGCTACAGCGTCTATCTGGTGCACGTCATCGTGGTCTACTGGCCGTTCTCGTTCTATGCGGATTTTGTGGGCGCGGATCGCATCGCCGCCCACCCCTTCCTTTTCGCCGCGCTCTATTGCGTCTATGCGATTCCAGTGACGGTCGCCCTTTCCATCGCCTCCGAGCGCCATGTCGAGCGGCCTTTCATCCATCTCGGCGCACGGCTCTTCCCCACAGCGGGGCGGATGGCGAGGGCCGCGCCGCAGCCTCAGCCCGCTCAATAGGCTACGGAATCCACGAGAGTCGAAGATTCCTCAATCTTTTCAATACGGTCGGAATCCCCGCTCTTAACCCGCCCTTAAACCGCCGCATCTAGTCTGCAGCCACGCGCGGGACAGCGCGGGGACGACCACGAGCGACATGGCCAAGCGATCCAGCAATCGGCGCATCGAGCCGACCTTCGACGCGCCGTCGCGCGATGCGCTCGCGGAGGAGTTCTCGGTGAGCGAGGAGGACCGCGCCGTGGTGGCACGCCGCAGCAGCCCGAAACGCAGCAAGGCTCCCGCCCGGTCGGGGAAATCCGCGCGTTCGGCGCGGCGCCGTCGCTCGGGCGGCTGGATGCGCGGCTTCGGCCGCCTGTTCTACTGGGCCTTCGTGCTGGCGATCTGGGGCGGCATCGGCGGTGCGGGCGTCGTCGCCTACTATGGCGCGCAGATGCCGAGCGCGACCACCTGGGCCATCCCGGATCGCTCGCCCAACATCCGCATCGTCTCCGTCGACGGCGCGCTGATGGCCAATCGCGGCATGACAGGCGGCGAGGCAGTCGGCCTGCACGAGATGTCGCCCTACATTCCCGAAGCGGTGATGGCGATCGAGGACCGCCGCTTCTACTCGCATTTCGGCATCGATCCGCTCGGGCTTGCGCGTGCGCTGTTCGAGAACGTGACCACCGGCCGTTTCTCGCAAGGCGGCTCGACGCTGACGCAGCAGCTGGCGAAGAACCTTTTCCTGAAGCCGGACCGGACGCTGGAACGCAAGGTACAGGAGGTGCTGCTGGCGCTCTGGCTGGAGCAGAAGCACACCAAGGACCAGATCCTCGAAATGTATCTGAACCGGGTCTATTTCGGCTCGGGCGCCTATGGCGTCGAGGCGGCGTCGCGCCGCTATTTCGGCAAGTCGGCGCGTGAGGTCACGCTGGCCGAGGCGGCGATGCTGGCCGGGCTGCTCAAAGCGCCGTCGCGGCTTTCGCCGGCCCGCGACCCCAAGGCCGCCGACCAGCGCGCCCAACTCGTGCTCGCCGCCATGCGCGACGAGGGCATGATCGGCGACAAGGAACTGCGCACGGCGATGAACACGCCGGCGACGCGCGCGCCCGCCTACTGGACCGGCTCCGAGAACTACGTCGCCGACCGGGTGATGGAGGAGGTGCCGCAGCTGATCGGCGAAGTCCGCACCGACATCATCGTCGACACCACCGTGGATCTCACCCTCCAGAAGATCGCAGAGAAATCGATCCGCCGGCTGGTGGACGAACAGGGTCCGAAACTCAATGTCAGCCAGGGCGCGCTCGTCTCCATCGACAATTCCGGCGCGGTGCGCGCCATGGTGGGCGGCACCGACTACGCGACGAGCCAATTCGACCGCGCGTCGGAAGCCCGGCGCCAGCCGGGCTCAGCCTTCAAGCCCTTCGTCTTCCTTGCTGCCATCGAGCAGGGCCGCACACCGGACAGCGTGCGCAACGACGCCCCGGTGAGGATCGGCAAGTGGACGCCGGAGAATTACAACGGCAAGTACTATGGCAAGGTCACGCTGACGACGGCGCTGGCGAAATCGCTGAACTCCGTCGCGGCCCAGCTCGCCATGGAGGTCGGGCCGGGCGCGGTGGTCGAGGCGGCGCACCGCATGGGCATCGAATCGGACCTGCAGGCCAACACGTCGCTCGCGCTCGGCACGTCGGGGTCACGCCGCTCGAGCTGACGGCGGCCTATGTGCCCTTCGCCAATGGCGGTTACCGGCCCGACGTGCATTTCATCCGCCGCATCACCACCGCGAAGGGCGAGGTTCTCTATCAGCATCCGAAGGGCGGCGTGCCGCGCGTGCTGCGCCCGGAGGTCGTCGGCATGATGAACGCCATGATGACGGAAACCCTCGCCGCCGGCACGGCGCGCAAGGCCGCCTTCGCCTGGCCGGCGGCCGGCAAGACCGGAACCAGCCAGAATTCGCGGGACGCCTGGTTCGTCGGCTACACCGCGAACCTGACGACAGGCGTCTGGTTCGGCAATGACGACGGCAAGCCGATGAAGAACGTCACCGGCGGCGCGCTTCCCGCCATCGCCTGGCACGAATTCATGGTGGCGGCGCATGAGGGCGTTCCGGTGGCGCGGCTGCCGGGCGGCTGGGGCGGCGGAGCTACACCCGTTCCGGCCGTTGCGGTCGATGACGACGGCGTCGCTGCGCCGCGCCCGAAGAATGCGGTTTCCGGTACGCCTACTCTCCGCGACGACGATGTCGGCGAGACCGCCTCGATCAGGCGGCCCTCCGTCGGCGTCGGTCAGTCGGGAAACAGCGACGCCTCGATCCTCGACATCATCCTCGGCAAGAAGCAGTAGCACCTGACGGAGCCCTGCCTGCGGCAAAGCTGACAGGCGCGCTCTGCATTTCGTCTCGCCAGCCGTCGTCCGCTCGGTAGAGCCTTTCAGGGCTGGCAGGAGACCGAATGATGGCCGAGCCGGAAATCAGGAAGACGATCGTTTTGACCGGCGCCAGCCGCGGCATCGGGCATGCGACGGTCAAGCGCTTCTCGCGCGAGGGCTGGCGGGTGATCACCTGCTCGCGTCAGGCCTTTGCCGAGAACTGCCCGTGGCCGGCCGGCCCGGAGGACCACATCAAGGTGGACCTTTCCGATCCCGAGGACGTCGGCGGCGCCGTTGCCGAGATTCGTCATCGGCTGGAGGAGAATGGCGGGCATCTCCACGCGTTGGTCAACAATGCCGCCATCTCGCCGAAGCTGGAGGGCGGCGGCCGCATGAACTCCATCGAGACGCCGATGCATGTCTGGCGCGACGTATTCCAGGTCAATTTTTTCGCGCCCATCATGCTGGCGCGCGGCCTTTTCAAGGAACTGGCGGCGGCGCAGGGCTCCATCGTCAACGTCACCTCGATCGTCGGCAGCCGCGTGCATCCTTTCGCCGGAACGGCCTATGCCACGTCCAAGGCGGCGCTTGCCTCGCTGACGCGCGAGATGGCGGGGGATTTCGGGCCGCATGGCATCCGGGTCAACGCCATCGCGCCGGGCGAGATCGACACGGCGATCCTGTCGCCCGGCACGGAGAAGATTGTCGAAACGATCCCGCTCCGGCGTCTCGGCAAGACGTCGGAAGTTGCCGACACGATCTACTTTCTGTGCTCGACGCAGTCGAGCTACGTGACCGGCGCCGAAATCCACATCAATGGCGGCCAGCACGTCTGACCGCCGCCGCTGACCGCCTCTGCGCTCATGCCGCGGTGAGGATTTTTTCGATCTCCGACACAGGATGATGGGTCAGCGTCTTCGGAAGCTCGCCGACCACCTTCTGCTCCACTTCCTTGTGCAGCTTCTTGCGCATCTCGCCGAGAACCAGTGGAGGCGCGACGAGCACCACGCCGTCCAGATCGCCGCGATGCGCCATCTTGTACAGCCTTTCGGCGATATCGTCGGCGAAACGCTCCTTCGCCACGCGTTGCACGTCGGTCTCCTCCATGGCGCTCTTGTGGGGAGATGGTCCGTTGTTGAACCGCCCTCGCTGGTCGGTGTCATCGTCCAGCTCGTCGAGGCTGGTGTCGCGCATCTCCTTCACGACGCTGAGGTTGGGATAGCTTGCGTCGCCTTCGTTGCGGAAGAACAGGGCCTTCTCGCCGTCGGCGACCACGACCCACATACCGTGCTTCAATCTCAGACCGTTCATACGGCTCTCCTTCCTTGTTGTTGACCGGAATGCGCTCAGTGCGATTGCGGGATGAACGCCGACGCCGAGAGGGAGGTTCCGGGGGGCGCATTTTCTCACGGTATGGCGAGCTGAATCCGTCGGCTGGAATTGCATTTCGCTTCAGAAGCCGATGCGGGAAAAACCATCTCAAAGCCTTTCCAACGGCGCGAGCCCATTTCTTCTGAAGGCGGCGGGTTACGCCTAAAAAGCCCGTTCAAGCTTGGGCGTATCGTGATCATGGCTTTCCCCGACACAAAGCTGAACGCATTTCCGGTCTTCTTCCGGGTCGAGCGGTCGCTCGTCGTCATAGTCGGCGGCGGCGACGAGGCCTTGGCGAAGGCTCGTTTGCTGGGCCAGTCGAGCGCCCGCATCCGCATCGTCGCCGAGCATCCGGAAGCGGCTCTTGCCGACTGGGCGTCGTCCGGCGGCGGCGAGCTCGTCCGTGCGCCCTACGCGGCTTCGGCGCTTCGCGGCGCCTGCCTCGTCTTCGCCGCGACGGGCGACGAAGGCATCGATCGCGCCGTCTCTGACGACGCCCGCGCCCTCGCCATCCCAGTCAATGCCGTCGACCGGCCGGAATTGTGCGATTTCTTCACGCCGGCCATCGTCAACCGCGCGCCCGTCTGCGTGGCGATCGGCACGGAAGGCGCGGGGCCTGTTTTGGCGCAGCTTATCCGCAGCAGGATCGACCGGCTCCTCTCGCCGTCGCTGGGGCGGCTCGCGGCGCTCGCCGAGACGTTCCGCGCCGCGGCGGAGCGCCTGCTGCCGAAAGGCAGCCAGCGCCGGAAGTTCTGGAACGACTTCTTCGAGGGTGCGCCCGCGCGCGCCATGGAAATCGGACATATCGAGGAAGCGCGGGAAGCTGCCGCCGAACTGCTCCTGCGCCGGACCGCCGTCGAGGGCCATGTCGCGCTGGTCGGCGCCGGGCCGGGCGCGGAGGATCTGCTGACACTCAGGGCGCAGCGCCTGCTGATGCAGGCGGACGTGATCCTGTATGACGCGCTGGTTCCCGAGGCGGTCGTCGCCATGGGCCGGCGCGATGCCGAACGACTGCCTGTCGGCAAGCGCAAGGGCTGCCATTCCAAAAGCCAGGACGAGATCAACGCGCTGCTGGTTTCCCTCGGCCGGGAAGGCAAGCGTGTCGTCCGCCTGAAGTCGGGCGATCCGCTGGTGTTCGGCCGGGCCGGTGAGGAGATGCAGGCGTTGCGCGACGCGGGCGTCTCCTACGAGGTGGTGCCCGGCGTCACCTCCGCTTTCGCCGCGGCCGCCGATTTCGAGTTGCCGCTGACTCTGCGCGGCGTCACCTCCTCCATGGTCTTCACCACCGGCCACGACCTCAAGGGCGGCGCGCTCCCCGACTGGGCGAAGCTCGCTATCTCGGGCGCGACGGTCGCCGTCTATATGGGCCGCTCGGTCGCGGCCGACGTTGCTGCGCGGCTGATCGAGGCCGGGCTGTCGCCGGACACGGCCGTCGCCGTGGTCGAGAACGCCAGCCTGCCGTCCAGCCGCAGGATGCACGGGACGCTGACCGACCTGCCGTCGCTGTCGGCCCGTGACGATCTCGACGGCCCGGTCATGACCATCATCGGCGATGCCGTCGCGGGGGCCAATCTCGCGCATTCCGAGCCGCTCTCCGCCCTCGCTGCCGCTTCGGCGGCCCGCACCGTCGAGGTCCGCGCATGAAGATTCTCACCGCCAACCGCCTGAGCGACGGCGAGGCCGTCTGGTACGCCGAGGACGGCCGCTGGTCGGAGACGATCGCCGGTTCGGCGCTGGGCGCCGACAAGGAGGGCGAGACGCGGCTCGAGGCCATCGGCAAGGCCGCCTACGAGAACAACGAGGTGGTCGACGTCAACCTGATCGATGTCGAGCTGACCGATGACGAGATAGTGCCCAACCGCCTGCGCGAGCGCATCCGCGCGGCAGGCCCCACCAACCGTACCGACCTAGGCAAGCAGGCCGAGCCCGGTTTCCACCAGGTGCGCTGAACCCCGGAAGATTGGCCATGTATCGTTACGATGAGTTCGACCAGGAGTTCGTGAAGGCCCGCGTCGCCGAATTCAGCGACCAGGTCGAGCGGCGGCTCGCCGGCGAGATCACGGAAGACCAGTTCAAGCCGCTCAGGCTGATGAATGGTGTCTATCTCCAGCTCCACGCCTACATGCTGCGCATCGCCGTTCCCTACGGCACGCTGAGCCCGAAGCAGCTTCGCATGCTGGCGCACATCGCCCGCAAGTACGACAAGGGCTACGGCCACTTCACCACGCGGCAGAACATCCAGTT
>OEIU01002190.1_pt1 | contig 10755 bp, 10 predicted proteins | sample 1539221 | NCBI WGS metagenome assembly OEIU01 (sample SAMN03792071, study PRJEB22550) | activated sludge metagenome | feature: wastewater treatment plant; material: activated sludge; isolation source: Wastewater treatment plant of a petroleum refinery complex | place: Argentina: Zarate | collected... | reverse complement strand
CCCAGGCCGATGATCAAACCGCAGGCAATGGCGACGAGAGCAACGTTGGTCATGATTGTTCGACTCCTGGTGAAAAGTGCTCGAAGCGAGTTGTGAAGAGCTGGTTGAAAGAGGACGCGTTCAGTGGTGCTCGTGCGCCTGGCCGATGTAGACCAGCGTGAGCATCATGAAGATGAAGGCCTGCAGCGTGATGATCAGGATGTGGAAGATCGCCCAGCCCAGGCCGGTGAGGAAGTGCAGCCCGTAGCCCCACCACATGGCGGTGCCGCCGAGCAGCGCGATCAGCAGGAACACCAGTTCGCCGGCGAACATGTTTCCGAACAACCGCATGCCGAGCGAGACGGTCTTGGCTGCGTACTCGATGATCTGAAGCAGCAGGTTGAACGGCGCGAGGAACCACTGCGCGCCGAACGGCGCGGTGAACAGCTCGTGGACGAAGCCGCCGCCGCCCTTGATCTTGATGCCGTAGTAGATCGACGCGAACAGCACGACGATCGACAGCGACAGCGTGCCGTTCAGGTCGGCGGTGGGCACGGCGCGCATGTAGTGCAGGCCGAAGAGCTGGCCGATGCGCGGGAACAGGTCGACCGGGATCAGGTCGATCGCGTTCATCAGGAAGATCCAGATGAACGTCGCGAGCGCCAGCGGAGCGATGTAGCTGAGGTCGCCCTTGACGATCGAGCGCGCCTGCTCGTGGACGAACTCGACCAGCGATTCGATCGCGCCGACGAAGCGGTTCGGCACGCCGGCGTGGATCATCCGCGCAGCGCGGTACATCAGCCATGCGGTGAGCGCCGCCGTGAGCACGGAATAGAAGACCGTATCCCAGTTGACGATCGAGAAATCGACGATGTTCTTCTGCTGCGCGCCGGAGGAATTCAGGTGCGCCAGATGGTGAACGATGTATTCGGAAGCGGTCGGAGCGTGCGAGCCGGCGGCCATGGTTTCCCGATTCTGTCGCGTTGGCGGTTCGTGTCAGTGCGGCTTCAAAGCGTGTTGCCGTTGGCCTCGCCCTTCGCCACGGTCACGGAGCGCACGAAGGCCAGTGCGAACAGCGGCGCCTTCAGTGCGACGATCAGCCCGATCAGCAGCGGCAGCCACCGGATGTCCGGCACCGACTTCACGATCCAGGCCAGCAGGCCGACCGTGAGGCCGAGCTTGGCGAACTCGCCCAGGAAGAAGACCACCGGGTAGGATTCCGGGGGACGCTTCCGGTGCAGCGACAAGCGCAGCGCGAACAACGCATTCGGGACGATCGCCACGGCGCCGCCCAGCAACAGGAACCGGGCGCTTTCCATGCCTGTCGTCAACCCGGCAACGAGTGCCAGGACGGCGACGGCGGCGATCTGCAGTCCGACGGCGGCCAACATGTTTCGAGCGTATCGGCGGTGCCATCGGCCCGCAATGGGCAAAGACGCAGGATTCTAGCGTCCGGTCAAAGGTGGGTCAAACGATCCGTTGCAACGCAACATCGCGACCGCCAGCCGCGCGCCCGGATCGGCGGCATCCGTGATGAAAGCATGATCTGCGTCAAGACGACCGAGGGAGCGACATGTCCCGTCTCGCGACCCGCCTGCTGACTTCCCGCGCGTTCGCCGTGGTCGGGACGCTGCTGGCGGCGATTCTCGTTGCTGCGGGCGCACATGCAGCGCCCGATCCCGCCCGCTTCAACGGCACCGTGGTGCGGGTCGAGGCGGAGATCGTGCCCGACGGCCAGACGGCGCAGTCGCTGGGGCGCAAGCGCAGCGGCTCCGGCGTCATTCTCGACGAGCGCACGGTGCTGACGATCGGCTACCTGGTGCTCGAGGCCGAACAGGTGTCGGTGATCACGCCCGACGGGCGGCGTGCACCGGCCAACGTCGCGGGCTACGACCACGTGAGCGGCTTCGGGCTGTTGCGCACGCTGGTGCCGATCGGCGGGCGCGCGCTTGAACTGGGCGATTCCGACGCGGTGCAGGTGCGGCAGAAGGTGCTCACGCTCGGGCAGGGGGAGACCGAGGCGACCGAGTTGCTGGTGCTGTCGCGCAAGCCGTTCGCCGGCAGCTGGGAGTACCTGCTCGAGCGCCCGATCTTCACGTTCCCGCCGGTCGACAACTGGAGCGGCGCCGCGCTGATCGACCAGGACGGCAAGCTGGTCGGCATCGGCTCGCTGATCGTCAACGACGCCGCCAGCGAGCGTCGCGGCGTGCCGGGGAACCTGTTCGTGCCGGTGAACCTCCTCAAGCCGATCCTCGCCGAGTTGCTTTCGCAGGGCCGGCGCAGCGGCCCGGCGCAACCATGGCTGGGCGTGGCAACCGAACCGGTTCGGGGCCACCTGATCGTGGAACGCGTCACGCGCGACGGGCCGGCCGATCAGGCGGGGCTCGCGCCGGGCGACATCATCGTCGGCGTGGCCGGAGAGGCGGTGTCCGACCAGGCCGATTTCTACCGACGGGTCTGGAAGCTCGGGCCCGCCGGCGTCACGGTGCCGCTGCAGGTGCTCAAGGGCGCCGAGGTTCGCGACGTGCCGGTGCGCTCGATCGACCGCGCGCAGATGCTGCACAAGCCGCGCGGCATCTGAGGCGGCGCGCCGAGGGGAAATCGCGCGCCGAGAGCGGCTGGCCGCCCGCGGCTCGGGCGGCAGCGGGGACGTGCGACCACGGCTCAGTCGTCGGCGGCGACGCCCAGCCGGTCGAGCAAGCCCTGGAACTGCTCGTGGCTCGAGAACGAAATGACGAGCTTGCCGCGCCCCTTGGCGTTGGCCCGGATCGTGACCGGCGCCGCGAGCGCATCGGCGATGCGCTCCTGCAGCCGCAGCAGGTCGCGGTGCGGCGCGGCGTGCCGCCGGGCCGGCGGCGTCGTCGCATCGGCGGCCGCCCGCTGCACGAGCTTTTCGGTGTCGCGCACCGTCAGCCGCTTCTCGGCCACCCGGTGCGCCAGCATGATCTGCTCGGCGCGGTCCAGCGGCAGCAAGGCGCGCGCGTGCCCCATGTCGAGGTCGCCGGCCAGCAACATGGTCTGAACCGGCGCGGCCAGATTGAGCAGGCGCAGCAGGTTCGAGGTGGCGCTGCGCGAGCGGCCGATCGCGTCGGCCGCCTGCTCGTGCGAATAGCCGAACTCGTCGATCAGGCGCCGGATCGCCTGCGCCTGCTCGAGCGGATTGAGGTCCTCGCGCTGGATGTTCTCGATCAGCGCGAGCGCGAGCGCCTGCTCGTCGGGCACTTCGCGCACGACGACCGGCACCTCCGCGAGGCCGGCGATCTGCGCCGCGCGGTAGCGTCGCTCGCCTGCGATGATCTCCCAGCGACCCGGGCCCACCGGGCGGACGACCAGCGGCTGCATCACGCCGTAGGTGCGGATCGACGCGGCGAGGTCGCGCAGCGACGACTCGTCCATCCGGGTGCGCGGCTGGTAGCGGCCGGGCTGCAAGTCGGCCAGCGGCAGCGCGGTGAGGGCGTCGCGATCGCGCGCCGCGCGCTCGTCGCTGCCGCCGAGCAGCGCCTCGAGGCCGCGGCCGAGTCCTTTGGGGCGGGGCTTGCTCATCGGGGTCGGTCGTCCTGGGGAGTCGGTCGGGGGGCGGCGCGACGCGCCTCGTCGATCGCGCGGACGCGTTCGATCAGCTCGGCGCCGAATTCGAGATAGGCGCGGGCGCCCTTGGCCTGCGGGTCGAACACGAGCCCGGGCAGGCCGTAGCTGGGCGCCTCGGCCAGGCGCACGTTGCGCGGGATCACGGTGCGGAACACCTTGTCGCCAAAGTGCTGCTCGAGTTGCGCCGAGACCTGCTGGCCGAGCGTGACGCGCGGATCGAACATCACGCGCAGCAACCCGATGATCTGCAGGTCGGTGTTGAAGTTGGCATGCACTTTCTTGATCGTGTTGACCAGGTCCGACAGGCCTTCGAGCGCGAAGTACTCGCACTGCATCGGGATGATCACGCCGTGCGCGGCGCAAAAGCCGTTCAGGGTCAGCAGCGACAGCGAAGGCGGGCAGTCGATCAGGATGAAGTCGTACTGCGCGTCGACCAGCTTCAGTGCGTCCTTCAGGCGCGTCTCGCGTTCCTCGAAGTCGACGAGTTCGACCTCGGCGCCGGCCAGCTCGCGGTTGGCCGGCAGGACCGAATAGCGCCCGCCTTCGGACCACTGGGTCGCCTCGACGACGTCGGACAGGCCGATCAGCACCTGGTAGATCGAGCGCTTGAGGCTGCGCTTGTCGATGCCGCTGCCCATCGTCGCATTGCCCTGCGGGTCGAGGTCGACCAGCAGCGTGCGCTGGCCGTGGCGCGCCAGCGCGGCAGCGAGATTCACCGTGGTGGTGGTCTTGCCGACTCCGCCTTTCTGGTTGGCTACGACGAAGATCTTGGCCATGGGGATGGGCTCGGGGTCGTTGGGCAGTCGATCGGTCAGGGGCGGCGCTGCATCAGCACCAGGTGGCGGGCCGCGTCGAGCTCGGGCACTCGCAGGGGCAGCACCTCGGTGACGGTCCAGTGGGCGGGCAACGCCGCGACCTCGTCGTAGGGCGCCGCTCCCTTCATCGCCGCGATGACCGTGTGCGGGCCGACGAGCCGGTCGATCGCGGTCGCGTAGTCGGCCAGCGACGCGAACGCCCGGCAGACGACGAGATCCGGCGGCTGGCCTGCTTCGGGCTCGCCCAGCGATTCGATGCGGGTGGCCTCCACACGCAAGTTGGTGAGCGCAAGCTCTCCCTGACACTGGCGCAGGAACGCGGCCTTCTTGCCGATCGGCTCGACCAGCACGACCTTGGCGCGTGGCCACGCGAGCGCGAGCACGATGCCGGGCAAGCCGGCGCCGCTGCCGACGTCGATGATGCGCCCGGCAGGCGCGCCGTCGCGCTGCGGCAGGCGGGCTGCCAGCGGCGCGACGATCGACAGGCTGTCGAGCAGGTGCTGTCGAAGCATCGCGGCCGGCTCGCGCACGGCAGTGAGGTTGTAGACACCGTTCCACTTGACCAGCAGCGCGAGATAGTCGAGGAGCCGGTCGGCGAGCGTCGGGTCCAGGCCGAGCTCGGCCAGGCCGGCAAGCAGCCGCTCGCGCAGCGCCGAGCGCTCGAACCCCGCCGCGCGAGCGCCGCTTGGTGAGGCGAGCGCACGCTTCGCTCCACGCGCCTGGGTAGACGGGCCGCCCGGGCTCGTCGGCGCGGTGGCGCTGCGTGGCGGACGACGGCTCACGGGCGAATCAGGCAGCACGCTGGCCGTCGCCCCCGTTGGGCGGCGAAGGGCTGCGCCGCTTCTTCAGGTACACGAGCAGCAGCGAGATTGCCGCCGGCGTCACGCCCGACACGCGTGCGGCCTGGCCCACTGTCTCGGGGCGAAGCTGCGCCAGCCGCTGGCGAACCTCGACCGAGAGGCCTCGCACATGCGCATAGTCGAAGTCCACCGGAATCGCGAGCGACTCGTTGTGCTCGTGCCGCGCGATTTCGGCCTGTTGCCGGGCGATGTAGCCGGCGTACTTCAGCTGGATTGCGACCTGCTCGCGCACCTGCGGATCGTCCGGCCCCGGCCCACCGATCTCGATGATTGCCGGGTAATCGACGTCGGGGCGGCGCAGCAGGTCGGCGAGCGAATGTTCGCGCTCGATCGGCTGGCCGATCAATGCGATGGCACGCTCTGGCGGAAATGTCCGAGGATTGACCCAGTTGTCTCGCAATCGCTGAAGTTCGCGCTCGATCGCGTCGCGTTTGCGGGAGAAAGCGTCCCAGCGGACGTCGTCCACGCAGCCCAGCTCGCGCCCGATCGGCGTGAGGCGCAGGTCGGCGTTGTCCTCGCGAAGGCTCAACCGGTATTCGGCCCGGCTGGTGAACATCCGATACGGCTCGGACACGCCGCGCGTGACGAGGTCGTCGACCAGCACGCCGAGGTAGGCCTCGTCGCGACGCGGGCACCAGGGCTCGCGACCCTGCACCTGCAACGCGGCGTTGATCCCGGCCAGCAGGCCCTGTGCGGCCGCCTCCTCGTATCCGGTCGTACCGTTGATCTGGCCCGCGAAGAAGAGTCCGGCGATGGCCCGCGTCTCGAGCGAGCGCTTCAGGCCTCGCGGGTCGAAGTAGTCGTACTCGATCGCGTAACCCGGCCGCAGCACGTGCGCGTGTTCGAGGCCGGGGATCGAATGGATCAGGTCGAGCTGGACGTCGAACGGCAGGCTCGTCGAGACGCCGTTCGGATAGAACTCGTGCGTGCCCAGGCCCTCTGGCTCGAGAAAGATCTGGTGCGAAGCCTTGTGGGCGAAACGGTGGATCTTGTCTTCGATCGACGGACAGTAGCGAGGACCCACTCCTTCGATCACGCCCGTGTACAGCGGGCTCCGATCGAGTCCGGCACGGATGATGTCGTGCGTGCGGGGCTGTGTATGGGTGATCCAGCACGGCAGCTGTCGCGGGTGCTGCTCGGCGCGGCCGAGGAACGAAAACACCGGCACCGGGTCGAGGTCGCCGGGTTGTTCCTCGCACCGCGAGAAGTCGATCGTGCGCCCGTCGATGCGCGGGGGCGTGCCGGTCTTCAGCCGCCCCTGCGGCAGCTTCATCTCGCGCAAGCGCTGGGCCAGCGAGATCGACGGCGGGTCGCCGGCACGGCCGGCCGGATAGTGGGACAGGCCGACGTGGATCAGGCCGTTCAGGAAGGTCCCCGCGGTCAGCACGACGGTGCGCGACCGGAACCGCAGGCCGAGCTGGGTCACCGCGCCGACCACGCGGTCACCTTCCAGGATCAGGTCGTCGACCGCCTGCTGGAAAAGCCAGAGGTTAGGCTGATTCTCGAGGCGCGTGCGGATCGCTTGCCGGTAGAGCACGCGGTCGGCCTGTGCGCGGGTGGCGCGCACGGCGGGGCCCTTGCTGGAGTTCAGGATCCGGAACTGGATACCCGCCTCGTCGGTGGCCGCCGCCATGGCGCCGCCGAGCGCGTCGACTTCCTTGACGAGGTGGCCCTTGCCGATCCCGCCGATCGACGGGTTGCACGACATCTGGCCGAGCGTCTCGATGCTGTGCGTCAGCAGCAGCGTGCGACTGCCCATGCGCGCGGCCGCCAGCGCCGCCTCGGTGCCGGCATGGCCGCCCCCGACGACGATGACGTCGAATTGCTGCGGGAAGTCCATGCTCGCCATGGTATGCGTGATCCAGTCGGAATTGGGGGCGTTCGGCCCCGGCGCGCGGGTGCAGCGCCGAATACGGAATGCGGGTTCGGGCGCAGCGGGGGCGCGAAAGCGGTGCTGCGCGGGACGGCGGATTATAGGCCTTGCCGCGCGTGAACTGAAGCGCGACGGCGGTTGGATGTTTCACGTGAAACAGGGCGCCGGGTCGCCGCTGGCCTGGCCGACGACACGCCGCCCGCTTTGCCCTACGATGCGCGGATGACCGACACCGCCGAGCAGCTCCTCGCTGCCTACCCTTCCCTGGCCAGCATCCCGGCAGCGCGCCTCGCGGAGACGGCGGCCCGCCTCCCGGTGATCAGCGTCGAGGCCGGCACCGAATTGTTCGCCGAGGGGCAGGCCTGCCAGGGCTTTCCGTGCGTGCTGTCCGGACAGGTTCGCGTGGCGCGCGGCTCCGTCGATGGCCGGGAGCTCGAGCTCTATCGCGTCGGCCCCGGCGAGGTCTGCGTCGTATCCGCCGGCTGCCTGTTCGGTGGGTCCGCCTTGACCGCGCACGGCCATGCATCGGTACCGACGCGTCTGGTTCTGGTCGATCGCGACACGCTGCTCGAGTGGAGCGACGCGCGGCCGTGGCGGCTGTTCCTTCTCGGGCTGATGGCTGAGCGGTTGGCCGAGCTCACGACCCTCGTCGAGGCGGTCGCCTTCCAGCGCCTGGACCAGCGGCTGGCCCGCAGCCTGCTCGGTCATGGCCCGGCGGTCCAGACGACCCACCAGAAGCTGGCGGACGAACTCGGGACCGCGCGCGAGATCGTGTCCCGGCTGCTGGGCCGATTCGAGGATCAGGGGATCGTGCGCCTGGGGCGCGAGCGCATCGAGATCGTCGATCTGACCGCGCTGCGCCAACTGGCCGGCGGTCTGTAACCGCGGTCACAGACCGCGGTGGGGCCGTCGCGTTCGAATAGCGCACGAACGGATTCGGGCACGCATGCCCATTCAACCGGAGAGCCAGGATGAAAGTGAATGTCGGGGGTCTGGATCGCGCACTGCGCATCATTGTCGGCCTCGTTCTGATCGGGCTGACGCTGAACCACACGATCGGCGTCTGGGGCTGGATCGGGGTCGTGCCGTTGGCGACGGGCCTCTTCAAGACCTGCCCGCTCTACTCGATCTTCGGGTTCAGCACCTGCCCGATGAACAGGAAGACCACCTGACGAACGTCGATTCGAGGTCGGGGCGAAGCGGCCCTGCGGCCCACCGCGCGCGGGCCCCGAACAGGGTTCCGCGTGGCGGCGGAATCCCCGTCGCGGCTTGGGCGCGGACCCGGCCGACTTCACGGGTGGCGCCGGGCCGGCGGGGGCGGGTCGCCGACCGGCACGTACGGCAAGGGTTCTGTTTCACGTGAAACACCGGCACGGCGAGTGGGAGCGCTCGCCCCGATGCCGCCCCCGCCGCAGGGCGAGCGCCCCTGCGCGCCGGCGCCTCAGCGCACCGACTCGAGCTCGCCCCGAACGCGCGCGGCGATCGCCAGGCAGCCGGTCAGCCCGGGCGACTCGATCCCGAACAGGTTGACCAGCCCGGGAATGCCGTGCGCCGACGCGCCATCGATCCGGAAATCCGCGGCCGGCGCGCCCGGGCCAACCAGCTTCGGGCGCATGCCGGCATACGCCGGCTGCAGCGCGCCGTCGGGCAGGTCAGGCCAGTAGGTGCGGATCTCGGCGTAGAAGCTGTCGCCGCGCCGCGGATCGACGTCGTAGCCGATCTCCGACACCCACTCGACGTCCGGCCCGAATCGCCCCTGCCCGCCCAGGTCGAGCGTCAGGTGCACGCCCAGCCCCGCCTCGTTCGGGATCGGATAGATCAACCGCGAGAACGGGCACCGCCCCGTCAATGAAAAGTAGTTGCCTTTGGCCAGGTGCAGCGGCGGCACGCGCTCGCGCGCCAGTCCCTCGATGGCCGAAGCGACCCGCTGCGCGCCGAGTCCCGCGGCGTTGACCAGCTCACGGCAGCCGATCCGCATCGACCCGTCCGCGCCCATCACCTCGAGCTCGAACCCGTCGCCACGCACCTCGGCGCGCGTCACCTCGCTGAGCAGGCCCAGCATCGCACCGTGATCCTCGGCTTCGCCCAGCAGCGCAAGCATCAGGCCATGGCTGTCGATGACGCCCGTCTCGGGCGAGATCAGCGCGTGGCTGCAGCGCAATGCCGGCTCCAGCGCGCAGGCCTCGTCGCCGCTCAGCCAGCGCAGCGTGTCGACTCCTGCGGCCCGCGCCCGGCGTTCGATCTTCTCGAGCCCGGCGCGCTCGGCGTCGCTGGCCGCCACGATCAGCTTGCCGCAGAGGCGATGGTCCACGCCGTGGCTGCGGCAGAACTCGACCAGCTTCCCGCGCCCCTCGACGCACAGCCGCGCCTTGAGCGACCCGGGCTCGTAGTAGATGCCGGCGTGAATGACCTCGCTGTTGCGCGCGCTGGTGACCGTGCCGAACGCGTTCTCGCGCTCCAGGATGACCACCTCGCGGCCGGACAGCGCGAGTTCGCGCGCGATCGCCAGCCCGACCACGCCGGCGCCGATCACCACTGTCTGAACGGTCTCCATCGGCGTCGCCTCAGCGCTGCCGCCGGTCGGTGAGCATCATCTCGGCCGCCTTCTCGGCGATCATCAGCGTCGGGGAATTCGTGTTGCCCGAGGTGATCGTCGGCATCACCGACGCATCGACGATCCTCAACCCCGGCACCCGATGACAGCGCAGCCGGGCATCGACGACCGCCATCGGGTCGCTGGACGGCCCCATCTTGCAGGTGCCGACCGGGTGGAAGATCGTCGTGCCGACTTCGCCGGCCGCCCGCGCGAGCTCTTCCTCGGTTCGGTACGCCGGGCCGGGCTTGATCTCCTCCGGCTCGAAGCGGCGCATCGCGTCGGCGCCGACGATGCGGCGGGTGAGCTGCAGCGCGCGCGCCGCCACGCGCCGATCCTCATCGGTCGACAGGTAGTTCGGAGCGATCCGCGGCGCCGCGAACGGATCGGGCGACGTGATCCGCACCTCGCCCCGTGACGACGGGCGCAGGTTGCAGACCGACGCGGTGAACGCGGGAAAGTCGTGCAGCGGCTCGCCGAACCGGTCGAGCGACAGCGGCTGCACGTGGTACTCGAGGTCAGGGCTCGCCTCGCCGTCGCTCGACCGCGCGAACGCCCCGAGTTGGCTCGGCGACATCGACATCGGTCCGCTGCGAAAGAGCAGGTACTCGAGTCCGATGCCCGCCTTGCCGACCAGGCTGTTGGCCTGCTGGTTCAGCGTCCGCACGTTGCGGACCTTGTAGATCATCCTCAGCTGCAGGTGGTCCTGCAGGTTCGCTCCGACCCCTGGCAGCTCGGTGACCGGGGTCACCCCCGCTTCGCGCAGCTTCGGGCCCGCGCCGATGCCCGCGCACTGCAGGATCTGCGGCGACCCGATCGCACCCGCCGACAGGACCACCTCACCATCGCACAGTGTGCGCTTGCTTTCGCCGGAAGCCCTGCCTATTCGATATTCGACTCCCTCGATCCGGCCCGACCCGTCCGTGCGCCGCACCAGTCCGGTGACATGCGCGTGAGTGATCACTTTCAGGTTCGGGCGATGCAGCACTGGGCGCAGGAAGGCCTTCGACGCATTCCAGCGCACCCCCCGCTTCTGGTTCACCTCGA
>OEIU01002189.1_pt1 | contig 10759 bp, 8 predicted proteins | sample 1539221 | NCBI WGS metagenome assembly OEIU01 (sample SAMN03792071, study PRJEB22550) | activated sludge metagenome | feature: wastewater treatment plant; material: activated sludge; isolation source: Wastewater treatment plant of a petroleum refinery complex | place: Argentina: Zarate | collected... | reverse complement strand
CGAGAAGATCTGCGAGTTGATGCCGACCACCTGTCCGACCAGGTTGAACAGCGGCCCGCCCGAGTTGCCCGGATTGATCGGCACATCGGTCTGGATGAAGGGCACGTATTGCTGGCTGCGGTCGTAGCCACGGCCGACCGCACTGACGATGCCGTGGGTCACGGTGTGATCCATGCCAAAGGGAGATCCGACGGCAACCACCCACTGCCCAGGCTTGAGCTGGGTGGAATCGCCGATGCTGACTACCGGCAACCCCGTGGCCTCGATCTTGAGCAGGGCGATATCGGTCTGCTCATCCGTGCCGATCACCTTGGCATCAAGTTCACGACGGTCGGAGAGGCGCACGGTGACCTGGTTGGCATCGCCGACGACGTGGTTGTTGGTCAGGATGTAGCCATCGGAGGAAATGATGAAGCCCGAGCCTGCCGAGCGGCGCTCGGCGCCAGGCTGCTGTCCGCGCGGTAGCGGCCCGAAAAAGCGCCTGAATATCTCCGGTATGTCCTCCTGACCGCTGCCATCGGGCGATTGCATTTGTGCATTCGCCTCGGCGGTTTCGGTGGCCTGCACATTGACGACGGCGGGCCCGTTCTTTTCGACGAGACTGATGAAGTCGGGAAGCTCCGCCGCAATGGCATTGCCCGCGAAGATCAACGCGGCCATCCATGTGGCGGTAAGGACGCCAGCAAATCGCCGGCTCGATGAATGGATCATTTTTCTGTTTCCTCGATGCTGGAACATGGTGTTGATGGTAGGGCATTCCTGTCGCGCTGCCGCACGCACGTGCCCGATTGGAGCCTAGGCGAACTTCAAAGTTCCCATCGGCGACCGAGTGCCGCTACCGCACTAGCGGCCCGGCGGCGCTGCTGCCGCGTTGGGCCCGAGCGATCGGGCGAATGCGCTGACGGTGGCCGCTGGTACGTCGCCCAGCACGGTGAACCGCCAGTCTCCTTCAACATAGGTGTAGACATTCAAGATTCCTCGGCCAGCCAGCGTCGAAAGCCCGTTCTCCTCCTGGTCGCGGGGTTCCACATAGATCGAAACGCTGGCCATTCCGTCGGAGTAGACGAGGTGTTCGGCACCCTTGCCGTCCTGTCGGGAGCGGCGCGCAGAACTGAAGACGAAGCCTGGCGGCGGCTCGATCACGCTCCATGCCGGAGGACCACGCAAGTCCACTTCTCCGGGCGGCGCTGCGGTCGTGGTCAACAATTCCCGCTGGCTCGGAATGAGGTCGGTATCGCTCGGCCGCTTTCCGATTTCCAGCGATACGAACATGAACTGTTCCAGCGGGCGCCGCTCGCTGTCGGTCACCATCGATCGCAGCAGAAGATGGCTTCCCTGGTCCAGCCAGAGACGATAACCGTAGCGATAGCCATCGCGTGGCACGACATCGACCACGTTGGCCAGGTATCCCGCGACCCGGTCGGTGCCGACGACATCGACCTTGTAGTGTTCGCCGAGCAACCGGTTGCCTGCATCCGGCACCAGCGGCAACAACCCACGACCCGAGCTGCTCGCATACACCGTGGCGGAACCGTCTGCCTGGATGCAGGTGACATCAAGGCCGTTCCGGACGACTTCGCTGCGCGGCCCGTTGAGGCTGATCAGGCGTTCGCGTTCGAGAACCCCGCCCGCGTGGAAAACGCGGAGGGTGTCGACGCGTCCGGCATGCTGGTAGATGAAGGATCCCTGCGATCGGATCGCGGAGGCCATCTGCACGAGCATGGCGCGGGCATCCGGCGATTGCGCAAGGGCGACTGGCGCAAATCCGCTGAAGAGACCGAGGAAAAGGCCGACAGCAGCGAGCCTGGCAGGGAGTGTCACGGGTGCCTTGGTATGAGCTGCCGATTCCGATGAATGGGCTTGCATCTCGGCTCAGCGCTGCTCCACCGCTTTCTCGGCTGCACCTTCGGCAGCCTACTGCTGGCTCGGCACGATCAGCAGGACATACGGCATGACGCCCGCCTGGCCCGCGTTGCCGGCCGCATCGTAGTGACGGATCAGATAGGACTGCAGGCGCGGATCGATGGGCGTCGATTGCGTGGCAAACCCGGGCGTGCTTGCCGACGCCGGCTGCACGTCAAGCGCCGGTGAAATCATCGGCGGACGGAATTCACTGCCGGCGGAGGAAACCGGACTGACGGGTGCGCTTGCAGGCACCGGCGTTGCCGCCAGTGGCGTTTCGCCGAGGTCCTCGGAAACGCCACGCGGACCGCTGAATAGCAGGGCGACGACGGCCACCGAAGCCGCAATGGCGCCACCGGACGCCCAACGCAGCCACTTGCCCGTACCCGGCAACGCAGGTGCCGAATCCTGCTCGATCCGGGCCAGCACCGCTTCGGCAAAATCGCCGCGTACCAAGACGATCTCCTGGCGGCGCAGCGCCTGGCGAAGAACATGAAAACTCGACCAGCACCGGGCCAGGCCGCGATCATGCTCGATTCGCCGCAACAGAAACTTCGTTTCATCACGCGGCAGCTCGCCATCCATCAAGGCGGACAGCTGTTCCCGGATTTGCTGGCTCATGCGGCTTATTCCTCGTCTTCGGACAACAGGGGCCTCAGCTTCTCGTCGATTGCTTCGCGCGCCCGGAAAATCCTCGAACGCACGGTACCGATCGGACAATTCATCGCTTCCGCGATTTCCTCGTAGCTCAAACCATCGACTTCCCTGAGGGTAATCGCGGTTCGAAGCTCTTCTGGCAGTTCTTCGACAGTGCCGAACACGGTTCGTTCAATTTCCTGCCGCAACAACTCGCGTTCGGGCGTGGCGCGATCGCGCAATTGCGTGGCACCGTCCAGTTGCACGGCGTCCTCGATGGCAATGTCGCCAATCGGCGGCCTGCGTCCCTTGGACACGAGGTAATTCTTCGCCGTGTTGATCGCGATCTTGTATATCCAGGTATAGAACGCACTGTCGCCACGGAACGCGCCGATCGCCCTGTAGGCGCGTATGAACGCTTCCTGGGCGACGTCCTGGGCTTCGCTCCAATCCGAAACATAGCGGGTCACCACGCTGATGATCTTGTGCTGGTATTTGCGCACAAGCAGGTCGAAGGCGCGCTTGTCGCCCTTCTGCACACGCTCAACCAGCGCCTGATCCAATTCGCTTTCGCCCATGCGGGCAGATCTCCTTGCCGGCGAAGGGGTCGAGGCACGTACCCCTAGACCCTCACGACGGGAAATAGTTTCACCACGATATCCCCGATGCAGCGGATAGCGGCCATCTTTGCGCGCCGCAGCCCGTGCGAACTGCCGCATCCGCCTCCAATCTGCGGTCGACAGGCGCCGGGGACAATGTCCGATCAGCCGGAAATCCGCAATTCCTCGTGCAGCCGCTCGCGCTCGGCGAGGAGGCTTTCGAAGCTTGCCGCCGGCAGTGGACGGCAAAACAGGTAGCCTTGCAAGACTTCACAGCCCAATCCGCGCAGGAAATCGAGATGGGCCTCGATTTCGACGCCCTCGGCCACGACTGCCCGGTTCAGATTGTGGGCCATTCCGACCGTCGCCTGCACGATCGCCTCATCGTCCGGGTCCAGGCCGATGTTGCGCACGAAAGCCTGGTCGATCTTGATGCGGTCGGCTGGAAAGCGCTTGATATAGTCCAGCGAAGACTGGCCGGTACCAAAGTCGTCGATGGAGATCTGGCAGCCCAGCCCGCGGAGCGCCTGCAGGGTCTCGAGCAGGTTCGGAATCGACTTCACGCTGATGCTCTCGGTAACCTCGAGATCGAGCAGATGGGCGGGTACGCCCGTTTCCTCGAGGACGGACGCCACCAGGCCGACCAGGTTGGGCTGCCGCAGTTGCAGCGGGGAAAGATTGACGCTGATGCGCAGCGGCAGCGAAAAACGCAGTTGCCACCGGCGTGCATCCTGGCAGGCCGCCCGCAGCACCCACTCGCCGATCGGGATGATCAGGCCGGTTTCCTCGGCCAGCGGGATGAAGAAGCCCGGGCTGATCATGCCGAGTTCGGGATGCTCCCAGCGGATCAGCGCTTCCATGCCGACGATGTCCTCGCTGGTCGTGTCGACCTGGGGCTGGTAGAACACGCGCAGCTCGCCGTTTCGTTCGGCCTGGCGCAGCTTGGCCTCCAGCGCAAGGCGCTGCTGGTGCGACTCTTCGGGTACGGCGACATAGGCCTGGTAGTTGTTGCGACCCATTCCCTTGGCCGTGTACATCGCCACGTCGGCATGCTTGAGCAGGCGCTCAGCCACCGTCGCGTCATCCGGGTAGAAGCTCAGCCCAAGGCTCGCCGTTATCTGGATTTCGAGGCCATCCGGCAGGGTCAACGGGGCCTCCATGACCCGCACGATCTTCTCGGCGATGCGCATCACGTCGTCGCGCTGCACGATATGCCTGAGGATCATGGTGAACTCGTCACCGGCGTAGCGGGCCACGGAATCCGAGGCGCGAACGCACAGACGCAGGCGGCGCGCGACCGCCACGAGCACGTGATCGCCGACGCTGTGTCCGAGCGAGTCATTGATGTTCTTGAAGCGGTCCAGGTCGACGAACAGCACCGCGAACATCTCGCCCGTGCGGTGCGCTTCCTGGATGACCGATTCAAGGCGGTCGTTGAAAAGCAGGCGATTGGGCAGTCCGGTCAGCGCATCCTGCAGTCCACGCACGCGGCCCTGCTCGCGGGTGCGACGCAATTCCAGTTCGAGCGCCAGCCGGTGGGCCACCACGCGCAGCCCTTCCAGCGTGGGTGAGGACCGGGTCATCGGCTCGCGGCGGGCGACGACCAGCGCACCGAGCGCGACCTTGCGCTCGTCGCACAAGGGGAGCCCGATCAGGCATTCGAAGCGTCGCTCACGAACGAAGCTGTTGTCGGGGCTGAGCCGCCAGGCATCGGCGAGATGCACCAGTTCGTCGCCGTCGAGGACTCGCTTGAGGGTCGACTGGCGCAGCGGATCCGGCGTTTCCTCGGCCGGGCTGAACCGGTGATACACGACCAGCGGCTGGATCTCGCCGGCTTGTTCGAGGCGCAGCGCGACCAGGGCGACGAAATCCAGTGCCAGCCAGTCGACCAGGCTGCGTACCGCGGCATTCAGCCCCTCGTCCCCGCCACCGGCAAGGGTCAGGCCGGAAATGACCTCGAGCGCCTGCTCGTAGCGACCCAGTTCACCGAGCTCGCGGAAGGTATAGAAATGCACTACCCTCCCGTCCTGCACGGAAAGCTGCACGTGCACGTCGACCGGATAGGTGCTGCCATCGGCGTGGGGTTTCTGCGCGCGGTAGCGGATACTGCCTTCGCGGACCAGGCGCAGGTTGAGTTCGGAACGAAGTTCCGGGCTCAGCGCGGCATCGAAATTCTCGATTCGCCTGCCGAGCAGTTGGGTTCGCGAATATCCGCTGCGCCGCACAAAGGCGGGATTGACTTCCAGCAGGCGACCGCTCTTCGGTTCGACCAGGGCCAGTTCGTCCAGGCTTCCGTCGAAGGCATACTGGTAACGCGAGTCGGCCACGACCGGCGGTGCAGTACCGGAGCGGGCGCGCGCGGCGCTCAGTTGCGCCTGGATACGGGCCAGGGCTTCGGCCGGATTGACCGGACTGGAGATCCATTCAACCACGCCCGGCGGCATGTTCTCCCAGTTCCAAAGCTGCTCGCCGGGCGCAGCCGCCAGAATGCCGATGACGGGCACCGCCGCATGCGGCCGGTAATTGAGCAACTCGCCGCAGAAGGAAACCGCATCGGTGGCCGGGCCGATGAACTCGAGCAGGACCAGGTCGATTTGCGGATCCTGGGCGAGAAAGGTGCGTGCCTGGCCGATGTCCTTGGCGGTGTAGATCGCATCGAATTCCTGCGCATCGAGCGCATCGAAGAGGAAGCGCCGATCGTCGCGGTCGGTCGCGACGATCAGGACGGCGCCGTTGTCGGTTTCGCCCGCCATCAGGTCACCCAGCGCCCGTCACGCAGGCGCGGAGGCGAATTCGCCACCTTGCCAGGGGTCATGCGCTCCACCAGCACGTCGATCTCCTCCGGAAATTCCAGCCTGCGTGCGAGGAATACCATCTTGCGCTGGTTGCCCGTGCGAATGCGCGCAAAGCGCCGCAACAGCGCGGTGTTCGGCGGCTTGACCTGTTCCTCGAAGTCGACCAGCAGGTACACGGCGAACTGCATGCTTTGCAGGATGAAGCGCAAGGCGTCGCTGAGACGCTTCGAACCCGGCACGCGCAGTTCGCTCTGGCGCAATGCCGCAATGCCGTTCTCCGGATCCCAGACATAGACCGACTGCCCGCTGCGCATGGCCAGTTGCCTGAACTGGTCCAGCGTCTCCTCCATCTGTGCGGTCTCGATGCCGATCAGGTTTCCCTCGGCATTGAGAATCTGCTCGAAGAGCTTCGGCGTGACCAGTACGCCTGCTGTTTCCTGCATCTCGTTTTCCGGTGCCCCATTCACCAGTCCGCAACAGTAGACCGATCCGGGTGCATTGACCAGAGCCGCGGCTTGCCCGGATCATAGCCGTCCGCTTTTCCGAGGATCTTGCCATGTTCGAAGGACTCCGTTTCAAGCACTGGAGCAGCGAACAGGACCCAGACGGCATCGTCGTCCTGACCATCGACCGGGCCGGCAGTTCGGTCAACACCTTCGCCCGCGAAGTCCTCGATGAACTCAACGAGGTGGTCGAGCGGCTGTCGTTCGAACTGCCCAGGGGGGTAGTCATCCGCTCCGGCAAGGCGGCCGGGTTCATCGCCGGCGCCGATATCCGGGAGTTCGAGAGCTACGCAAAGACGGGTTCGGTGCTCGATGCCATCAGCTTCGGCCAGCGCGTGCTGCAGAACCTCGCGCGCCTGCGCTGCCCGAGCGTCGCCGCCATCCATGGACATTGCATGGGCGGCGGCACCGAACTGGCCCTGGCTTGCCGGTTCCGCGTGGCCAGCCGGGACCCCTCCACGCGCATCGGCTTGCCCGAAGTGAAGCTCGGCATCTTCCCTGGCTGGGGCGGCAGCGCCCGCCTGCCCTACCTGATCGGCGCCCCCAAGGCGCTTGAATTCATGCTCAGTGGCCGCGCGGCGTCCGCCGAGCAGGCGCGTTCGATGGGCCTTGTGGATGCCGTGACATCGAACGAGATGCTGATCGAGCGCGCCAAGGAGATCATCCGGCATCCGCCGACGCGCGCGTTGCCGCAACGCATGGAGGCGTGGGCCACCAATACCTGGCCCGCGCGCCAGATCCTTGCCCCGCTCGTGCGCAAGCAGACCGCGGCGAAAGCCCGCCCGGACCACTATCCGGCGCCGTTCGCGCTGATCGAGACCTGGCGACGTGGCGGCAGCCTCGCGCAACGGCTGAAAAATGAAGCCCGGGCCGTGGCCAGGCTGGCGCAGACCTCGACCGCGCGCAACCTGATTCGTGTGTTCTTCCTGCAGGAACGGCTCAAGGGGCTCGGCGCGGGCATTGAACACGGCATTGGCCACGTGCACGTGATCGGCGCCGGGGTCATGGGTGGCGATATTGCCGCCTGGTCGGCACTGCGCGGCTTCCAGGTGACCTTGCAGGACCGCGAGATGAAGTACATCGAACCCGCCCTCGTGCGCGCCCGGGAACTGTTTGCAAAGCGCCTGAAGACCGCGCAGCGCATCGACCCGGCACTGGCCCGCCTGGCGGCGGATGTCGAAGGCAAGGGGGTGGCGTCGGCGGACCTCGTCATCGAAGCGATCTTCGAGAACGCGGAAGCCAAGGAGGCCCTCTACCGGAAAGCCGAGCCGGAGATGAAAGCCGGCGCGTTGCTCGCCTCCAACACCTCCAGCATCCCGCTCGACGAACTGCGCAAGGCCGTCGCCCAACCCGGCCGGTTCCTCGGCCTGCATTACTTCAATCCGGTCGCCCTGATGCCGCTGGTCGAAATCGTCCGTCACGACCAGCTCGACCCTGCCGCCGAAAAGCGTGCGCTGGCCTTCTGCAAGGCGATCGACAAGCTGCCGGTGCCGGTCAAGGGCACGCCCGGCTTCCTCGTCAATCGCATCCTCATGCCCTACATGCTCGAAGCCGTCCGCCTCTACGGGGAGGGCGTGCCGGGTCCGGTCCTCGACAAGGCGGCGAAGAAATTCGGCATGCCGATGGGGCCGATCGAACTGGCCGACACGGTCGGCCTGGACGTCGCCGCCTCGGTCGGTCGGGAGCTTTCCGGTTTCCTCAAGCTCGAGATACCCAAGGGCATGGAATCCCTGCTCGAATCGGGCAAGCGCGGAAAGAAGGACGGCGAAGGATTCTACAAGTGGGAGAACGGCAAGCCGGTCAAGCCGGAGGTCGATCCCGGCTACTCCGCGCCCGACGACATCGAAGACCGCATGATCCTGCCGATGCTCAACGAAGCCGTAGCCTGCGTGCACGACGGGGTGGTCGACGATGCCGACCTGTGCGACGCCGGGGTGATCTTCGGCACAGGCTTCGCGCCGTTCCGCGGCGGCCCGATCCAGCATATCCGCGATACCGGCGCCGACGTCCTCAAGCAGCGCCTGGTCGAGCTGGAAAAACGCCACGGTGCGCGCTTTGCGCCACGCGAGGGCTGGGACAGCCCGACCCTCGGGGCGGACTCGCGCTAGCCGCCAGGGTCAGCGCTCGCCGCTGGCAAGTCGCGCTTCATGGATGCGCAATTGCGTGCAGGCGGCACCGAGCAGGGGCGCATCGACGCCCAGTGCATTGGCGCGGGCGAGCATGTCGCCGAGCACATGTTCGACTTCGGTGCGTTGACCGCGCTCGGCGTCGCGCAGCATCGACGCCTTGAGCGGGGAGTGCGGCGCGGTGAGGATGTCGATGGCTTCCGAAATGGCGCGCTCGCCCGGCGCATGACCGCTGCGCCGGGCCACCTCCGCGCATTCGAGATACAGCCAGCGCACGAGGTCTGCGCCATCCGGCGTGGCCACGATGGCGCCGATGTTGGCGCGCATGAGGCACGTTATGCCGGCCAGGGCGGCCAGGAAGGCGAATTTCTGCCACATCGCGGCGATCACGTCGGTGCTGCAAATGACCTCGGCGGGAGTGGCCAGCAGGCCATCGCGCACGATCGCGGGAATCCCGCCAGCCGCTTCGCGCTGGCCGAATGTCAGGCGTGCAATGCTGCCGGTCTGCCGGATCGAACCGTCTTCGGCGACAGTCACCGAGATATGGCAGAGCCCGCCGAGCACGTGCGACTTGCCGAACGCCGCGTCGAGCACGTCGAGATGGCGAATGCCATTGAGCAACGGCAACAGGCAGGTTTCGCCGTGCATGGCCGGTGCGACCGCCGCAATGGCGGAATCGAGGTCGTAGGCCTTGCACGACAGCAGGACCAGGTCGAAGGGCCGGTCAGCAGCAACCGCGGTCAGCGTCTGCACCTCGTGCCGGATGCCGCCACTGGCCGCGTGGATGACCAGGCCATCGCGGGCCAGGATGGCGGCCCGCTGCGGGCGCACGAGGAACGAAACATCGGCGCCCGATTCGATCAGGCGCGCGCCGAAGTAACCGCCGGTTGCGCCCGCACCGAGGACGAGGACGCGCATCACATGGTGTGGGTAGGACGCTCCTGGCCAAGGATGCCGGCCAGGATCGATTCAATCTTCGTGCGCGCCGCGTCGCCATCGCTGGATTCGTTGAACTGCACGCCGATGCCGGCGGTCCGGTTGCCCTGCGCGCCGGGCGGGGTGATCCAGACCACTTTGCCGGCAACCGGCAGGCGGTCCTTTTCGTCCATCAGCGACAACAGGATGAAGACCTCGTCGCCCGGGTTGTAGCGCTTGCTCGTCGGCACGAACAGGCCACCGCCCTTGACGAAGGGCATGTAGGGATTGAACAACGCACCCTGGTCGTTGGTTGCCAGGGACAGGATTCCCTGTCTGGGGATGCCTCCGTTGGCGGGTGTCGACATCTCATCTACTCCGGGGCATCTGCCATGAGTGCAGCAGGTCCAGCAGGACCAGATCGCTGCGAAGTTGCGTGCTGAGCAGCTCGCGCGACCGGTTGGCCGACGCAAACCATGCGGCTAGCTTCGGTATTTCGCCGGCTCCGGTCAAGCCGAGCGTGCTGCCTGCCCCGCTGGCCAGCCGCAGGGCTTCGTCGCGGACCAGCACTCCAGCATGCCACAGGCGCTCGGCCGGCCGATCCGCCGACCAGGCCTCGGCAATCGCCAGTGCATCGCCGCGGCGCCCGCTCAGCGCGAGCAAATCCTTGCGGCATTCGGCGCGCAGCGCCAGCGAATCGCTGCTGAGCGCCAGCAGGGCGCGGCCCGGGTTGCCGAGCGTTGCCGCCAGCGCCTCGTCGGCGTCAGCGGGCGAAATCCCCTGTCCGCCCAGCCAGGTCCGCGCCTGGGCCGGCGGCGGCGCATGCGCTTCGATGCGCTGGCAGCGGCTGCGGATCGTTGCCGGCAGGCGGGACGGCGTATCACTGATCAGGATGATGACGGTGCTCGCCGACGGCTCTTCCAGGGTTTTCAACAGCGCGTTCGCGGCACTGGCGTTCATGCGGTCCGCCGGATCGACCAGGACGACCTGCAGGCCGCCGAACTGGCTCGACAAGGAGAGACGCTGCGACAGCGCGCGTATCTGGTCAACCGTTATTTCGCTGCGCGGCTTGCCGTCGTCGCGCAACTCGAAACTGGTGAAAATGCGATCCGGGTGCGAACCGGCCCTGAGCAGCTGGCAGGCCCGGCAGTGGCCGCAGGCGAAGCCCTGCGCGTCCCTCGATTCACACAGCATGCTGGCAACCAGCGCATCGGCGAGCGCGCGCTTGCCCAGTCCGGCGTCTCCGCAGACCAGCATGGCGTGCGGCAGCTCGTTGCGCACGA